>Ga0209829_10002260_pt1 | contig 14728 bp, 15 predicted proteins | sample C_140205_EF_Meta_FD_187311 | JGI IMG/M metagenome (GOLD analysis project Ga0209829, IMG submission 187311) | Freshwater microbial communities from Lake Croche, Canada to study carbon cycling - C_140205_EF_MetaG (SPAdes) (version 2) | ecosystem: Environmental > Aquatic > Freshwater > Lake...
TTTCTTTGAACAAATCCCCCTCATATCCAAAGCGCTTTTTTTGAAGGTCTCTTAGCTCTTTTTCTTTCGCAAAAAGCTCATCTTCCCGCTTTTTTTTCAAATCTTCAGAAAGCATAAACTGCTCACCTTCATAGTTTTTATACATCTTATCGAGCACCATTTGCTTTTCATCAATTTCTTGTTGCCATTGATCTCCCAATATTTTTAATTTCTTATCTGCTTCTTTGTAGTCTGGTATTTTATCCAAAATATACTTGGTATTGATAACCGCATATTTACTTTGGGCCTGGGTAGGAAGAAATCCAACTAATCCTATTATAAGGATCAATAAATGTTTTTTAAAATTCATATACCTGGTTTTAAAATGAATGTATTTTAAATCTATTCTGGTTCAAAGCCTAACATAAAGGTAAATCTTCCTGCGTCTTTTAAGCTATTAGTTCCATTTAATCTATCCAATCCAATACCATAATCAAAACCTAATAATCCAAACATAGGTAAGTAAAAACGCATCCCAAGTCCTACAGAACGTCTTAAATTAAATGGATCAAACTCCTTCATACTATACCAACCATTGGCTGCTTCAAAAAAGCCCAAAGCATAGATGGTGCTGCTAGCGGCTAAGCTCAATGGGTATCTCACTTCTACAGCGTATTTGTTAAACATTGTAAAATGTTGTGTTGCTGTTTGTTGGTCAGGATTTATTTTTGGATTAGAAGTTTGGTATACTGGATACCCTCTTTGTGCAATAATATCATACCCCAATAAAGCAAATTGATTACTCAATCCCGCATCCCCTAATTGAAAACGTTCAAAAGGAGATACTTTTAAATTACTATTATAATTACCAACGAATCCGTATTTAGCAGCAAAGCGTAAAACAAACTGTTTATTATGATCTTCTCCAGATGGTTTACCTAGGGGTACAAACCATTCTCCATTGAATCTCCATTTATGGTATTCTAACAATTCAAAAGGATTTGCTCCAGTGTTCACATTGGGCAAAAACAATGAATATGGCGGAGCCAATTGCGCACTTAATAAGAAATTAGATCCTGTTCTTGGAAACAAAGGTTGGTCAATAGAAGTTCTTTGTAATGAAATTCTAAAGTTTACATTATTAACAGCCCCATTACTAAAATTGGGTAAGTTATAGGGGTCAATTGCATAATTACTTAAAAAATAACGAGTATAGTTTAAGCCCATGCTTAAAGAAAAATAATCGTCGGGCCAAGCCAATTGCTGTCCAAAAGAAAGCGTTGCACCCGTGGTAGAAATATATCTCGAATCTGCAATACTAAGATTGTACATACCTGTTGTAGGGTCGATAGTTTGACCATACTTAGTATTGTAAACACTTACTGTAAGTGTATTTCTTTTGGTACCTCCAAACCAAGGTTCAGTAAAAGTAAAATTGGTAGACCTAAAGGCCTTTCCATTACTTTGAACTCTTAAACTTAATTTTTGTCCATCTCCCATAGGAAGCGGTTGCCAAGCCGATTTTTTAAATAAATTTTTAGAAGAGAAATTATTAAAAGTTACTCCAATAGTTCCCGTTAAACCAATATAACCACCCCATCCAGCACTCAACTCCAATTGATCACTCGATTTTTCTTCTACGCCATAATTAATATCCACGGTACCATCTTCTGGATTAGGTACGGGATCGATTTTAATTTTTTCTGCATCAAAGAAATTCATTTGTGCAATTTCACGTTGAGAACGAACCAATAAAGTACGACTAAATTTATCGCCAGGTACTGTTCTTACTTCACGACGAATAACAAAATCTTTTGTTTTTTCATTGCCCGCAATTCTAATCGTTTTAATAGTAGCTTGAGGTCCTTCAACCATTCTAATTTCAAAATCAATGGTGTCATTGTAAACCGCTGTTTCAATAGGGTCTACTCTAAAAAATAAATAACCATCATCTTGATACAACCCACTGATATCACCTCCTTCTGGAGTTTGTATTTTACCTAACTTATTAAATAAAATTTCGCGATTATAGATATCCCCTTTTTTAATATTTAAGATAGTAGACAATAAAGAGTCTGGATATTTTGTATTGCCTCTCCAAGTAATGCCGCCAAAGAAATACTTACGTCCTTCCTTCAATTGCATGTCAATATTTAAATTGCCTACCGCATTATGATACACAGTATCTCTTTCAATCACGGCATCTCTAAAACCTAATGAGTTGTAGTAATTTAATAAGTTGTCTTTGCTTTCGTCGTATTTTTTTATATCAAACTTTGCAGAAGAAAAATTAATTCTAGCGTATGGATTTAATATTTTCTTTGTCTTGGTAAAAGTTAAAAAACCTTTCTCGCTTAAATAATCATTAAAAGTATAAGGTGTTGTTTTAACGATAATTGGCTTGTCATTTATTGGGAATAAAGTAAGTCTCGATTTTTCGTGAATTTCTTTTAAACTTTTTTTCAATTTACCTTCTTCCACTTTATTACCTCCAAAATTGATATTATTAATTCTCACTTTTGGACCTTTGTCAACGACAAAGTCTAATAATAAATTATTTTTTCGAGTAGCGTCTTTTCTTTCTCTAATACTTACTTTAACATCTTGAAAACCCTTTTCGGCGTAAAACTTTTTAATACCATCAACGGCGGTAATTTTCATGTTTTCTGTAATCACCCTATTCGGCGTTAATCCGGTTTTTCCAGACAAGTCATCGTTGTCCGATTTGCGTACTCCAATAAATGAAAATTTAGATAAACGGGGTCTTTCCAAAACATCAATTTCTACATCAATGTCTTTACCATTTAAATCCGTTAGATAAATGCTCACATCACTGAAATAATTTTGATCCATTAACTTATGAATGGCTTTGGCAAAATTATCACCGCCAGGTAAGCCAACCTCATCCCCAATATTTAAGGTAGACAAAGACAGTAATAAATTCTCATCAAAGAATTGATTGCCAACCACTTTAATATTGCGAATTTTGTATTTAATAGGCAATTTTTGGTTGAAAATTCCAAGCAGCTTTACATTAATTTGAGTAATAGAATCTTGAGCAGGTGTCTCCTGTCCATAAGAAGTCAAAGAAATTAAAAGCGCTGATAGTGAACCTATTAATAATTGGCGAAAATTCTGCATCTGCTGTGGGACTAACATTTATAATTTAAAAGAGCTGCAAATTACTCGTAATATTTCAAAGTCTTTGTTAAAACCTTAAAATAAATATATGCAGTATTTTTTTAATTTGATTTGATTTGTTGACTGGTTTTACCAAATCTACGCTCCCTGGATTGATAATCCAATAGGGCTTCTACTAGGTCTTTTTTACGAAAATTAGGCCAACGCGTGTTCGTAAAATATAACTCGGCATAAGCCAACTGATACAATAAAAAGTTGCTTATTCGATATTCTCCACTCGTACGAATCATCAGTTCAGGATCTGGAAAATCACTGGTAGTAAGGTTTTCAGATATAGTAGCTTCATTAATTTGATCTAGCGTCATTTGCCCAGTTTGTACTTGTAAGGCTATTTTTTTAGCCGCTTCGGTGAGTTCCCATCTACTGCTATAGCTTAAAGCAATGATCAAGGTTAACCCAGTGTTTTGAGCGGTTTGGAGCATCCCTGCTTCCAGGGCCTTTTGGGCGTCTACAGGCAGCAAAGCTAGGTTCCCAATAAAGTGTAATTTGATGTTATTTTTATGTAAATCTGGCACTTCTTTGGCAATGGTATCCACGAAAAGGCTCATTAATCCATTTACCTCGGGTTCGGGTCGGTCCCAATTTTCTGTACTAAAAGCATATAAAGTAAGGTATTGTATGCCAATTTCTGTGGCAGCTTCCACCACTTTACGAACACTAATCACCCCTTCATAGTGTCCAAATAAACGATCTTGGCCTTGTTCTTGCGCCCACCTTCCATTGCCATCCATAATAATAGCAATGTGTTTAGGTAGTTTATTAGGATCCAAATTTTCCATGGAGTGAAATTAAGAAAATAACTAGGTTAATTGCGTTTAAAAAATTTAAAAAGTCCCTTTTTGGTGCTGGTCTTGTCGGAGGATTCTTCTGCACCAAAAATGCTCTTTTTCTTTTCATTGAATTGTTTATCAGGCCCATATATTTTTAGTAAATTATAAGAAAGTCCTACTTTAAAACTAAAATATTGGTCTTTACCAGAAGCACTTCCTTGATAACCATTTCTTCCATCATCAGAAAGATGATCAATATTATCAGAATTGGTAAAGCGATAAGTGGCTTCTCCAAAAACATTAAAAGGCCCAATTAGATTGTACTTGAAGCCTAAATTTAATGGGTAAACAATGGTAATAGTATCTTGAACATTCGTATATCCTTCTACAGCCATATCTGATTTGCTAATTTTAGACTTTATAGCGCCAGCTCCAAAACTTAAGTAAGGTGAGAAACGAAAATGCTTGTTGCCATCTATAAATTTTAAAAAGTACAATTCGGTGGTTAAACTTATTTCCTCGAATTTTCTATAAAAATAAAAATTTCTTTGCATTGCATACATATCAAAAGAAGAATTATCATTTCCTTCTAAAGTAATATTTTCATAATTAACGCGAATACCTATATAGTCATTAACTAATTTTTTATAAAAACCACCATAACTTGGATTCCATTTATAATTACCGGGTGCAATATCTCCTCTATAACTTGCCGTTCCTTGAAAGACGCCAATTTCACCGCTAGTCTCAGACAATTGCAAATACTGTGCTTGGGCTGTCATGGAAAAGATGACTGAAAAAAATAAATAAAGTACTACTGTTCGCATTAACTAATTTCTTTTGTCCAATCCCCATGTTAATTTTGTTCTGAGCGTAGTTAAATAACTATTCTCATTCAGCCTTATAAAATGCACCATGAAATTTTCTTTTTTAATAGCCAGTTGAATTTGCTTAGGTACAATTTCTTTTCTAGCATCCATAGCACAAATTAATTCTTCTGTCCTGCCTTCTACTTCAAAAGAAATGACAGAAGAATCTGGAACTACAATGGATCGTACATTTAAATTATGGGGCGCTACTGGTGTAATTACAAAACTAGCAGAATCAGGAAAAAGTATGGGTCCATTGCAACTCATATTGTAACCAGTCGAACCTGTAGGGGTAGACACTATAATTCCATCTGCCCAATAAGAATTCAAAAATTCACCATTTAAATACGTATGAATTTTTATCATGGGCGAAGTATCTCTTTTGTGAATGGCAAATTCATTTAACGCATAAGGGGCCATACCAAAAATAGGTAAGTCGGCGTCTAAATGAAGCAGTGATCTTTTTTCAATGATGTAAGATCTATTCACCAAGGCTTCCACCATAATACTTAATTCATCTTTTGAAATGGTGGCTAAAAATCCCAATCGTCCATAATTAATTCCTAAAATTGGAATATGGGTATCGCCTACAATAGTCACCGCATCTAAAACAGTACCATCACCTCCAACACTTATTAAACAATCTACTTGATTGATTAAATCCGAAATAGAAGTAAAAGGGATTAAGGTTTCTTTCCCTAAAGCTGCTTTTAAATTGAATTTTGTAATAAGATCGGCATAAACATAGATAGAGGTATCATAACGATTCAATTCTAACAACAATGCATTTAAAGATTGTTGTTGATCTATATCTACCCCTCTGCTATAAATAGCTACTTTCATTTAAATAAAATTAAAAATTTAAACCATAATGCAAATATACCCCTTTGTCCCCAAGCTGGTTCAAGGTATAATCAATTTTTAACACAAAATCATAAATACTAAGTATGTCTACACCTACTCCAACAGTCCTAAGAAGTGTATTAGAAAGTCTAGTATTATTGATGGGTCTTTCTGCATACACATAGCCCAAATTAGTAAAGGCTTTCAACCAAAATCGATACTTTACTTCTGGTATTATTTTTTTTGCTATTAAATTTTTGACAGAAAAGCCTCCAAGCTTATGATGCCATTCGGCCCTGAACAGAGTTCCAGCATTGCCATCAATAACATAATAATCCAATCCATACAGTTGCAAGTTCCCATAACCCATCAATTTTGAATCTGTATAATTATGATTGGGTAAAAACTTGATAGCCGTATTAGATTCCAATAAAATAAAATTATTGCTAGACAAAGGGTGCGCAACTATTTTTCTAAATTGAACTGAACTTAAATTACTCTTGTCTGAAAACCGATGGTAGGCTATAAATTCAGTGGCCGATCCTTTAGTTGGATAGGCGTTGTAATCAAATTTTGTTTTTGAATAAGAATATAGAAAATCTATATAAGAAAATGATCGACTTGAATTAGGTAAAAAAGCAGGTTGGATTTTAAAGGCCGAATCTGATATTTCATTATGACTTATTCCTATTTGTACAGTTTGCCTTACATACAAATTACGTCTATAAAATAAAGTAAGGTAAGAACGATTGCCTTTTAGAATGATGTCATTTGTTTTAGAAAATATTTGCTTGTCCTCAAAAGTAGAAGTGTTGATTTCTTTTTGAGTAAAATATTGCACACCAAATCCAATGCCATATCTTAATTTTTTATCAAGATAAGGAAACTGATATCTTATAAGCGCCTGTTGTGTATAACCTGCAATCAAACCTAAAGTGAGCTTGTCATTATTCCCGGTAAAATTGCTCTCTCTAAAATTAAAGCCATAGTTGATCCTATCTATACTTCTATGCTCTACGTTCCACCATTGATTAAAATTTCTATCGACTAATTTAAATGCAGGTATAGGGAATAGGTACCATCTTTCTCTTAGTTGAATATGAATGCTATAATGAATGCTATCTGTGCTATTGGAGCTTATATCAACATCCATGAATAAAGAAGTATTGAACAATTGTTGTTCAGCAATGGTGTTAAAATAAGTCAATGAATCTTTAGCTACAATAGTTCCAACTTGATAGGGTAATTCTCTTAAAACAATATAATCTTTTGTTTTCTTACTACCCTCAATAAGGATTTCAGTAATTTTTATTTGAGCATGAATGCATTCAATGCAAAAGAAAAAAAGAATGAGTAAGAAAAAAGAATGTTTAGTTTTTTTAAACATCTAAATAATTCATTAAATGATGGTAGTGATCTTCTATATCATTATTCAATGGTGTATTGCCAAAATAATGCAGTACCTGATAATCATAACGTTGGAAGGTGGCAATAATAGCAGAAGCCTCTTCCCTATTCAATTTGATAGTAATGACCATCGATCCATTGGTCTCATCAAAAAAAGAATTTAATTGAACTATTTGTGCATTATTGGTTTCTACCAATCGGCTCATTTCTGCCAATGAATATTGTAAAGGAGAAATGGATAATACGATAATGGCCCCCGGTTGATCCAGTCCTAAAAATTGAGCCAATTGATCCATTAGATTTTTTTGTGGAATCACTCCAACACATTCCTGTTGATCATTCAAAACGGGTAATAAGGTTAACTGATGTTTTGAAAATAAATGTAAGGCGGTCAAAAAATGAGCTGTACCAGTAATGCCAATGCGCAATAATGGTTCAATTAATTGTGCGATGGTTTGCTTTGCATCCATATCTAAAATCGCCTCTTTACTCACTAACCCAACAAAATATTCATCTTTCACTACAGGCAAATGTTGCACTTCGAAATCTTCCATACATTTTAATACAAATGCTGCAGTATCTTCTAAGCGAAGCATGGGAAAACCTTGTATGGCAATTTCTTTGGCTAACATTCCAGTATTATTTTGGCAAGGCGTTAAGAAATTTCTCTAAAATTAAATTGAAAGATTCTGGCACTTCCATCATGGGCGCATGACCACATTGATCAATAAAATGTAATTCACTATTGGGAATTAATTTTTTAAACTCTTCTGCAACAAAAGGCGGCGTTACAATATCATTTTTACCCCAAATTAATAATGTAGGTTGTTGAATCTGATTCAGCTCTTCTCCTAAATTATTTCTAATGGCACTTTTTGCTAATGAAATTATTTTAATTACTTTAATTCTATTTCTAGTAATTTCAAAAACCTCATCTACTAAGGCAGGTGTTGCCATAGCTGGATCATAAAATGTTTGTGCAGTTTTATTTTTTATATATTCATAATCACCTCTTTTAGGATAAGAGTCGCCCATCGCATTTTCGAACAAACCACTACTACCTGTTAATATTAAAGATTTTATTTTTTCAGGATTTTTTAAAACGTATACCAAAGCCACATGACCTCCTAAGGAGTTCCCAAGTAAATTAATATGATCATAGCCTTTATGTTCAATAAACTGCGTAACATGTTTTGCTAAACCAGATACACTGGTATGTAAAATATCTAAATCAAATAAAGGCAATAACGGCACTACCACTTTATGCGTAGTTCTAAATTTTTCTATTAAATCTGAAAAATTACTTAGGGCTCCAAATAATCCATGAAAAAGCATCAGGATTTCTCCTTCGCCAACTTCTAAATATTCAAATTTCCCGTCTTTTTTTATTTCGTACTCCATAATCATTGTCGCTTTGAACCAATACTTTATAAAAATAAGGGTACAGCAAGCTTACCCATTTGGATAAAGATACTTAATTCATAGTAAAAAAGCTGCTAATGTATGGCGATAAAGTAGATTTCACTAAAACCTTAACAATTTAGTAATGAATTCAAAATCAACAAGTTCAAGGCTAAAACTATAGTTTAAAAGGATTGGAAAAAGTAGCCAAAGTGCTTTTAATAGAGGGCAACCAAACCGCCATTTTATCCATGCAATAAGGCCACCATTGGTGAAGCCATGAATAAGAATAAGTCTCTTTCATTTTTTCAGCTTCAATAATGCCTAAAACTTGTAAAAAGTAAACTACTGCACTTAACATCGTAAAATAAATAAATCCATATAAAACGATGCCCAATAGTTTATTTAGCCAACCCAGTAAAAGCCATTCGGCCGTTTGTTGTAATAAATTGGCCATCCATTTTAAAACAATCAAAACTAAAATGAGCACTATTAAAAAAGAAATAAACGGCAACCAATGAGACGCAATTTTAGTATGTTCTTTTAATTGACCAGCCACCCAGCCTGCAAATTGAAAAGCTAAAATTAATCCAACCCATAAAGAAAAAAAAGAAATCAATGCACGAATGAATCCATTCTTATACCCTTTTAAAAGTGCAATGATTAAAATAGTGCCTGTAAAAATATCTAACCACATACACTAGCTGCTTAATAAAGTTTTGGCAATAGCAGAAATAACTTTACCATCAGCCTGTCCAGCCAATTGTTTGGTGGCAGCACCCATTACTTTTCCTAAATCTTGAGGGCCTGCGGCACCCACTTGTGTAATAATAGCTTGCACTGCTGCTTTCACCGCTTCTTCACTCATTTGCGCAGGCAAGAATTTTTCAATAATAGCAATTTCTTCCGCTTCCTTAGCAGCCAAATCGGCTCTATTTTGTTCTTCAAAAATGGTTAAAGAATCTTTGCGTTGTTTAACTAATTTTTGTAAAAGTTTTAATTCAGTATCAACAGATATTTCTCCATTGGCACCTGGTTCGGTTTTAGCTTTAATAATTTCAGCTTTAATAGCTCTTAAACCACGAAGCAAGGCTTCGTCTTTATTTTTCATAGCGTCTTTTAATAAAGACATTACATCGGTTTCTAAACTCATAGTAGATTATTTTGAATTTTGTGAAAGTTGACTGGCTCTAAATTTATTATAAAATATTTTTGCAAATTCTTTGAACTCATTGGATAAACTTTCATCCTGAGTAGCTCTTAAATAAGCATCGCTCATGCCCATTAAATTTTGATAAAAGAAATCTGCCATTTCATCTACCATCATTTCTTTAGTCCACAAATCAATGCGCAAAGCTGTTTTGTCGGTAGGGTCCCAAAAGGTAAGCATCATCGCACGGGCTTCTTGCGCCTCTGTAGCAGTGCTGTCTGAAGCAGACCATTTTATATTTTGTGGTATTTTTTGTTCGTCAAGGTCTATTTGAACCTGAATACTTGATTGATGCATGATAAAAATTTGAATGACAAAAATACAATTTAATTAAATAATAAACAGTTAACTCTTTAAGTCTATAGGGATTTTTACAAAATGATTCAAATTCCTATGATCCGTCAATTCTAGCAACCACTCTTTTCCCATTTTAGCTCTGGCTTGTCGATACATTTCATCTTTATAATATAATTTAAAATGATTGGAAAGTGCATTCTTTTCAGAAAATAAAAAAACTTCTCCCGATTTCAACCAAGAAGTAGGTTCGGATTCGTTTTGATTAAAGAGTAAAGGGATCTCATAATGCACAGCCCATTCAATAATACTTGTTTTATCAAAATCAATTCCATCTAATAAAACAGCATAAGCAGCTGCCAGCCATTCAATTTTTAATTCGGACAAGGTTTTCAAAATAATATCTTCCTGGTACTTATACCCTTTTAAAATTTGTTGCGCTGCTTCCAATTGTTTATGGTTGTCTACAACAAAAACAAGCGACATGGTGGTTAGTTGCCATTTTTTAAAAACGGAGAACTCTTTTAAAGTATCAATTAAATTATCTAATGGAGTAAAAGCTAAAAAGTAATTATTGCTTTGGGTTAATTCATTCCTGGTTTCAGACAAATCCACCCATTCTAATTTTGGCAATAAAGAAACCGGCAACCAAGCTTCTTGAAACTTTTTTGCTAAAGAAGGAAATTGATTCCTTAAGCTATCAATAGACCAGTCATTGATACAAAAAGTAGCAGCGGATTTATGGATGTATTTTTTAAAAATTTGGCGTTGTTTCCATTTAGATAGCCATGAACTATTTTGCTTTAAATAAGGAGAAGAAAGTGGAATAAAATAGTGAGGGAACTGGTTACTTCCTTTAAGTTCACTCCCAAAATGAATTACAATGGCATTAGTTACTTCCCCTATCAGTTTTTCGGCTTGATGTGTTTTTAATAAGGTTACATTCCCATAAGTAGTGTATAATTCCTGATGGGCTAAGGGTAATTGATTGCCTACAATATAAAAATGTAAATGGGCCGAAACAGCGCCTACTTCAATGATATCCAATACCTTTTGGTAGATAATCTCTGAGGGAGCAATTAAATTTGAATCGGTTAAAATGAATAAACGCATATGCAAAACTACTGCATACTTAACAATTTATCCACCAATCATTTACTAGACCTAGTTACTATTAAATGTCCCCTAACTTTGTAGTATGGCAAAACACCTGCATCAATTGGATTTATTTGGCGTGGAAACGGTCGAGCCGGTAACCATTAAGGCACCGAAAGAAAAGTTGACAGTTTATAAAGCCCAGGTTGAAACCAAAAAGCAGGAACTACAAGAAGAAGCATTGCCCTCAGTATCGAGGGCACCCATGTCCTTCAGTAAAAATACTCAATTACATAAAAGAGGTAGAAAATCATTTGCTTCGATGGATGCCGAAATAGATACGATACAGGTACCCTCCACTGAAGAATTAGTAAAAAAATTGTACTACCCTATTGGAGAAGTCGCGGTTTGGTTTAATGTAAATACTTCACTCATCAGATATTGGGAAAAAGAATTTAAACAATTACAACCTAGGAAAACAAGAAAAGGGGATCGATTGTTTCGTGCACAGGATATAGAATTTTTAAAACAGATCTATTATTTATTAAGAGAAAAAAAATACTCCATCGAAGGGGCTAAGAATTATTTAAAAAACAATAAAGAAAAAGCAGATAAGGATATTTCTTTATTAAATAGTTTAAAAGATATAAAATCTTTCTTGGTTTCTTTAAAAGCTTCTCTCTAAGTTATTTGGAATTTTTTAGGCTTTCTCTGCAAAATTAATTTCGTGCGTATTTGCATAAGCAATAGCCGCTAAATTTAATTTTTCTCTTAGCATTTGAAAATCAAATAAACTAATTTCCATAGCAACAAAACATTCCACATGTAGCACATGAAATTGTTTCCCCGACTCTGCTATAAACACAAATTGACTTAATACATTTGTTTCTTTTGTAATTTCATTTCTTAAAAATTGTGCAAAACCAGCCAATTGATCTGCAGAGGTAGCAACACTCAATTGTAAATCCATTTCAATTTTTCGTTCTGTTCTTAAACTTATATTGTCAACAATGGTGTCCACCATTTGTTTATTAGGTACCGATATATAGGTTTTATCTTGAGTACGAATTCGGGTACTACGTAACCCGATTTTTTCAATAGTGCCCGTAAAATTATTTACTTTAACTAAATCACCTACGGTAAAAGGTTTGTCAAAAAATATAATAAAAGAAGCTATAATATTTTCAAGACTTTCTCGCATAGACAATGCCACAGCGGCTCCCACAATACTTAAGCTAGTAACTAAATTACCAATATTTTCGTTAAAAACATAATGCAAAATCAATAAAAAGCCAATAATGTAAAGAATTACTTTAAAAAAATCTCTAAAAAATAAAACCAATTGATCGTCTGTTTGATCCTTGGTTAATTTTGCTTTTTGTTCCAATACAATGGATATAAATTCAAGCGTGCGTAAACAAACTCGGATAAATAAAATAATCAATAAAAGTTTAACGCCCGACTCTATCACTTGTTGTAGCGTCAATTTAAATAAATGAATGTTCCAGCTTTCAGGAAAATGAAGTTCGTATAAAGCAATTACAGCAACTAGATAAATTAAAAACTGTTCAATTGGAACTATCAAACGATGCACATGAGTTTTCCTTAATTCAGAATGATTTTTTTTATCAATCCAAGTATAAATTAGGCCAGCAAAAAAACGTGAAATAAATCTTTTTACAATAAAGGCAACCAACAAAGTCGCTGCAATAATGATATACGTCTGAAGAGAATTGTTCAAAAACTGTTGCTCTAAATTCATAATAAATTGTTTTAATAAGCAAAAACTAGCCTTTCCATTCTAGTAATTGCAATTTTTCTCCATCAAATACAGCATAGGTGTTCAATCTTAACCAATCGCCTAAATTAATATAGCGAGTGCTTTCATTGATAGGTAAATCAATAGCAAAATGTCGGTGGCCAAAAATAAAATAATCCACATTCACTTCTTTGGCTTTTTGTTTGGAGTAAACTATTAACCACTCTTTGTCTTCTCCTAAAAATACTTCATCGGAGCTGCCTGTTTTTGCTCTGCTTTTCCCACTAAAGTAATTGGCCAATTGAATCCCTACATCAGGATGAAGCCAACGAAATAAAAATTGACAAATGGAATTGGTAAATATTTTTTTTATGAACTTGTACCCTGTATCTCCTGGACCCAAGCCATCTCCATGTCCAATAAAAAATTGTCGAGTACCTAATTTAAAAATTTTAGGGTCGAAATGCACTTGTGCATTTAATTCTTTGCTTAAATAATCTTTCATCCACAAGTCATGGTTGCCGGTAAAAATATGCAGCGAAATGCCTGCATCTGAAATTTGCGCCAAGCATCCTAAAAGTCGAACAAAACCCTTTGGGACCACCGTTTTATATTCAAACCAAAAGTCAAAAATATCTCCAACGATAAAAATAGCTGCAGCATCCTGCTTGGCATTATTTAAAAAACGAACCAATCGATCCTCGCGTTCACGACTAGTTAATTCATTAGGTGCTCCTAAATGAAAATCAGATAAAAAATATACTTTTTTTCCTGCCACTAATTCCATGAAGCCAATTGTTATAATGAATAAAATATGCTACTAAAAATACTAATCTAAATGCTTTTCAACTAAAAAACAATAAACTTCTTTAGGACCATGAACGCCTACTACTAAGGTTTTTTCTATATCCGCAGTGCGACTAGGCCCAGTTGCATAACTAATCATAGAAGGTAGTACTTCAGCTTCTTTTTTAAATTGAGCCAAGCTATCTGAAATATCAAACACCAATTGATGCGTATAAGCAATGCAAATATGGATGGGTGCGTAAACACTGGTCGTTCTTCCACTTAATTGTTGACTACTTAAAACAATAGTGCCCGTGCGGGCAATTAAATGTTCGCATAAAGTAATAGAGGCGTCACAGGCTGCTAAGTCGTCGGTGGTTACTGGATCAAAACTAAATTCTTTCATGTCTTCTAACCAGCCCGATTCAAGGGAATAAATCTTGTCCCATTTTTGTGCATGAATTAATTGAGCCAATTTATTCACTAACTCCGCTTCATCAACGCAATAAATAAATTTTCCTAATAATTCAGTAAATTTTTGTGCAAAGTCGATAGCTAATTCATTCGCAGTTGGAATAAAAACAGGTCTGTCTGCATTTTGTTCAGGAAAGGGAATAGCAACAGGGCTTTTTAAAGCCTGCGAAATTTTATCTAATATTTTTGCTCTTGTTATTTTTGATTCCATGAAAATAAATTCAATACTTAAGCATTGGGTTCTGTAAGAGGTGATTCAGAAACATTTGATTCAGTCGCAATTTCTTCTTTAACAGGCTCTTCCACTTTAACAGATGCTTCCACTTTCGCAGGTTCTTCCACATCAAAAGTAACCACCTTCTCTTCTTCATAAGGACGCATACCAATTAAAGCTTCCACATCACTCTTATGCAAAACCTCTTTGTCTAATAATTCTTTGGCTAATTTCTCTACTTCCATTTTTCTCAAAGTCAATAAATCAAGGGTGCGGTGATAAGCTGCATCAATCATTTTGCGCACTTCTTCATCAATTATTTTTCCAGTTTCTTCGCTAAATGGTTTTTGGAAAGTATTTTCTTGCGAAGGATCATAAAAACTTACGTTACCAATTTTTTCATTCATGCCATAAGTAGTTACCATC
>Ga0209829_10002263_pt1 | contig 14718 bp, 17 predicted proteins | sample C_140205_EF_Meta_FD_187311 | JGI IMG/M metagenome (GOLD analysis project Ga0209829, IMG submission 187311) | Freshwater microbial communities from Lake Croche, Canada to study carbon cycling - C_140205_EF_MetaG (SPAdes) (version 2) | ecosystem: Environmental > Aquatic > Freshwater > Lake...
TCAAAGCATAAATGTATTCCGTGCGTAATCAACCAGGCAAGATTGTAGTGATTATCTGCAGCCCATTTAGTGCAGGGATGATTACGAAAGGCACCCTTCACTGTGTTGTAAGGAGTGCCATCTGCTTTATTGATTGTGCCCCAATCATAGTACCACTTAGAATATATGATGGAGACCATCTGACAGGTCTCTAGGGGCATTTTCACGACGTGTTTATCAGGAAGTACTTGAGCAGACTTACTGGGAGACACATCAGTTACAAAGATATTCATCAGTTAAAGGTGGAATCAGGCTCTAGAGCAATATAATACTTCAAATCTCGGTCAGTGCTAGAAAAACGTGACAAAAGTTTTTGTGACACAACCACCTCATAACTACCAGGAAGAATCTTGATATTCTCTACCTTAAAATTAAATACGAAGGTGTCATCAGTCTCTCCAACTACGATAGAAAAATCATTTGACGTATCATTCTTCTTATCACGAACCACTAGTTTTATCACACCTGCCTCACCAATAGCAGAAAGATCTGGAAGTTGATAAATTGCTGCTGCCTTAAGCAACTTATCCATTTGCTGCGTACTCAACTCAAAGCAAACATCTTCACTAGGAAGAGATATTTCCTTATCAGGAGGAGTTACAATTACACTGGGATCCGCAAAGAAATACTTAGATCGCATCTTACCTTCACGAATCATCACATAACCATTATTCTCAAAATCCAATTCAGCTTGCTGATGTAAATTAAGTCCGTTTAAAAATTGATTCAAATCATAAATGCCAAAATCTTTAGGAAACTCTTCTGTAATAGTTGCCTCGGCAAGAATATTCTTCATCACAGAAATTGTGCGAAGAGAACTACCTTCTTTGAATAAAATTGATTGATTGATTCCAGAGAAGTTCTTTAACAATGCCAGAGTTTTATCAGAAAGTTTCATAGTTTGATTTCGCAGTTTCATTATTAAATCCGGCAAAGTGATACAGAAGAACACCATAATGGATAATCTTCAGTGCGTCAAGACGGGACATTCCATCTTTCTTACCAAAACGGGAAGAATACTTGATGAGATTATCACGGCAGAAAGGAACACCATCACCAATTGCATCAATCATATCCAGCACCTGAACCTTAGACTTTTCAGATGCATAGTGCGAATGATATGTGCTAACAATATAATCATTCACTGCCTTTAGAGTTTCACCTTCACCAAACTTCCAAAATTGCTCTTGACTTGATTTTTGTGAAGTAGTCAGATTAACATTCTGTTGAGTTTTATTCAAATTAAATGACTGAGAACTAAAAGTTGTACTATGATTATTTCCAAATGTTACTGCAGCAGCAGGTCCTCCCAGATTGAAAACATCTGGAGAAGCATATGGATTTCCAGTCAGACTGAATCCATCATCTTCCCAATAGTTATTCGTATTAAACGAAATATGGTCATCACCCATTCCACCAGGTAAATTAGATCCAATGTAAGTGACATTATTTTTCTTTTCAGGAATTTTAGACATAACTTTTTATATACAACACCTTAGATAATAGCATCTGAGAATTGCAAAGTCAAGTACCAATACGACTAAATCCCTTAATTTTTTCAAATTTAATTACGCTCTCAAATTTATCAAACAATTCAGATTTATGTGATATTACAAATATATTAGCATCTTTAATTACAAAACGAATAATTTTTAAAAATTCTTCTGTTCCAAAACCATCAAGAGAACTATCAAAAACTTCATCCAATATTAGTAAATTTGTATTTACAGAATTTTTAAATCTTGCAACTTCACGCCAAGTAAAAAGAAGAGCTAAATCAATTCTCATCTTTTCTCCTTCACTAAATGAAGCATAAGAAAAATCTTCGTGAATTGGTGACTGAACAGTTTCATTAAATTCTTCATCAAGAGTGAAGTTAATATAGAAGTCCATCATCTGAAGATAACGATTTACCTGCTGATTAATCAACGGTAGATATTTCATAATGATTTTGGATTTGACTCCACCATCTTTCAGAAGATTGTATGAGAAATTATAATACCCAATCTCATCTTTTTTCTTTGAAAGATTTTCAAAAGTTTCTTGAAGTAATTTTTCATATTCATCTAACTTTTCGTGTTCAATATTTTGATTTTCTATTTTTTCTGCAATAGCATTTATTTCAAACTGCAAATCTTTAATTTGTTTATCATATCCAGAGATAGAAAGATTATTTTGAGAAATCTTATGATTTAATGAAGTAATATCCTTTGACAATTTAATAAACTCATTTTCTCTATTTTCTTCATCCCCAATTGCTTGCTCAAGTTCTTGATATCCTCTTTGAAGTTCTTTAGCATTTGATTGGGCATCGTTTATTTTATCCAAACGAAATTCTTCTAGAATTTCTTGCTTACAGGTAGGACAAACAGTATTTTCAGTAAAAAATTTATGTTGTTCAGTAATTGAAGATACTTTTTGCTGAACCTTTCCTTTTAATCCAACAAGTTTTTTAAGTTTATCTGATGAACCAGAAAAATTTTCAAGTTCTTTGTTTAAAATATCAACTTCAATTAATATTTTTTTTATATCAAGTTTTAAATTTTCTTCTAATGAAGAAAGTTCTTTTATTTTATTTTCTTTTTGCTTTATATTTTCCTTTCCTCTTTGTTCCAATTCATCAATAAATCCCCTTTGCATTTGAACTTTATCTTTAATAGATTCCTTTTTAAGTTCTAATGTTCTGATATCATCTTTAATCTCACGAATCTTATCTTTAATAACAACATTCATAGAAGAAAATATTTTAATATCCAACAAATCTTCAATAACTTCTCTGCGATGAGCAGTAGAAAGTTGCATAAAAGGAACAAAAGTACTACTACCAAGAATTACAATCTGAGTAAAAGATTTATAATTCATTTTAATTACAGTTTGTTCAAACCACTTTTGTTGATCAATTGTAGCAGATGTTTGATCTAAAAGTTTTCCGTTATTATAAATTTGAAATGTATTTGGTTTAATTCCACGTACAACTTTCCAATCAATATTGGAAATTGAAAATTCAACTTGAACAACACAATCCTTTTCATTGACTGTATTAACAAGTTGTGATTTATTAATTTTACGAAATGGTTTTCCAAATAAAGCAAAGGTAAGAGCATCTAAAACAGTACTTTTACCTGCTCCATTATTACCAATAATTAAGTTAGTTGAATTTTTAGTAAAATCTATTTCTGTCAATTGATTACCGGTTGACAGAAAATTTTTCCAAGAAATTTTACGGAATAAAATCATAATCTTTAGGTGGTATTACAATATCATCGGGTGTAATAATCGTATAACGATAATCGTGAGTCTCACAAGTTTTTATCATTACTTCATCTTCTATTTCAATTACATGCATTTCAGGATATCCATCCTCTTCCATTAAAAGGGCATATCTAACTGCATCATCTTCTTCTTGAAAGAGATATAAAATTTTATCTCCCTCATCATCAACTACAGAATATGCCCCTTCAGTCTCTCTTCCATTAATTGTAAGTATAAACATTATACCATCTCACAAGCTTCTTGATATATTGATTGAATCATAGTTTTAACCAAAGATTTGTCAAGTTCTATTTCTGCTTCCTCAACATATCTATTCAAAATTGAAAGTGTATCTTCAGATTCAGTTATTTCAAATTCTACATTTTCTTCAACCTGAAAATTTTCAATTATTTTAAGTTCTGATATATTTGAACTATAAAGTTTATCAATAAATTTTTCAAATCTTTCAGTATTTGTTTTTTTACGAACAATTACTTTAACAATTTTTCCTTCATATTCTGATGTATCAAATGTCTTATAATCCAAATCTTCATAATAAATTACATAGTACATTCTATATGGATTATTGACTGGAATATGTTCTAAGGTTTCAGTATCAAAAATATGAAATCCACGAGTATCATTTAAATCATTCCAAAACATTTCATAGGTATTGCCCAAATAATATACTGTTCCATTATCTGAACGGGTATGATAATGACCAGAGAATACTTTTTTGAATCCACTAAAAACTATAGAGTCCATACCATCATCCATAATATGTCCTCTATAGGCTTCAAATCCATTCAACTCCAAATGACCCATCGCAACTTTACAACTATTATTTTTAATCAGACGTAAAGTTTTCTCTTCGTTATCAGCACATATCCAAGGAATAAAAAGAGTATTTAGATTTCCAATTTTAACAACTTCTGGATCACTATAAGTTTTAATATTTGAATAATTTTTAAGTAAAAGATTTGGTGAATTTACATTATTTGTATTTTTGTAATATGCATCATGATTACCAATAATCATATGAACATCATATGACGAGAGGGGTTCTAATACAACTCGTTTTGTCCATTCTAGACTTTGGTAATCTATTGATTTGCGACTATCAAAAGCATCTCCGAGATGCAATACAGTGGTAATTCCTTCCCTTTCTAATGTAGGGAAAAAAATATTAGTATAAAACATCTCAAAATAATCATGAAAAAGTTTAGAACCTTTTCTTGCTCCCCAATGAGTGTCTGTTAAAATAGCCACCTTCATAATTTTACGTTTCCTTTATGGATTTTTAGAAAATGTATTTGATCAATATCTAAATTTAGAATAAACAGCATCTTTAATACTATTATAATCTGAATAATTTTCGCCATCAATAAGATTATTATCTACAAATACATTATCAAATCCAGTCCTTTCAAGAATCTTATTCTTAATTTCCAATTGTTTTTTTTCTTTTTGAATTCTTCTTAAAAAAGCATAGTAAACAATTTGAGTAAAATAAGCAAATGGATTTGTACGTTCTACATCAAATCTGTCAATATACTGTACACAATTTTCTATACCATCACAAATCATATCATCCTTAAACATATAATTTACAAAATTTGGTTTAAAGGATAAATGTGTAGCAATTTTTAAAAAACATTCACCAAGATAGTTTGTAATTCTTGGTTTTGGATTGTTGCCAGATTCTGCATTTTCAACTTCTTTTTTGTACTTAATAAGTGCATCCAAAAAGTCTTTATTATTAACATAGTGCTCTGACCTCTTTCTCTTGGTCATAACTGTTGTTGTAATCATTAACTTAATTTACTTTAGTATCTAGACATTATAATATTTTTAGTCGTAGTTGACAAGTGTATTGAAAATTGATACAATAACCTTTGTGAGGGTTGAAAGAAATGTATTAGTTATTTTTATAGAGCTTCTCTAAGCTCTTCTTGGCATCATCAATATTGGAAATATATCCCATTTTTCTATTTAATTTGGATTCATTTGATTTTAACTTATCACACTGTCTTACATAAGACTGGTACATCATTATCATTTCAATATCAGAAGATTCTGTCATTGTGATAATATCATTTAAATTAATAATAAACATATCTTCTGTGGTAGTTTTTAACCAGGGCTCTACTTTATAACCAAATTGACCTATCTTATTTTTATATTCAGATACAGTAATTGGATGAGTAACTATCAATAAAGTTCTGTCTTCTTCTTCAGAAGCTGCCACTCTACAGAAGATTTCCTCTCCTGATTTTAATTTTAAAGTTGCATAAAAATCTTCTTCTATCATTTTTTTAATTGAATAGTGGTTATTTCGTAATTAAATTTTTCTTCATTATAAATTTTAATTCGTTCTATCAAATGATTGAGTGTATAATTTTTTCTTGAATTATGAGTACAATCATCTGCAATATCATAAAGAACTGCTTTTGTTTTATTTTTACCTTTTCTCAGTACTCTTCCAATTGATTGAAGATTTCTGACTCTTGATTTACTTGGAGAAGCAAAAATAACATTATGTAAATTTTTGATATTGATTCCAGTGGAGAAAGTACCGTAAGAAGCAACAATAATAGCGTTAATTTCCTTTTCAGTAATTTCTCTAACTAATTCTCTTTCTTCAGTATCCACTCCACCGTGAATAAAAAAGACTTTACGATCATTTCGCTTATTACTATTTATCATTTCGTATAATATCTTACCATGCGCTTCTACTCTTGAAAAAAGAACAAGTGTATTTCCTTTCAAATCTAAAGTAAGATTTGTAATAAATTTATTTCTTTTTTCGTGAGAAATTAAAAATTGTATTTCATCTTCATAAGTTTCAAATTTTTGTGGAGAATGTTTAAGAACAATGCATTGAATATCTAACTGTGAAAGATGACCTTGTTCCATCAATTCAGCAGTTTTAGTTACTTTGTATGAAGGTCCAAATAATCCTTCAAGAACCCATTTATGAGTTTGAGTTCCATCTAATGTTCCAGTGAATCCAAATCTATATTTTGCATGATGAAGATTATTCATAATATTGATTAAAGATTTGCTCTTGAATAAATGAGCTTCATCACCTATAATTACATTATAGTCTTCAAAAAATGAACGCTCTAATTTATAAATGGATTGCCAAGTTGTAATTGTAACTGGTGATTCGTTTGTTTTTTCTCTACCAGAATAAATTTTATGACAATATGATTCAGCATTCCAACCATAATCCTGAAAATCTTTATACATTTGCTCTACAAGACTGGTCGTTGGAACGACTAAAAGAATTTTTTGATTCTTGTCAACATAATAACGCACTAAAGAATAAATCATCAGACTTTTTCCTGATGCAGTAGGACTTATCAATAACTTCCTATTGTTCTTTAATGCGCCGTATACGCCTTCTATTTGATATTGGCGAGGTTCATGTACACAAATAGACTTCATGTAGTCTTTTACACCTTCAAGAGAAATTAACTCATTGATTTCAAAAGGTAATCCATAAAATTTATTATTTTCAAATTTATAAGTATATCCATATTGCTTACAAAAATCTATAACTTTATCTAAAAGACCAACATAGATTTGCTTAGTTCTTGTATCAAATAAATGTATTTCTCCATTCCAATTTCTACCTCTATACTGAGGCATAAATTTTGCATTAGGAACTTCAAATTTGAAATGATCTCTAAGTTCATATTCAATATGAGGTTCTGTTTGTATTTTTAAATAAACTTCGTTTGACTTGCTAATAACCAGATTTGTAGTATCAACCATATCCTGCCTGGAATCTTATAAATTCAATTGCATTTTTAATTTGATAAGTACGATTTTGTATTACTTTAAGAATGCTCTCTAAGTAATTTAGCATAGTTTCATAGTAGTCAATTTTTAAAGAAATTTGTGATAATTTTTCATCAGCATCAAGATATTTTTGTAAAGTATCTTTATCTCTTATTTTTTTAGGAAAAGGATTGTCTATGTAAATTTCTGGATCGGATTTGCCAGAATAATATTCGTATCTTTCGTGACGAATATTTCTTTTTTGTTGCTCTGCTCTTTTTCTTAATAGAATTATATTATTATAAAGATCAAAATATTTTGCATGTAATGATGGGATTTTTAAAGATTCTGTATGAAGATTATCTGGATCAATTTTAGAATCTTCTTCCCACATTTTTTGAATCATTTCAATATCAAAACTCATAAAGGATTTCCACTTAAATCTGTTATATTGTAAATAGTATACTTGAAACTTATATCTGCCGTAAAGTATTGTATATCAGTATCTGTAGCATCAAAAATAATTGTTGATAGTGAATATGGAAATAAGTCTTTAAATATAACTTTAAAACTTGGTACTAAATTGCTACTTAAAATTTGCAAAGTACCATCAGAATAAATGTCCATTCCACGTTGAGTGTATCTTGCATTTATAAATCCATTATTTTGTAAATTATAAATTTCTTCTAAACTTTCTGGATATCCAAGACCACGAATCCAATTTTGCAATTCCATATAATTTTCAAGATTTTCATCAACTAAAAATCTCAAATTCAAATCACCAAAAATTATTTTATCTCCTGGTTGGTCAATATCTTTTAAGTATGATGGTTGAACGGCAATACCCAAATTAATATCTGGTATATTTGCTTGATTGCAAAAAAATGCTACTTTAGGACTTCTATTTAAAGAAAACTTAAATCCTGTAGGTGATAAAAAATTGCGGTTATCTATTTGATTTGATGACATTTTTTTAAATATTTAGACAAAAAAAGGGACCCCTTTTGAGGGTCCCTTGAAAACTTTTGTGAGAAAGACTCACATAAGGTTCTTAACAGCAACACGTCTGTAGTAACGGTTTGCATTAACTTGCAATCTACCTTGACCTTGAGTGGTTCCTTCTGCAAATGGGTTAGCAACAATGCCGTAACGGGTCTTGAAGCCAATCTTTGGTTGGAAGTTGTTCTCACCAACGGCACGAACCATTTGGAGAGGAACATAAGGACAATAGAAGAGTCCAGCATCATAAGGGGATGTACCCTTATAACCGACAACATAGTACTGATTACCAGGAGTTGTATTACCTGAGGTCAAGTTAGCCGAATATGGGTCAATATATACACGGAATTTGCCCATCAAAGTACCAGCAAAGGTATTGCCGGTATCATCAACGCTAAGGTTAGCGTTGAGTGCAGGGGTGTAGTCAAGAACACCAGCCATGGTGAGTGCTGAAGCAACGTCAGCAGAACACATGATGATGTTGCCCTTTCCACGACGAGTTCTTTGTGCGATTGCGTTAGCATCACGCTCAATTTGGAACAAGAGACCCTTGAACTTCTCAACTGACCAACGACCGTTGGAATCAACGTCAAGGTCAAATACACCAGCAGTAGCGGTGTTTTGAACAGCACCTTGCTCAGCAACCTTGTAGATGGTACGAATAACTTCGCGGTTGATTTCAGCAAGAATCTCAGTTGAGAGAATGTTTGCCAATTCCGCTTCAGCATTCAAACCATGAATTGCCTTGAGGTCTTGTGCGAGTTCTAATGAGTACTCAGCCTTGAGTGCTCTAGACTTTGCAGTAACAGTGACTTTCTCAATTGAGAATGCCATCTGGTTGAACTGGTCACCACCAGCACCATCTCCAAGTGCTTCTGCATCACCAGTCTGCATACCGTTACCAACGTTATATGCAGTTTGATCGCCAGTGCCACCAACAGGGTTAAGAACTGATGGGTTGGTTCCAGATTGTGCAGTAGTACCAATACCAGCAGCAGTGCTACCAAATCCAACGTTATCAAACGCTGAATTTTGTCCAGAGAATGCTGAATCTACTTCATTGTAGAATGCTTCAGTACCGGACTGATTGGTGTAACGTGAACGCATTGCGAAGATGAGTCCAGTAGGACCGCTCATTGGTTGAACACCTGCGAGGTCATAAGCGACCAAGTTAGGCATTGAACGACGAATGAGTGAGATTAGAACTGGATCAAAACCTGCGGTAGGACCACCAGAAGCAGAACCACCACTGAAACCACCAGTACCAGTTGAGTTGGTTGGTGATTCCATGAGCATACTCATAGATCCATTATCAAAAGAAGATTGCTCTCTTAAGAATTTTTCTTGATTTTCTAACAGGACTGCGGTTACAGCTCTACGATGGGAATCTTTAATTTGATCAAGACCCTCATAGTTGAGAAGTGGTGCCCACTTTTCCTGCAGATGTTCTGATTGAAACATTTGCTTTTACCTTTAGTAAGTGTGTTTTTTGCGTTTGATTTAATATTAAAATCAGTTATTTGCTGAATGCTGAAAGAGTTTTCAAGTAAGAAGCCATTGTTCCTGAAATTGATTCAGGTGAACTATCTACACCTTCTGATAACGTTTCAGTTTTAGCTTTTGGAGTTCTATGAGTTGGGAAGTATGACTCCCTCAATATCTCCAATTTTTCACGATATTCTGCTTCACTTTCAAACTCAACACTTTCGGAAAGTGAGGCGAGCTTCTCTTTCTGAGTAATCGCAAGACCCTCAGAAACTTGATCTAAGATTCCATCAGCAACCGACTCTGCGAGACGCCTGTTAAGGGAAACATTTTTCTCAATCTGCTCGTTGAGTTTTGTCTCCATTTCATCAAGTTTTACTACCATACTATCTAACACATCATATTTATCTTCAGGGATTTCTACATAATGTTCTTCAAAAAGACCTTTCATTCCTGAAATGAATGATTCGGTAAGTTCTGACTTAAGACCTTGCTCAATTGCAAGAATATTTTCTGCAAACCATTCATCAGAAACATATTCTAGATAGGAATCAACACGATCACTAAGATTTTCTTTGATGATTTCAACTTCTTCAATCAATCTTTGATCATATTGATACTCAAGAGATTCCTTAATTTCATAAACTTTAGATTTTAAAGCAGCTTCAAAAATTGTTTTTGCTTTTACTTTAAATTCTTCTGAAAGATCTTCGCCACCAAGAAGAGCATTTACATCCTCTTCAATTTCAAAACTTTCATCCATATCTTCTTTTTCATCTTCATCCTCATCATCTTCTTCAGATTTCTTAGGATTCTTTTTACCATATTCTTTTTTATCTTCCTTCTTATCTTCTTCACTCCCTTCGTCTTCGTCTTCTTCCTCTTCTTCTTTTGCTTCTAGAAGTTCTTCATCTTCATCATAATCAGAATCTTCCTTCATTCCTTTCATTGGGTCAGCACCTTTTGCACCCTTGTTTACAACATCTCTAACTTGCTTGAGTGTTGCACCAGGAGTCTTCAGTTTTGCTGAATCATCATCCGATTTATAGTTTTCTGGGGTTGGACCTCCGAGGTCTTCCCAACTACCAGTTTGCCCAGCGACAGCGCCGCCAGCTAATTTTGGCATCGCATCTGCTGCTTTAGCATTCGTATTCACAGCAGTTTTGGATTGCTTAGTGCCTACTTCCATTTCTTGTAGATCTCCACGAGACATTTGAACTCTCCGATTTACCTGTATTAAATCTATATTTATTTATAATTTAAAGATTTGCTAGAAAATCGTTGAACAGATTTAATTTCTGCTCATCAAGTTGTTTTTGGTCAGAAAGAGTATTAATTCTTCTTTGAATTTTAGTTGCAACTTGTTCACGAAGAATTCCTCCTTCCCAAATCCACTCCTTACCTTCCATAATTCCCTGAACAAATGCATCAGGGGCAGAAGGGTCTGCAACAATATCTGCAGCAGTAGCAAGCATAAAATCTTCACCAACCTCACTATACCCTTCATTATTTCTTCTTACAGAACCTATACCCCTAGAAGATACTCCAAGAGTAACTCCAGAGTTTAAGAGTGCCTCTGCAATCTTACCCATTGGAGTTGGAAGAATTTGTGCCTTACCAATAAAATCATTTCCTTTTTGAGTCAATTCCACAATTTTATGTGAAACTCTATCAAGATTTACTGTTGGACCATCTGGATGACCAAGTTCTCCAAGTGCTCTTCCTTTATGTACATATTGTTCAGTATATCTTTTAACTTCCCTTTCCATTATTGGAAGACGATATATTCTATTATTACGATTATATCTTTCCGTTTGAAGGAAAGGTCCTTGAATAAATAGAGTCTTCTTACCATTTACGCTTTCGGTAATAACTTCTACTGATTCTATTTCTTCGGTAATGAGTTTCATCAGGCTTGGTTGGTAATTTGTACTTGTTGATAATAAAGTGTTCCACCACCACCTGCTCCATAAGCAGCAATCTTTTGAGAAATAACTGCGGTTGCATCAGTTGGTGCAAAGGCAGTCACAATTCCACTTGAATTATAACTCACAGTAATTCTACTTTGGAAATAACCATTTACACCAGAAGATGTATCTACTGATGCAACTCTCTGATGAGAGAAATCATAATATGATTGTCCATTTGCAGTTAAACTGATATAATCACCAACACCAAATGGTGCTTGAGTACCTTCTGCAAAGGTTAGAATCGTTGATGTTCCAGTGGTAACACCAACTACTCTATTAGATGCTTTTGTAAGCGCAAGAGTTACTGCAGACCCTGATGGAATGTAGTAGTCAGTTACTGATGTAGCTGGACTTGCTGCAATTGCAACGTGTGCAGCAGCACCAACAGCAACAACTCTCAAAGTATCAGATTGAACTGAAAATGCTGTTGAAGTTGATGCAGTTCCTGATGTAAATGCAAATGAGGCACCTGCCCCAACCGGTCTATGCGTCATTATTCGTATAATACATTTATTAGTTATTTAGTATTTCTCACAAGTTCTCAATATCAATCTTCGTCTTCTTCCTCATATTCTTCTTCGGAGTCTTCATCTTCACCAAATAGTGAAGATGCTACCATTGGACGAAATGCATCCAGTCTTTCTGCAGATTTTGAGAACAACAAGTCCTTAATTTTATCGCTAATATGCGAAGGAGATTCGTCAGAAACAATCATATCCATCAGTTCATCCATAGTTTTGACCAATTACTTACTTGTGTATTTATATTTATATTTCAGCCCCTTTGGGAATTTCTGCTACTTTTGCATCTACTTTTGTAACATCTCCTTGCTTATCAATATTTGGTTCCATTACTGGTTGTCCTAAATTACCCATTTGACCATCTTGCAATGGCATTCCAGTCTGAGGATCAATTGGAGTATTTGGATCTGGAATGATACCATTTTCAATTTCCTTTTTCATCAACATATCCTGTTCAAGAATCTCAACGTCAGTTTGACGAAGAATTTTTCTTCTCAGATAATCTTGAGAAAAATACCTACCAACATATGGTTCTGCAACTTGAACCATATTTAATCTTTCATTGAGAAGTTCTGCATCTTTAAGTTCTGCAAAGTGATTATCATACAAGAAGTCATATTGAATATGTTCATCCATCATCTCCCAATCTTCTGGAGTAATAATATTTTTAAGAAGTAATTGAGTTCTTAGCATATCATTGAACATATATGAGAATCTTTTTCTCAAACGAGCAACAAATTTACTAAACTTAACTTCATCACGAAGAATTTCAGATGAACGTCCTAAATTAAATCCACCTTCACCATCCATTCTTGATGGTGGAACATTTAGAGAACGATAAAGTTTTTTCTTAAAGTATTCAATATCTGTAATTTCTCCAAGATTTTGACCACCAGGAAGAGTTGTAATTTCTGTTCCTCTACCACCTTCTCTACGTGGAAGCCAGAAATCTTCCAGCATACTCATAAATTTCTTATCATCTCGTACTTCACCAGTATTAGCATCATATACAAGTTTATTGCGATATCTCATCATTACATCACGAAGATATTGCTCTGCTTTAACCTTAGGGAGATTACCAACGTCAATATAAAAAATTCTTCTTTCTGGAGCACGAGATAGTCTATAGATTACAAGACTATCTTCAATCATTCTCAATTGATTGAGAGATTTGATTGACTTGTGTAGATATGAAAGAGTTGATCCTTTATTGCGATCTACAAGACCTGAAGTGCAATATGTAATGGAATCTTTTGTCATCTTGATTCCTGCTTCACCACCCAAAGCTGAAGGATTTCCTGTAGGATATGTCATCTTTGGATTGTATATGAAATATTCCTCTAATTCTGGAAATTCATATTCCATTGGATTGCTATTATTTGTATTTCCTAATCTATATTTTCTATCACTATCTTTTGTTTTTTTCTGTTGCCTTACATAACGCATCTTCATTGCGTCAATATATCTTAATTCTTGAATTCCTTCTTCTGGTTTTTTAAAATCAATTACTTTATGATAATAAAGTCTTCCATCAATATACCAATTTCTATAAATTTCGTGAGATTTTCTATCAAAATCCAATAAATCTAAAATAACTTTAAATTCTTCTCTGATTTTTTTCTTTATACCATCACTGGCATTTAGATTTGAAAGTTCAATTTGTACCGGAGAATCATTTGTATCTGATACAATTGCTTCATTTACTAAATCTTCAATTGCACTATCACATTCTGGATGAAGTGCCATTTCACGATATCTTTTAATTAAATCAAACTCAGTTCTATAAACACCTTCAATATCTACATAAGAACCAAAAAATCCACTACTCAGATAAAAATCAGACCCGTCTTCACTGTTAGGTGCGACGGGCGATACTGTAGATGGAGATAGTGGTTGATTGTCCTCAATAGAAAAACCAAATAATTTTGCCATAACTAAATTATAATTTGATGCTACTATTTATCAGTTACTTTTACCAACAGGATACCAATAATTCACTTGAAATTCAACAGTAAATTCTTCAATTTGATCTGAAGAATCAAATGAGAGATCAATTGCAGAAATGTTAGTTGGGAAGATGTCTTCAAATTTATATTCCTTTGCACTTTTAATAGAACTATTACTACTGGCTCCCATAGTTGAAACATTTCTATCCAATTGAGTCACTGTGGCATTTGCCATATAGGTGCCAGGTTCAGATGCCCCACTTGCATCCTTATACTGACCAATATGTTGCATCCAGTTTTCCATAAACGTTCTGATTACAAAATCAGTATCGTTAATGACAGTAATCTGCCAAGTCTCAAATGTACGATCTCCTGCTACCTTAAATACTCTTCCTCTAAAAGGAACATCAATATTACCAACATTTGATGCTGGAAGATTTGCTGCCTTACATAACAATGTAAATTTTGCATCCAAAGTACCAGCGTTGTTGGGAGCATTACTAATAGATACTTCAAATAGATTGGGGCGAGCGCCACCACCCGAAAGTGCTGATTTAAAATCTGAGAGAGTTTTGTTAGTTGCCATTTTTTTAGTTTCTCCTTTTTAATTTATTTATTTTAAATCAAACAGTACCAGCAACTTCTTCAAAACTTACTCCCGTGCGAGTTGCAACAAATGTAAGAGTAACATAGTTAATTGACTTGGTTGGTTTTAAGTAG
>Ga0209829_10002265_pt1 | contig 14711 bp, 22 predicted proteins | sample C_140205_EF_Meta_FD_187311 | JGI IMG/M metagenome (GOLD analysis project Ga0209829, IMG submission 187311) | Freshwater microbial communities from Lake Croche, Canada to study carbon cycling - C_140205_EF_MetaG (SPAdes) (version 2) | ecosystem: Environmental > Aquatic > Freshwater > Lake...
ACTTCTACATCATCAGACGAAGCTACTTATCAAAGCGGTGGAGTGTTTGTTTCAAGAAGGGCATCATCTGCTGGAACTACTCATGCAAACTTCTTAAACGGGGGAAGTGTAGTAGGCTCTATTACATCCAATACAGTTAATACATTTTACAATACAACATCTGATTATCGTTTAAAAGAAAATGCAACCTCAATTACAAATGGCTTGCAAACAATCTCAGCATTAAATCCTGTTAATTTTGATTGGATTTCTAAAAATGTTTCAGATACAGGATTTTTAGCACATGAATTTCAAGCGGTAATTCCTAATTCTGTAATGGGTACAAAAGATGCTATTGATGAAAATGGAAGCCCTATTTATCAACAAATAGATAGAAGTGGTGCAATTCCATTTTTAGTTGCAGCAATCAAAGAACTAAACGCTAAAGTAGATGCACAAGCATTAGAAATTCAAGCACTTAAAGGAGTAGCGTAATGTCAATGATTATTGATGGGACTAATGGTCTAACATTTAACAACGCTACTACACAAGCTAGTGCTGGCAAGGTATTGCAAGTGGTTAATGCTACTTTTGCAACCGCAACTACTACTACATCCACAAGTTATCAAGCATCAGGGTTGACGGCTAGTATTACTCCAATAAGTGCATCCAGCAAAATTTTAATTACTGGTAGCATACCTTTTGACTGCTATGGCGGCTCAACAAACCAAGCATCTTTGACTTTGTATAGAAATGCTACAAATTTAATGACTAACGGTTTTTCTCTTATTTATGGTCCTACTCCAGAACTACAAGTAACTCAACCTTTAAATTGGTTAGATAGCCCTGCTACTACAAGTGCAACTACATACACAGTTTATTTTAGAATTACTCCTGCTGGTGCTGGATCTCCAACAGCTCGTATTTTTGTTGATAATTATGCAGGTTCAATTACCCTTATGGAGATTGCAGCATGATTGATATTACTTCCGCTATTTACAAACTTTACCCTAGCGTAATCCGCACAGTAGGTGAAACTGCTTACGATGCAGAAGGCAATGAAGTAGTTTACGACCTTGAAGCCGTAACTGCACAGGCTGAAGCTGATGCACAAGCAGTAATTGATACAAGAACTTCTGCACTATCTAAACTAGCCGCATTAGGTTTAACCCAAGATGAAGTTAAGGCTTTGATAGGATAATGGCTGACATGAACGAAAGAATAGCTGTCTTAGAAGCTGAAGTAGAAAAGCTACAGGAGAGCCAGAGAGAGATCCTAGAGTGCATCCATTCTGTACGTGATGAGATGATGCGTTATAAAGGTTTCCTAGGTGGAGTAGCTTTCTTAGCTTCAGGTATCGGTATATTCTTGACTTTGTTCAAGGATTGGATTTTTAAACACTTTGCTTAAGGCTACTATGTTTGGTAAATTAATTGCATTACTGCTTCTCTCTAGAGATACAGCACATCGTCAACACTGGAATACTATCAGTTTTGCACACCACAAGACACTCAATGAGTTCTATGACAACATTCTAGAGCTGACTGATTCCTTGATGGAGAAATATCAGGGACGTAATGGACGTGTAGAAGTTCCTACATTGGAAGAGAAAGATACCTACACTAAAGATGCTGTAACAGTGCTTACTAAGCATTTAGACTGGATTGAGAAAGCTCGTTACGACGTAGTACCAAAAGAAGATACTCCTATACAGAACATCATTGATGAGATTGTAGGACAATATCTTGAAACACTTTATTTACTAACACTTGATTAAGGAATTATTATGAGTACATTTCAATTAGATCCTAATGGAGTAGCTAACGGAGTTCCTGCTTTAGGAACAACACAAATATTTACTGTTACAAACTCGAGCGTAGCTTCAACAGCCTTTGGTGCAAATACTACAATGATTCGTATTGCAGCATCTTTAGGACATTGCCATTTTGCAAGCGGCACAGCACCTACTGCATCTATTACAACAAGCCCTATGTGTCCAACTAATAGTGTTACTTTTGTTAAAGTAAATCCGGGAGACAAGATTGCTGTTATTAAAGACTCTGGTGTAACATCTTCTACATTTTCTGTAACTGAACTTATCTAAGGACTATCATGCCACTCAAATCTGGAACATCTAAAAAGACTATTTCTTACAATATCAAAAAAGAAATGAAAGCTGGTAAGCCACAAAAGCAAGCTATTGCTATTGCTTTGAGCAGTGCAGGTAAGTCTAAGCCAATGGGTAAACCAATGAAGAAGATGGGTGCTAAACGTGGCTACTAAGATGGGTTTGTATGCCAATATCGCTGCTAAACGTCGTCGTATCGCAGAAGGATCTGGCGAGAAGATGCGTAAGGTAGGTACTAAAGGTGCTCCTAGTGCTAAAGACTTTAAAGACTCTGCCAAGACAGCTAAGAAGAAGAAATAATGGTTAAGAAAGTTTATCAGAACCCTGACGGTGGACTTAATCAAAAAGGTAGAGACTTTTATAATAAGACTACTGGATCTAAACTAAAGCCACCTGTGTCCGCTAAGGAGGCTGCAAAGTCTCCTAAAGCTGCTGGTAGACGTAAGAGCTTCTGTGCTCGTATGGAAGGTGTTAAAGGTCCTATGAAGGATGAAAAGGGTAGACCTACTCGTAAGTCCTTAGCACTTAAGAAGTGGGATTGTTAAGTTGAATGCCAGATCCATACGGAATCTCCGAAGGAGTCAAAGCCTTTAGTAGTAGTCTTGATAGCGGTCGAGAGGCTGCTAACAAGCTATCTAAAAGCATTGAAGGAATACAACAAGACGCAGCAGATGTAGCACAGCGTCAAGCCACAGAAAGACGTAGAGCAGCTAGAGAAGTAGAGTTTAGAAAAGAAACTGCTTTACTCAAAGCATTAAACGACTGGAACCACAAGAAGCAGATTAGTGACCAAGAAGCAAAGATTAAGATAGACTTCATTAAGAAGCATGGTGCTAAAGAGTGGGAAGCGTTACTAAAGATCAAATTAGATATAGAGAAAATGGAACAACAGAATAAAGATCAATATCAGCATGACATGAAAGCTGTTAGACGAGTACAGTTTTATTGCTTTGCTGCTGCTGCAGTGATAGCTTGGTATTTAACTTGGGGTTATAAAATTTAAAGGTATATTATGTTTCCATTAGACGCAATACTAGGTATCGGTAGTAAACTCATTGACCACTTCTTTCCCGATGCAAAACAGGCAGAAGAAGCTAAACTTAAACTGCTTGAGATGCAACAGAATGGTCAGTTAGCCCAGTTAAATGCTGATGTAAGCGAACAGCAAGAACTGACTAAAAGACAAGAAGCTGACATGGCTTCAGACTCTTGGTTATCTAAGAATATCCGTCCTATGACATTGATTGCTATTTTAGCTGGTTACTTTATCTTTGCTGGTTTATCTGCTGCTAAGATTGAAGTTACAGGTGAATATGTCCAGTTACTTGGTCAATGGGGTATGTTGATTATGTCTTTCTACTTCGGTGGACGTACTCTAGAGAAGATTATGGACATGAAAGCTAAGGACAAAGATGCAAGTAAGTGAAAACTTTACTCTTGAAGAGTTAACTCATACTGATCATCGTCAGTTTGATAATACTCCTAATGAACAAGAACGTGAGAATCTAGGTCGTTTAGCTACTCTGCTAGAAAGAGTTAAAGAAGTTTTAGGTGGTAAACCTATTATGATTAACTCTGCTTTCAGATCTAAAGCTGTGAATGATGCCGTTGGAAGCAAAGACTCAAGCCAACACCGCATCGGGTGTGCTGCTGACATCAGAGTCCCCGGAATGACACCAGATCAGGTTGTACGAGCTATTATGGCTTCGGACATAGGATACGATCAGATCATTAGAGAATTCGATGCGTGGACCCACATAAGCGTTCCTAATAGCTTTACTATACCACCAAGAAACCAAGCCTTGATTATCGATAAGACAGGCACAAGAAAGTTCAGTTAAAACTTGACTTTTTCTACAAAATGTGTTAAAATAAGGACACCATGGCATCTTCGACCTACTTACAATTAGTAAATGATGTACTGATTAGACTTCGTGAGAACGAGGTCTCTTCTGTGTCTGATAACAACTATTCAAAGCTTATTGGTAAATTCATTAATGATGCAAAGCGTCAATGTGAAGATGCGTATAACTGGAATGCATTATCAGATACTTTATCAGCCGTAACCGGTGCAGATGTGTTCAACTATGTATTAGTTGGTTCTGGACAAAGATTTCGTGTAATTGATGTTATTAACGATACCAATGATTACTTTTTAGAATTACAAACAACTGAGCAAATGAATTTGTTGTTTTTGACACAAACTGCTCAAAAAGATCAACCAAGATACTATAACTTCAACGGTACAAACTCTAACGGTGATACACAGGTAGATCTCTATCCAATCCCTAATGGTGTTTACAATATTCGTTTTAACGTTATTAAACCACAGTTACCATTATCAGCTAACTCAGACCAAATCTTAATTCCTTCAGAGCCTGTCATATTTAATGCCCTAGCTCGTGCAATGGGAGAACGTGGTGAAGATGGCGGTATTGCTTCTAACGAAGCCTTTGCAATGTATAGACAATCTTTAAGCGACGCTATTGCTCTTGAGAGTGGTCGTTATCGTGAAGAGATGGGGTGGACAGCCTAATGTCTGAACAGTTACTTACTGGTTCGATACAAGCTCCGGGATTTTCTGGTCTTGATATTCAGGATGCTTCAGTACAGCTCACAAGTGGATATGCACTAGAAGCATTCAACTGCGTTATTGATAAATATGGTCGTATTGGTGCTCGTAAAGGCTGGACTAAAGTAAATACAACAGCCATCTCTTCTACTCCAGCAGTTAGAACAGTATTTGAACTTGTTAAGTCTGATGGTAATGTAGTATTTACTTGTGCAGGAAATAAAGTATATACAGGAACTACAACATTAACTGCTGCCATTAATGGTACAGTAGTTGATGCTGCTGGTACAGGAACTACAGCAATTACTGTTAGTGATGATAACTGGCAAATTGCTGCAATGCCTTATAACAACTCTGGTAATACATCGGCTCATGCTGTATTTGTTCAAGCAGGACATCCAGCATTAGTGTATCACAAAGTAGGTAATGCAACCCACAATCACACAGGTTCTTATGGCTTTCAGCGTATAGGTGATATCGGTACACTTCCTACTGGATATACAGCAACATCCTTTACACCTAACTGTGCAATGACAGCCTATGGTCGTCTATGGACAGCTAATATTACAGGTAATAATCAAACTGTTTATTTTAGTGATTTACAAAATCCAACTAACTTTACTACGGGTACTTCAGGTTATTTAGATATTAGTACAGTTATTCCAACTGGTGATGGTATTACAGCTCTAGCAGCACATAATGGCTTCTTAATCATTTTCTGTAGTCGTAGTATTTTAATATACGCTAACCCAAAAGATCCTGCAACAATGACATTGCAAGATGTTATTAAAGGTGTTGGTTGTATTGCTCGTGATTCAGTAGTTTCTGTATTTGGTTCAGATATTATGTTCTTATCTGAGACAGGTGTACAGTCTCTTGGTCGTTTGATTCAAGAGAAATCAATGCCACTACGTGATGTATCTAAGAACGTACGTGATGATTTAATTGTTAACGTATCCAGCGAGACTTTAAAGAACATTAAAGCAGTTTACTTTGCTACTGATGCTTTCTATTTATTATCTCTACCATCAGTAGGTTTTACATATTGTTTTGATACTCGTGGTGTGTTAGAGAATGGTGCAGCTAGAACAACAATCTGGAAGAACATTAATCCTACAGCGTTTCATGTAACAGAAGATAGAAAGTTATACTTAGGACAAGCTGGATATATTGGTAACTATACTGGATATCAAGATAACGGTTCTGTATATCGTTGGTCTTACTATACTAATTACTTTGATTTTGACCAACCAACAGCTATTAAGATTCTTAAAAAACTAGGATTAGTTGTTATTGGCGGTGGTGGTCAAGTTATTGCTATTAAGTGGGGCTTTGATTACACTAATAACTATAACAGCAGTACACTTACTTTGAAAGCTGTAACTGTTGCAGAGTATGGAACAGCAGAATATGGTATTGCAGAATATTCTAATGGTATTGCTCTAGATACATTAAAGTTTAATTCTTCAGGATCAGGTAAAGTATTACAAATTGGATTTGAATCAGATATTAATGGCTTTCCATTGTCTGTTCAAAAAGTAGATATAGCTATTAAAACAGGAAAGAATATATAATGTCTGATTATTCAAAGGCAACGAATTTTACAACTAAAGACACACTTCCTACTGGTAACGCAGGAAAGATTGTTAAAGGTACTGAATTAGATACTGAGTTTACAGCTATTGCATCTGCTGTTGCATCTAAAGCTGACATCTCCAGCCCTGCGTTGTTAGGTACTCCTACAGCTCCTACAGCTTCTGCTGGTACAAGCACAACTCAACTAGCAACTACAGCATTTGTGACTGCTGCCTTATCTGCTGCATATCCGATTGGTTCTATCTATATCAACGCTGGTAGTTCTACTAATCCTAATACATTGCTAGGCTTTGGTACATGGGCTGCATTTGGTGCTGGTAAAGTACTGGTAGGTCTTGACTCTGCAGACGCAATGTTTGATACATTGGAAGAAACTGGTGGCTCTAAAGATGCTACTGTCGTAAGCCATACACACACAGCGACATCAGCAGTAACAGACCCCGGTCACGTTCATGGTCCGCTTTCTCCCTATACTTTTTGTAGCTTTACTGGCGGTGGAGCTGCTCCGGGAGGTGGGGGTTCATTATTGACAACAATGCCAACAACAGGTTCAGCAGTTACAGGTATTACTGTAGCTACGACAAACAGCACAACAGGATCTAGCGGTACTAATGCAAACGTACAGCCATATATCGTTGTTAATATGTGGAAGCGTACTGCTTGATTAAGAGTCACGCATTAGTCTGTAATACTTTAGATGTTCTTCCGTTACAGAAAGAACTTCTAGAGAATTACGATAAGTTTGATAGATACGATTATAGACGTACTTTTCCTAACTCACCGCATTCTGAGATGCAAGACATCTGGGCTAGGTATAACGATGTAACACCGTTTGAAGCTAAAGGTAGTTTAGAAGGATTTAACGAAGAACACGATTCAGTCTGGTATCCAGTAATAGAACACATACCAGCAGTTAAGAAAATAGTATTTGATTTAATGCGTATTGTTGATGGTGAGCGTTTAGGTGGTGTTTTAATTACTAAGTTACCTGCTCACGGACACATTGCAAGACACACAGATTCAGGTTGGCATGCTCAGTATTACGATAAGTTCTATGTTCCAATTCTAAATGCTAAAGGTTCAGTATTTGGATTTGATGATGGTGTTATTGATCCTGAACTAGGACAAGCTTGGTGGTTTGATAATTCTAATGTACATTGGGTTGATAACGATACTGAGTCAGATAGATTATCAATGATTGTTTGTATTCGTACAGAAATGTTTAAGGACAAGAATGCACACCGTATCTGAACAGTTTAAAGAACTAAAAGGTACTTTTGAAATAGACCTAGGTACACAGCATCATTTCTCTAGCGGAGTGTACGCTAAACAAATGATGTTGCCTAAAGGCTACTTTGCTTTAAGTCATGCTCATTCATATGACCATTTAAGTATTTTAGCAAGCGGTAAAGTTGTTGTTAAAACAGATAACGGAGAACAGGTCTTTACTGCACCTGCCTGTATAACGATTCAAAAAGAACTGAATCATTCCATTACAGCATTAGAAGATGCTCATTGGTTTTGTATTCATGCAACAGAAGAAACTAATCCAGATAAAGTAGATGAAGTACTAATTATGAAAGAAGGAACTTAATATGCCATGGGCAGCCGCAGCAGCAGCTACTGCAACAGTAGCAGGTTCATATTTATCAAGTCAGGCTAATAAGTCTGCAGCGAATACATCAGCCGACGCACAACGATACGCAGCAGACAGAGCAGCAGAAGCAGCTCGATTTACTCCTGTTGGTATAAAGACTAATTTAGGTACATCTAATTTTACGATGAATCCTGATGGTACAATTGCAGAAGCAGGATATACTCTTGATCCTAGATTACAAAATATTCAAAATAGTATCTATGGACAAGCTGGTGCATTTAATCCTGAAGCAATAGGGCAAGCAGCACAGCCTTTGATGGGCGGTGCTCAGAGTGCATTCAATCTAGGTAATAGATACCTTGCTACGTCTCCAGAGCAAGCAGCTCAGGACTACATGGCTCAACAAAGAAATTTATTAGCTCCCGGATATGAACAACAATTAGCCGGTATTCGTAATGCACAGTTTCAAACAGGACGTACTGGACTAGCTACCGGAGGAACTACTGAAGGTGGTTTAATGCAGACTAATCCTGAATTGGCTGCTTTTTATAACTCAAAAGCACAACAAGAACGTGTGCTTGCTTCACAGGCTGACGCTTACGGTCAACAACGTAGTCAGTTTGGTCTTAATTTGTTTGGTACTGGTGGTGGATTACTTGGTCAAGTACCTGCACTCACTACTGCAGGTTACAGCCCATTACAGACTCAACTGGGATTGGTTGGAAGTATTGAAGGAATGGGTCAACAGCCTTTTGACTTATCTACTGCTTTGGGTGCAAAACAAGCAACAGCAGGTGCTAACGTTGGTAAATCATTACTTGAAGGTGGTACTAACGCTGCAAGAACAGCTCAAGCTGGTAATCAGTACTCCTTTGGTGGTGCTGCACTGCAAGGTCTTGGATCTAATCAGGCACTTAATAGCTGGTTTCAAAACCAGATTGGTAAAAACCCAGATGGATTATCGTATAATCCGGGTTCTGGTTATGGCACAGCTACAGGATATCAGCAATGGAATACAAGCAATCCTGAACTTGTCCAAACACAACAAACATACGGAATTTAATCATGGCTGATAATATTGTAAACGGTTTATTCGGTATTGATCCTGCTTTATATCAACAAAAACAAGCAGCACTTCAAGATGCACAAGCCGCTCAGTTTGCTCAACTGTCCGGAGCACAACAAGGGCAGTACGGAGCATTTCGTGCTGGTCAACAAATAGGCAATATTGGTGCAAACTTGATGGGTGTGGAAGATCCGATTTTAGCTAAAGCTACAATGGCTAAACAACTTGCTGGTCAATTTGATACAACAACTATTACAGGTCTTAAGCAGTATGCACAAGCATTGGCTCAAAACGGTGCTCCTGATTTAGCTCAAATAGCGATTTCTAAATCTAATGAGATGGAAAAGAATAGCATAACTAATGCATTAAATACTCGTAAAGTTTTGTCTGAAGGTACTTCGACTGAATGGATTGGTGTTCCCGGTCAACCTGAATTAAAACAACAAGCAATTGTTGATAGAATTGGCGGAACAGTAACACCTATTGGTGCTCCAATTAGTGTATTTTCTAACAAGCAATTAATTAATATTGATGCTAAAGGTGAGACTGAGTTTGCTAAACAGTTAGGTAAGAACGACGCTAACACCGTAACTGCAGCTATGACTACCCGTCAGAACTCTGTTAATGCTATTAAAAGTTTAGATAAACTAGCATCACTGGACAATCAACAAATGTATAGTGGTAGTTTGGCAGAAGAAAGAACTGCTGTAGGTAATCTATTGGATACATTAGGATTAGCAAGTAAAGACGATGTTAAGCGTATTTCAGCATCACAACAATATGGTAAAGTTGCAGGAGATGTAGTATTACAAACTCTTGGCGGTAAGTTAGGTGCTGGTTTCTCTAACGAAGACCGTAAGTTTATTGCTGGTTTAGTTCCACAACTTGGCACAAACCCAGAAGCACGTAAACAACTTATTAATTATATGCGTAGTAAAAACGTTGAGATTATTCAAGAGACAAGTGATCTTGAAAACTATGCTCGTGAGAAAAAAGGTCTTGGTGGTTTTAAATACAAGTTACCTAAAGAGACTATTGCTCCTGTTGGAACAAGCACACCAGAAGTAGACCCAGCTCTTATTAAAGCAATGCAAGACCGTGGTTTGTTACCTAAATAAGGAATAAGATGTCTAAAGATTATTCAAAGATGTCTAGTGCTGAATTAACAGCAGAATTCAAAAGACAAAACCCAGTAGGTTATGCTGAGCCGTCAGTATTAAGCAATACTCCTACAAAATTCTCTACAATTGCAACAAACACAGTAGAGTCTCTTGCTAAAGGAAGTGCTAAAGGTATTGTCGATCTTATCGGTGGATGGGAAACACTCTACAATTATCTAGATGCTGGTAACGACCCCGAAGCTGCTAAACCAAAGCGTATCTTGGCAGCTATTAAAAGCCTGACAGGTGTTGATTTAGAAACTGCACCATATCGTACACCTTATAATTTAGCTTCTGCAGGTGCTCCAGCAGCAGCTACAACAGTAATGGGTGTTCCGGGTATGTTTACAGTTGGTCCCAAAGCATCAGCAGCACAACGTGCAGTTGCTGGAGCTAAAGAGTTCGGTGTTGCTGGTACACTTGGTGTAACTGCTCCGTTGGTAACAGAGTCTCCTTTAGGTCAATTAGCTCTTCAGGGTACTCCTTATGCTGCCAAAGGTTTGTTTACTACAGGTGTTGATAGACTTCGTAAACCAATTGGTAACTTTCCTCCTGTAGATGAAACAAGAGCATTGTTAAATGTTGGTCCTATGACTCCGGGCGAGTTAACAGGTAATCGTAAACAGTTATCAAGAGAAGCTCGTGTAGCTGCTTCGCCAGAAGCTGAGAATGCACCTGCGTTTAGAAAAGAACAAGCTTCATCAGTTAATACATTCTTAGATAATTTATTTAATCGTGCTGCATCAAAGACAATGAATGATACTGAGCTAACTAAGTCTGTTGTTAGTTCGTTTGATAACTACGGTAAAGCTTTATCAGGTCGCCTACAGTCTGATGCAATGAAAGACTTTAACGCTGCTAAGAAAGCCGGCGGCACTGTAGACACTCAGCCAGTGTTAGACGCTCTTAATCGTAATCTGTCTGCTCTACCTCCTGAGACACCCGGATTAGATAACTTAAAAGCTTCAGTAAAACGTATTGTAGATCAATATGCTATCCCTGAAGTACCTGCGACATCAACACCAAGCACAATCATAGGTCCTAACGGACAGCCTGTAGCAGTTACAACTACTCCGGGTTCTCCTGCTGCAGCAAATCGCATTGACATTGATCGTCTACAAAAGAACTTAGCTGCATGGGGTTCTGCAGTATACTCAGGAACTGCTGACTTTGGTAAAGGTAACATCTTTGAAGGTGTAGCTCCCGGACAAGCTAAAGGTCTTGCTAGAACTGTTTTAGGTGGCTTTAGAGACGCTTTAAACCAAGCTATTGACCAAGGTGTTCCCGGTGCAGATCAGCTTAAGAAAGCCCGTGATAAGTTCTCATCTAACTTGGATGCTGTAGATGAGTTTGCTAATCGTCCTTTAGTAAAAGCTTTTGATGTAGCAAGTCCTTCTGAATTAGTTCCTGAAGCTGTTATTAAGAAATTAAAAGATGCTCCACCAACACAACGTGCTATCCTAATTGATGTGTTGCAAAACAATCCACAATCGGCTGAAATTTTAGATACTATTCGTCGTTCTAAGTTTAACGATGTATTAGAAAATGCTAAGATTCCAAATGCACCTTCTAATGCTCCTGACTTTAGTGTGTCTGCAGCTTTAGCTGACTTGAATAAACCTGATAGCGAGTTAGCTTTCTTATTCAAAGACAAGAAAGATCTTGCTGATGCTAAGTTAGCTATGAACTATATGCAACGTGTTCTACAAGGTGAGAATGTAGGCTCTTCAGGTCTAGGTGGTAGTGCTGCTTATGCTGGTACAAAAGCCATGGGTGGTAATACTCAACAAGCTAACATGGCAAAAGAGTCATTCAGTGCAATTAAAGATTTTGTAAATAGCCCAGCAGCGTTCTCTGAGATCTTATTCAATCCTAATTCTAAACAAGCTTTAATTGATTTAGCAACAAGTAAGAGTGTCGGTCAAAAAGGTCTTGATGCTTTGATTACAATTGGTAAAGTTGGAGGTACAGCAGCTCTTAGAGGTGCTCCTATGTTGTCAATTGAGAAAGCACCTGATTCAACTTCTGAGCAACCAACCGGTACAGTAGATGTAAGGTCATTATCAGATGCAGAGTTAATTCAAAGGTATCAGCAACAGAACCCTGACTATACTCCACCACAACCAGAAAACCCAATATTTCAACAGTAACAAAAAAGGGGACTTTCGAGTCCCCTTAGTTTTATTCAAATTCTACATCTTCGTGTGGTTTGCTAAAGATTATCCTAAGTACTCCTAGGTCGATAGCAAAGTGAGCTTCATCATCCCAATCTGGGACGTACTCAAATCCAATACTAAAGCCTGTAATCCAATGGAATAGTACTATCATATTTCGCATCCTCCTGCTGTACATGCTAAAGTTTGTGCTCCTTCGACATTATCGTCGTACTCCTTAAAGTTTTCCCAATCTACTGTAGTCGGTACTAGTGACTTTAGTTTATTGTAAGTCTCTTCATCACACTCCTCGTAAGGTGCTTGCTTGTAAGTACCGCCATCCATCGGCAAGAACGATACACCAGTCACTTCATCAAAGTGTTTGAATGTCCATGCTCCAACATCCATCCACTCATTCTCAAGGACTGAGATAGTTACTGACGGTTTATGCTCACAGTAGTGACGCTGGAAGATCAACCATAACTTCAAGTGTTGAATAGCAGACAAGTCTTCACGTAACAAACCACCTTCAGCAACTTCTACAGGGAAACTAAATACTGTAGTTGACTCAGGCTTCATTACACAAGGCTCTGCAACAAAACCAGCTTGAATCATGAACTGTGTTAGTGGATCTTTATTGTCAGCTCGGACACGACGTATATAATGTTTACTGTGCTGAGGATGAATACCAGAGGCAGTAGAGCATAACTGACTGACGGTTCCTTCGGGTTTAACAGCCGTGACAGCAACACTCTGATTAATTCCAATAGCGTTAGCAAACTCAGCATTAGTAGCGATAGCAATATCACGTAATGACTCCAATCTAGCAGGTAATGACTCATCGTCAGGGTTGTTCAACAGCGTATTATCACAGATACCAGTCATTGACACACCTAAGAGTGCTTCTTCTTCAGTGTTCTTCTGCCAGATCTTACGCAAGTAAGGGAAGTCTGTTAACGAGGCTTGAAAAGTACCAAGAATGGTCGCAAGACGAATCTTATTAGCGATACTGTCAAAAGTATCGTCAGAGCGAATGATACAAGAAGACAGATTACAGAATTGATAAGGACGGAGTATGATTTCGCTACACGGATTGGTCCCAAAATCATAAGTCGAATCTCGTCGTCCATTCTTAGCAGCTTGCACCTGAGAAGCTTGACGATTGAAGATACCACGTTCACCAGAGTGTGATTCATAAATAGAACTCCATTCACGCATAAATTGACCAATTGAAGGTGTTTCTAGGTACGAAGCAGAGTTGTTTGCCAATGCTCGTTGACCTTGACCATCCCACCAGTTACCTGCTTTAGCATGAGCCATCTTGTCGTCAGATAAGTCTGACAAACTGATCATTGCTGACCGTCTGACTCCGCCCACGACCACAACTTCCCCGATTTTGCACAGAATATCATGACATTCAAGGGAAGAGAGACGGCGACCAACTGCTCCTTTGAATTTGGTAACACAAAACCGATAAAGTTCTTCCAAAGGTCCGGGTCCAGAAGCACGTCCTCCAAAAGTTTTGAGTCTAGCTCCTGCAGGTCTAACTCTTGAAACGTCGAACTTTGGAATTTCGCCAGCGTATAGAAGAGCCAAGAGCTGTCGAAGTGATTTCGCCCATCCTTCTTTAGAATCTGACACAACAATAGAAGTCTTACTATCGTACAACTTAGTTGGGATTTCAGGTAATTTAGAAACATACTTTTGCTCCACAGAGAAACCGACACCAGTGCCACAGAGAAGGATGTACATCGCTTCATCAAAAGCTTTAGGGTCATCTATTGGTAAGTAAGAACAATTGAATGCAGCCACGTTCTGACGCTCTAACGCAGGTCCTGCAGTCATTACTGCTCTCATGCTTGGTACTACAGATAAATCATTTACAGCTTGTTCTAGTTCAGCACGTAATTCAAAAGGTAAATTGTAATTCTGTTTTGTTGCTAAGTGGTGCTCCATGAAGTCAAAGTAACGTGCTACAGTCTCGTTCCAGTGCTCTCTACGTCCCTTGTCATCGAGATACCGGCTATATCGGCTCTTAGCAATGAAAGTGTTGTACGGGGTCATCTTATATGTCATTTATTCTTCTTCCCAGTCTACTTCGTTAATTAATGATTCAAAATTGTCTTCGATTAAGTCAGAAAAAGCCTTAACAAGATCTTCCGTAGTGAGTCCTAATAACTCCACTAACGTGACCTCATCAAGGCTTTTAAGACGCTCTCGAAGTTCTTCAAGCGTCAAGGGGAACATCTAGTCTTGTCCTTTTTCGTAATACTTCTCATGAACTTCATCGTAATGCTCAATTAAGAAGTCTACATAGTGTTTGGCTTTTTTCAAGTCTTCTAAGCCATTCTTATATGGAAATCTTAGTATATATTTTACCACATTTGCTGCCCACGGGTCAAGTCCCCAAGCAAGAAAAATATCCCAAGGCTGTAATGCTGCCTTTTGATAGTGATCTCC
>Ga0209829_10002266_pt1 | contig 14702 bp, 12 predicted proteins | sample C_140205_EF_Meta_FD_187311 | JGI IMG/M metagenome (GOLD analysis project Ga0209829, IMG submission 187311) | Freshwater microbial communities from Lake Croche, Canada to study carbon cycling - C_140205_EF_MetaG (SPAdes) (version 2) | ecosystem: Environmental > Aquatic > Freshwater > Lake...
GCCGGGGTTATGAGGCCGGGTCGATCGGGCTGAGATTTGCTCCATGGCCACCTCGGCTGATCCCTCTGCCGATCTCATGCTCCGGGTGCAGGCCGGCGACGCCGAGGCGTTCGAGCAGTTGGTCACCCTCTGGCAGGACCGGCTGGTGACGCTCTTTCTCCACCACACCGGCGACCACTCCACCGCTCAGGATCTCGCCCAGGAGGTCTTCCTCCGCGTCTACCGGGCGCGGGAGGGCTACCGTCAGACGGCGAAGTTCTCCACCTGGATCCACACCATTGCCAACAACGTCTCCAGCGACTTGCGGCAACGGGCCTACCGGCGGATGGAACATGGGGTCGCCCCGTCGACGTCATCGTCGTCGAGTGGCGTCGGTCTGGAGCAGATCGCCGTCGCCGCTAGCGGCGAGCGTCCCGCGCGCGAGGCCGATCGGCAGGAGCTCCAGTCGGTCGTGCGCGACGCGATCTCCGCGCTCAACGACAACCAGCGGATGGCGGTGCTACTGGCCAAGTTTGAGCACTGTTCGTACGAGGAGATCGCCACGGCGATGGGGCTGTCGGTGCCGGCGGTCAAATCGCTCCTCTTCCGGGCCCGTGACCAGCTCCGCGCGACGCTCGAGCCCTATCAGCGCGACGGTATCCGGTCTCCCCCCGCCGGCGAGGCCGGTGGAGGGTCGTCATGAGCCGGTCTGCTGACGCCCCTCCAACGGCCCCGCCCGGCGGCGATGCGCTCGATGTCGGCGATGCGCTCGACGACATCCTGATCCTCCTTGATGGCCTGGCTCCCTCCTCCGCCCCGGTGAGCCTCGCCTCGACGACGATCGAGATGGCCGCGGTTTCCACGGGAGGGCGGACGGCCCCCCACCGGCAGGCGCCGCGGCGACCACGGAGCCGGTCGTGGTGGGGGCCGGCGGGCTGTGTCGTCGGGGCCCTCGGGCTCGGGCTCGTCGTCGGTCGTGCCACCACCACCGATCCCGACGAGCGGATCCTCGAGTATCTTCCCGTCGTCGAACACCTCGGCGTGCTCCAGGAGGCAGGCTCCGTGGCGTTCCTGGGGTCGGTCGCCGAGCGCGGCTACCCGCCGCCGCGCCGGTTCTCCTTCGGCCGCTCCCCCGAGGAGCGCGGGGCGCGCCCAGACGATCCCCAGGATCCCTCCCCGGAGGCCGACGACTGGCTGCTGCTCACCGAGACGCTCGAGGCCCTCCAGGAAGGCCCGTTCGGTCCCGAGACCCCGGCAGGGGAGATCGACGCCCGCCGCGAGCGGGTCGAGGATCTCGATGCCGAGTCGCGCCGCCGGCTCTCCGATGCCGCGAAAACCTTCCAGGAGCTTCCACTCGCCCGCCGCCACGACCTCATCGAGCTCGCCCGGGCGCTCGGGGAGGGAGATCCGGAGGAGGAGCTCGACACGCTCATCGGGGCGGCCCGCTCGTGGCACCGCTGGCTCGCCTGGCGCGACCCGGCCGACCGCCATTCGATCGTAGCGCTGGAGGCGCAGGAGCGGCTCGAATGGCTCGATCGCTATGCCCGCCTCAACGCCCGGCCGATGTTCCCCGGTCCAGCAGGGCGCGGTGGCCCCGGCGGACGCGGCTTCGGTGGGGACCGATCCGGCTCGATGCGCGGCAACCGCGACGGCGCGGAGGCGCCGGGCGGGGGCGGTCTGCCCCGTCCTGCAAAGACGGCTGGTCAAGCGGAGGATCGCCCCGTTACGGCGCCCCCCGAGGACGCGCCGGAGGCGCCGTGACGACCCGTTCCCGGAGGAACGAGGCGAGTCGGGTGTTGAACGCGGTCGGATCCTCCATCGGCGTCATGTGGCCGCAGCCGGCGACGATCTCGAGCTCCGCATGGCGGATCACTGCCGCGGCGCGTTCGAGGCACTCCGGCGGTGTGATCCCATCCTCCGCACCGACGACAAGGAGCGTCGGCTGCCCGAAGCCCGTGGCGGCGGCCGTCATGTCGGGGCGATCGCCAAGCGCGGCCAGTGCCGTGCGGATCGTGGCCACGGCCGTCTGTTGAATGGTCTCCCGGAGACGTGTCTCCAGCGCGCTGCGGCCGCTCCCAAGGGAGAGCAGACGTGGCGCGAGCAAACGCGGCACCAGCGCCTCGGCGGCGATCCGCGCTCCCCAGCGGCCGACCCGTTCCGAAAGATCGACACGGCCTGCGCGGGCGGCGGGGGTGTCGGCCTCGAGTTTCGTGTCGACCAGCACGATCCCGCGGAGGCGGTCTGGGTGGCGGGCGGCGAGATGTTGGACGACATAGCCCCCCATCGAGAGACCGCAGGCGACGACGGGTTCGTGGCACCCGAGGGCGTCGAGGATCGCCACGACCTCGTCGGCCATACCGGCGATCGAGGACGCCGTCGGACCATCGCTGCCGCCGAAGCCGGCCAGATCGGGGGCGATCAGCCGGGCGGATCCGTCGAGCGCCCCCCCCGCCGCCACGAGCGCCCATTGAGCGTCCCACATGGTGTGGTCGAGGGGGAAGCCGTGGAGGAGGACGATCGGAACCCCCGTCCCGGCCTGCCGGACCACGATCCGGCGGCCGTCGGCGAGCGTCGTCAGGAGCGGTTCCGGGACCGGCTGTGACCCACCGGACCGATCGGGATCGAGCGGGATCCGGCGCCCGGGTGGGGGCATGGTCATGGCTGTGCCGCCGCCTTCGCTGCCAGCGTCTGGAACCGCTCGAGGTTCTTTTCGATCGTGTGGTTGTGGGGTTCTTTGCGCTGCGCCAGGCTCTGCCAGCGGACGGCCCCGGCGAGATCGCCGGCGGCGGCGCGGCAGTGGGCGAGGGTGTCGAGGTAGCTCGAGTTGTCGAACGACTTCACGAGCGACTGTTTCGAATAGCGGGTCGCCTTCTCGGCATCCCCTTCGGTGTTGGCGACGAGCCAGGCCCATTCGTTGTAGCCGTTGGCATCTTCGGGCATGCCCTGGATCTCGTTCTCGATCTGCCGCAGGGCCTCGTTGATGCGGCGGACCGCGTCGGCCCGCTGGTCGGGGGTGTTGTCGGGAAGCTGGTAGAGCGCAATGAGCGAATCGACATCCTTGCCGAGTGAGCGGAGGGCCGTCTCGAGGAGCCGGCGGCGCTCGGCGGCATCGCCGCGGGCCGCCGCGGCGCAGGAGGCGAAGAAGTCGGCCCGGGCGTGGATGGCGCGGTGCTCGCGCCCGATTTGGGTGATCAGCTGCTCGACGTTGAAATCCTGGCGCGGGGGATTCGGTCCGAACAAGCGCCCCAGACAGGCCGCCGCCTCGTCCTCGCGCTCGAGCTCGTGGAGGTATTCGGCGCCGTAGATGGCGGCGTAGCAGTATTCGACCGGCGAGGACTGCGGGTCTTCGAGGATGGCGGTGTAGCAGCGCACCGCCCAGTCGACACATCCCCAGCGTGCCAAGAGGAGCGCCGCCTGGAGTTGGTCGACGTTGTCGCGCCCCCGCCCGGGGCCGCGCTGCCGGGCGAAGGCGGCATCGGCGAGGGCCGTGGCCCGGGCGAGATCACCGCGGGAGCGTTCCGCGGCCGCGGCCGCGTACATCAGCAGTGGATTGGCCGTGAGGAGGTCGGGGCGGGCGTCGTGAAGCTGGTCGACCGTCTCGGGGATGCCGAGCTCGGTCGCCCAGACGAGTTGTTCCAGGAGGCGGGGGGTGATTTGGTCGGCAGGCACCCCGGTCCACGTGGCGGCGAGGAGGGTCTTCGCCGCTGCGACGGCCTCCTCTCGCTTTCCGGCCGCGAGCAGCATGGCGATCCGCGTACGGGCGAAGAGCCGGCCGGTCTCCGTGACTTCGCCACCGCGCCGCCCGTCACCGATCTCCTCCTCCCCATCCTCGGCATCCGCCTTTCGGGATCTGTCGTCGCCGTCGGCCCGCTCGAGTTGCGACAGGGCGCTCGCCGCGCCGGCCAGCGCGGCATCGCGGGCCGCCGGCTCCGTCGCCGCGGAAAAGTCGATCACCGCTCGGGTGAAGGCCGCGGCGGGCCGCTGGCTCGATCCCAGTCCGGCGGCGGCGTGGGGGGCCAACGCCGACCACCAGCGGTTGGCCGGGTCCCATTCGCGCACCAGCAGCGCTGCGGCGAGGCGCGAGCCCTCCGGCGAGCGTTCCAGGCGGATGATCCTCGCCAGCGCCTCGATGCCGGCGTCATCGTCGATGCGGAGGAGGCGGTGCATGACGCGGACACGCTGCGAGAAGTCGCGTTGCTTGTACGACTCAAGAAACTGGGTCACCTCGAGTGGGTCGTGGGGCATGCCGAGGGGAATCGCGTCGACGAGCCAGCGGGCCCGCAGCGCCACTTCGAGATCACGGTCGAGTTCCGCCGCTGCCAGGAGGGCATCGACCGCCGCAGGGCCGATCGCCTTGAGATCGGCAGAGGCCGCCTCGCGGCGCTGAAAATCAGCGTCCCCCAACCGAGAGATGAGGGAAGCGATCGCCTCCGCCGAAGGTTCGGCGGGAATCTCCCCGATCGTTCCAGCGCAGGCGGGGATGGCGCCGATCAGGAGGGTGACAAGCCCGCAGCGGGCCAGGCCCGTACGGCGCCGGGGGTGGGTCGGTGGCATGCGCGGCAAACCTCCCTCGGGCCACGGGCGCCCGGCGACAACGGATCAGGTGGCGTCGGGTTCGATCCCCAGATCGCGGATCGTCACGAGGGCATCGAGGGGGATGCCTCGGGCGGCGAGGGTCGCGGCGGCTCCGGCCAACCGATCGATCACCGTGACGACGCGTTCGACGACGAGGCCGAACTCGATCGCCCGATCGATGGCCAACAGCGACGATCCCCCCGTGGTCGTCACATCCTCGACGATCACCACCTTCTCGCCGGGGGCGACCGGTCCCTCGATGTAGCGCTTCGTGCCGTGGTCCTTCGGCTCCTTGCGGACCATGAATCCGCGCAGGTCGAATCCACCGACGCCGGCCATCGTCACGACGGCACTCGTCACCGGATCGGCCCCGATCGACATCCCCCCGACGGCGGCCGGGAGGGGGCCGTGGGCCCGGAGGAGGTCGAGGATCGCGCGGCCGACGAGCATCGACCCGCGGGCGTCGAGGACCACCTGCTTGGCGTCGAGGTAAAAGCTTGCTTCCCGGCCCGAGGCGAGGCGAAATGACCCGCGGCGGAGGGCCTTGGCGGTGATCAGGGGGACCAGTTCGGCGATGATCTGCGAGCGGGGTGTGTCCATTGCGGAAGTATAAGCGGGGCCCGGGATCGGGGGGGCTCAGCACGGTTTTTTTGACACCTCGGCCCGGCCCCATAGACTTCGTTGGTTGTCGCCCCCCGGCACCACCGAGGACGGTCATGCCATTCAACGCCGCGGCCCCCAGCGCAACGGGATCAGGGTCAGCCCCGGCTTTCTCGCCGACACTGCGTCGGCGGATGGCCCGGGATGCCATCGGGATTCTAGCGCTTATGGCAGCGTGCCTCACCGCGCTGGCATGGGGCCCGGCAGCCGGTGTCGCCGCCGCGGCTGATTCGCCCCCTGGTCCAGCGCCGGCCGCGGAGGGAGCGGTCGCACCGCGGGAGGTCCCGGTTGCGGTTGTGTCGCTGCGACTGCCGATCACGGGCGACCGCGACACGCAGGTCGAGCGGACGGTGCTCCGCAATCTCGATCGGCTCCTCTCCCGCCCCGGCGAGCGCGGTGTGCTCGTGCTCCGCTTCGACGGGGCCGACGAGCCGGGCGCGGGGACGAGCGATTTCGGCCGTTCGTTCGCCCTCGCCCGGTTCCTCGCCGACCCGCGGCTCTCCGGTGTGAAGACGGTGGCTTGGCTTCCCGGGGGCGCGCGGGGCCATGCGGTGCTCGTGGCCCTGGGGTGCGAGGAGATCGTGCTCGCCCCCGATGCCGTCCTCGGACCGGCAAACGCCGACGAACCGCTCATCGATGACGCGATGCGCGTCGTCTATGGCCAGGTCGCCGCCCGGCGGAAGACCGTGCCGCCGGCGCTCGCTCAGGCCCTCCTCGATCCGCAGGCGCGCGTTGTGCGCGTGGCGACCGATGACGGCGACCAGATCGTGACCGCCGCCGAGGTGGCCGGCCTCCGCCAGCGGGCGGCGGTTCTCGACGAGGAGGAGATCGGCCCTGTGCCCCTGGCGCTGACGGGGAGGCGGGCACGCGAATTGGGCGTGGCGCGGGGTATGGCGCGCACTCCCGCCGAGGCCGCCCGAATCCTCGGCCTGGGCGAGGCGGCCCTCGTCGCCGATCCGACCCTCGAGGGGGGATGGAGGGGAGTGCAGGTCGTTCTCTCCGGCGTGATCACGGCCGACCTCGTCGCCCGCACCCGGACGCGGATCGAGGAAGCGATCGGCTCCGGGAGGAACTTCGTCTGCCTGCGGATCGACAGCCCCGGAGGGGAACCGGAGCAGAGCCTCGTCCTGGCGGCCTATCTCGCCGGCCTCGACGCTACGCGCGTCCGCACCGTCGCCTGGGTACCGCGCGAGGCCCGCGGGGATGCGGCGCTGATTGCCACGGCGTGCGACGAACTGGTGATGGGGGCCGACGCGGTCCTCGGTGGCGAGGGGGCCGCAGCGATCGACAAGCGCCGGGCCGAGGCGATCACCGTGGCGTGGCGCGGGGGGGTGGCGAAGAAACGGGATCGGTCGTGGTCGCTGCCGGTGGCCTTGGTGGCTCCGGGGCTCGTTGTCCGCCAGGCGACCCGGGTCGGCGGCGGTCGGGTCGGCTATTTCTGTGAGGAGGAGTTGGAGCGTCTCGACGACCGCGATGCCTGGCAACCGGGGGCCGAGATCGGGGTCGGGCCGCTGCTCCTCAACGGCAGGGCGGCCGAATCGCTCGGCTTGGTGGCGCATGTCGTCGAGGGCTTCGAAGGGGTAGCCCGCGCCTACGGGCTGGAGGGGGATGTGGCGCTCGCCGCACCGGGGTGGGCCGACACGCTCCTCGATGCCCTCGCCAGCCCCGGGATCGCCTGGCTGCTCCTCGTCATCGGGGGCGCGGGGCTGTACATCGAGCTCCACACCCCCGGGATCGGCTTCGGGGGTTTCATCGCCATGGTGGCGTTCATCATCTATTTCTGGAGCAACCATCTCCACGGCACGAGCGGATGGCTCGAAGTGATGCTGTTCCTCGCCGGACTGATCTGTCTAGCGGCGGAGATCTTCGTCTTTCCAGGCTTCGGCATCCTCGGGCTCGGCGGCGGTCTGCTCATGGTGGCGTCGCTCATCCTCGCCAGCCAGTCGTTCGTTCTCCCCACCAATGCCTATCAATTCCGGCAACTCCAGTGGTCGCTCCTCGGGATCATCGGGGCCGCGGTCGGCGTCACGATCCTTGCGATCGTCGCCCGGCGCTGGCTCCCCGAGTCGCGCCTCTTCCGGCATGTCCTCCTCGCCCCTCCCGGCGAGCATGAGTCCGACAGCCTCGGCGATCCCCTCGAGATCCTCGTCGGCCGGGAGGGGGAGACGACATCGCGGCTCGCCCCCTCAGGAAAAGCGCGGATCGGCGGTGAGATCCACGACGTTGCCAGCGACGGACATCTGATCGAGCCGGGGATGCCGGTGGAGGTGGTGGCGGTCCGCGGTGGGCGGCTGCTGGTCCGCGCCGTCCCCGCCGGGGCGCGGGGAACACACGGATGAGCCCGGTCGTGTGGGTCGCCGCGCTGTTTCTCGTCGGGATCGGGGTCATGATCCTCGAGGTCTTCGTCCCTTCAGGGGGCGTGCTCGCGTTCGTCAGTCTGGCGGCGATCATTGCCGCGATCGCCACCGCCTTCCTCGAGCTTGGGCCCGGTGCCGGCACCGGGATGATCGCCCTTTCGGTGGCCGTCGTGCCGGCGATCATCGGATTGGCGTTCCGTTGGTTCCCGGAGACGCCCCTCGGTCGGCGCGTTCTCCCGCCCCCCCCGCAGCCGGATGACGTCGTGCCCGACGCCCCGCGGCGGCAGCGGGCCCGCGACCTCATCGGCCAAGCCGGGCGGACGACGATCGATCTCCTTCCCTGGGGAACGGTGACCATCGGGACGGAGACCATCGACGGGGTGAGTGAAGGGGGCCCGATCGACGCCGGCACGGAGGTGGTCGTCGTGGCGGCCCAGGGAGCGGCGGTGGTCGTGCGCCCCCTTTCGCGGGAGGAAGAAAGTGACGGCCGGCGCCGGGACGGGGCGGAACGGGCGGACGAACCGGAAAAACCGTCGCCCCCGGAAGCGCCCCGGCTCTCTCCGACCCTCGAGAACTTCACCTTCGAGTCATTCGACGCCCCCGACGCTTGACTGGGGGCTTCCCCGGAACAACGCTGGACTTATCCCTCTCGTCAGCCGATCCCCCGAGCCCCTGTCCCCCGGTCTCCCGGTCCCCTGTCTCCCGTTCGGAGCCCCCGATGCCCCAGTTCGTCCTCCCGGTTGCCCTGCTGGTCGTCCTTCTGGTCGGGCTCGGCATCCTCGCCATGCTGGCCCGCTATCTGCGGCTGTGGCTTCAATCGTACGCCTCGAGCGCCGGCATCGGCCTGTTTGACCTCGTCGCCATGAGCTTCAAGAAGGTCAATCCGAACGTCATCGTCCGCAGCAAGATCATGGCGGTGCAGGCCGGGCTCGGAGACTCTACCGGGATCACGCGGCAGGCGCTCGAGGAGCATTCGATGGCCGGCGGCCGCGTCCCCCTCGTGGTGCAGGCGCTGATCGCGGCCAACAAGGCGAAGATCAAGGAGCTCAACTGGAAGCTGGCAACGGCGATCGACCTAGCCGGGCGCGACGTCCGCGAGGCGGTGCAGACGAGCGTCTATCCGAAAGTCATCGATTGCCCCGGCCGCAATAGCGGGCGCGAGACGCTCGACGCGGTGGCCAAGGACGGCATCCAACTCAAGGTTCGGGCCCGGGTGACGGTGAGGACGAACCTCAACCAGCTCATCGGCGGCGCCACTGAGGAGACGATCGTTGCCCGCGTCGGCGAGGGGATCGTCTCGGCGATCGGTTCGGCGGAGCGCTATACGAACGTCCTCGAGAACCCCGACGTGATCTCGAAGACCGTGCTCGCCCGCCGCCTCGACTCCAACACCGCCTTCGAGATCGTGTCGATCGACATCGCCGACATCGACGTCGGGGCGAACATCGGCGCCCGCCTCCAGGCCGACCGGGCCGAAGCCGACACGCGTGTCGCCCGGGCCAACGCCGAAGGACGCCGGGCGATGGCGGTGGCGAAGGAACAGGAGATGATCGCCGGGATCGAGGAGAGCCGAGCCCAGCTCGTCGAATCGGAAGCGGAGGTGCCGCGGGCGATCGCCGACTCGCTCGCCAGTGGCGGGCTGGGAATTGTCGATTATTACAAGATTCGTAATCTCCAGGCCGACACCGACATGCGACGGGCAATCGCCGGCGTCGGCAACGGGCCGGCCACGGCGACCCATGCCGTTCCTTCCGGGCAGTGAGCCCGCGCCGATCGCGTCCCACTTCTCCATTCCCCGTTGCGGAACCATCCCCGATGCTCCCTGCCCCCTTCGTTGCGTGCCTGGTCCTGCCGCTGGCCGCGAACGATTGGCTCGAGGGGCTGATCCCGTTTCTGTTTTTCCTGATCTGGATCGTGTCGCAGGTCGTGGGGGTCGTGCGGCGGATCGGCGGAGGCGGAAAGGTCGCGGGGGGGGATCCGAAGGCCGGGAGGCCGGTCGGGCCGGCGCCACAGGTGCGGGAGGTGCGGGAGGTGCGGCTGCCGGTCGTCCTCGCCGGCGAGCGTGATCGCCGTGCAGCCCAGGAGGATCTCCAGCGCCAGATTGAGGCCTTCCGGCGCGGACAGGCGGAGGGAGGGATTCCCGATCCTCCGCGCCGCACCCCCCAGAACCCACCGATGCTCCCCAAGGCTACTCCACGGCGCGATCCGGTGACCGTGAAGCCCGCGTCGCAAGCTTCTCCGCGCGGCCAAGAGGGGGGCGTGCGTCGGCCCCCGCTGCCGGCGGCAAACCGTTCCGCTGCCACGCCGGCACGATCGGGGAAGCCGGCGGCGAACATCTCTCCGTCGATGCTCGGTGGCCATGCCGACGAGATCGGTCGGCATGTCGAAGGGGCGTTTGCACACGATCTCGCCCACGCGGGAATCCGGCCCGGCGGTGGCGACCAGTCCGCGGTTGCGCCGCAGACGGTGCCGACGGTCGCGCATGAGCTCGTGGCGATGTTCCGCGATCCCAACACCATCCGCCAGGTGGTCCTCCTCCGCGAAGTGCTCGACCGACCGATCGATCGCTGGTGAGAGGGGCGTTGTCGGAAGGGGGGGGCACGGTCGCTCTCCACCGACGATGGGACGAATCACGAGGAGACGACGGTATGAACGTGGCAGCGCAGTCGACGACATCGGCCAGCATGGCCGGCTCCCCACCGGCCCTGGTGCGGCCCGGTGTCACCCGTCTCGGCTGGGTCGGCACGGGCGTGATGGGGCGATCGATGGTCGGCCGGCTCCGCGATGCCGGCTTCGACATGATCCTCACCACCCGCTCGCGCTCGAAAGCCGAACCGCTCCTCGAGCGTGGCTGCCGGTGGGCCGATTCGCCGGCCACCGTCGCCGCCGAGGCCGACGTCGTGTTTGTGATGGTGGGGCATCCTGCCGACGTCCGCGCGACGATCCTCGGTGAGAAAGGCGTCCTCGCGGGAGCCAGGCCCGGAACGATCCTCGTCGACCACACCACAAGCTCGCCGGGGCTGGCCGAGGAGATCGAGGCCGCCGCCACGGCGCGGGGCGTGTGGAGCCTCGACGCCCCGGTGTCGGGGGGCGACAAGGGCGCGCGCGAGGGAACGCTGACGGTGATGATCGGCGGAGCGGATGCCCCGCGCGAGGCGCTGGCGGCGTGCTGGGGCGCCGTGGCCGGGAACGTGGTCGCCTGTGGTGCCGCCGGGGCCGGTCAGCGGACGAAGCTCGTCAACCAGATCGCCATCGCCGGCGGCATGGTGGGGATGTGCGAGGCACTCCTCTTCGCCCACCGTGCCGGGCTCGATGTCGAGACGACACTCCGCGCCATCTCCGGCGGGGCTGCCGGGTCGTGGTCGCTCTCCCACCTCGCTCCGCGGATCGTGCGCGGGGACTTCGCCCCCGGGTTCATGGTGGAGCACTTCGTCAAGGACATGCGGCTGGCGCTCGACGAGGCGCGCCGTCTCGACCTTCCGCTGCCGGGGCTGGCGCTGGTGGAGTCGCTCTCCACGGCGCTGCTGGCCCAAGGCCGGGGGCGGCTGGGAACGCAGAGCCTCGTGCTGGCGCTGGCGCAGCTTGCAAACCACCCCTGGCCGCCGCCGCCGACCGCCCAGGTTTCCTGACCCTCCCCGCCGAGCCACTGGCCGCTCTTAATGGGGGGTGCTTGGCCGGGCAGAAGAGGGCGAAAACGGGCCGTTTCCCCGATCAGGAATGAAATCCCGAATCGCGGCTTGAGTGGCGTCCGTCGGTGGACTAAAAGACCACTGGTGGGCCGTCTCGACGGCCTGCCCACAGCGCGTAGACGAGGTCGCCCAAGCCTCGTCTACGCGCTTGCGTTTTGACAGGATCCGCGGCGGCTTTCCGCTCGGCAGGCGATGGATCGCCTGTGGGGATTGCCGCCGTCAAATCGGCGGGTTTCCAGGGAATGGATGCTCACGCCATGGCGATGCCTCCCCACCGCGCCGTTTTTGCACGGCCGCAGCGTCTCATTGCCACCCCAGCGCACCCCGCCTCCGATGGCCGGTCGCCATGTCGGGCAACGGCGGCGCTGTGGGTGCTGCTGCCCCTCGCCACCTGGCTGCTGCCGCCGGGAGAGGAGGTTCGCGGGCAGGCCCCGACGGAACCGGTCGAGGTGTCGCCGTTGCGCGGCGCCGATCCGGCGGATCGGCCGGTGCCGGAGAACGAGGGGACGCTGCCGATGGTGGCCGAGATCGGCGTCGACATGGCCTATCTGCGGGCCGGGCCCGGCGACGACTTCTACCCCACCGAACGGCTCGCGCTCGGGCGCACGCTCGAGGTGTGGGCGATCGACGCCACCGGATGGTGTGCCGTTCGTCCGGTCGAGGGGAGCTTCAGTTGGGTCCGGGCCGCCGACATCGATGACGAGGCAGCCCTCGACCCCGTCGCCCGTTCCCCTTCCGGTGAGGCGGGGGCCGGCGTCAGTGTGGTCGTCGCCGACGGGGCCGTGGCCCGTGTCGGGTCGCAGCTCAACGATCTGCGCCACGTCGCCCAGGTGCGTCTGGAAGCGGGGGAGCGCGTCCGCGTTCTCGATCGCGCTCGCATCAACCGCGGCCGGCATGCTGGACTGTGGGCCCGGATCGAGCCACCGGCGGGCGAATTCCGCTGGGTGCGTTTTGCCGACCTCGCGTCGTCGCCGTCCATTCGTCAGGCAGCGCTCGACGCCGGCGTCAGGCCAGCCGGTGGCAGCGGGGAGGAACGAGATCCTGCGGCGGCGATGATCGCACGACTCCCGCGGCCCAAGGAATCAATCATCCTGGCGGCCAACGAGGCGCCTCTTTCCCCACTGCCCGCCCCTCGCGCGCCGCCGCAGCCGCTCGGAGCCGTGCCGCAGGCGAAGCGGATGCTCGCCGGCTGGTTGCCGCGTGGTACCGGGGTGTTCGAGGCCCCGCCGCCGGTCGCGGTCGTCGCCCCCCCCGTCTCGATGTCCGACGAAATGGCCGAGATCGATCTGGCCCTTTCGGTGGCAGTGGCGGGCCCGCCCGACACCTGGAACCTCCCCCAGCTCCGCGAGCGACTGCGGCTGGCCGCCACCCGCTCGAACTCCAATCCCGATCGACTCCGGGCCGATGCCATCGATGCCCGGATCGCGCGCTTCGAGGCGATCCAGTCCAAACAGCAATCGTTCGCCGCCGGGCCGCCGACCGACTCGTCGCCGCTGCGGCTGGGGAGCATGTGGTCGAGTCTCGGTGGGGTCGGGACGCGCCCCATCCGTCCCGGTGTCCTCCCCGGCGGTGCTCCGGCCGATGGCCGTCCCGGCTGGACCCCGCCGGATGTGAGCGAATCGACGGGGCGGCTGGCGACGGTCGTCTCGCGCCGCCCCGACGCGCCGCGCTGGGCGCTGGTCGATGGCAGCAACAACGTCCTCGTCTTCGTCAATCCGCAGCCGGGGGTGAATCTGGCACCGCTGGTGGGGCAGCAGATCTCGGTCCGCGGCGCTCGCGGCTACATGCCGGAGTACAAGCGCCCCTACCTGGTCGCAACCGAGGCCCGCCCGCGGGTCGCTCAGACGCCGCCTCCCCCCCGCGCCGATCTGACACGCTGACAAGCATCCGATGCCCGTCGGCCACGGCCGGGAAGCCCCCCGGTATCCCGGCCGTGGCGACGACGAGTGTGGAAGAGCCGTTGGCCGGCTTCAGCGGATCCGCTCCGTCTGGAGTTGACGGGCCGGAATCCAGCGTGAGGCGAGCTTCGCCGGAAGCTTCTCGGCGGCGATCGGGTCGACGGTGATGCCGCCGGCTCCCGCGTTGCGGGCCAGGGCCGCGAACGTCTGCCGGTCGGCAGAGTCGATCTTCGTCAGCCGGCCGGACAACCGCGCCACGCCTTCGGGATTCTCCGCGGCGGCCGCAGAGAGCGATGCCATGAACTGGCAAATCTCGTGGAGGTTTGAGGCGCTCGAGCGGACGATCAGCGGCTGGAGCGTGCGGGTGACGATCTCGAGCCCCACGCCATCGGCATCGAGAAAGGCATCGACCTGCATCGCGTGCCGGGCGGTGCCGTCGGCGGCGGCGCCGGTGGGACGGTAGCGCACCAGGAGGAGGCATGAACCCGACAACGGCTGCGGCGAGAGTGACCCGGTGTAGCCCCCCTGACCGAGGAGTACCATCGTCCCCCCTTCGGCCGTGCGCTCATGGCGGAGGAGGCGGAGTGTCCCCTCCGTACCCCAGCCATCGCTCATCTGCCACTGGCCCGGTGCCGTGGGATCGAGGGCGACCTTGCTGATCCCGAGCACCCGCCAGATGTCGACGACGATCTCCGGATGGGCCAGGGAAAAGTCGAGGAGGGCCCGATCGCAGGTGAACGACTCGACGGGGAGCCGGCGGTAGAGCGTCGGGTTGCGGAGGATCTTCTCCGCCGCCCGCCGGTCAGCCTCCGCCATCCCGTCCAGAGGCATCGCCTTGCTGGCCGACTTCCGGGCATCGCGCCCTGACGAGCCGCCGTCGCCAAACATGGTGGACAGCGACGAGCCGCCGGCCACCGGTTCAACCGCCAAGACGGTCACGACCGTCCCACAGGCTGAGAGCAGCCCAATGGCCGCCGACAGACCCCACATTCGCGCACGCATGAAACATTTCCCCCCGGAAACTTCCTGCCGGTGACCCGCCCCGGCCACCCTGCAGGGAGAGTTTTCGGCCTGGGAAGCCGGTGCGGGCCAGTCATTTCCCTTTCAATCGGGAGAGTCGACTCAGGCCTCCTGGATTGCCAGATTTCGCGCGAATCGGGGGTTGGCCCTGCTGTGCAGAGTCCCTACTATCGCCCGCCCCCGGAGCCACCGGACGGTCCCGGGGACGTTGCCACGGAAGGTAAATCACCGCATGCGCCCGGACGATCCCACCGATCGCACTTCGGCTCCTGCCCCAGCCCCCCGGCCGACCGGGCCGGGCCACGCCCACCCAGGCCCGATCGGGCGGGCGCTCTTAGCCTGGACCCATCTCTGCCTCCGGGCCGGATGGACCATCGTCGCGGTGGCCGTCTTCACCGCGGTGTTGTCGGGGGTCTGGTCGGCGCGTTGCCTGGGGTACAAGGTCAACCGCACCGATCTCCTCGATCCGCGCAGCGACTACAACAAGCTGTGGGTCGATTACGTCGCCGAGTTCGGCGAGGACG
>Ga0209829_10002267_pt1 | contig 14699 bp, 12 predicted proteins | sample C_140205_EF_Meta_FD_187311 | JGI IMG/M metagenome (GOLD analysis project Ga0209829, IMG submission 187311) | Freshwater microbial communities from Lake Croche, Canada to study carbon cycling - C_140205_EF_MetaG (SPAdes) (version 2) | ecosystem: Environmental > Aquatic > Freshwater > Lake...
CAAGCATATTCCCGGCAATCCCAATGTGGTCGTGCAGAACATGCCCGGCGCCGCTGGAAACACATCCGCCGCCTATGTCGCGAATGTGGCTGCGAAGGATGGCACGATCATCGGGGCGCCGCAGGCCGGCTCCCTCGTCGATCAGCTGGTGAGCGCCAATGCGGCGCAGATCAAGCATGATGCGCGCACGCTCAATTATCTGGGCAGCGCCAATTCGGAGGTGTTCACCTGCCTCGTGAAATCCGACTCCCCCATCAGGACTTTTGACGATGTGTTTTCGCGCGAGGTCATCTTCGGCTCCAGCGGCGGCACCACGCGCGACATGCCCATGGCGCTGAAGAATCTGCTCGGCGCGAAGATCCGTTTCGTGCAGGGCTATGCGGGCACCCGCGAGGTCGGCATGGCCATGGAGACGGGGGAGGTGCAGGGCCTGTGCGGCATGGGCTGGACCTCGATCCAGTCGCAAAGGCCCGACTGGTTCGAGAAGAAGATCGTGCGCGTGCTCGTGCAGGAATCCATGTCGGGCGATCCGGGCCTGAACAAGCAGGGCGTACCCCTGAGCGTGGCCTATACGAAGGATCCCGAGAAGCAGCAGATGTTCGAACTGCTCTATTCGCAGGGCGTCTTCACGCGGCCCTTCTTCGTCGCGCCGGGCGTGCCCAAAGAGCGCGTGGAGGCCTTGCGCACGGCCTTCATGAAGGCGCTCGCCGATCCGCAAGCCATTGCGGAGGCCGAGCGCCAGAGGCTCGTCATCACCGCCATCTCCGGCGCCGATCTGGAGGCGCTTGTGAAGAAGCTTTACGCGATCCCCAAGCCTGTCATCGACAAGCTGAAGGCGGCGCTGGAGGGCGAGTAGGCGACACTGAAAAGAGCCGGGCGCGAACCCGGCTCTTCGTTGACGTGGTTTACTTTTTGCGCGCCGCAGCGCGGTCGCGGTCATAGTTTTCAAGGCCCGGGCGGAAGACCTTTTCGTCGAGGAACTGCTTGAGGGATTCCTCGCGCCCGCCTTCCTTGTCGACGAAACGCAAAGCGTCGGATTTGGCGGCGAGATAGTCCTGCGCCTGCGCCTCGGTCATGCCGCGAACGGCGCGGATGCCATCCTTCGTATAACGTAGCGTCGCGGGGTTTTTCTGCGCGAGGCGGCGCGCCAGTTTCAGGGTCTCTTCGGTCAGCTGATCCTTCGGCACGGAATAGTTCACGAGCCCCATCTTCGCCGCCTGTTTGCCGTCGAACGTATCGCCGGTGATGGCGTAGAACATGGCGTCGCGGCTGTTGAGCGCATTGACCACGTTCCAGCTCACCACGCCGCCGGGGATGATGCCCCAGTTGATTTCCGACAGGCCGAAGGTGGCCTCGTCCGCCGCGATGGCCAGATCGCAGGCGATGAGCTGGGTGAAGGCGCCGCCGAAGCAGAAGCCATTGACCATGGCGATGGTGGCCTTGGGGAATTTCGACAGGCGCTGCCAGCGCCAGCTATGGGAATTCTCGCCCGCTTCAAAGCGCGCGGCGGGGTTGCTGTCGTTCTCGCGGAAGAACAGTTTGAGATCCTGCCCCGCACAAAAGGCCTCGCCCGCGCCGGTCACGATCAGCACGCGCGTCTTCGGGTCGGTGGCGAGCGTGCGCAGCGCGTCGTTGCAGTCCGCATGCAGTTGCGGGCTCATGGCGTTGCGCTTTTCGGGCCTATTGAAAATCAGCCAGGTGACGCCGTCGTCCTCCTGCACGATCTTGATGGTTTCATAGTCTTTCATTGGGCTTCCTCCTCTGCTTCGCCTGCTGGAGCCTTATCACCGCCCCTTGTGCAGGAATCCTGCGCGCGCCTGCGCGTTGATGGTCGATCAATTTGCTGAGCAGCCTGAAAAGCTCGTCGCGCTCTGTTGGCGCAAAGCAGCTCAGCATGGATTTTTCCAGCTCGTTCGCCTCGTCCAGAACGGCCTCGATCAGGCTGGCGCCTTCGGGCGTCAGGGTGATGACGCTCTTGCGTGAATCAGCCTCGCTTTGAACCACGGAGATCAGCGCTGCGGCGGAGAGCTGTTTCAGAACGGCGGTGCCTGCGGGCTTGGTCACTTCAAGGCGCGTGGTCAATTCGCCGGGCGACAGCGCGCCATGAAAATGCAGCAGATAGAGGGTCAGAAATTCCGGGTGGGAGACGCCATGCGTAGCGAGGCGTTCCTGCAACGCGGCCACCTGAAGCCGATAGGCACCGCGCAGCAGAAAGCCAAGGCTCGAACGGCGCCGCCGGGGCGCGCGAGCTGGCTTATCCGTTCTGGCTGCAAGGGCGCTCATTCAACTTTGACCCCGTTGACAATTAGTACACCTGATGTACCAATATACCTACAAACCGACAAGAGCGTTGAAACGCCGGTCGCTAGGGAGGGACGCCGTGTCGCGATCAGCGAAACAGCGCGCGCCGTGGACGCTGCCGGACTTTGTCCGGCGGCGTTCTTCGCGTTTGTTTCGCGGCCTGCGCGCCTGCCTCCCGAAGAGATGCAATCACAAGATCTGCGGAGGAAGAGATGCTGAGAGTGGCCTGTGGCGTCGCCGTCCTGTTGTCCTGCCTCACGCCAGGCGCGCGCGCCCGCGCGGCTGATCCTACGGAAATTTATCGCGGCAAGACGATTTCCCTTGTGGTCAATTTCACCAGCGGCGGACCAACCGATACGGAAGCGCGGATTTTGGCGCGCCATCTGGGCCGCCATATCCCTGGCGAGCCCGCCATCACCGTGCGCAACATGGGCGGGGCGGGCGGTATGATCGGGGCCAACTGGCTTGGCCAGGTGGCGCCGCGCGATGGGCTGACCATGGGCTATCTGACCGCCATTGCGGTGGGCGCCGCGCAGGGCTCGCCATCGCTCAAGATCGATCTGACGACGCTGCCCTTCATCGCGGGCGTGGAGAGCGTCAGCGTCTATTATGGACGCACCGATACGGGTGGCGGCTTGCGCAAGCCGGAAGACCTCATGAGCAAGCAGGAGTTCTGGGTGGGCGGCCTGACGCCCGACAGTTCCAAGGACATCAATCTGCGCGCTGAAATGGAGCTGCTGGGCATCAGCCACAAATATATCAGCGGCTATCCCGGCGCCGCCGAAGTGCGCATGGCGTTGGAGAAGAACGAGGTGCAGGTCACGTCGGAATCGCTGCCCACGTTCCGCATGTCGATTGATCCGGCGCTGGTGCAGACCGGCAAGGCCATTCCGCTGTGGTACGACACGTCAGCCAAATTCTGGGACAAGGGCCATCCCGACGCCATCGCCACGGGCGCCCTGCCTTTCGCGGCCTTCTACCGCAAGGTGAAGGGCGAGCCGCCGAAGAGCGATCTGTGGCGCATGAATGCGCTGGTCGCGGAGTTCTCGACTTCGCTTTTGCGCACGATCCATCTGCCGCCGAACCCACCCCCGGAAACCGTCGAGATCATGCGCAAGGCGGTGGCCGACATGGCGCGCGATCCCGAGTATCAGGCCGAGGCCCTGCAGGTGCTGAAATATGTGCCGGGTTTCTCCATGGGGCCGGAGGCGGAGAAGATCTTTCTTTCCAGCGCCAATGTGGATCCAGACATGCGCGCCCTCATCCGCAGCTATGTGGAGAAGGGCTATGCATTGATCGGCAAATAGGCGCTCACCGCCCGGGCGGGCGCAGCACCACCAGCGCGTCCAGCGCCACACCGCCATTCGCCAGCAGCAGGAAGGGGTTCACGTCCACGGATTCAAGGGCGTCGCCCAGATCATGCGCCAGCCGCCCCAGCGCCACTAGCGCCTGCGCATAGGCGTCAGCGTCGAGGGCGTCGGAGCCGCGATAGCCCTTCATGAGCTGACCGGCCCTCGTGCGGGCGATGAGGTCATGGGCTTTCGCCAGATTGAGGGGCGGGGCGGCGAATGCGACGTCGCGCACCAGCTCCAGTAGCACGCCGCCGCTGCCGCCCATCACCACAGGCCCCATCTCGGGGTCGCGGTGGACGCCCATGACCAGCTCCAGCCCACCACGCACCATCTGCGCCACCAGCATGCCCTCCAGCGCGTCGGCGAAGCCATGGGCGGCCAGATTGGCCTCGATCCGCGCATAGGCAGCGCGCACAGCCTCCGCGTCGCGCAGATCGAGCTGCACGGCGCCCACGTCGGATTTGTGGGTCAGTGTGGCGCAGACGGCCTTCAGCACCACGGGGAAGCCGATGCGCCCGGCGATAGCCACGGCCTCCTCGACGCCATGGGCCAGTCCCTCCTTCGGCAGGGGGACGCCATAGGCGGCCAGCAGGGCCTTGGAGCGGGCTTCATCGAGCGCCATGGGGCCAAGCAGCTGCGCGGCCTGCGCGCGCAGCTCCAGCGCCAGCGCAGGGGCCTGCATGGGGCTGGCGTCAGGCTGAATGGCCAGCGCCTCCGCCTCGCCTCGCCGCACGGCGCTGGCGATGGCGCGCAGGGCCTTGTTGGCCTCTTGCAGGAAGGAGACATGGGGCGCGCCGTGACGGATCGCGCGACTATGGGCGGTCTGTCCATGGGAGGCGAGGGTGACGAAGGAAAGGGGCTTGTGGCCGCCTTCGGCCATATAGTCCTCCACCAGCTTGATATAGGCCTCCGCCCGGTTCGAGCCGGGCTCGCGGGGGATGGCCTCCTGTAGCAGCACCATGTCGATGTTCGGGTCGTCCTGCATGGCCTCGATACAGGCCTTGTAGGCCTGCGGGCTCGACAGCACGCTGAAGCCGCCGTCGATGGGATTGGAGATCAGCGAGCCCACGCCCATCACCGTCTCCAGCCGCGCGACCGTCTCCGGCGCCAGTTTGGGGAAGGTCAGCCCATGGCGCTCCGCCGCGTCCAGCAACAGGCCGCGATAGGCGCCAGACAGGGTCACCGCGCCGAGCCGCCGTCCTGTGGGCGCGCCCGTATGGGCGAGCAGTTCGGCCAGTTCCACGGCGTCGTCCAGCGTGTCGGCGCGGATGACGCCCGCATCCGCCGCCACTGCGTCGAAGGCGGCGACTGTCCCCGCCAGCGAGCCCGTATGGGCGAGCGCCGCCGCGCGGCCCTCCTCCGATTGTCCCAGCTTGATGGCGATGACCGATTTGCCCGCCGCCCGCGCCAGTTTGCAGGCCTCCACGAAGCGGCTGAGATCCGCCACCGCCTCCACATAGACCACGATGACTTTCAGCTCCGGGTCGCTGGCGAAGAAGGCGATATAGTCGGCGACCTGAAGCCCCGCCTCGTTGCCTGAGGTGATGAGGTAGCGGGCGAACATGCCGCGCTCCTCCAGCCCCTGATTGACGAAGATCATCACCCCGCCGGATTGCCCGACCAGCGCCACCTCGCCCATGGCCATATTGTGGGGCCGGTCTTCGGTCAGGGTCACGAAGCTGGCGGGCTTGCAGATATTGCCCATGCAGTTTGGCCCCGACACGCCCAGGCCGGTGCGTGCGATGACCTCGCGCAGCCGGACGCCCAGCGCCGCCCCCGCTTCATCATAGGCTTCGCCGAAGCCTGACGAGAAAACCGTGGCGCTGCGCGCGCCTGCGGCGGCGCCGGACTCCAGCACATCGGCCACCGCCGAGGCGGGCGTCACCACGAGGATATGGTCGGGGGGCTCTGGCAGGGCGGCGAAATCGGGGTAGCATTTCTCCCCCAGGATCTCGTCGCGTTTGGGATTGATCAGGAAGATCGGGCCGGGGAACTTGTAGCGTTGCAGGTTGCGCCAGGCGCGCAAAGCCCAGTTGCCGGGACGGTCGCTCGCCCCCACGATGACCACATTGCGCGGGGCGACAAGCGCGCCCACCCGGGCGCGGGATGCTTCAAAGGTCACGGCGTCATTCCTCGTTGGTGTGTCAGCGGAACAGGTCCTTGTAGATCTGGTCCCAGCGGTCGCCGTCCCGTCCAAGGACGTCGGGCGGGAAATAGAGGGGTGTGAAATCACCCTTCTCGGGTTTCAGGCTCGGGGTCTTGGCTTCGACGCTGGGCATGGCCGGCAGATAGTCGGCGCCCGCCAGCACCTTTTGCCCCTCCTGCGAAGCGATGAAGTCGATCAGCAGCTTGCCCGCGTTGGGATGGGCGCAGTTCTTCACAAGGCTCGTCACCTGCATGGGCGCGGCGATGGGGTTTAGCTTGATCCAGTCCACTGGCGCGCCCTTCTGGGCGCTGAGCACCGCATGGTGATTGAAGATCGAAAGCGCGATTGGATATTCGCCCGCGATCACCTGATCGAGCACGGCGCGGGCGGTGATATAGGCGTTGACCACCTGCTGCTTCGAGAACTTTTTCAGCCAGATCATCCCCTTCTCTTCGCCCAGATGGCGCAGAACCGAGCCCACGAAGATCGGCCCGCCCGCGCTGCGCGCATTGCTCCAGACCATCTTCCCCTTCCAGCGGGGATCGAGCAGGTCGTCGAGGGTTTTTGGCGCCTCGGCGGGCTTCACCAGATTGGTGTTGTAGCCCGGCGTCAGGAAATAGAGATTGGTGGCGATCCACATGCCATTGGGGTCACGCAGCGCCTCGGGGTAGAGGCTCGCATGGGCGCTCACATAGGGCGCCACGAAACCCGCCGCCGCCACCGGGGGCTCCGTCTCGATTCCGTCGAAGACATCGGCCTGGGGCGAGCCCGCGCGGCCCTCGTCGATGATCTTGATGGCGGTGGGCACGCTGTCGGCGCGGTTGTAGCGCACGGTGATCCCGGGATATTTCGCCTGAAAGGCCTCGATGATCGGGCGCACCGCCTGATTGACGATGAGGGTCGTGTACCAGACCACCTCCTTCTCGGCCTTCGCCGCCGCGTAGAGTGCAGCTTCGTCAGCCTGCGCGAGCCGTGGCGACAGGGCCAGCGCGGAGGCGGAAAGGGTGAGGGCCTTGCGGCGCGTGATCATCATGTCGGTTCCCCCCGGTTCAGCGAAACAGCTCTTTGGCGATACGTGACCAATTGGCCATCTGCGGATCGACCACATCAGGGCGCATCCAGGTGGCCTTGAAGCCGCCGTCCTCCGGCCGAAGCCCGGCCTTCATGGCGGGGACTTTGGCGTTGGCGGGCAGATAGTCTGCGTCCTTGAGCACGGTCTGCCCTTCCTCCGACAGCAGGAACTCCACCAGCAAGCGCGCGGCGTTGGGATGGGGCGCATCCTTCATGATGCCCAGCGCATCGAAGGCCACGGGCACGGGCTCCAGCGGAGTCCAGTCCGAAGGGGCGCCCTTGCGCGCGCTGATGACGGTGTGATTGTTGAACATCATGAGGCCAACAGGATATTCGCCCGCGATCACCTGATCGAGAATGGCGCGGGATGAGGCCTCCACATTGACGATGTTCTGCTTGGCCAGCGCCCGCAGATAATCCATACCCGCATCCTGCCCCATGCTCAGCAGGATATTGCCGACGAAACCGATGGCGCCCGCGCTGGAATTGGGGTTCCAGGCCATCTTGCCCTTCCATTTGGGGTCGAGCAGATCCTGATAGGTCTTCGGCGCCTCGGCTTTCGAGACGAGACCTGTGTTGTAGCCGGGGCCGAAGACGAAGAGCAGCAGCGCATGCCAGGCGCCGTCCGCGTCTTTCATTTCGGCGGGATAGTCGGCGGCGTTGGGGATCACGATGCGGGCCAGCAGGCCCTCGCGTTTCAGGGGCACGTTGACGGTGAGCCCGTCGAAGACATCCGCCTGCACCTTGCCCGCCTTCGCTTCGTTCAACAGGCGGATGGCGGTGGGGCCTTCGTCGTTGCGGGCGTAGTCGAGGGTGACGCCGGGATATTTCTTCTCGAAGGCGGTCTTGAGGGGGATGACGACCTGATTGACGATCAGGGTCGTGTACCAGAGCACGCGCCCCTCTTTCTTCGCCGCCTCGATCAGCGCCGCCTCCGCAGCCTGTGCGGTTGCGCAGGCGAGCAGACAGGCGCCAGCCGTCAACGCGCGCAGCCAATTAGCCTTTGGGCTCATATCGCCTCTCCCTTGATGGACCCCGGGCGTCTTGTGCGTCCGGTTGGTCGTCTTTGTGGAAGTCTAGCCTCCAAGCGCCTGCGCAGGCAAATCAGGCCGACGCGCCGCCCAGCGCCGAGATCAGCGGGCCGTCCGTCTCCACCCCATGGCTGGAGCGCAGCACAAACCGCTCCGGCGGCTCTGGCGGCACATCGCCGAAGTCGCCCGAGATCTTCGTCTTGGGGAACATCTCCTTCAGGCGCGGATAGACATGGCGGGCGAAGTTGCGAATGCCCTTGACCGTGTCGTCATGTTCCAGAAATCCCGCCTGGCCCATGATCAGCAGATGGCCATAGCCGCCCACATAATCGTAGTGGCGCTTGATCTGCTCATAGACCTGATCGGGCGTGCCTGCGAACATGAAGCCCGAGCGGATCGCGGCCTCCACCGAGGGGTTCTTCGAGAATTGCTTGAGGGGATGCTCCACCCCGCGCTGCATGGCCACTTGCGCCGCGACAGGCGCATAGCCCGGCGGGTTGGCGAATTGCGGGGCGACCTTGTTGGCGGTCACATACCAGAGCAGCTTTTCGGCGCCGTCATGGGCCTCCTGCTCGGTCTCGCCCACATAGATGAGGGCGGCATAGGCGAGCCGGTGGTTGGGCACATCCTGCCCGCGCCCCGCCTTGCGCCATGCGGCGCGATAGGACTCGTAGATCTTCCGCGTCGCCTCGAAGCCGGTGAGGAAGGTCGCCTGCACGAATCCCTTGGCCCCCACTTCCGCCGCGCCTCCGGGGCTGGTGGTGGAGACCCAGACCGGGGGATGCGGGTTCTGATAGGCGCGCGGCCAGATGTTGATGTTGCGATGGTGGAAGAAGCGGCCTTCGTGGCTGAACGGTCCGTCATGGGAGGTCCAGGTCTTCACGATGAGGTCCAGCGCCTCCCAGAAACGGTCGCCCATGCGCACGGGATTGCTGTTGGCGGGCGAAACCTCATAGGGCACGCCGCGCACGAAGCCAGCCTCCACGCGCCCGTGGGAGAGCACGTCGCAAAGCGCCATTTCTTCCGCCACGCGCACGGGCTGGCGCCGGTTGGCGAGGGGGTTGCCGAGGATGAGCAGCCGCGCCTTGGTCGTCAGTCGCGCCAACGCCGCCAGCACCATGGGCGCCGCAGGGTCGGCGCAGGTGGCGGTCTGGTGATGCTCGTTGAGCATGATCTCCAGCCCCTCGTCTTCCGCGATCCGCCATTCTTCCAGATAACGATCCCAGAGGGCGGCGCCCTTCACGGGGTCGAAATGCTTGCTGGGAAGGCTGACGCGGATGGAGGGATAGGTCTCGGCGGGCGGCAGATAGGGATAGGCGGACTCGCTGAAGTGCCAGGCTTGCATCGGATCGCTCCTGCGGAAGTGCGAATGGGGGTGGGGCGCGAAGGCGCGCCGGTCAGCCCAGGAAATCCAGCGCGATCTGCGCGAAGGCTTGCGGCTGTTCGATCTGCGGCGCGTGGCCAGCTTGCGGGATCGTGGCGATGATGGCGCCGGGAACCAGCGCCGCATAGGCCTCCAGATAGGCGGCGCTCACCAGACCATCGCTCTCGCCCCGCACGAACAGCGTGGGCGAGGCCACGCGATGCAGCCGGCGCCTGAGTTTGGGATTGTGCATATAGGGCTCCCAGACCAGCAGGGCGAGCGTCTCGCGGTTGCGCGCCATCACGGCCAGCTCCTCGTCCTTAAGCTTCGAAGGATCGACAGCCATTTTCGCGGGATCGTGGAACATGAGCGCCTGCACGTCGGCGGGGGGCATGACGTAGATGTCGGGGATGTCGAGCTTGTCGGTGGGGCCGGTCTTCACGCCCACGGGGGCGACCAGCATGACCTTGCCGAAACGCTCGGGCGCCTTGGTCAGCATCTCCGCCGCGATCCAGCCGCCGATGGAACAGCCGATGAGATCGACCTTGGCGAGACCCATCTTGTCCATCAATTCCAGATAGATATGGGCGATGTCGTCGACATGGTCGATCCAGTCGGGAAGCTGCGATGTTCCGAAGCCCGGATGGGAGGGCGCGATCACGCGCCGATGGGCGGTCAGAAGCGCAACATAGGGATCGTTGGCCCGGAATCCGGCGCCCGGATGCAGAAACAGCAAGGGCGCGCCGGATCCACCTTCGTGGATCTCGAGTTCGCAATTGGCGATGGTGACCGTTGTGCGCTTCACACGTTTCTCCCCTGTGGCGCCCGCTTTGTGCGGGTCGCTCCTGTCAACCGCCAGTGCGGATCCAGGTCTCGAAAGGAAAGACGGGGCGCTGCAAATGGGCGCCCCGTGGGATGGGTCAAGCCTCAGGCGGCCGCCAGTGCGACCTTGTAGATGCCCTGGGTCTTGGCCGCGATCTCGTCGAGGCTGACGCCCTCGGCGAGTTCGACCAGCGTCATGCCGCCAGAGCCATTCTTGTCGATGGTGAAGACGCCCAGATCCGTGATGACCATGTCGACCACGCGCGCGCCGGTGAGCGGCAGGTCGCAGGCATGGAGCAGCTTGGGGCCATCCTTGGCCACATGTTCCATCACGACGACGACCTTCTTGACGCCCGCGACCAGATCCATCGCGCCGCCCATGCCCTTCACCATCTTGCCGGGGATCATCCAGTTGGCCAGATCGCCATTCTCCGCCACCTGCATGGCGCCGAGAATCGACAGATCGATATGGCCGCCGCGGATCATCGCGAAGGAATCGGCTGACGAGAAGAAGCTGGTGGTGGGCAGTTCGGTGATCGTCTGCTTGCCCGCATTGATGAGATCGGCGTCCTCATCGCCCGCATAGGGAAAGGGCCCCATGCCGAGCATGCCGTTCTCGCTTTGCAGCTGTACATTGACGCCAGCGGGAATGTAATTCGACACCAGCGTGGGAATGCCGATGCCAAGGTTCACATAAAAGCCGTCGCGCAGTTCCTTAGCCGCACGGGCCGCCATCTGTTCACGGGTCCAGGCCATGTTCGAAGCTCCTCAGACGCGGGCGCGCGTGGTGCGCTGTTCGATATGTTTGACGGCGGCGGGCGTGTGCACGATGCGCTGCACATAGACGCCCGGGGTGATGATGTGGTCGGGATCGATCTCGCCAGGGGCAACCAGATGCTCCACCTCGGCGATGGTCACTTTGCCGGCGGTCGCCATCATCGGATTGAAGTTCCGCGCGGTCTTGCGATAGACGAGGTTGCCCTCATGGTCCGCCTTCCAGGCGTGGACCAGCGAAATGTCGGCGACCAGTCCGCGCTCCATCACATAGTGCTCGCCATCGAAGGTGCGGGTCTCCTTGCCCTCGGCTATGATGGTGCCATAGCCGGTCTTGGTGAAGAAGGCCGGGATGCCCGCACCGCCCGCGCGGATGCGCTCGGCCAGCGTGCCCTGCGGGTTGAACTCCAGCTCCAGCTCGCCCGCCAGAAACTGCTGGGCGAAGAGCTTGTTCTCGCCCACATAAGAGGAGATCATCTTCCTGATCTGGCGCGTCTCGAGCAGGATGCCAAGGCCGATCCCGTCGACGCCCGCATTGTTGGAGATGACCGTGAGGTTTTTCGCCCCGGACTCGCGGATCGCCTGGATCAGGGTCTCGGGAATGCCGCACAGGCCAAAACCGCCGGACATGATGGTCATGCCATCCTTGATCAGGCCTGCGAGTGCGCTCGTGGCGTCGGAATATACCTTTTTCATGGGGTCGACGGCTCCATCGGCTGATGATCTGCAATAGCCCGCCCGCGCCCGCAGGCCAAGCCCCCTTGTCAAGGTTGGGGCCTGAGCGGACAGGCTTTCCGCCACTTTTGGGGCGCACCCCTTGGACGGGGGCGTTCCGCGCCTATAGAGTCATCATCAGGCCCAGCCTCTCAGGATTTCGGTTTCAACCCCATGCAGTTCATGAATGTCTACGTCCGGGTGCTGAAGCAACTGCGCCCCGAGCGGAACCTGGCCCTGACCCTGGTGGGCGCCAATCTGGCGCTGGCGGGGGCGCAATTCGCCGAACCCATCCTCTTCGGGCGGATCATCGACGTTCTGGCGGGGGCGCAGGCCCAGAACAAGACCTTGAGCTGGGCGGAGCTGACGCCGCTGCTGGGCGCCTGGGTGGGCTTTGGCCTCTTCACCATCGGCGCGGCGGTTCTGGTGGCGCTGCATGCGGACCGGCTCTCCCATCGCCGCCGCCTTGCGGTCATGGCCGATTATTTCGAACATGTGCTGCATCTGCCGCTGGGCTTCCACACCTCGGTCCATTCGGGACGCCTGCTCAAGACCATGCTGGACGGCGCCTCCAACATGGCGAGCGTCTGGCTGTCCTTCTTCCGCGAGAACTGCGCCTCCTTCGTCGCCCTTTTCGTGCTGCTGCCCCTGTCGCTTTTCGTGAACTGGCGCCTCGCCTCCCTGCTGATCGTGCTGGTGGTGGTCTTCGGGGTGCTGACGGTCTTCGTGCTGCGCCGGACCGAGGGTTTGCAGGGCAAGGTCGAGCGCTACAACGCCGATCTGGCCGAGCGGGCCTCGGACGCGCTGGGCAATATCGCGGTCATCCAGAGCTTCACACGGGTGGAGGCGGAGACCTCGGCCCTGCGCAAGGTGACGGCGGCGCTGCTTTCGGCCCAGATCCCGGTCCTGTCCTGGTGGGCCATGGCGGCGGTGGCGACGCGCGCCTCGGCCACGCTGACGCTGGTCTCGATCTTCCTGCTGGGCACCTCGCTACATCTGCGGGGTCTGGCCTCCATCGGCGAGATCGTCACCTTCATGGGCTTCGCCACCATGCTGATCGGGCGGCTGGAGCAGGTGGTGGGCTTCGTCAACTGGGTGCTGCTGATCCTGCCGAAGCTGCAGGAATTCTTCGAAGTGCTGGACACCCAGCCCAATGTGCGCGACCTGCCCGGCGCCACTGACGCGGGGCGGCTCAGCGGCCATGTGGCCTTCGAACACGTGACCTTTTCATACGACGGGCGCCGCAAGGCGGTGCAGGACGCCTCTTTCGAGGTGACGCCGGGCCAGACCGTGGCTCTGGTGGGCTCCACCGGCTCTGGCAAATCCACCACCCTTGGCCTGCTGCATCGCATCTTCGATCCGCAGGAGGGGCGCATCACCATCGACGGGATGGACATTCGCGACATGACCCTGCTGTCGCTGCGCCGCAACATCGGCGTGGTGTTTCAGGAGCCCATGCTCTTCGCCCGCTCCATCGAGGAGAATCTGCGGGTGGGCAAGCCGGAGGCCAGCGCGGAGGAGATCGAGCTGGCGCTGGAGCGGGCGCAGGCCACGGACTTCATCGCCCAGCAGACCGATGGGGTGCAGACCATTGTGGGCGAGCGGGGGCGGTCCCTGTCGGGGGGCGAGCGTCAGCGCCTGTCCATCGCCCGCGCCCTGCTCAAGGATCCCCCGATCATGATCTTCGACGAGGCGACCAGCGCGCTGGACGCGACCACCGAGCGCCAGTTGCAGGCGGCGCTGGAGGCGGCCACCAAAGGCCGCACGACCTTCGTCATCGCCCACCGCCTGTCCACCGTGCGCAACGCAGACCGGATCATCGTCTTCGATCAGGGCCGCATCATCGAGACCGGCGCCTTCGACGACCTCGTCGCCCGCGACGGCCGCTTCGCCACGCTGGCGAAGGCGCAATTCATGGCGCCGGAGACGCCCGCGAAGGATGCGGCTGGGGTGGAGTAGGGGGGGTCAGTAAACTCTTATCGCTGACGCTTCAATCCCTTCCTTAAGCACCCGGTGAATGCTGTCGCGGGTCATGATGTCCGCTTTGCAGCCGAGGATGCCGCTTGTGTATTCCTTCACATCCATCAATTGAAAAAGTCCGAACTTGCCTTGGTCGTAGTCGAAGAAAAGGTCCACGTCGGACCCCTCCCGCGCCTCTTCCCTTGCGGTGGAGCCGAACATGAAGAGGGTCAGGACGCCCAGCTGCTTCAGCTGCGCCTCGTGCGCCTGCAAAAGGGTCATGGCTTCGTCGCGTTTCATGCGCGGCAAATTACCAGCTTTTCGGGGGGCGATAAAGATGGTTGGCCTGATGGGCTGCGCACATCAGGAAAGGCTCCGCCACAACATATAACCCGCCACGATCATGATCATGGTCGCGAAGACCATGTTCAGCAGGCCCTTTTTCTGCGCCAGCGCGCTGGCGGATCTTGCGCCGAGGAAGCCGCCCGGCAGGCCGCCCGCGATGAAGAGGCCCGCGAGGGGCCAGTCCACAAGGCCCGAAGCGGCGTAGTTGGCGGAGGTGGTCAGGCCGAAGGCGGTCACCGCCATCAAGGAGGAGCCGACCGCAAACCTGATCGGCAGGCCGGTGGCCAGAATCAGCGCGGGCACGATCAGGAAGCCGCCGCCGATGCCGAAGAAGCCCGAGAGCGCGCCGCTCCCCAGTCCAAGCCCGACCAGCCAGGGCAGGTTCTCGCGCGACAGCTTGACGTCGGGCCGTCCCTCCGCGCTGCGATGTTTCAGCATGAGGGCGCCGACCACGATCATCAGCCCGGCGAAGAGCGCCAGCAGCCTCTGCCCATCCACAAGCTTGCCAAGACTGGAGCCCGCATAGGCGCCGATGACGCCAGCGAGGGCGAAGACGCTGGCGCAGCGCCATTTCACCGCGCCCAGCCGCGCATGGCTGACGAGGTTGATCGCAGCGTTCGCCGCCACCGCCACCGCGCTGGCGCCGATGGCCACATGGGGATTGTCCACCCCCACCACATAGACCAGCAGGGGCACGGCCAGAATGGAGCCGCCGCCGCCCACCAGACCCAGCGTGAAGCCCACCATCGACCCGGAGGCGAGCGCCAGAACAGTCGTCGCGAGGGTGGGGATCATGAGGCGCTTTCGCCGGTCAAGCTGCG
>Ga0209829_10002269_pt1 | contig 14679 bp, 14 predicted proteins | sample C_140205_EF_Meta_FD_187311 | JGI IMG/M metagenome (GOLD analysis project Ga0209829, IMG submission 187311) | Freshwater microbial communities from Lake Croche, Canada to study carbon cycling - C_140205_EF_MetaG (SPAdes) (version 2) | ecosystem: Environmental > Aquatic > Freshwater > Lake...
GGGATCTAATATTTCGCAAAGAAAACTTGTGCTTAGCTAAATTAAAATGTCACGAAATCAACGCTCTACGCAGCCCGTTCCGCAGTCATTTCGCAGTCCAGCTTTTACGCTAAGTGTAACAGGAAAAGTTTAGTCATTGATTTCATGAGCATATTTCAAGCAGCTCAACCTTAGCATTAGCGTCTACCACTATTGACATGGTAGGGGTCACAGGTTCGATCCCTGTCGCGCCCACCATCCTTCCTTCGGGAGGGGTGGTGCTGGATGGATCCCAACCATCTTTTTGATGCGGTTTCATCCGGCCGCATGAGCCTCTCTCGCCGTGTTTCCGAAACCCAGGGCCTGGTGTATTTTGTCTCGCAACGCATCTTCGCTTACGGAGACGGAACCGTGACCTTGACGATCATTCCTGTGTTCGCAGCGGTCTTCGCTGTGTTCTTCGTCCTGTTGTCAGTCAACGTCATCAGAGCCAGGCGGCTACACAAAGTCGGCATTGGGACAGGGCGCAACAAGGCGGTTGAAAGGGCTATGCGGGTTCATGCGAACTTTGCCGAGTATGCGCCTTTCTCCTTGCTGCTGATCGCGCTCCTTGAAATCAATAAAGCGAGCGGCTGGCTCCTGAGTGGGTTGTGTTGGGTGCTACTGGTTGGTCGCCTGGTTCACGCTTATGGCGTCTCGATGGAGAATGAACGCTTCATTTATCGAGTGAGCGGGATGGTCATGACATTCTCGGTCATCTTGATCGCGGCGGCGGCAAATCTTCTAGCGGTCATGATGTAAACAGCTCGACGAGGCTTTTGCTGGGCATATTGAGCACCTCAGATTGCTGACGCCTGAGCGCTTGTGGCGCCGTCAGCGGGCGGCGTTCCCCGACTTTATTTTATGACGCGTTTGAACGGAAACGGCGTCCCCTTTTCGATGGCGACCGCGCTGTCATAAAAATGGACGCCCTGAATTTTCTGAAACTGCGACACCAGCAATTCCGGAACCCTCGGCCCCTCGAAAGGGCCAACGCCGATGGCCAATTCCGCATGCCTGTGATTGATGACGTCGATGAGATGTTTGGTGAATTCGGTGAAGCTCTTGGGATTATGATAGCCGCCGTCACGAACCCTGACATTGTGATAGTAGGACGTGTGCGTATCCTCGCACCAGTAGACGCCGCCATCGCGCACCATGTTGAAACAGTTCCACAGGGTCACGATCTGGTGGGGGTTGTCGTGGGAGCCGTCGTCGATGACGATATCGTAGAAATCGTCCTTGCCACTGAATGCGGTCTTCCAGAAGTCGTGACTTCCCTGATCGCCGATGAACAGCTTCAGGTAATCGGTCTCGGCACATTGAGGCGCAATATCAACGCCATGAATGATCGTGCCTTCGCCAAAATATGTCCGCCACATCTCGGCGCTGCCGCCAAACTGCACCCCGATCTCGAGAATCTTGGGCTGTTTGCCGATAAATTTGCTGAAATGACGTTCATATAGATCGAAATAATGCTCGAACTTGTCGCAAGGCGACTGAAGCTGGGCGAATATCTCACGTAACATTTTCAGCTCCCGGACCTGCAACGCGAACCCAAGTCAAACGCCTCGGTCGAAGGCGCCCGTATATTGATCATCTTATCGTTAAAAAAGCCTGTAGATGGAAGACTTTGCCGGGAAACTCCGTTCGCCGCGCCCGCGCCCGGCCACACAAGTTTTCCGGCTCTTGAACCGGGCGCCTTTTGCAGGCGATCCTCCGTCACGCCTCAGGTCCCCATACTTGCTGATCATTCGACACTCGCCCCTGTAGGGCGCAATCTTTTCAAGCATTTTATTATTTTACACCAAAGGCTTGTACCGAATTTCCTCAATGGTACGAATTTTGCTGCCTCCTGCCAGGACAGAATTAGGAACGCGCGGGATGGTCAGCATTTCATCGGTGGGTGGCGTAACGCCAGTGACGCCAGGTCCGCAATCGTCCAGTGTTGCGCCGGGGGCCGCGCCTGCCGGGACCGCGAGGGGGGTGTCCGTCTCCATTTCCGCAGCGGGAAGGGCCATCACGGCGATCACGTCGATGAGCACCGCCGTGCTGGCGGCCTTGTCGACCCAGCAGATCGCGGCTCTGACGACGGCGCAGGTCGCCGCCTTGTCCCCAAACCAGATATCCGCGCTCACGACCCAGCAAGTTCCAGCGCTGACGGCGGCGCAGGTTCATGCATTGTCCGACAGGCAGGTCGCCGGCCTGCGCACGGACCAGATTTCCGTTCTCACCAACAATCAGGCTGAGGCTATCACCACCTGGGCCATCAGAGGACTGACGACTGCCGATATTGCGGTGCTCAGTCCCGCCAGTCTGGCGTCTCTCACGACCAGTCAGCTGGGCGCCATGACCGTCAGGCAGGTGGCGGCGCTTTCCACGGACCAGTGCGCCCTCCTGGACCTGGGTCAGATCCAGGCCTTCTCGACCATGGCGATGGCTGGCTTCAGCACGGCGCAGCTCGCCAATTTCTCGACGGACTTCATATCGTCTCTGTCAACCGGTCAGGTAAGGGCGCTGACGCAAACGCAGATCGCCAATCTGAAGACCGACTACATCATGGCTTTGACGCCTGATCAGATCGGCGCGCTGACTGATAAGCAGATTGGTGTCTTGAAGACCGATCAGATCCAGGCGTTCAGCGTCGAGCAAATGGGCGCTATCGCTGTTCCGTCCATCAAGGGCCTGACGGTCGCCGACATCTCCGGTTTGGCCCCGGCCACCTTTGCTCGCCTCACCACCCAGCAGCTCCATGGAATGACGGCGAAGCAGCTGGGCGCCGTCACCACTGACGCCCTGGTGGCGTTGGACCAGGATCAGATTCAGGCCTTTGCGGCGTCGGCTTTCGCGGGCTTCACCGCAGCCCAGCTCAATTCGTTCACAACGGCAGAAATATCGGAATTGTCGACGCTCCAGATGCGGGCGCTGACTCAAAGTCAGATCGGGTCGTTGATGACCGAACAGATCGCCGCCCTGACGCGGGATCAGATAGGCGCTTTGACGGACAAGCAGATCGGAGCCCTGAAAACAGGTCAAATCCAGGCGTTCAGTGACGAGCAACTGGGCGCCATCGCCGTGGCGTCCGTGAAGGGTCTGACGGCGGCGGATCTGTCCATCCTGAACCCCACGACTTTCGCAGGTTTCACGCCCCAGCAGATCAACGCCCTCACAGCGAAGCAGCTGGCGGCTCTCACCACTGATGAAATCGTGGCCCTGGACCAGAATCAGATTCAGGCCTTTTCGGCTCCAGCCATGTCGGGTTTCAGGGCGGACCAGCTCAACGCCTTCACGACCGAGGAAATGGCCGAATTGTCGACGGGCCAGATGCGGGCGTTGACGCAAAATCAGCTGGCTTCCCTTAAGACAGAACATATCGTCGCCTTGACGTCCGAGCAGATCAACGCCTTGAGCGATAAACAAATCGGATTCTTGCAGACCCAGCAGGTCGCGGCCTTCAGCGACGAGCAACTGGGCGCGATCGCAGTCCCCTCCATCAGGGGCCTGACAATATCTGACATCAGTGTCTTGAGCACGGCCGCCTTCGCCGGCCTCTCAAGCCAGCAGATCGGCGGCATGACCGTCAAGCAACTGGTCTCCCTCACCACAGACGAGATCGGCTCCTTGACTGAAAATCAGGTGCACGCCCTCGCAGCCACGGCTTTGGCGGGGTGGAGCACGGAGCAGTTTGCGGCCCTGACAACGAGCGACATCACGGAGTTGCTGCCCTCCCAGATGCGCGCCCTGACACAGAAGCAGATCGCTTCGCTGACCATCGACAAGATCGGCGTGTTGACGACAGCTCAGGTCAATGCACTGACCGACAAGCAGATCAGCGCGCTGACCACCGACCAGATCAACAGTCTGATGGATGAGCAGATCGCCGCCATCAATGCGACGTCCATCAAGGGTCTGACGACAGCTGATATTGCCGCGCTGGCCCCCTCATTGTTCACTGCTATGACATCCCAGCAGATTGCGGCTTTCACGATGAAGCAGCTTGCGGCTCTCTCCACCGCCGAAGTAGCGTCATTGACAACCGATCAGCTCAGGGCGCTCAACGCGACGAGCATCGCCGGTTTGACCAGCAGTCAACTGGCCGCATTGGATCCCGGCGCTTTGTCCGCTTTGACCACGGATCAGGTCAGTCATCTGACCGGCGATCAGATCGGCTTGCTTACAACTGACCAATTCCTGGCCTTGACCACGGATCAGATTTCGGCCCTCACAGCCAAGCAGATCGCAAGGATAACGGCAGATCAGTTGGCCAATCTTTCCGACGAGCAGCTTCAGGCCATCTCCTAGTGGGATGCAGGCGCCGCGTCATTCGGCAGGGGTGTGACGACCGGGATCGCTCTGGTCCAGAGAGGCGAAGATGACCATCAGCAATCTGACGACCAATCTGAATTCCGGCGCCAATCCCGGCTCGAAACAGGCCAGCGCATCGGCGCAGGTCAGTGTATCCGCAACAGGTAAAGTCTCCACCACCGCCGGCGGCGCCAGGTCCACGTCAGGGGTCGAGGTTTCGATTTCGTCCAACGCGACGGCCGCCTATCAGGCCGCCATGAGCGCCGCCACAGCCCCCACCGCCGCGCAACTCAAGACCTATTCCCAGCAGCAAGTGGCCGCCCTGCCTTTGAGCCAGTTCAAGGCGCTGGGGGGCGCGCAGGTCGCCGCCATAACGCCAGCCGCGATCAAGGGCCTCACCGCCGAGCAGATCGGCGCCTTGAGCCCCCCGCAGGTCGCCGCCCTGACCAGCGCGCAACTGGCGGCCTTGAGCAAGGCCCAGGTGCCAAAAATTTCTCCCGCGATGATTTCCTCCCTGACCAGGGCCCAGTTGGCCGCGCTGACGCCAACCGCCTTCAGCGGCATGACCATCCCGCAATTGACGGCCATCACTTCTCTGCAAGGCGCGACCCTCAAGTCGTCCCAGCTTGTCTATCTGAGCCAGCAGCAACAGGCGGCGCTGCAATCTAAGCTCGTGTCGGCGGCTAACATGGGGAACCTTTTTCAGACCATGGCGGCGCAGAAATAGGCGCTGCGTCAGCACGGCGCCGTCGCCCCTTTCAATTGGGCGGGTTGAGCGCCGCTTTCACCCGCGCGATGACCTGCGGGGAGGCCGCATAGATCGTCTGGACGCGTTTTTGCACCTCTTCTCCCGGCAGGGGCGCCCAGTCGATATTGAGCCGCTGGGCCTCGGCTGCGGCCTCCTTGTCGTCGAAGACCTCGCGAAAGGCCTTGCGCAACAGGGCCACGCGGTCTTGCGGCACGCCGGGGGGAAGGATGAAGGGGCCGCCAAAGGCGTTCGGGCCAAAGAAGAAGGCCAGCGCCTCGCGATCCTCGGGAGACTTCGCCAGAGAGGCCAGGGTGGGAACGCCCGCCTGCGTGAATTCCGGCGTCCCCTCCATCTCGCTCTGGGCGATCACGCGCGCATGGCGCTGGCCGCCCAGAATGTCCGGCAGATGGGTTTTCATGGTCGACCAGGCGATGCACAGGCCATCGACCTCGCGGCGCTCCAGGGCCAGCATCATGGCCTGCCCCCCGCCATAGCCGGTGACCATCCTGAATTTGGTTCCCAGGATCCGGTTGGCGATGGTGGGGAAATCGAAGGGCGGGCTGCCCGGCGAGGTGGAGCCCAGCACCACCTCCTGCATCAGGAAATCCCCGGGCGTTCTGACCGCCATGTCCGTGCGCACGGCGCAGGCGGCGATTTCGGGATGGGAGCTGCCGAGCCAGGAGAATTTGCCGGGATCAAAGCCCCGCTGATCCCCTTGCCCGATGAGAGGCTCCATCGCGACGCCGTGAAACACCGCGCCGATCATCGTGCCGTCCTTTGGCGCGGTGGCGTAGATCTGCCGGGCCAGCACATTGCTGCTGGCGCCCGGCACATTGGTGACGACGATAGCGGGATTGCCTGGGATGCGCGCGCCCAGAAACTTCTGCATCAGCCGCGCATAGGGATCGAGCGTGCCGCCGGGGGGCGCGCCCACGGCGATGGTGATCGTCTTGCCCTTGAAGAAGGGCTCCTGTGTTGACTGGGCCAGAGCCTGTCCGCCCAGAGCGGCCAGAAGTCCCGCAAGCATGACGACTTTCATGTTTCCCCCGCATTGACCGGCGGCTTGAGCCGCCCTTGAGCCAAGGCTCGCACGGCGGTGCGGGCAAGCGCAAGGCGCGCCGCTCAGCGAAACAGTTCGTCGTAGACCTGTTTCCAACGGGGCATGGAGGCGTCCACCTCCTCGGGCGAAAAATTGAGCGCGCGGAACGTGACGCCATCAGGCCGCAGGGAGGGATCGCGCGGAGCGACATTGGGGTGCACCGGAATGTAATCGTGGTCAGCCGCGATTTTCTGCCCCTCCTCGGAGACCACGAATTCGGCCAGCAGGCGCCCCGCATTGGGGTGGCGCGCTTTGGCGGTGACGGAAATGATCGAGACCGAGGCGAAGGCCGGGTTCATGGGAATCCACGCCACGGGCGCCCCGATGTTGCGGCTGATGACCACATTGTCGTTGAGAATTTGCAGTGCGATGGGATATTCGCCCGCAATCACCTGATCGACCACGGCGCGGGCTGAAATCTTCAGGCCCGTTATGTTTTGCCCCGCGAGCTTGCGCAGATAGTCCATGCCTTTCTCCTCGCCCCATTCCTTGAGGACGAGGCCGGAAAAGCCGGTGCTTGCGGTGACGCCGGGGTTGATGCCCCAGGCCATCTTGCCCTTCCATTTGGGGTCGAGCAGATCGGTCCAGCTCCTGGGGGCGTCCGCCGCCTTGACCAGATTGGTGTTGTAGGCGGGCGTGATGACGGTGAGCCGATGGGCTGTCCAGTAGCCCTCGGGATCGAGCAGATCCTTCGGCCAGGATTTGGCGAGGTCCGGCTGGAACTTCGCCAGAACCCCTTCGCGAACAAGCGCCGTGGGCGCGAAGGAGCCGTCGAACACATCGGCCTGCATAGTGTCGGCGCGATGTTCGTTGAGCAGGCGCAGGGCGGTCTCGCCGGGGTCGTTGCGCGTCGCCTCGACCTTGATGCCGTATTTCTTCTCGAAGGCTTCGGCCAGCGGCGTGCCCAGCTGTTGCAGAAGCAGGGTCGTATACCAGGTGACCTTGCCCTCCTTTTTCGCCGCGTCGATCAGGGCCTGATCGGCGGCGCGGGCGGGGGACGCCAGCGTTGCTGCGAACGCCAGCGCCATGGCGAGCTTTGTTTTCATGGTCATCTGTCCTCCCTTGTGGCCTGATTGTGCGATGATCCGGCATCGGGCGCAATCCGGCCCCAAGCCCGCCCATTGCACCGGCTCCGCAAAGGCTGCATTCTCCGGTCAACCATTGCGACAAGCAAGGATAGGGGAGGGACCATGCGTTTTGCTCGATGGGGGCGCGCGCTCGCGCTGATTTGTCTGGTCCTGGCGCCGCGCGCCTCGGCCCAGTCGGTCGAGGATTTTTATCGTGGCAAGACCATCACCATGCTGATCGGCGGCTCCGTCGGCGTCAGCTATGATTTCGTGGGACGCGCCGTGGCCGCCCATATGGGCAAACATATTCCCGGCAATCCCGGCTTCGTGGTCGAGAACATGCCCGGCGCCACCGGCCTCATCATGACCAATACGCTCTATAATCGCTCAAAGCGTGACGGCACGGTGATCGGCATGCCCAACACCAATGTCATCTTCGAGCCCACCCTCAAATTGCTGTCGCGCGAAGGCGGAGCCGTGCAGTTCGACCTGGAGAAATTCATCTGGCTGGGCACGCCCGTGCAGGAGCCGCAGGTCATGATGGTGGCGCGCAGCGCGCCCGCCACATCGCTGGAGCAGATGAAGTCCACGAAGATCATCTTCGGCTCCTCGGGCGTGGGCGCCGACAATTACACCCTTCCGCAGGTGGCCAACCGCATCTGGGGCGTCAGGAACGAGATCGTGCTGGGCTATAAATCGCCCACGGACATTTTCCTGGCGCTGGAGCGCGGCGAGGTGCAGGGGGTCAGCGCGGCCCTTTCCACATTGCTGATCAATCGCAGCGCGTGGATCCGCGATGACAAGGTCGCCTTGCTGATGCAGTTCGGCGCCGAGCGCGCTCGCGAATTGCCCGATACGCCTACCGCCATCGAACTCGCGCCAAACGCCGAGGCGCGGGAAATGCTGCAATTCATCGCGGCGAAATTCGCCCTCGCCCGTCCCTTCGTGTTGCCGCCCGGGACTCCCCCTGACCGCGCCCGGGCCCTTCGCGACGCCTATGAGGCGACGCTTCGGGATCCCGGCTTTCTGGCGGATGCAAAACGGATCGGCTTTGACGTCACGCCCATTGATGGGGATGCTATGACGAAGATGATCCACGACATCCAGACAACGCCGCCGCAGACCATCGAGCGCCTGCGCGCCATCATCAATCCCTGACAGGAGCCGCTCATGTTCGAAGAGTCCATCCACAAGCACCGCATCGGTTATCTCTCGCCACTGGCGGTCATCGATAACAGCGCCTGCGAATGGTATCGTCTGGCGCCGCCGGACATGCTCGCGGTCTTCATCTCGGTGGGCGTGACCGAATTTTCAGATACGGAGATGGATCGCGTCTTCGCGCCTCTGGACTCCCTGCTCGATCAGCTCATGGGTCGCCATGTCGATCTTGTCTTGCAGGCGGGCACGCCTCTGGCGGTGCTGATGGGCGTCGAGAAACATGACGCGATGATCGCCCATATCGAGAAATACACAGGCAAGCCCGCCACATCCACGACGCTGTCGGTCACGCGCGCGGCGCAGCACATGGGCATGAAGAAAATCGCGCTCGTGAACAAATGGTCCGCGCCCATGAACAGGGTGCTGGCGGATTTCTACAAGCGGGTCGGCGTCGAGGTCGTCGGCGCCGTGACCAACGAGATGCATCCGGCCGATTTCGTGAAAATCCCCGCTGGCGATCACATGATGATGGCCTATGAGCTGGGCAGGAAAGCGCTGCGCGACAATCCCGATGCGGATGGAATCTATCTGGGCGGCGGCACCTGGATTTCCGAACCCATCACCCGCGCGCTGGAGAAGGAGACCGGCAAGATCGTCATCTGCAACCAGACCGCGCAGATGTATGACATTCAGGAGATGCTGGGCGTGCGCAAGCCCATGCCCGGACGCAGCCGCTTGCTGGCGCAGATGTAGAACGGGCGCGCCGGTAAGTCGAAATCCGGCAGGGCGAGACCTGCCGGATCGGGGTGGTCAGCGGCCTATTTCCAGCCGATGAGATCAATCACCGCCCCCATGCCCGCATGGGCGCCGCCCTCGGACATCATGGTCTCGTATTGCTTGATCTCGAGCTTCGCGAAGCCGCCGAATTCGGCCTCCAGCAGCTCGCGGGTATAGAGATGATCGAGCTGCTTGGGCCCGCCCGTGCCGAACTCCAGCTGCTTGGGCGTATAGCCCTCGAGCAGCAGCAAGCCGCCGGGCTTCAGGGCCTTGCGCATGCCCGCCCATTTCTTCGCGCGCTGCTCCGGGTCCGAGAACTGGGTGAAGATTTCGGCCACCACATCGAAGGCGGCTTCGGGATAGTGCCATTCGTGGACATCGGCGAGGGCGAGTTCAAGCGTCACGCCGCGCTTTTCCGCCAGCGCCTTTGCCTTGGCCTGTCCATTGGGCGCGAAATCGATTGAGAGCACGTCGAGGCCCTGTTCGGCCAGCCAGACGCCGTTGCGTCCCTCGCCATCGGCCACCGCCAGCGCCCGGCCTTTGGGAGGCAGCAGATGGCGCTGGGACGCCAGAAAGGCGTTGGGCCCCTCGCCGAAGATATATTCCGGCGCCGCATAGCGCCCCTGCCACCTGTCATATTCGCCCATGGCGATCTCCTCCTGCATTGATCCGGCGCCAGCATATCGCCGGGCATGGGGGTTGCGCCACCCCAAAGCGGCATGGTGGCGCTTGCTGGATATGGCGCGTCTCATATATTCAGGAGCGAATGTTGCTGCTTTTGGAGACCGCGCATGTCCATCGCGAGCCTGTTGTCCCGTCTGGCGGGCGAAACGAGCATTCCGGCCCTCGAACATGACGCCTTTCAGGAGGCGTGCCTCAACGAGGCCTGCCATGTGGTGGATGTGCGCGAGCCCCATGAATATGCGGCTGGCCATATTCCCCATGCGCAGAATCATCCCCTGTCGAGCTTCGACCCTGCGAAATTGCCCTTGGGCAAGCCTGTGGTGCTGGTCTGCCAGGCGGGCGGACGCTCGGCGCGCGCCATGCAGCAGGCCCATGCCTGTGGCCGCGACGATGTGATCCACTATCTGCCGGGCACGGGGGGCTGGCGCGCGCAGGGCGGGCCGGTGGCGATGTAAGCGGATGGCTGGCGTGGACGCCTATGTCATCGTCTGCCCCCATTGTGGCGGGCTGAACCGGGCGCCAGCGGCGCGTCTGACAGCGCGGCAGACGCCGGACTGCGGACGCTGCCATCAGCCGCTCTTCACTGGCAAGCCCGTCGATCTGGCCGACGCCAGCGCTTTCGACCGCATGATCGGTCGCACGGAGATTCCCGTGGTGGTGGATTTCTGGGCCGGCTGGTGCGCTCCCTGCCGCCAGATGGCGCCCCACTTCGCCGCCGCCGCCGCAGAGCTGGAGCCGCTCGTGCGCTTCGCCAAGCTGGACACCGAGACCGCGCCCGATGTCTCCGTGCGCTTCGGCGTTCGTGGCATTCCCTGCATGATCATGTTCCGCAAGGGCAAGGAAGTGGCGCGTCAGGCGGGCGCCCTCGACAAGCGCGCCATCGTGGCTTTCATCACCGGGGCGTCGTGAGATGTTGCGCCTCAGTCCTTCGCGTAGCGGCTCCTGGGCCGCTTGAGGCCCAGATGGTCGCGGAGCGTCACGCCCTGATATTCGGTCTGGAAGAGCCCGCGCCTTTGCAGCTCGGGCACCAGCAGCGTGCAGGCCTCGTCGAGGCTGCCGGGCAGATAGGCCGGTTGCAGGATGAATCCGTCGCAGGCGCCCGCGCGATACCAAGCCTCCATTTCGTCGGCGACGTTTTTCACCGAGCCCTTGATGCTGCGCTTGCCGCGGGCGCCAGCCAGCCGCAGATAAAGTTGGCGGATGGTGAGGTTTTCCTTGCGCGCCATGGCGATGACGCCGCGCGGCGTGCCGCCTTCAGGCATCGGCGAAAGCTCAGGAAGTGGACCATCGAGGTCGCAGCCTGAGAGATCTGCGCCCTCAAGCACCAGCGAGAGAATTTCACGACCGACTTCGGGATGAATCAGCGACTGGAGATATTCGAATTTCTCTTCCGCTTCCTCGTCTGTTTCGGCCACCGTGGCGCTGAGGCCCGGCAGGATTTTCAGGTCGTCGGGATGGCGCCCGTATTTCGCCATGCGTCCCTTCACATCGTCGTAAAAGGCCTTGCCCGCAGGGATGTCCTGCGGCGAGGTGAAGACCACTTCGGCGGTGGCGGCGGCGAGTTCCCTGCCCGTTTCAGACGCGCCCGCCTGCACGATGACAGGATGGCCCTGCGGGGGGCGCGGCACATTCAGCGGGCCGCGCACGCGCAGATGCTTGCCCTCGTGGTTGAGGCGATGCAGCTTGGTGGGATCGAGATAAAGGCCGCTCTCCTTGTCGCGGGGGAAGGCGTCATCGTCCCAACTGTCCCAGAGGCCTTTCACGACTTCCACGAATTCATGGGCGCGTTCGTACCGATCCTCGTGATCGTAATGGGCCTCGCGGCCGAAGTTGAATGCTTCGGCCTTGAAGGAGGAGGTCACCACATTCCACGCCGCGCGTCCGCCGCTCATATGATCGAGCGAGGCCATCTTGCGGGCGATGTGGAAGGGCTCGTTGTAGCTGGTGGTGCCCGTGCATACGAGGCCGATCTGTTCGGTGACGGCGGCGAGCCCGCCCAGCAGGGTGAGGGGCTCGAAATGCGCGGTATATTGCGCGGAACGGCTGAGGGTGAGGTCCGAAGCGTCGCGCACCGCCAGCCAGTCGGCGAAAAACAGGAAGTGGAACTTCGCCTTTTCGGCGGTCTGGGCGAGGCGCACATAATGTTTGAAATTGACGCCAGCGTCAGCGTCGGCGCCCGGATGGCGCCAGGAGGCCACGTGATGGCCGGTGTGATTGAAAAATACGCCGAGCACCATCTGCCCGTCACGGCCCGTCATGCGTTCATCCCTCTGATGCGCCGGTGTGCGGCGACTGCGCGAACCTAGTCGCGCCCGCGTGCGAGGGCAAGTTTGCGGCGGGGCTGGCTTGCGTTAGATTGCGCGCCACTCATCAAGGATGCCGCCGTGAAGCCTGAGTCCAAGTTCATATCCGCCGAACATCTTCGCCAGTTCATGGTTGCTGTCCTCACGGCGAAGGGCATGCCGCAGGCCAGCGCCGCCACGCTGTCGGAGGTTCTGGTCTGGGCAGATCTGCGCGGCGTCTCCTCCCATGGCATGGCGCGGCTTTCCATGTATCTGCGCATCATCGCCGATGGCGCGATGGACCCTGCCGCCACGCCCGTCATCGACAGCCGCGCGGGGGCTTTGTTCGTCGTGGAGGGCCATCGCTGCGCGGGGCCGGTGGCCATGAAGCTGGCGCTGGAGGAGGCGGGCAAGCGCGCCAGGGCCTTCGGCGTCGCCATGGCGGTGATTCGCGGCACGACCCATACGGGCGCCATCGGGCGCTACGCCCATGCGGCTGCGGAGCAGGGTTTCGCGGCCATCATGTTCAATGGCGGGCCGCCGAACATGGCCTATCACGGGGCGCGGGTGAAGAGTCTCGCCACCAGCCCCATGTCCATCGGCGTGCCCGCTCTTGAAGGGCCGCTGGTGCTCGACATGGCCACCGCCACCATCGCCAACGGGCGCTTGCAGCAGGCGGTGCGTTCGGGCGAGCCGATCCCGGCGGGCTGCGCCTTGACGAAGGAGGGCGTTCCCACCACGGACGCCGCCGCTGCCGAGATCCTGCTGCCGCTGGGCGGGCCGAAGGGCTCGGGCATGTCTTTCATGTTCGAATGTCTGACCGGGGTGCTGGCGGCCAATCCGCTCCTCGCCGGCATGATCGGGCCGGGGGGCAAGGCGCGCCATGTGCACAACGCCATGCTGGTGCTCATCGACATTGCGGCCATGCGTACGCTCGATGACTTCAAGAGCGACATGAGCGAGCTTGGCGCTGTGGTGCGGGCGCTGCCCAGGCTCGAGCCTGATGTGGCGATCATGTTGCCGGGGGAACGCGGCGCAAAGACTTATCAGCGCCGGTCTCGGGAGGGCATCCCGCTGTCGCAGAAGGCCCTCGCGGGCCTTCTGGATCTGGCGGAAAAGGCGGGCGTCGCGCCGCCGCAGCTTCTGTAAAAGCTCAGCCGTTCATGGTGATGTTGAGGATGCGGGCGGCGTTGCGCCAGCAGATGTCCTCGCGCAAAGCCTCGTCGAGCGATGCGTTGTCCATGAAATGCCCGGCCTCCGCTGCGGATTCGAAGGGATAATCGGCGGAGAACATGACCCGCGAGCCGCCCAGCGCCGCAACCGCGCAGTTCAGCGGCTCCGCCGAGAACATGCCCGAAATCGTCACCGCGATATTCTCCTTGATATATTCGGAGGGCTGGCGCTTCAGGCTCACGCCATAGAGCTTGGCGCGGCTGTCGAAGCGCCACAGCAGATAGGGCAGGGTCTCGCCCAGATGGCCAAGCATGAGCAGGGCCTTGGGGAAGCGGTCGAAGACGCCGCCGAAGATCATGCGCAGCGCATGGGTGCCGGTCTCCACGCCCCAGCCCCAGGTGGCGCGGGTCAGCTCCTTGTAGGAACCGTAAGTGGCGTATTGCTGGGCGGGGTCGGCGGGGTGGAGATAGATCGGAACCTGCAATTCCTCCGCCTTGGCCCAGAAGGGGTCGAACTGGCGCTCGTCGAGATAGGCGCCCATGGAATGACCGTTGATCATGGCGCCCTTGAAGCCGAGGTCGCGCACGCAGCGCTCGAGCTCACGCGCCGCTCCCTGCGGATCCTGCAAGGCGATATGGGCGAAACCCAGATAGCGGTCGGGGCGGGCATGGGTGACTTTGGCCAGAAAATCATTGGCCTCGGCCGCCTTGGCGGTGGAGCGGGCCGCGTCAGGCTCCACCTGGACGCCAGGGCCTGAGACCGAGAGAATCGCCTTCTCAATGCCCGCGCCATCCATGCTGGCGAGCCGCATGTCGCCGAAATCGGCCAGCGCTGCGTGGATCTTGTCATAGATGGGCTTGGGCACATCCGTCATGGTCGGCTGCCAGTATTCGATCAGCCCGGGCGAGATAAAGTGTTCTTCCAGCGCGATCTTCTTCATGGCGTTATTCCCTGGTCAATGTGCCCGCCCGGGTCCTCCCGGGCTCTTGTAAGCGAGACCGCATATTGATACAGTTGCACCACATGATGGGTCAACAAACTTCGGGAGGCAAACCATGACGATCAAAATCCGTGGCATCGATTTCCAGGACAATCTCGACAACGACATGGGCGTGGAGTTCTACAATCTCTCCCATCGCTTCGGTTATCAATCGCCGAACTGGCCCTATTTCGAAGATGTGAAGATCGAGCGCATCCACTACATGGCCAAGTCCGGCGTGCTTTCGCAGCGCATCACGACCAGCATGCACAACACCACCCATATCGACGCCCCCGCCCATGTGGTCGCTGGCACGCCCTTCATCAACGAAGTGCCGCTGCCCCACTTCTTTGGCACGGGCATCGTCGTGTCGATCCCCAAGAAGCAGT
>Ga0209829_10002271_pt1 | contig 14670 bp, 13 predicted proteins | sample C_140205_EF_Meta_FD_187311 | JGI IMG/M metagenome (GOLD analysis project Ga0209829, IMG submission 187311) | Freshwater microbial communities from Lake Croche, Canada to study carbon cycling - C_140205_EF_MetaG (SPAdes) (version 2) | ecosystem: Environmental > Aquatic > Freshwater > Lake...
CAAGATTGATAATTTTAAAGTAATAAAGAGAGAAAATACAGGTTTCGATTTTGGTGCTCACTTTGTCGCATTAAATTATATTAAAGAACACAATAAGAAATATGATTATTTTTTTTTCATGAATAGTGGCGTGATTGGTCCGATAATTCCTAATTACCTTAAGGATGACACTCATTGGTCAACATATTTTATTCGTAAAATAAATGATAAAGTGAAATTGGTGGGAACAACAATATGTTGTTTGCTTCACACAGATGCAGGCGGGTATGGTCCAAAAGTTGAAGGTTTTTTTTTCGCAACAGATGTAAAAGGGCTAAGCATTTTATTTAAAGAAAAAACTATTTTTCAAATTCATGAAAGTAAACATTCTGACATTGTTTATGGAGAATATGGACTAAGTAATTGTATTTTAAAAAATGGATACAGCATTGACTGCATGATAAGCAAGTATCAAGGAATAGACTGGACCGATAAAAAAAATTGGAATATGAATAATAATTTACACCCTTCAAGGAAAAACAGCTTTTACTCCAATTGTTTAATTCCATATGAATTAATATTTCACAAGTGGTTTTGGAAAAGCGGTGACCCAAATTATGATACGGATAACAATAATTTTGAAATTATAAAACAATATGTTGAAAATAATTGTTGAATAAATAATCATTAAACTATTTATTTATTTATAAAATGGATTTTCATCAATGCGCGTTCCGCAATATTGTACCGGAGATTTTGAATAGTCAACAGGTTCATATATTCCTGATTTTTTTGCAGAAGTCAATAAAAATTTAAAATTGTCCCAAAATTCGTCCTTGTGTCCAATGCTTGCAGTCATAAGGTGCGCAAGCTCGTGAATGGCAACAAATGTAAGCGTGCTTAAATCGATTAGCCTAGCCCCCTCTTTATCTTCATTCAAACAAAAAGCCATTTTTTCGCCCTTGTTCTCGCTGTATGCAGTGTGTTCACTTGTTGGAAGCGTTTCACTAATTTTATCAGGATTGAAATTCTCAACCAAACGTTTTACAGCAGGATTGGATGCATGATTTGTGCCGACATACTTTACAAGTTTTTTCATTTTGCTTGTTGCTTCTGCCAATAAATCTGCAGCCAACTCTAATTTACTCCGCTCTCTCACACAATACGTGTTTCCATCAACTTTTGAAATCACACACCTTAAATTAAACGAATCGGAATCCTTATACATTTTAAATCCAAAACATATCATCAATACTACTAGTATCACGCCTAAATAATTTATTTTCATCTTTGTAATGGTTTATTTTGTTGCAAATATTATAGTTATTTATTTATTATATATTGGTTATATAATAAATAAATGAATATAAATAATATATAATAAATAAATAACTATTTAATATATATTATTTATATTCATTTATTTACTTATTAAATACACATTAATTATGAATTTGGATTTATTTCTTGTGCAAAAAGTTATACAGTCTCTTTTTAAAAATGATGTAAATGCAACACTAACACCGCTGGATGCATTACCCTTGTCACCATCATTGAATCCCAAGACAAAAATGAAAAAGAATGGAAAGGAAAGAATAGAGGAACTAGAGGAAGTAGAGGAAGTAGAGGAAGTAGGGGAAGTAGAGGAAGTAAAAGTGGAAAATGAAATTAAAGAAAAACAAAAAAAACAAAAAAGTCGAAAACTATTGGAAGTATATTCAACTTTGTATGACAAATTGAATTCTGCAAATGTATATGTAAACACACAAAAAAATTCTGGCTGTTTTGAATGTCAAGAAACAGCGGTTGACATTGATTCACAAATACCACGTCCCAAATCATTTTCGAGCACATACATTAGTCCAAAAATATTACAATATATAACAAATGAATCAAAAAGAATTCTAACTTTTGAATGTAAAATTAAAGCACGACTTATTCGATTACACTTTATTATATTTAAAAATAATACAAATATGAATGACTTGATTTCACATTATAAAGTTTTAGCGCATCGCGTCTACATGTGGCTGTCAATTATTTCCGATAAATCTAAATGTGTTGAAACTTTGAACATCTACGTTTATCTTACTCCTTTCGAAAAAAAAATACCCACGACCAAAGGACAGTCTATTGGACCTGAAAATGCAAATACGGGATACACATTTCGCTGCGAAAAACAAAATGAAATTGTTATTTATAGACAAGAAGAATGGTTCAAGGTGCTGATGCACGAAACAATGCACGCATTTGGGGCTGATTTTGACGATTTAGAAGGAAAAGAGAAAGAGGATGAGTACCTGAAAACGCTATTCTCTCTACCTGATGATGTAAACATTAAACTTTCAGAAACATATTCTGAGATTTGGGCGCGGATAATGAATGTTGTTTTCCAAACATATTTCAAATCACCGCCATCTCTTGAATCTCGAACTCTTTATAAATTTAAAAAAAACATTGATTTCTATTTACACTTAGAGTGTGTTTTTTCTCTATACCAGTGCATAAAAATTTTAGACTATATGGGAATAAATTATGAGGTACTTACCGACGACTCAGAAAGTTCTAAACAAATGGTAGCATCATTTTACAGAGAGAATACAAATGTATTTGCCTACTACGTGTTAACATCCATATTATTAAATAATTATCGTGACTTCTTACCATGGTGTGCAAACCACAATGGTGCAGGATTAAATATTTTTAAAGTGAAGACAACTAAATCTGAATTTGTAAACTTTATAAAGTCGTGTTATAAAAAATCAGACTTGTTGAAACAAATTGTAGATACCGAAAAAAAAGTGGTTGGAGATTATAAAAAGGCTTCAACAAACCGTGTGTTACTCAAAACAATGAGAATGACAATTGTGGGATTTGATTGATTATTGATTCATTTTAATGCAGCACGCACATCTGACTTATCAATGCTCGTCATCAAACGCTGGTAATCGGTATATCTTTTTTCAATATCACTGTAATCAGGTCTCTGAACAACAATTAATGGAACCAAAAGCATCCACCTGTGCTGTTTTTGAAGATGTATCCAGTATTTATCAATTGCAAAATAATAATGATGTTCCGGATTTTTCATAAGTTTTGCGACACCCTCTTTTATATTGGAAATTAAAGTATCATAATAATGTTGTCTAACAATATATCCGGTTGTCGTCTGACAATGAGTTACTCGAATGCTTACTTCATCATTCGTGGTAAATGGGGGCAGGTTATTTCCCGCAAGCAAAAGAACGTCCCATTTATTTTTCGGATTTGACAAGAATTTATTTACATTTTCAACAAAATCATCCGGGAGTAAAAAAGACACATCATCCTCCAATATTAAGACGAATTCCATATTTTGTTCTTTTGCCATTTGAATGCACTTTAAATGACTCAGACTGCAGCCAATTCTGCCGTTTACATTATGTATTGCATTGAATCTTTTCACATTGTCGCGAATGCCAAGAAGGTCGAGCTGTCGTTCCACGTGCACTTTTCTGTCAACTCGAGAATTTAAATTTATGTAATATCCAGAAATATTTGAAATGGTTGTTGTTGTCATAGAGATTTAATTTTTTATTAATTTATTGTATTAAATTATATTTATATTTATATTTATTATTTTTAAATGATATTATTATAAATAAATGACAACAACAACATTAAAAAATAATAAAAAAAAACATTCAAACACTAAATATTCATTTTAATAATTAATAAGAAATAAAATTGATTATTAAAATGATATACAAGTAAAAGATAGTATAAATAAAGATACAAGAAGATAAAGTTACCCCTTAAAATTACAGACACCTGAACAAAAATGGCACCACAACTACATCATTCCAACAAAGTTGCACGATTGGCTGGGTTTGCCGCAGATGAAAGTCGGTTATCTATCCAACAATTCAAACATGGCGCAATTTTGTGTAAAAGCGGTAAGAAAATTTGTGGAGGTCATAATATTGACACCCGAACATCATATCGACGAAATCTATGCTGCAGCATTCACGCCGAAATGGGAACTGTGACAAAATTCTTGAATAGTTATATAAAAATACATTCAACGCGAAATTCAGATAAAATAAAACGCAAATTAAATAAGTTTTCAATTTGCGTTGTGAGAAGTATTATAATAAACGGACAAATTTGTTATGCCAACAGCACGCCGTGCGGCGACTGTATCAAAAAATTACAGACGGTTGGATTGAAAAATATAATGTATTCAGATGAAAATGGTAACATTATCACTGAAAAAATTGCAACATTCAATACATCATCATCATCATCATTTGTAACGGGGTCGATGAAAAAACAAAAGTTTATTGAAAACATGCGATTCAAATCCTTAATTTGAGGGGAAAGGGGGACATACGTCCCCCCTCAGACCCCCTATTATCCTCTTGCCCTGTATGTCCCGCCGCCTCCTTGCCTACATTGAGGGGGTCAGAGGGGGGACGTATGTCCCCCTTGTATGTCCCCCTTCCCTACAGTTCTTCGAGAATGTCCATGTTCTTGAATATTAGCTTGTTGTTGACACTCGGATACTCCTTCATTTTTACCTTCAATACAGATAAAAATTTAATTTTTGAAATAATTCCCTCCCATTCGTCGTGGCTCGACAAAACATCCTTTCCATTTGTAACAAGAATAAAAATATTTTCATTCAACTCTTCTAGCTCATTTGTTTTATTTGCAACTTTAATGTAAGAAGATATCATTTCTTGCAATTCTATAATAATGTCTACAACTTTATCTGGATGCAAAACACCCTCCTTCATCAAATTTACGATAAATGTGCTCATCGCCCTGCGCTTGTCATTGGTTTTCGTATTGTCGCAAAATTTGTTATAATCTACACTCGGGTCAATATAATCTATTTTTTTAAACAGTCCAACAAATTCCGAAAAACTCTTCTCAAATACACTCTTGAATACTTCGTGGTAACTCATAAGTTCGTTGAACAGTTTGGAATACAATGAAGAATAAAATATATTTGAACTTGCAGTATTAAATATTGAATTTGCAATTTTTGTAATATTCTCTTCATCTACAACATTTCCAGTTGTGACAGCGCCTTCATCGGCAGTGGAATCATTTTCATTATTATTTTCAATAATTTCTTTAACTTCATCAAAAATTTCATTTTTTACTACATTGTATGTGGCTTCTGTAAGTTTATTTAATAATGAACGAATCGCATCAATTCGCTTTTCAATTCCTTCCACTCTTCTTAATTCCGTCTTTTGAAATGTTCGAATTGTATTCCAATCATCGTCGGTAATTTGAGATGGCTTATTTCTTGGACGACGAATGTTGCTATTGTTGGCATTATTGCCAACCGTACCAGAATTTGTCGCCAAAATATTCTGTCTACCGTCTTTGTTATCATACTTATTGCTACTGATGCTTCCCCCACAGGTTCCATTATTATTATCAATTTTTTCTTGTTTTTCTCTTTTTGGAAATACAGGAGTTTTTATATAAGAAGGAGCGCCAACTTTATCTGCTAGTGATGATATGAGCTCAATTACCCCTGAATCTTTCAAATCATATGTAAATCCTCCCCAAATAATTGTATTAAAATCTTGAAGTGTATATTGTTTCAAATTAAAATTGGTCATCAATTTATCTTTGCCTATTATTTATATAAACACTTATTTATATCAGTTTAACATCATTATTTATTTATTTACAATTATTTAATTTACACATATAAATAATTGTAAATAGCTTAAACAGATTACATTATTTAACCTAAAGACAGGTTTCTTATGACAACTACGACTACGACTACAAATACAAATTCAAATACAAATGCAACGAGCGAACTGCAACAACCACAACAACCGTTGTCGGATTCAAATAAGTATATTCCAAAAGAATTTGCAAAATGGGAAGATTTAGAAGATTTCAATCCAGAGTTGTTGCGTGGAGTATATGCGTACGGATTTGACAAACCAAGCATTATTCAACAAAAATCAATTCTGTCCCTTTTTGATAAAAAAGATATTATAGCGCAAGCTCAGTCTGGAACAGGAAAAACGGGAGCTTTTACTGTTGGTGTTTTACAAAATATTGATACAAGCGTAAGTAAAGTTCAGGCGGTTATTCTTGTGCCCACCAGAGAATTGGCTAAACAAATTCAAGATGTTGTAACAAATTTGGGTTCATTCATGAAGTTGCTTAAAATTCAACTTTTAGTGGGCGGAACTTCCACGGAGCAAGATGTTCACGCGCTAAAAAATAATACTCCTCACATTATTGTGGGTTGTCCGGGGCGCGTGCATGACATGATGCGCCGGCAACACATTCGCGGAGCCGACATCAACATGATAATTTTGGATGAAGCAGACGAAATGCTTTCCATCGGTTTCAAAGAACAAGTATATAATATTTTCAACTTTCTCAATTCAAATGTTCAGGTTGGACTTTTTAGCGCAACGCTTCCAGAAGAATTGCACACTCTGTCTGAAAAGTTTCTTAGAAATCCTGTTAAAATTCTCGTAAAATCAGAACAGCTTACTCTTGAAGGAATTGTGCAGCACATGATTGCATTGGAAGATGACTCTCAAAAATACAGCACGCTCAAAGACATTTACAATATGCTTGCAGTGACTCAAAGCATTATTTATTGCAACAGCATTAAGCGAGTTGTTGATTTGAATGAAGCAATGCTTCAGGATAATTTCCCAGTGTGCTGCATCCACTCTGGAATGGAAAAACATGAACGCGATGCGGCATTTAGCGATTTTAAATGCGGGAAACATCGCGTGCTCATTTCGTCCAACGTCACTGCGCGCGGAATTGACGTGCAAAATGTGGGTGTTGTCATTAATTTTGATGTGCCCAAAGACGTCCACACGTATTTGCACAGAATTGGCAGGTCTGGAAGGTGGGGACGCAAAGGAATTGCAATCAATTTTGTAACCCGGTGGGATTTGAAGAAAATTAAAGAGTTTGAAGTGTATTACCAGACGACCATTACAGAAATGCCGGCAACGTTGAATGTTTCATCTTGAATGAACTCTTATGCATTTTTGTAATTTTATAATTTTATAATTCGTATCAATTTATTATTATTATTCTATTTTTCATATAATAATAATGAACAACAACAATCAAGAGCCGAAGAAAAATAATGGTGAAAAAAAAAGTGTCGACATTGTAACTCCAACAACAACAACCCTATTTAAATTACCCATTACATTTGTTGAAACAAACAAGTTGCACAAATTGGACGAACACATTCTTATAGATTTAGAGCTAACCGAATGTAGTAGTATTAATTCTTCTGATTCACCTTCCAAATCGCTGAATGCACAAGCAGAAGAAGCACTTAAAGAGCCTGAAACTAAAACTAAAACAATGTACGAACACATTTTTAATCCGAAAACAATATACGGAAAACAATTTTTATCGAATTGGGCAACTTATTACACGTCTGATGTCACATTTTTAAAACAAACACAAACGCTTATTAAACATTTCTCTCCACCGCCAAATGATGAATCGGAATCAGAAAAACCAACAAATAACATTGTCGAGCAATATTCTGATATTCACGCCATTTGGAATTCAATACAAAATGACAAACACTTTAAAGATAAATTCGGATACATTGACATTGCACTATTAGAACCGCTGAATTCATCCTCATTTTTTCTTCAAATACTTTCTTTGCAAAATCTGGCATCACCCGTTATTTCCCTGCTTACTCCGCTCATCATTCTAATTATTCCCTTCTTTTTGCTTAAAATCCAAAAAATGCCCGTTTCATTTTCTTCCTATGTATCCTCGCTCAAACGAATCGCGCAATACCATCCAATTGGAAAAGTATTTGAAAATTTCAGCTCTATTCCGTGGGATAAAAGAATTTACATGTTCGCATCTATTGCATTCTACTTTCTCCAAATATACCAAAATGTTGTTTCGTGCCATCGGTTTTACAAAAATATGTTTTTAATTCACAATAATATACACAAATTTTCAAGTTACATTGAACACAGCATTCGCAACATTGCATACATTAATTCTATTACAGAAAATTTGTCTTCTTATAAAAAGTTCCGCGAAGATAGCGCAGTGCATGCACAAATTTTGTCCACGCTTCACTGTGACATTAAAACCGTAATGCCGTTCAGGTTGACACTTGCAAATATTTCAAATATTGGAACCATCATGAAACACTACTATCAAATTTTTGCAAATGAAAGTGTGAAAAATGCAATTAGCTACAGTTTCGGATTTAATTCTTATTTTGAACACTTGTCCGGATTAAAAAGCCTTGTTTTGACCAAAAAAATTGCACCATGCACATTTGTGAAATCGGCGGCAAAAAAAACATACATTCACTCATCTTACTATGCACCACTCATGAACCAAAACCCCGTAAAAAATAAAATTTTATTGCACAAAAAAACAACAATTACCGGACCAAATGCCGCCGGAAAAACCACGCTCATCAAATCAACGCTTCTCAATGTAATTCTATCTCAGCAACTTGGTTACGGATTTTATAAAAAAGCAAAGTTATTGCCGTACCATTACGTTCACAGCTATTTGAATATCCCTGACACATCTGGGCGTGACAGCCTGTTTCAAGCTGAATCTCGCAGATGCAGAGAGATATTAACATGCCTTCTTGAAAATAAAACTAAACGACACTTTTGTATATTTGATGAATTGTATTCTGGAACAAATCCGTATGAAGCTGTTGCAAGTGCATTCGGTTTTATTAAATACTTGAATAAATACGAGAATCTCGACTTGTTGCTGACGACGCACTACACGAAACTGTGCGAACTCTTGCAAGATGAAAATGTTCAAAACATGCACATGAAAATTGAATTGTGTGAAAATGGTCAAATAAAATACTTGTACAAGTTGGATAAAGGAATATCTTCAATAAAAGGTGGAATCAAAGTTCTTGAAGACCTCGACTATCCAGTCGAAATTATAAATTCAACAAGAGTGATAATCAATTCCGAGTAAAGTTGTAGTAAAGTTGTAGTAAATTTGTGTATATATAAAATAATTACTTTTCATTATTATTATTCATTTCGTTTATTATTTTGTTTTTATTTGTATAGATTGTTTAATAATACAATACATTAAAAATAAAATCATGTTGAGCAATATTTCAGATTTATTTACCATGGCAAGTTTAGCAATATGTATGTTGTTGAGCGGAATCATATTTTATTACCTTCGAACTCGCATCAATATGCTCGAGCAATCCGTAATGGAACAAGCGCATTTGCTGCAACAGGTTCTAAGACAATCACAAAATCAACAACAGCAACAACAAATGGTAACGGCTGCAAATGTCGGTGGCGGTAGCGGCGGAGCAACTGGGGAAAATCACCAACTTCGACAACAATTAATTGAAGTTTCTGATGATTCCGATGATGATTCCGATGATGATTCCGATGATTCCGATGATTCCGATGATTCCGATGATTCCGATGATTCCGATGATTCCGATGATTCCGATGCAAATGTTCATCATTCAAAATTAATTGATTTATCAGCTCTCACTTCAACGGTACCTTCTGCATTTTTTGAAAATGGTGGCAACGGCGGCAGTGTCAACACGGAAATAAAAGTAATTGAACTTAAACATTGTTTTAATGGCGGAAATGATGACGGCGTCGTTGAATATTGTCTCAGAAATGATAGCGACAGCGAAAGCGATAATAGTAGTGATGACAGCGACAGCGATGATGGTAGCGATAGTAGCGACAGCGAAAGTGGTGGCGACGCTGATGGACCCTGCGATTCCACATCCACATCCACAGCAAATAAAACAAAAAATAATTTTGAAAAGGACGTAAATGATGACCTTGATAAAAAGAAAAAATATGAAAAAATAAACAAGGGAGTAAAAAAACATGAAAATGGAAATACCCTTTCATTAGATGGTACACTTCCTCTTAAAAATATGCCAGTCAACATGTTGAGAGATTTAGCAAAAACTAAACTTTCCCATTTAGAACAGCCTGCTATTAATAAAATGTCGAAAAAAGAAATTCTTAAAGCGCTAGATAATTAAATAACTAATTTATTCAAATTTAGAGTTATTTAGAGTTATTAAATAAATATTCAATAATTAAATATTTATTTAATAATTAAATATTTATTTAATAATATTATATACCAATATACTATACTATTATATCATTATTACCACTAATAATTTTTTGAAATAAAATGAGCTGGGGAACTTGCTATTCTGGGTCTAACAACATTCATTTCAACTTTCCTCCTATTATGACAGACGGGCGAAATTACGCGACATGGCAACCTGGAGCCGTCGTAAATGAAATTATCCGGGAAAAAAATAACATTACCAGCAACTCGCAGTATCGACAATATTTAACTCACAATGCCACAGAAGTCATGCAAGCCAATCTTGTTGGCGCGTGCGACGCCTGCGGTTTCAACCTGAATCTGATAAGCAATGATAATAATGGAAATGGAAATAATGGCAGTATAACGCCATTTCTTTTTTCATCCCCGTGGGACCAAAGCCAGCCATTTGGATACGAATCTAGCGATTTAAAAAACTTGTACTTGTCGCGTTACGAACTGCAGAGTCGGATGATGGCGCCATCTCTTTCCCAAGAACAATACTTGTTTGGTGGATACCCTAACCCCAATTCATAAATTTATAGTTTATTCGAGTTATTTTCATAATAAATACAAATATTTATACAAACATATACAAATATTATATAATAATTGTATATATATAATATAATAATTTAAACAAAATTAAATTAAATTAAATCATGTCCATTTTATCTTCTGCAAGTTCCAATTATTACACAAAAAATATTCTTTTTTACATTATGATACTATTTATCGCATTCATGTGCACGCAATACAAACAAACGGTTAGAAACGGGGAAATTTTAGACGAACACGACCTCATTCGGAAATATTTGCTGCACGACCAAGACTACGACACCATTTTCAATAAGAAGAATGCAAAGCCGATTTTATGGATTCACATTGAATATGATGTGAATTCGCGCAAGTGGCTGAATTATGGTTCCAGGAACACGACTGAACTCAACCAGCCGTACTTGTATTTGACCATTCGAAGCATTATACAGAAATGCAGCGACTCGTTCCACATTTGTTTAATCGACGACTCGTCGTTCAATAAATTGCTGCCCAATTGGACGCTGAATGCGCAGAATTTACCGAACCCACTTCGTCCTCATTTAAGAGAACTCGCATTTGCAAAAGTGCTTGAAATGTACGGTGGAATGCGGATTCCTCCATCTTTTATTTGTTTTCAGAATTTATTTTCTATTTACAATACGGCGCTGCTTCCGGCTAGCGCGTTTGTGGGCGAAATGCTGGCAACATCTTCCGTATCTACCGTTGCAGAGTTTTTCCCCAGCACCGAAATTATGGGATGTAAACGAAACAGTCCGGTTATGCAAAAGTACATTTCATATTTAGAAGTTTTAATTTCAAAAGATTATACTAATGAAATGGACTTTTTAGGCGAATGCGGGCGATGGTGCTATTCTGAAATCATTTCCGGAAATATGAGTGCAATTACTTCCACGCTATTCGGAATTCAATCCCAAAGCGGAAGTGCAGTCCTTATCGACGATTTGATGGGCGACCAAGATATTGATTTACACAAAAATGCCGTCGGATTGTACGTTCCAGAAAAAGAATTATTGAAACGCATCGCTTTCGGATGGTTCGTTCGACTTTCACCGGAACAAGTGTTAGAATCAAATACTCTCATTGGAAAATATTTACTTTACTCGAACTGATTTACAATAAAAATGTTGATTTTATTATATACACATTATATATATTATATAATAAAATTAATAACAAATAATAAATATAAGAAAAGATGGCGGCGTTAAATGCAGCAAACATGAAGACTAGTATTATTACTCTTCTTAATGATAATGGTGGACAATTACAATTATTACTTGACGGTATAAATGATGCAGCCACCAACACACATATTGGCAACAATTTACCTTTAATTCAACAAATTATGCCAGCTATTTTAGCAAGAGGACGAGCTGTAGCAGGAGTAGGTTCATTGTCATATGCGGAAGCGGAACAACAATATAAGGACCCGAAAAACAAAAATAATCACACTATAGTTGAAAGATATTTGTCTCCTCAAGACACCGCATTTGACAATATTAATAGTATAGCAGGACTTGACGCATTTACAGCTCTTGTATGTGCCGCGGCGGCCAAGGCAGACGGTGCATTAACAAGAGCTAATCAAATTAAGGAGGAATGTATGTCACATTTACAAACATTTATTTATCCTTTACAATTTTCAAAGTATACTGCTACTACTGCTGGGGTTGTGACGTTTGCATCTACTTTAACTTATGGTCCGGCTACATCATCGGTGCCTACTAATCCCGCCATAACATACAGTGCAACTCCGACACCTAGTATGGTTAGAACAACTGGTATAAATAATAAAAGTATGTGGCAATATCCTCCAAACTGTTTATATCAAAGCCAGATAAAGATGAAAGATGGTTATACTGAGTCAACAACATGTACGTTGGCGTTTGCAATGGGCAGCGACATAAGAGGAAACTGTTGGATTAAAACATTTCTAAAAGATGGCGGTAATGGTGTTCCGGAGAGAGAGTTTCCCTTTGACGATGATAATTTAGGGGTTAGCGACCCATTTAGCAAGTTTACCAACTTATATACAATTTATATAAGAAGAAGTGATAGTATGGCAATATTTATTGATAAAAAAAGCGGTGTTCCCCCAAAACGAGCTTTAAGGACTATACCTCCTAATATAGTGATTAAACTTAGAAACACGGGTAGACGCGCTGCAGACGTGTGTAACAATACTATAGGGAATTATGTAGGTTCTATGTGTGCAGCCCTTATGAAAGTTGTTACTATAGAAGATGATCGACAAAATAAAGTAGCTGTTGTTGATGCTGCATATCCATTAAGGTTATTAGGTTTACCAGTACAAAACGCCACTTATTTTGTTGGGGACTATGATGTTCGTACAATAAATATAGGTATTCCTCTTACTCCTCTAGATGATGCCACATTACGATTTTTGGCACGAGTTGCATTTTGGAGATACCGGGCTTCAAATGCAGGATCATCTGGCGGTTCGAATAGAATGATGATAACGAATGGAAAAAATGGAAGAACTAAAAATAGAAACATGAACAAAAGACAAAGACGTTCAAAATCCAAATCCAAATCGATGTCAATGTTCAAATCAGCCAAACGAACATTTTATAGAACAAATAAACGAAATAAAACTTCAAGACAGTATCATTAATTATTGTATTTATATATTTATATTTATTCACCCGCATAAAGTTAAAAACGTATTCATTTATATTTTTTTAAAAATAAAAATGAATTAACCCTGAGGGAACGTAGTTCCCCCACACCCCCTCCTTGAAGGGAACTACGCCCCCCTATTCCTTTAACATATCCATTGAGTAGGAGGTGTGCTTGTTGCCCCCTACCCCTTCTAGTTGATGCGATTTGATTGAATATCGGAAGAAACAATATAAATTGAATTTTCGGTAAGAATAATGTACTCGGTTTCAATTTTAAAAATTTTTGAAACGGGACTTGTGTATTCATCCTCGCTTTTAACGAGGAGTTTTTCACCGTTTTCTTTTACTCCAATAATCACCTTTTTTTCAAGCGAAAGCGTCCAATAATCGAGCATAATAGGACGGTCTTCGACGATGCCTAACTTTGCGGCATGTTGCATGCAGAGCTGTGACGGCATTCGAAAAGACGGACCCGACGATGAACTGCTAGTTCCTGCTGGTGTAACTGCTGATGTTGCGCTTGACCCGCCGCCACTGTCGGATGAAGACGGCGGCTGATTTCTTCCAGAATTTTGACTCATATAATTATTGTTATATAGATAACATTATTTTTTTCTTTAAATACTTAAATGTGCAATTTATAAAAATATTAATAAATAAATAATAAATAATAATTGAAAATATTATTTATTATTTTTATGGTTTATTTGTTTTAGTGAAATTTTAATAAAATAAATAAAAATTAAAATATAATATAATATTCGTATATATTATAATCATATTGTAATGGCACGCAACACACCAAGAAGTCAAAATGGGAGGTCGGCAATTGCACGAAAGGCAATATTTAGCGCAACCGGTAAAACGGACGGTTTTTATACAAATACTCATAATGGCGGAGGAATGAAAAAGGGGGGGGCACAGCCATCGGCTACTGGGTTTATGATTCCTTTCGCACGAAGAAATATGATAGCTGTTCCGGCATTGAATGCAAATTACCTGTTCAAGTGGACGCCATACATTAATCCGGGTAAGCACGCATACGGCGCAAATCTCGGATAAATCGAATAACATTTTGAATACATATTTAGAGAGATAATGATAATTATTACACGCGTTATCATTATCACAGACACATATACATACTATAATCATGCTTATTACCATTGATTACAGAGAAAAAGAGTTGATTGAAATGATTCAGCTGAAGTTACTTGAAACAGAACCGGAAACAGAAGAAGTAAAAGGGAAAAAGAAGGAAAAAGGATTAGAAAAAATAAAAATAAAAGTAGAGAATTTAAAATTGGGAGACATTGTTATAAGTCATCATGATGATGGTGGAAATGAACTGCTTTTGTTT
>Ga0209829_10002272_pt1 | contig 14668 bp, 30 predicted proteins | sample C_140205_EF_Meta_FD_187311 | JGI IMG/M metagenome (GOLD analysis project Ga0209829, IMG submission 187311) | Freshwater microbial communities from Lake Croche, Canada to study carbon cycling - C_140205_EF_MetaG (SPAdes) (version 2) | ecosystem: Environmental > Aquatic > Freshwater > Lake...
AATGGTTTGAACAATTTAAAAAGAAATAATTATGGGAGCACAACAATTCAGAACAGTAGGAAGAGGACAAACAATTAGAGAAGCTTATAATGACGCTGTAGAAGCTGCAAGAGATGAATATGGTCATCAAGAAGGCTATTCAGGAGAAATCAATAGCACACATTCATTAACAGATGCAACAAAGGATTTTCAAAAGAGTGGTTTGTCTCGTGAGAAGTTTATAGAAAAAGAATATGAAACATGTTCTAAAGGATATGCTTTAGGTATATGTATAGAGGAACCTAAAAGTAATACTAATAAGATTAAATCTCAAGTGGAGCATGTTGTAGAACCAGGAACAAAGAAATGGATTCTTATATATGCTGTATATGATTATGATAATCTTCTTAAGAGCTTTAACACAAAAGGTGAGGCTGTTAAATATGCTAGAGCGTACACAGAGAAAACAACAAAGCGTACTAGCATAGAGATGAAGAAGACACTTGAAAAAGGATCTTCAAGAGTGGCTACTATTACATATAAGCAATCAACACAAGAGAGACCTGGTAAATGGTTATTCTTTGGTTGGGCAGCATGTTAATTAATTGGAGGTGCCAAAAGTGCACTTCCAATATTTATATATAAAATAAAAAGTATGAGCGAAGATATAAGAAAAATGATTGATAAGGTTAAGAACTTTAAACAATTTGTGAATGAAAGTTTTAAAACTAATTTAACACCAGATTTATATAATTTAGTTAGATGTGAAGAATTTAAAAAATGGTTTGGTGATTGGGAAAATGATAGAGAAAATTCAAGTAAAGTTTTAGACGAAAACGGAGAACCAATGATTGTTTATCATGGAGCATCTGATAATTTTGATAAGTTTGATAAAAAATACAGAGGTGCATCAACTAATGCGAAATCTGCAAAACTTGGCTTCTTTTTTACTAATGATAAAAATGATGCTATTGCATATTCTAAAAGATATGCTGGTGGAAAGTTATATAAATGCTTCTTGAATTTAAGAAATCCAATTATTAAAGATTTTAATGGAGAAAGTGTAAATACAGATTTGGAATTAGTTAAATTAATTAAATCCTCTGATGATGGTGTTATCGCTTTGAATCTTAAAGATGGTTTTGTAGTAAATAACCAATATATAGTAAAAGAAGAAAATGATATTAAAATCATTAAATAAAAGTGCGATGGTAAAATTCTTTTTGTTTTTCATCACGAAACTCAAATTGAAACACTGAACTAAGGCATGGAGCATAACGTTTGAGGCTAAGAGCAGTTGCCTAAAATACTGCTTAAAATTTGCACTATGCTTGATGGCAATTGCTTTTAGCCTTTGTTAGTGGCTGGTGCGGATTATTAAACGGAATTTTAAATTTATAAACAAATACAATGGCAGAAATTAAAGACTTAGTAGGTAAAACAGTTACCGAAATTAAAAACAATGGCGATGAATTAATTTTTATCGTTGATGATGGAACTCAATATAAAATGTATCACGCACAAGATTGTTGTGAAAGCGTTTCGATTGAGGATATTAATGGTGACTTAGACGATTTGATTGGAACACCAATTTTATTAGCCGAAGAAGTTTCAAATGAAGATTTTGAAAATGCTTTTAATGCAAAATTTAAAGAGGTCGAAGGTTCGTACTCAAAGAAAGACGATGAAGGAAACTACGAACCTGAAAGCTGTACGTGGACGTTTTACAAATTAGCAACGATAAAAGGCTATGTAGATATTCGTTGGTTTGGTGAAAGTAATGGCTATTATTCGGAAAGCGTTGACTTCATACAAGTCGGTGTTGACCGAGAATGGTAGCACTTGCCACTAACTAATAAATAGGTCTATGTTTATCAGACCTATACAAATAACTAAATTATAATATTATGACACCAAGAGAAAAGGCATCACAATTAATAGTTGCATTTCAACTTAAATGCAAATCATTAGAATATGAGGAAGCTATGCAATGTGCTTTAATAGCAGTAGATGAAGTAGCGAACATACTATGTGATTTGCCATACGGATTAGATTATATTAATAGAAGAGATTATTGGGAACAAGTTAAAAAAGAATTGGAGGAAATGATGGAACCAAGACCAAATGAAGCATTAACAAAAGCTGCTAAAACATATAAGGAAAAAGTTAATGAAGAAATGGAGAAAGATGAACTTTTTTATTGGGAAGAATATTATAAAAATAAGGAGGAACTAAAATGACAGAAGACTGGGATAGAATATCTGATATGGATAGAATGTATCTATATGAGATGGAAAAGCAACTAGAAGAAGAATATTGGAGATGGTGTGATGAGCAAGAAACAGAATTTAATAGGCTTCCTGCTAAAATAACAGTGTATAAACTAAAAGAAGATGAAGTTAACTCTAACAGCGTACCATTTTGAGGAACTTGTTAAACGTGGTTATTCATTAGATGTCATATTTATGCTAAAATTGGTGCAAGAGCAATTCGATATTAGCACTTTCTGTCAAGAGAATGTTAAAATTGGAGCTCTACACCAATCTTTAGTGAGAAAAGGATTGATATCTGAGAATGATGTAATAACCACTGTTGGACAAGAGCTTTTAGATTTCATGGAAACAAAAGAATTCAAAAAGCTACCCAAGAAGAAGAATACAAACACAGAATTTGAAGATTGGTGGAAAACATTTCCAGGAACTGATACCTTTGTACACAAAAACAAATCTTTTAGTGGTAGTAGAAGCTTAAGGATTAATAGAGATGAATGTAAGCTCAAATTTGACAAGATATTGCTAGAAGGGGAACATACTGCCACTGACATGATAGAAGCTCTTAAATACGATGTATTTCATAAGAAAGAGAATTCTGTTAAGACAGGGAATAACAAACTAAGTTATATGCAGAATAGTCTCACCTATCTAAATCAAAGAAGCTATGAGCCATTTATTGAATTAATGAGAGAAGGTGCAAAGATTGTAGAAACAAGTGCCCCAGTGGGAGGTACAGATATTTAAAACTATGAACAACGTAAAACAGTTAATCGAAGAGTATGTTAAACAATATTGTGTAGAAATACAGGATAATGAAACTGATGAATACATTAAAACAAAACTCAGAAGACATTCTATAATAGAAATGTATAAGGTGAAATATTATATTCCTGATTGGGATTTAGAATATACTGTGGATGATGATATGATGCGTGAATTATTAATGTCTAGATATAAACTAAAAAAGATGAAACTAAATAACATTAAAGGAGAGATAAAAGAGTTTCTTAATACATTTTGTATTAAGGTGATGGAAAATGAAGATAGTTCTTATATAGAACTAATGATGGATGACCATAAGTGTATTCAATATGAAGGAGAGATTTATTACATTCCTGAGAATGGTTCACTAATGGATGATGAAGATGCACTATTGCAAGAAATGATTTTAGCAACATTTAGTTATGAGTAGATATGTATTTAAAGTGGAAATAGCTGGAATAGGAGAAACTCCTTACGAGGCTTGGATTAATGCTGTGGAGAGGTTTGTTGAAGACCCAGGATTTGTTAAAGAATATGACATAGATGAAGAAGAATGAGCAATTTTGAAGACTTACATAAAGAAGTTCAATTTGGACTATCTGGTAGGAACAATGGTATTCCTATGGGATTTGACAGATTGGGCAAATATATAGGAATTAGAAAAAGCATGTATTATCTAGTGGGTGGATTGACTGGGTTAACAATTATTTAAAATTGTTTACTTGTATATACCAAAACTAATTATTACATTTGAGTAAAATTAGTTATTATGATTAAAATATATTGTTTGTATGATCCGAATGAATGTAAAGTTAGATATGTAGGTAGAACTAGTAAAAAAGTTCTTGAACATAGATTAATTGAACATATTTCAAAAGCTAAATACTTTGAAAAGTATTATAAAGGTAAAAGACTTTCACATAGAGTTAACTGGATTAAAAAAATCCTTTCTGAAGGAAGAGAACCTAAAATAAAATTACTAACAGAAGTAGAAGGCTGGTCTGAATCTCATCAATTTGAAAGAGAATTGATAAAAAAATGGAAAGAAGTTAGAGACTTAGTAAATCTAGAAGATAGAGGTGAAGGAGGAATTAATAGAATTGTTACTATTGAAGATAAAATAAAGATAAGTAATTCTTTAAAAGAATATTACAAAACTAGTATAAATGCAAGAAGCAAGACAGTTTATGTATATAATCTTAAAGGGGAATATTTAAAATCTTTTGAATCTGGAATAAAATGTAGCAAGTTTTATAAAATTCCTCAAACCAAAGTTGCAATGAATTGTAACAATCACATTCTTAAATATAAAGATTGGATATTTTCATATGAAAAACATGATTATTTACCAGTTTATATAAAAAAGAAACAGTTACCAAATCTTCCTAGATTAAATAGAAGAAAACTTTATAAAGTTGAAAACCTAATAACAAATGAATTTTATTTGTTAAATGGTATACAAGAGATTCAAGACTTAATTGGAATAAACAAAGGGAACATACCAAAGTATATGAAATTATATAATGGTATTTATAAGAAAAAGTTTAAAATATCTGGCCCAGAATAAATTGGATGAATTGCTGGAACCCCTCCTTAAAATGGGCAATCAGCAGCCAAGCTAACCAGGGATGGTTAGAAGGTTCAACGACTAATAGCATACCACTAGAACAGTGATGAAGCTAACACGAGCGTCCAACACACTTAGGTGTGATGATATAGTCTGAACTCATACAATGGAAAAGTATGAGAAGTAGAGGATAAAGAGCCTCTACGGTAACATTACGCAGGTAAAACATCATTTATTGATGATTGTTTTGTCCTTAATCCATTCGATTGGTATATAAGCAAAGAGAATAAAACCAACATTAAACTCAAGATTATATATAGATCAATGGAGAGAGGAAGAACATACAAACTTGCCAAATGGGTGAGTAGAAAGATCTTTCTAGACCAGGGAATCATTCTTCCTGTTAATAAGCTATTAGGCTGGGCAGGTGAGAAGATGACCAAAGATGAACATGATTTGTTCTTAGCATATAAAGATTATATTGACCAGATGTCTGAGGTGATTACCATCATTGATGGTCCTGAGAATCCAGTGGGTGTTGCTAAGGAGCTAAAAGCTTATGCGTTAGGTCGTGGTAGGATAGAACAAATAGATGAATATAACAAAAGGTACATTCCAGATGATGAGAATGAGATAACACTTGTTATTATTGATCATATAGGACTATTAAAGACTACCACTACACAACCTACAAGAAAAGCAGCTATTGATAAGATGTCTGATGAGCTTAGGTATGCTAGAGATTTCTTTGGATATACACCTGTTGTTGTTAGTCAGTTCAATAGGGATATATCTAATCCTACTAGAATCAAGAATGGGGATGTTGAACCACAGCTAGAAGATTTTGCTGATAGCTCACAAACTCAGAATGATGCTGATATTGTTCTTGCCTTGTTTGATCCTATGAGATATAAAGTGGCTGATCCATCTAATTATGACTTAGCTAAGTTAAAAGATGAGTTTGGTGCTAAATATTTCAGAAGCTTAAGACTAATCAAGAATAGTTATGGTGAAGATGATATACGAATTGGTCTTGCATTTATGGGACAGATTGGTATGTTTAAAGAGCTCCCTAAAAGGAGTGTTATCACTGATGCAGACTATGAAGCTGTAATTAATAAATCATATTTCCTACGTGTATGACAATTAGAGATGTCAGGCAGAAAGAGTTTGCTGATATATGGCTAACACATGGTAAGTTTGGTATTCTGAATTTATGTCCCAGGTTTGGTAAGATATATACAACAATAAATGCATTAGAGAAACTAAATCCTCATTGCACTGTATTGATTGCATATCCTGATCTAAAGATTAAAGACTCTTGGGAAGAAGATTTTGAAACAAGAGGCTACACTAATCCTAACATTACATATACAACACATCTATCATTACATAAATTAAAAGATAAGTTGTTTGATGTAATTGTTATTGATGAGATACATTTACTAAGTGAAGCACAGATTGAAGCAAGTAAAGAGCTGTTAGAAGGTAATAGTTGTGTATTAGGACTAACAGGAACTCTATCCAGTGCTACAGAGAAAACATTGTATGATGAACTACATCTATCTGTTATAGCAGAATATACAATTGATCAAGCTATAACAGAAGGAGTGATTGTAGACTATCAAATCAATGTGATCAAGGTGCCATTAGATAATCTTAGTAAACAAGATTTCAAGGGTAATTGGATAACAGAGAAAGCTAGATTTGAAAGACTAGGATGGATTATAAATAAGTTAGCTGCACAAGGCAGGGACACTATGTTTATGAGACTTGCCAGAATGAGAGTGATACAATCATCAATAGCTAAGCGTAATGCTACAAAAGAGCTATTACATAAGTATAAAGATGAGCGTATTCTTGTATTCTGTGGTGTAACAGCTATAGCTGATGCTCTTGGAATTCCTTCTTATCATAGTAAATCATCTGAGAAAGATGTATTCAATGATTTTGCAGAAGGAAAGGGTAATCATTTAGCTGTTGTAAAGATTGGTAACACTGGTGTGACATACAAACCATTGAATAAGGTGATCATTAATTACTTTGATAGTAATGCTGAGAACCTTGCTCAAAAGATAAACAGATGCATGGCATTTGAATATAACACACCAGATAAGAAAGCCCAAATCTACATTATATGTTCTAAAGAAGATGTAGAACAGAAATGGTTAGATAAGGCATTAGAATTTTTTGATAAGACTAAAATTAAATATGTATGAAAAAGATAGGAACAAAAGAGCAAAGACAAAAAATCAGAGAATTACTTAAAGAAGCAGATGATAAAGGTTTTAAAAAAGGCACTTTCTATATAAGAGAAGAAATATACAATGGTAAACTTATAACTCAAGAAGAACAAGCAGCTCACAGAGCTGAACTTTTTCATGTATATGATGATCAAAGAGGTATCACTCTTACTTGTGGTCCTTCTCAAGGATTAATTTATAAAAATGGAAATTGGACTGTTACTATAGATAAAAAGAAATCAGTAAAATTTTATTAAAATTAAATATGTATGAAACTAGAATTAATTAGAGAAGTAAAACTAAATGGAGATATATTCTATTCTATTGAAAAAGATGGAAGATATTTTAAAGATTCAATTGTGTATGCAGGGAATCTAGAAGATGGAGAGAAAACAGGAGCATATGAGAAAGCTAGAGGATTCTATAACATATGTAGAAACACCACTTCTGAAGATCAGCTTGGTAAAAAAGTGATAATATCAGAAGAATTATTTGGAGATAAGGAGGAAAATTTGTAAATTTAAACTGTTAAATCAATGATAAAGAAAGAAGTATGAGCTCAAAGTTAATTGGAATTGTAGGTGCTACAGGCACTGGTAAAAGTACAGCTATTAAGTTTCTAGATCCAAAAGAAACCTACATTATTAATGTAGCTAAAAAGGAACTACCTTTTAAAGGATCTGAGAAATTGTATAACACAGAGAATAAGAATTATAAGGAAGTGGATGATGCAGGTGAGATTACAAGACTGCTAAAAACCATTTCAGAAAAAGCTCCTCATATAAAGAATATTGTTATTGAGGATAGCAACTACATCATGGGATTTACAATGGTAGAAAAAGCTACTGAGACAGGCTTTATGAAGTTTAGTTTAATGGCTAAGGACATGGTGGATTTATTTAGAGAATCTCGTAGACTAAGAGATGACATTACAGTGTTTTATTTAACACACCCAGAAACTATTGAAGATGGTGGAGAAATCATTGGATATAAAATCAAAACAGCTGGTAAGTTAATAGATAACCAAGTGTTGCTAGAAGGTCTTCTTACAATGTGTTTATATACATTCATAGAAGAAAAGAAAGATGGATCTGCAGAATACAATTTTCTAACAAACAGATTCAGGAGATTTCCTGCTAAGAGTCCAGATGGAATGTTTGATGAGATCAAGATTCCTAACAACTTACAATTAGTGGTAGATAAAATAAATGAGTATTATAAATAAACAATTAAAATCAAGTAAAAATGGCTATTGAAGGAAGTAAAAAAGAGAGAATTGAGTTAGAGAATGATTTTGTAAAACGTGTGGGATTATTCGAAGCAAAGGTTATTGCTGTTAATCCAACTATTGAAGAATTCAAAGAAGTTCTTGGTAGAACAATTGGTGAAGACAGTAAAGCAGCAGAGTATTTAGGAACAAGCAAAGATGGTAATGCATTCTTACGTGTAGATTTTCATATTGAAAATGTAAAGAGTAAAGATGCAGAGAAACCAGAGAGATTTAAAGTGACATTCTTTCTAGAGAATAAAGAGAGAGAGAATAAAGATTGTACAAAGAAGCAATATATTAATTCTGTAGGTACTACCACTTGGGCAGCTGATGAGAATGATTTAGCTGACTGGTTTACATCTCGTGATTATCGTGTAGCATATATAGGAGAAGAAGATTTCTACAATTTCATGCGTACATGGTTAGGTGAATTAGATTATCGTTCAGCAGAAACCACTCTTCAACTAGAATGGAAGAAGCTTATGAAAGGTAATGTGAAAGATCTAAAAGATCAAGTGGGTGGTGAATGGTGTACTAACATTGCAACATTAGCAACTATCAGCGTTAAACAAAAAGATGGTGAAACTAAAGAATATCAATCCATCTATACTAAAGGATTCTTACCAGCATATGCATTACGTAATTTCAGACTTGTAGATTATAGTAATGATAAGACGGTAGCAGCATTGCGTACTAAGAAGTTTCGTGATTTAAAACCTCACGAGAGATTTGTGGTGGACATCACAGGTGAATATGGCTGTAAGGATTATTATATCCTTAAAGATATCCAGGACTATAATTCTGATGATAATCTTGTAGCCTCTGATAAGGCAATTAGTGAAGATGGTGCAGACTTTTAATTAATTTCCTAATTATAAACAGCTCTCCATCTCACAAGGGTGGGGAGCTTTTATTTTATACTAGATGATAACAGGAGAAAGAAGAAAACATCTGACACAAGAATCTGTTCTTGAGAAGATCAGTGAGTATGATATATTTAGATATTATATGCCTGACAAGATGTGGAAGCTGAATCAAGTGACATGTTCTCCCTTTAGAAAAGAACATAATCCATCATTCATAATAGGAACTAAACATGGTAATGTATCATTCATAGATTTTGGTGATACAGACAAGCGTGGGAATTGTTTTACATTTCTAATGCTCTTATATAATATGTCTTATTCAGATGTATTAAAGATGATTGATAAGGATTTTGGTCTGGGTATATGTTCCACTGGCTCTGGTGAATATAAGAAGATTATTGCAGAATATAAACAACCTGAAGATGTGAGTAAGAGGTATTCTCTTATTCAAGCAATTACAAGAAAGTTTACCAATGAAGAATTAGAATATTGGAATCAGTACTACCAGAGTGCTGATGATCTGCGAGCTAACAACATTTATTCTATTAAAACCCTGTTTCTAAACAAACAGAAGTTTCCTCTTAAGGATACTGATCTTAGATTTGGCTATCTATATGATGGTCATTGGAAGATATATAGACCATATGGGGATAAAAAGAGTAAATGGGTACCTAATAACGTACCTATTACAGCAATGGATGGTAAAAATGATATTACAAATTGTGATGTTGCCTTCATCAATAAATCTAAAAAGGATTATATGGTGATGAAGAAGATCTTTCCTTGCTGTTGTGCGGTGCAAAATGAAGGTATTGCCTGCTTTTCTGCGGAGAATGTAGAATTCCTGAAAGCAAACAGTGATAAACAAATACTAAGTTTTGATTCTGATGTAACAGGAGTGGCTAATTCTCAACAGATTACAAAGCTCTTTGACTTTGATTATTGCAATGTACCAAAGAAGTATATGGCAGAAGGAATCAAAGACTGGGCATTGCTTGCAAAAGAGAAAGGACTTAAATTAGTAGAACAAATACTTAAAGAAAAACAATTATTATGAATTTAAATAGACATATATGGGAAGGATGGACAGCTCAATCATTTATAGATGAGTTAGAACCACAGTTTAATCAAATCATGTCAGGAGATTCTTGGCATGAACCATTTAGTTCAAAAGATGATTTGAAAAGATGGTGTATGGATAATCAACCTTATTACAAAAAACATATACCAGAAGTATTTACTTATTTTAATAAACAATTAAAAATCAATTAGTTATGGGAAGATATTATGATGGGGATATCAACGGAAAATTCTGGTTTGGTATTCAAAGCAGTGATGCAGCAGATAGATTTGGTGTGACAGGATCTGAACCTGAGTATTTAGAATATTATTTTGATAAAGATGAGCATTTAGAAGGTGTTGAAGAAGAAATAAAGAATATTGAAGAAGGGCTTGGAGAAAAGCTAGCTGTAATTAATGAATTCTTTAAAGGAAAAGAGAGTTATAGTTCATCAGATTTAAATGAAGCAGGAATCACTGATGATGAATTATCTGAATATGCAGACCTTGAATTAGGAATTCAAATTAGAGATTGTTTAGTGGAATCAGGATATTGTTCATTTAACGCAGAGTTATGAAAGCAACAGTGACTAGAAAAAGATTCTTGGAATGGTACTATTCAGACCAAGAGGATATGCTGATGTTAGCAAATATGGTGTATGAAGATTTAATTATACAAGGTAAATGTCGTATATCTGTAGAACAGATATTTGATGCTTGTGTATATATACCTGCACACATTACAAATTATGATGATGTGGATAAGAATATGATTGAGTTTGATCCAGAAGATGTAGAACTAATATATTAATAGAAATGAGAGAAATTAATGAAATAGAACTAGCAGCAGAATTAGCACATCAAGCCACTGCAGCAGAATTAATACATGATTTACCTTTTGAGTATCCTGATGAAGAATCTTTGTATGAGGTAGACAATAGTGATTATGTATATAAACCACATGTTCAAGATTTATTTAATAATTACTATGATTTTTATTTACAAATGATTGATGAATGTGAAATAAAACAACTAATATGAGAACAGATAGAAAAACAATTACAATTTATGATGTAGATTTAGATGTGGAATTTGAGATTTCAGAATACATTCCAGCAGTGCACACATTAAGTAATGGTGATCCAGGTTATCCAGCAGAAGGTGGAGACCTATATATCACCTCAGTATCACTAGGTGGTGTAGAGATATACGATTTAATAAGTGATAGTGTAATAAATGAGATAGAAAATAAATGTTTAGAAAATTAAAAAACCAAAAAAAATGAGCAAATCAAGTGTTTACACAACAACAAAGGATGTATTAGCAAATGTTGATCTTCCTATGCAGACAAGAACCTACAAACCAGTAAGTCACACACAATTAATTGACCTGACACTAGAGAGCATACATCAGTCAGGATTTACATTAGACAGCGAGAAGTATAGCATGGCTAGAGATGGTAATGTTGCTAATGGTAATTTTGCCATTCGTAATATTGCAGACTCAGAAATGCAATTACAGATTGGCTGGCAGAATAGTTATGATAAGAGCTTAACATTAAAGTTTGCTATGGGAACGCATATATTCATTTGTCAGAATGGATGTGTTTCAGGTGATATGGGATCTTTCAAGAAGAAACATGTTGGAGAAATTCAAACATTCACTCCTCAAGCTATTTCTGAATATATTAAAACAGCAGGTGATGTGTTTATGCAAATGCAACATGAGCGTGAAGCTATGAAGCAGATTGAACTAAGCAAACGCATTACAGCTGATCTTATAGGAAGAATGTACATTGAACAAGATTTCATTGAGAGTACACAATTGAATATCATCAAGAGAGAATTGAATAAGCCTACACACAACTATAGTGCTGATAATAGCCTTTGGGAACTATATCAATTCACTACATTTGCTATGAAGGAAATTCATCCTTCTCTATGGATGGGTAATCATATTGATGCTCACAGGTTCTTCACTGATGTAGCTAAAACTCCTCTTATTACAGATAGGATGGAAGCTGCTATTGATGTAACGTATGAATACGTCATATAATGATACTAAAGGTATATTTAGAACGCTTAGAGCATTTGATTAAGCAGAACCCTGAGGTGTTAAACTATCAAGTGATATATTCCCACGATGATGAAGGAAATGAATACCAGAAGGTATATTTCGAACCATCATTATGTACTATTAAAGATCTGAGTCAGCAGTATATAGAGCTTGATGAGGATGAAACAGAAACCAATGCAGTAATAATAAATTAGTATGATTTGGGAGAAATTTAAAGATCAATTTCACGAGAGCTGGCATTCAAGAATACAACCATTCATTGAGAGCCAAGAGTGTGACAAGATTTATGAGTTTCTAAAGAAAGAGAGCAAGAGGGGTAAATCAATAGCCCCTCTTTCTTCCAATGTCTTTAGATGCTTTCTTGAAACACCATATGATGAGTTAAAACTAGTGATAATGGGTATGTGTCCCTATCACACAATGAAGAATGGTGTTCCTGTAGCAGATGGACTACTAATGGGATGTTCCAATAGTGGTTATCCACAGCCTTCATTAGATCAATTCTATGATGCTATAGAAACTGAATTACATGATGGATTAAATCTTGTATATAAGAAGAATCCTGATGTGAGCTATTTAGCTGAACAAGGAGTGCTAATGCTTAATGCAGCTCTAACAACAGAGATGAACAAAGCAGGAAGTCATTTAGCTATATGGGAACCATTTATTAAATATCTATTTGAAGAGATAATTAATAATACAGGAGTTCCTATTCTATTTCTAGGTAAAGAAGCTAGTAAGTGTGAGAAATACACAGCTCCTTTCTCTTGGGTATTTAATGTCAGTCATCCTGCATCAGCAAGTTATAAAAATGCTAAATGGGATGCTGAAGGAGTGTTTAAGAAAATAAACAAAGTTCTTAAAGATACAAACGATTATAGTATTAACTGGTTAGACGTAACAATATGAAAAATATGAAAATTAAAATAAAAAATATGACATCAAATGGAAGTCGTAATATCGCAAATCAATTTATTATTACAACAGATGAAGGTGAGTATTTTCAAAGCTATAGTTCAATTATAGCATTTCGTCCTTTGAGTGGAAAAATACAATTAGATAAAATATTTTGGAATTATTCAAAAACAACAAGCAAGTATAGAAACAGGTTCCTAGATGAAGATAAAGCAGAAACCCAAAAATGTATCAAAAATGGAATTTATGAATTAGTTGATCTTAATACTGAAGAATTATGAAAAATAATGTAACAACAACAATGAATCCTTTATATGCTAATCCATTAGTGGGATATAGTGATTTCAGAGTGGTAGATGATAAGATATGTTTATTGAATCATCCTTTGTCTGAAGAGCAACAACAACAATTTATGGACATAATAGGTAAGTATTCTGAATATAGCAGACAACAAACAGATCAAGAGCTGTTATTAAAAGATGAAGACTATATGGACTTAATTTACTCTATAATTAAATAGTATGGTAACAAAAAAGATAGCAGCCCCTAAAAAGCCAAGACCTTTAAAAGTTAGGAATGGTGGTACACTTACAGAGTCAGGATTTTGGAGCTTTATAAGAAGTGCCCTTAGACAGAAGAGTAGATGGTGGAAACCTATCTCTCAAGCTAAGGCAAATGTTAAAAGACTTTATAAAGGACCTCTTAAGAGACAGAAGTTTGAATACCAATGTAACCAATGTAAGAAATGGTATGCAGATAAGAAGATTAACGTAGATCATGTGATCCCAGCGGGTAGCCTTAATTGTGCTGAAGATCTTCCAGGATTTGTTGAAAGACTGTTCTGTGAAGTGGAACATTTGCAATGTCTTTGTAATGAGTGCCATAACATTAAAACCCAAAATGAAAAAATAAAATGATGGAAAAAGAAGAACAAGCTATACATTACTTTTATAAAGTAATTAAAAATGATAATCCTACTAATGCTGTAGTGGGAGAATGGATATGTACTTCAGATGATAAACTAAGTGATGAATTCTACAAACCAGTAGGAACATTTAGAAGAGCATTTATAGGAGATATGCAAGAAAAATTTGATATAGCATATAGTATAAATAATATGGAGAATTTTGCTCGCACTGTAAAACAGGGTAAAGAAACATTTATCTATGAACAGATTATTAAATACAGGAAACCTGTAAGTCTTTATAGAAGAATAAAAAGAAGAATTCTTATATATTTTAGAGAGAGAAGTGAGAGAAGATATTTTAAAGAAGTATTTTATACAAAAAGAAATGAATTCTAATACAAAATGAAAAACATGGAAATTAAAGAAGTACTAGAAGAACTTAAGAAAAATAAGATTCATTCTGATAGAATAAAATCTATTACAATAAGTTGGGAAAAGGTATTGGAAGATAGAGCATTTCCGAAAGTAATCATTAAATTATATAAACATGGAAATTAATAAATATTTTAAACCCAATATTGAAGATTTTCATATTGGGTATGAATTTGAATTCCAGGGAATTCCTAAAGGATGGCATAAAATGATGCTTACAGAAGAGAATAGTTTAAAAACTATGAAGTATAATATAGAAAAATTAGATGCCATAAGAGTTCCCCTCCTTACAAAGGAACAAATAGAAGCTGAAGGATGG
>Ga0209829_10002279_pt1 | contig 14651 bp, 16 predicted proteins | sample C_140205_EF_Meta_FD_187311 | JGI IMG/M metagenome (GOLD analysis project Ga0209829, IMG submission 187311) | Freshwater microbial communities from Lake Croche, Canada to study carbon cycling - C_140205_EF_MetaG (SPAdes) (version 2) | ecosystem: Environmental > Aquatic > Freshwater > Lake...
CAAAGGAGAGGTGGCAAAAATATCACCAAAGTCGGTTCTGGACTTTTTAAATCCAACCGTACCAGCATTGGCAATGTTGTTGGAAGTCACGCTCATCATAGCGGTGGCGGCATTGATACCGGTGAGGGATGTAAAAAAGGACATGTTCTAACTCCGTTTAAATGATGTTCGATGCGATTTCAATTTCGCTTCAACTGTTGATGGGTTCTTTGCTCGTTTTTTCTATCGATGATCAATTGATCATCTTCACATCCGACAAGCTCACAGACTTGCCACCGTCCACATTGAGCAACCAGGTGTTGTCTGATGTCCCAGCGCTAGCTGCACTTCTGACCGTCGCCATGGTGTTGAAGGTCGGTGTTGTGTTGGAACCCGCTACGATCGCATTGATCGCAAAGGTGTAGGTGCCGTCCGGTGCTTGATTGCCTTGGTCGTCCGTGCCGTCCCAAGTGAGTTTCATATCGCCCGGCAATTGTTTGTCATAAGTTGAAGTGCGAATCACTTTGCCTTTACTGTCCGACACTGAAAGCGTCACACTGTCAGCACCTGTGGGCAAATTGGCAACAGCGTTCACTGGTTGTGACATCGCAAGCACAGCAGGTCCGTTGGGAACGCCCACTTTTCTGCCCACCATGGACGCACCCGTGAGCATGCGGTCGCTAGACTGGTTTTGTACCATCGTGTCCAAGCTCGTTCGCATCGCAGTCGTGGCTTCCAACTGTGAGAACTGCGCCAACTGGGCAACGAAGGCTTCGTTTTTGACAGGGTCGGTGGGGTCTTGGTTTTTCAACTGCGTGGTAAAGAGCGTTAAAAAAGCACCCTGCCCCATGGCGCTTCCACCTTGGGGCTTGCTCTTTTCAGCGGCCACGTGATCTTCATAGCGAAGAATGCCATTGGGTAAAGGCGCGGCAGTTTGTGTAGCAGTTGAGACGGTAGACATGGTTTATCTCTCTTTATGATTTGGTGAGGTCTAAGGTTCTAGACATGAGTTGTTTGGCGGTGTTGACCACTTCGACATTGTTTTGGTAAGAGCGCGAAGCGGCCATCATCTCGACCATTTCTTGCATTTCATTGACATTGGACAAATAGACCATACCGTTTTTGTCCGCGGCTGGATTGTTGGGCTCGTACAAGCTTCTGATGGGCGTGGGGTCATCTGCAATGTGATCGACTTTCACACCTCCCAAAGTTGGAAAAGCTGAGTTGGTCATCTCGTCTTGCATCAAGGCCTTGAACACTGGGCGCTTGGCTCTGAAGGCATCCTTTTCAGAGGCAGCAACTGTGGTGGCATTGGCCAAATTGGAGGCCGTGGTGTTCAACCGGACCAATTGCGAATTGAGGGCCGTGCCCGCAATGCCAAATACACTGTCAATGGTTCTCATGATCGATCACTCCCCCTTCAATGCTTTGCGAATTCCGCCAATGCGGTTTTCTAAAAACTGAAGCGTCGCTTGATAGTCGCCTGCGGCTTTACCAAACTGTGCTTGCTCTAAACTGATCTCAACCGTGTTGCCATCAAAAGAGCTGTTGTATGGAATTCTGTAACGCATGCCATCGTCTGGCATATCTTGAATGCCCGCATAATGCTTTTCATTCGTCGCGTTCAAATACTCGGTCTTGACGTCTTGAAGCATGGCTTTGAAATCAACGTCTTGTGCTTTGTAGTTCGGTGTGTCGGCATTGGCAATGTTGCGAGCCAAAACTTCCATGCGCTGACTGCGCACGGACAAAGCTCTCTCATGAATACCAAAGGCGTCTGATAGTAAGTTCATCTTTTCATGCTCCTTTTTTGCCACAGATCGGAAGACTGGTATGTTTCCCGACACCCGCCCCTCAAGTTAGAAGGGATCGATCCGATCATGCAAAAGCTGTGCCATGAACTTTTTTTATTCATATAGGTCACGACTTGTTTGAACGGATCGGCAAACATCATCCCTCTTTCGATGCAGACGACGCTCGAACAGTTCATGCAGTGGCAAACTCTTGCCACTTATGTCTACGCTCATTTGCCCATACCATTGTTCACCCCTGTCAAGGAGCTGCTGAGATAAGCATTGACTCTCAAGGCTTGACTGCGTTTCAAGTTGTTTTGCAGTTGATTCTCCAAAGACGCCACCTGGGTAGCACCAGAGTTGTTAAGAGACGCATTGGTTTGAAAATTCGGCTTGATCAAGTTGCCGCGTCCATCGATGGTTGACGCAAACGCTGAAGAGACCACCGAGGGCGAACTCGAGGAGGCGGACGAAACCAAGGTTGAAGCGCCGCTTCTCATGGCGTCCTTCACGGCCCGTTCGTCCAAGCCCAATTTATCCAATGCGTTTTGATGCAAACCTTTGAGCAAGGAATCTCGGGTGATCGGGGCTCGATTGTCTTTGTTCACATGCAAATGCGCCGCTTGGGGACCCGCGATGTTCAAGCCCACATTGGTTCGCGTCTCGCTTTTGGCCGCTGGCGTTAAAACGGTCAAATACAAATCATCCAAATGGGTTGGGCCTGCGTTTTTAAGACCTGTTTGATCAAAATATTTGCTCACCAAGTCCAATTGTTGCAAGACACTTTGACCCAAAATCGCTTTAGGGTTGGTGGCAAATCCCGCACTGGCAGCACCTCGATCCGGTCCATCACAAAACTGAATGATGCCGTGGCAACGGTTGTTGGTGGACTTGGGGTTCATCCCATCGCTTTCCATCAGCGTGACTTTGGCAAAATCATCTGGTGCAAATTTATACTGCCTGGCCAGACTCAAAATCTTGTCGTGCACGGCTTGCTTTTCTTGGGGGGGGATGAAACCCTTGTCGACGGCACGGTCCAAGGTCTTTTGCAAAATCGGGTAAGCCGAGCCATTGAGCCGGGTCATCAATTGAATTTGGGAGGCTGCGGTCAATGCCGCGTTGGGATCCGTTGTGCTGCTGCCCAAAAGAGACGGCATGGCGTTCAATGAAGGCGTCAAACCATCGCTGCCTGTTGCCTTGAATGCATTCATGCCATTCATTTGATTGAGCTTGGCTTGTAGATTGGCCGGCAAATTGTTCATGCCTGGTATCTGCGCGTTGTTGCCATCCAAGCCACCGAGTCCCATCACTGACTTTGAAGATGCACTGGGAGCATTGGGGTTCAAAGCGGAACTCATCACACCAGCGGCCATTTTGCTGATGGCCGCTCTTTGCTCCAAGAGCTGCTGTGTACTTATATGAGCAGATGCAGTTTTTTGTGCTTGGCTTGGTTCGTCCAAAGTTGGACCGATCGCCGCATGTGTGACAGCGCCCGTTGGCGTGTCACCGCCCCGAGCGGGTTCTTTCACCCCTTGAGCGCTCACGCCATGAGACTCAAGAGGCTCAAGCACTTGCTCGCCATCGGACAAGCCCAACTCACTGCTGGGCTGCGCAGAGCTGGACAAAGATGCATGACGGCTTGCGTCTGCAAAGGCTGCATTCAAGTCTTTGGCCACTGGCGTTGACGGTTTTTTGTTGTCCGCCACGAACGAGCCCTCAAGCAAGCTGGCCTCCAAGGAGGCCAACTGAAGCCTTTGTCCAGGAAAAATCAAATTGGGGTTGGCTATGCCGTTTTGACGCGCAAGGTCAAAAACCATTTTCTTTAGATCGCTTGGATTGGGAACAAATCCTTTGGACAACAAATGATTTTTAACCAAGGATGTCATATTGTCGCCAGGCTTGACCAACACTTGTGACACATCTGGACTCAAGATTGACGGAGTTCCGACACGATTGGCTTGCTGGGTTTGTGACAAGGCTTGCGAAAAAGCCGCCCTGACCGCCTCGGAAGCATCCGTCTTTTGCTCAGACAAAAATGAATGATTCACCTCTATAGATGAATAGTTTAAGAAACCTTTTGTATCAATATTCAAGGACATAATATGTTCCATTCGAGACTAAAAAACTGGCATCAAGTTTGCTTATCTAAACCCGTGAACGTAAAAATTACGTCAAAACTTCAACACCATGAGTACCTATTTGCAAATGCTGTGCCGTTATTTCAAACCGTCGAAGACCCATGCGCCAGTGCCCTTAGAGAGCTCTGGCGGGGAGTTGGCCGTGTTTGATTTCCTGAACAACAGGCCCCTTGGGGGCATGCTTGAGTCCACTTCAAAAGGTGCCATGCGTACAAGTCCCAACAAACTGATGCTGTCCCTACAATGGATAGGGCAATTGACCTGCCTGCTCACCTTGGGCTTGAGTCCCTTGAGCGCTCAAACCTTGAACGCCGTGCAGCTTGCTTCACTGGGCAAGGTCCAAGAGACGAATGCAAGCAACAAGCCCACGGAGCCCCAACTGCTGCTGCAAAACGAAGCGCGAAATTGGTTGGCCAAGCAAGTTGCTATGAATGTGGACCAAGTTCAAATTGCCGACATGGACAGCAGATTGAAAGTTCAAAGTTGCTCTTCAGGTACGGTCTTTGACCATCCCTTTGCCAACCGTCAAGTCATCAGGGCTCGGTGTGAGAGCCCAGCCTGGCAATACTTTTTAAAGGCTTCCTATGCGGACGATCAGGCCGCCTTGCGCGCGGGCAAAGTCAGTCCGGTCCTTGCCACCACCAAGCCTATCGGCATGGGTGAAGCCTTGACCAAAGCCCAAGCTCTGGCAAGCACAGGCGCCCCAGTTTCTCAAACTCAGAGCGTGAGCAAAATCAAAACCGTCTTGGTGGCCAACCAACCTCTCAGACGTGGCACTGTTTTACAAGCCTCCTTTTTCAAGCAAGTGGAGTTGCCCGTCAACTCCACCGATACGATGGTCTTGACTCAATTCAAGGAAATTGAAAACACCGAGCTCTTGCATGACATGGGCGCAGAACAAGCCATCAGAAATTACGACATCAAGCCCACCTTGTTGGTCAAAAGAGGCCAACAAGTGAACTTCTCTGTCGGAGAGGGTCGGGGGTTTTTGATCACCATCAAGACCGAGGCGCAACAAGACGGCTCTTTAGGGGACCAAATCAAGTTAAAAAATGTCGAGTCGGGTCGATTCATATCTGGTGTGATCACTGGACTGAACGAGGCCCGGGCTCTATGAGATGCGTTTTGATGAAAATTAGAACTAAAGTACAATTTTGAAAGTATTTTCAATTATTTTTCAATTTTGTCTCAAGTTTTCTAAGGGACAGACCGAGTATATAGATGCCATGAAAAGGGATTGAAGCAATTCATCTCCCACCAACAGAGAAAGTGAAAACAGTATGACAGACTCTATTTCCAACAACGTCGCACGCTTTGCCCAGGCAAGCATGCCCAATAAAACAGCTTTGGACCAAAACCAAGCTGCCAACAAACAAACTTTGGCAGCGAGTACCACTTTGGACTCAGCTGGGAAGAACAACATGCCCACGCAAGCCTCTTCGGTGACTTTGAGCAACGTCGCACAAAAAGTGATGGCTCAGCCGTCCTTTGACCGTGCAAAAGTTGACTCGATCAAAAAGGCGCTCAAAGAGGGGACTTACCCCATCAACCCAAGGAAAATTGCTGAGAACTTTGTGTCTCTAGAGCAAATGATCCAAGGTTGATTGAACGCTTAACCAAGAATCATGATGGACACCACTGATTCAATTGAAACGGCTTTCAAGCCCAATCCCGCCGTGCTCTTTGAGGTGATGCAGCGCGTGGATTCGCTCGAGTCTGTGCTAGAACAAGAGTTTGAGGCCTTGAAAATACAAGATCTTGATCACTTGGACCGTCTCTTGAACGCAAAAAACACGCTTTTAGAAGAAATTGGCCAAATGACGGGCGTTAAAAGCCCTGAAGACGCAGACGAATTGGATGATTCATGGCAGAACTTTCGATCCAAGATGCTGTTTTGCAGAAATTTGCACCGTAGAAATGAAATATTGATCTTGCGTAAATTGGATGCCATACGAGGAGCTCTGAAGAGTCTTCAAATCATGGATCCGAGCAGCTCGGTGGAAGTGTACGATCGCTTGGGCAAACTCAACCGCATCAAACGTTCAAGAAACTACATGGCGAGTTGATTTAGACCAACTATTTTTTCTACAACTTAAAACTCCAAGCTCATGGTGAAGATCATGGGCTTTTGTTTTTTTCGTCGCCTGGCTTCATGCCTTTTAACCAATAGACCCAGGACAAAATCACCGCCACCGCTGTGAACATGTCTTGTGGAATCTCTTCGCCCACATCCAATTTACTGAGCAAGGCCAAGAGTTGGGGGTCCTCGGCGACATACACACCTTGCTTTTTTGCCTCTTCGATGATCCGCTTGGCCAATTCATTTTGCCCCTTGGCGGTGACCTTGGGCGTTTTGAATTTGCCATATTCTAGGGCCAACGCTTCAAGGGGTTTGTTCATGGGCATCTCGATTTGACCTTAAGCTTTGGCATCGACCACCGAGCCCTGTTTGGGCAAGGTTTCCAAGAGCAACTCTTGGGGCCTAGCGACGTTGAAGATCTGAAAACTTTGCAACTTAAGGCCAGAGTCTTCCAGCTCAAAACCTAGCTCTTTGGCATTCAATTGAGCCAATTGCGCCACCTCTTGATTGACCGCCCACATGACCAAATCAACTTGCTGGCCTTGGGTGATCGTGGTGTTGAGCCAAACTTCGCCAAGAAGGCGGCTCTTGGAGTGAATGTCAACACTCAAGGGCGTGTCGCCCTCGCCAGATTGACGGGGCGGCTTTTTGAAGTGCAAATCCACAGGATCGGCATCCAAAAAGGGAATCACCACTTTCAAAGACAAGGCTCCTCGGGTCCAGTCTTGAGCGCATTGTGCTTGGGCTGACTCCATCTCTTGAAGGGCATGCTTGATTTGTGATTGATCCATCCTCTTTTCATCCGAGCTTGAAGACTCCAAGGATTCAAGCAATCGGTGCAACAGAGATCGGGGAGAATCCTCGACCTCTTCCGCGTTGGCCAGCAAATGCTCGGCGCTGACGGCTTGCGAGAGGACCATTTTCTTCAAGCTTTGCGCCGACACATGCGACATGTTCAAGGACATTTTCTTGAACGCTGACAACCATTGCACAAGCGCAGGGTTGTTGGCCATCAGCGCCAATTGATCGGGCCGCATGAGCATGGCACTTTGATTGAAATCGACTTGTTGCTGCAGCAGCATCCCGAGTTTTGAACCCAAGTTCTGTTGCGCTTGAAGGGACGAGGGCAAGCCCATCAGCTCCAGTTGTGCGTTGAACTTTTGAGCGGTCACCAACCCCGTAGGGTTGGCGAGGGAAGCATCTGACACATTCACGCTGGGTTTGCCCGTGAGGTGGACGTTCCAGCCTTGTGCATTTTGCGTGGCCCGAACAAAGGGCATGTCACCGGGCTTTAGATTCCAAGTGTTTGGAATTTCGAAGGAAAAGTTCTTCAACCACAATCTGACACTTCCCGCATTGAGTGATACGGTGGCTTGAATGATTTGACGGTCTAGCAAACCCAATTGCTGAGCCAAGCGGCTCTCAACCAAAATGGGCTTGTTCTCCATTTGCACCAAAGGTACTCTTGGAACACCTAGAACGAGATCGGGACCTTGCAACAAATGAATCAACCTCCATGTTTAAAAAGCACGCAGCAGACTCGAGCGTCATGCATCATGCATCATGCGTCATGCATCAAACGCCAAGGCTGAAGTCTGTATCATTTGCCTCAAAAGGCCTTAATAGACCTCAATAGACCTCATTCTATGTCGATGGATTGAGTTTGAAGAAATGGCTAAGCACGCACCCTCCAGTCTCACCCCTTGGCCGGCCTCGAAGGCTTGAGCGGCCATGCACAGAGGTCATTCATCTCATGGATATTGAACCCAATGGCGACGCTTTTCACTGGCCTGCACATTGGGGTAAAGAGGCGGATAAGTGGTGTAGCCCGACAAAGCCAAATTGGCTTTGTCCGATGACCAAGTGGCATTGCCCGATTGCTTGTTCACCATTTGCTCTGAGTTGGGCAACTTCAAGATGGCTCCTGCCAACAACATTTTAGGGTTGCCTTTGGTAAATGCGTTGGGGTTGAGGGCCATCAACTCTTTTCTCAATAGCTCAGGTTTCATGGGGCTGTCTGACAACTGTTGGGCGATGACCTTCTCCAAGGTGTCGCCAGGCTTGACCACATAGCTGGTTCTTGAATTTCCCTTGGTCGGCGCTGCAGCGCCCAAATTGTCCGCAGAAGAAGCCACCAGCATGGGTTTCTTGGGCGAGGTCAAGCTTTTGATCGCTGTGTTTTTTAAAGCCTCATCCTTGCTGCTTTTTTCCTCGGGAGGCAACAAACCACCCTTGTCGCTCAAGGCGACCAACTCCAAGGGTTGAGCAAGACCCAAAGATTGATGTGCCAGAAGACTTAACACGAGGACTTTATAAATTAATTTGGTTTTGACATTCATGGTTCACTCCTAAACAATTTTTTTAAAGGATCAATTCAGTGGGCGATATGCAACCGCCACCCAATGCTCAGGTCCTGATAATTTGGGCCCAGCGATTTGTTTCAATTGCGCAGAATAAGGGGTCACAGACTTGATCTCCGCCAAGACCAATTTGTTCAAAGCGCCCGGATCCAAGACTCGAGCGGGGATGACGTCGGGGTCTCCCACCAACATTTGATCACCCACACGCAGTCCATTGATTTGACCCGCCGCAATGCTCAAGTCTTGACCACTCCATTTCGTCACTTCAAACTGAGCTGGGATACAAGACAGTTGTTCTTCCACCGCCCTTTGAATCAAACGACCCAAGGCCTGCACCTGCTCGTTCATGACATTGGATAATACAGAGCTTACCTGGTTGAGATTTTTGCTCTCCAACCAAACGTATTGCTGGTCTTCAAAACTAAAATTGCGATCCAATTTGTTTTGTAACAAGGCACGCACTTTGAAACCGGGTGCAGATGAAATGTCATCCTTCGCGGGCTCAAGCTTAAGACTCAAAGACCAAGTGACCCGTTGGTCACCACGACCCAACAAGGCTTGTTGATAATAGTTCAAACCGGATGAGAAAGTTTGATTGGCTTGCAAGGACGACCCAGCGCTCACCGAGGATTGCGTAAGACCATGCGCAGACTGTGCGCTCACGGGCATGGTTCTTAAATTGAGACGATAGACAGTGGACAAGTCAGACTGTTTGAGCAAACTCTCTTGCAAGGCCCTTGAGATCAACCTGGCTTGGTAGAGATCTGCGTTCTTGATCCCCGGCGCGATCGCCACATCCAAAACCGCCAAATGCTGAACCATTGAGACTTTTGAAGCCTTTGAACCCGTTTGGGCTGTACAAACGCCTTGCATCATTTTGGCTTGGTGATCTGCACTGATCGTGGCACTGGGCTGCCCAAAGTCTTGTCCGTAGGCCAAAACTTTGACACCTCGCACCACCATGTCATGGGTAAAGGATGCGCTGTCCCTGAGCGTGCCCGTCTCATCGATGAACGAGGTGCTGGTCACTTGTGTAGGACCTTCCAAAGCCAATTGCACCAAAGACTCTCTGACGGCTTGTAAGCGTTGGTCTGCATTGAGATCAGCGCTGCCCTTGAACTGAACGTTTTTGTCCTGGGCCCAAGTGGTGGTGACCGAAAGCATCACCACCATGGCCATCATGCACACCACAAACAAGAGCCCGATCAAACTCAACACATCCACCCAAAACACAAAACTGCACAGATCACTGAACTGCAATCGGCCCATGCGAGAGAGGGCCTTTCGAATCAGTCCTTGGGTGTGACTTTTGTGAGCATTGAACATGAGCGGGCATCCCTTGGGTTTGATGAACGACGCTTGTCCATACTGGCCCTAGGTCGTTGATTTTCTTAACGCGATCTCATCGCAAGTTGTTGCAAATAAAGATTACGCAAATCTTGTACCACACCCCTGTCCAAGGACAAGGTGGTTTCATAGGTGTCATCGCTAACAGGCGTGATGCTGACCAATTGGGCACCATAAATCACACCTTCAACTTTGGTGCGAAACGTGTCATTGACAACCGTCATATCGGACACGGTGGTGTTGGCATCCAAATGTTGACCATAGACTTGTTCAGTCAAGGCGCGATAAGCATCTAATTTTGAGGCACGGATGGCCAAAAGACGCTGCTGAGCAGGGTTTTTGTGGTTTTGAATGCTGATCACGGCATAACCTGTTGCCACAAAGCTCTCACGCTTCTCCGCCATGGGGGCCAACAAGGACACGTTAGGGTTGGCGACTGGAGGCTGAACCTGAGCGGACTTGAAGAGTTGTGTACTTGAACAAGCGCTCAAAAGGCTGAGTGCTGCTGCTGCGCTGACAAGGGATAAATGTTTCATGGCAATGTCCTTCATAATCAAAAAAACAAGACAGGTGGCCAATCTTTGCCACCTACGTAGAACCCGCTGATCGAGAAAGAAAGTGCCTAAACTCTTTCTTCCCTACAGACATAGATTCGACCGTAACAGCGTAAGCTTTATAGTCCGAACGGTAAAAAGTCATCCTTCGACCCATGATCTCTAAAAAAACCCAAGTTTCACCAAGAACCCCGCCCTGAATCTTGTGCCGGCTGCGCTTGTGCTCGCTTCGGTGCTGATCCCCCAAGACCCAAAGAAACTGCTCAAATGAAACGAAAAAACCACTGATCAAGGTCTTGTTATGTAGATCGTCATTAAAATTATCAACTTAAATCCTAAAATAAGCTCAAACCGTGGTATTTTCATTGTTTTACCGACCTATGAGGGCATGGGACTGATGACAAAACGGCTCTTTAGCAATGCGTCCAGGCTGACGATGAGATTCTCGCATCGCTCATTCGCTATCAGAACCCTTGAGTAATTTATCATCTTTATGAAACCAAGCGCTCAATACATCGGTCAAAGCCCATCGGCTCAATCTCTAAGAAGTCTACTGGCCACCATCGCCAACTCCAACTCCACCATTTTGATCACCGGTGAAAGTGGAACTGGCAAAGAGTTGTTGGCTCGCTCCCTACATGACCAATCTGTTCGCGCAGGCTCCAATTTTGTTCCCATCAACTGCGGCGCTATCCCCAAGGAGCTTTTAGAGAGCGAGCTTTTTGGGCACCGCAAAGGCTCCTTCACCGGTGCGGTCGCGGACCGACTGGGTCGGTTTGAGTTGGCCCATGGTGGCACGCTCTTTTTGGACGAAATTGGCGATATGCCCATGGACATGCAAGTCAAACTGCTGCGTGTACTCCAAGAAAGAACCATTGACCCGATAGGCTCTACCCGTCAAATTCCCATCGATGTGCGCGTCATTGCCGCAACCCACAGGGACCTGGAGGAAGAGATCAACGAAGGGCGTTTTCGAGAAGATTTGTATTACCGCTTGAATGTTTTACCGGTCAACACCCCCCCTTTAAGAGAACGTGTCGAGGACATTGAGCCTTTGCTGCTGCATTTTGCGCAAAAGTTCGCCAACGTCCAACACGGGACCATCAAATTCAGTGCTGATTTCTTGGCAACCATGAGAAGCTATCCTTGGCCTGGCAATGTGCGTGAACTCTCCAATTTGGTGGACCGCTTCAGCACGCTGTATGCGGGTCAAGTCTTGGACCTGAAGAAAATTCCTCCCTCCCTTTTGCCCCGAGGCTTGGTGCAATTGCAATCCTCCATGGTTGCTACAACGTCGCCTTTGGTGCCAACAGCCATGACACCACCGCCTGAAGTTTTGGCGGAAATGAACCAAGTTGAACTCGACCTTGACACGGACGTTGAGGACATCATCATGCTTGCTCAAGGTATGCCCCAACTCCCACCTGAGGGCCTGTCTTTGAAGGACCGCTTGGCCGAGATCGAGAAAAACATCATCGAGCAAGCGCTCACGCGCTCCCAAGGCAATGTGTCAAGAACGGCCAAGCTCTTGAATCTCCAAAGAACGACCTTGATCGAAAAGATCAACAAATACGATTTGCGGTCCGCATAGGATGTTTGAGTTGAGCGGCAGTCCCTAAAAAAGGCGTCAAATTTTGACGCCTTTTTTAATCGTTGTTCAGCACCGTGATGCTCATGCGCCGGTTTCTAGGATCTTTTTTATCGTTCGTGTTGAAAGGATCGGTATCGGCAACACCCTCAATTCGGTTAAAGCGTGCCTCAGGAATGCCTTGCTTTTGCAACATTTTTCGAGTGGCCTCCGCCCTTTGCGCCGACAATTCCCAGTTGTTTGAAATGTCTGGGTTTTGAAAGGGTACGCTGTCGGTATGACCTCGAATGGCAATCTTGTTGGGCATGGTCGCAAGGGAGGTCGCAACCTCAGCGATCAAGGCCTGCGCCTTGCCTTGCATGCTCACCGTGCCAGATGGGAACATGGCAAAGTCTGCCTTGTCAATGATCTCAATCCTCAAGCCTTGCTTGTCTCTGGTGATCGAGACTTGATCTTTCAAGCCAGCAATTTTTTTGTTTTCAGACAATTTTTGCTTGATCTCGGACTCGAGTTTTTTGAAATTCTTCTCGTCTTGTTGAGCCGCAATTTCCTTTTTCTCCTCATCGGTCAACTCATCGGCCGTGCCTTTGCCGTTTTTACCCGTGCCTTCGCTGCCCTGGCCTTCTTTGCCTGGGTTAGAAGGATCTCTCTCGTTTTCTGGCCCTGGTTCGGTGTCTGGATTGGGGCCACCTTCGGATTTGGGCGTGAGTCTTTCTAAAAGACCGGTTTGCTTGGCCGTGAAGGGGAAACCATCAGGGTCAATGATCGAGCGACCACCCAGAACACCGTTTGAGCCCGCCAAGGAGCCAAAGGGGACCAAGCTGTGAGAGCTCGGTTTGAAATAGTCAGCAATGCTTTTGCGCTGATCGGAGTTGGATGCTCCAAGCAGCCACATCAACAAAAAGAAGGCCATCATGGCCGTCATCATGTCAGCCAGCGCGATCTTCCAAGCACCACCGTGAGCGCCGCCGTGACCGTCATCAATGATTTTCTTGATGACAATGACCGGCGCTAAAGCCTCGCCTGCCGCGGGCGCAGCAGGCGTATCGCTTGCTGGTGGCTCAGGAGGGGCTTCGACCGCTCCTGCTTCTGGGGCTTGATCGTCAGGCATCTTTACTTGCCTCGTAATCCGTCAAAAATCTCACCAAAGCTGGGCTGGTTGTGATGGCTGATGCAGACCCTTGCTGCCTCAATCACCAAGGGCACAGGGTGACCGTGCATGGTTCCAATCAAAATTTGTTGGACCACTTTGTACATCTCGCCCTCTTCGTCCACAATTTGTTGCAGTCGCATGCCCAAGGGTTCGACCAAACCGTAAGCCAAGAACACCCCCATGAACGTACCCACCAAGGCCGAACCAATCAAGGCTCCCAAAACGGGTGGGGGCTGATCGATCGCACCCATGGTTTTAACCACACCCAACACACACGCCACAATGCCCAACGCGGGAAGCGCACCGGCCATACCTGCCAAGGCGCCAGCGGGCTTCAATTCGTTGTGGTGGTGCAGTTTGATGGAGGCGGTCATCACGTCTTCGACTGCATAAGGACTTAAATTGCCAGAAGACACCACCAACAAACGCATGGTGTTGCAAATCAAATCCAAGACGCCATGATCGGCCAAAAGTGGGGGATGCTCCGCAAAAATGGCGGAAGACTCTGGGTTCTCGATGTGCGCCTCAAGTGCCACAGCTCCTTCAGACTTTAGGGTTTTCATGATTTTGGAGACCACAAAAATAACGCCCATGAAATCTTCTTTTTTGTATTTGGGACCCTTCAAAGCTTTGCCCATGCCAGCGAACGCGCCCTTGACGGTGTCCATGCTTTGACCAATCAACATGGCAGACACAGCGGCCCCGCCGATGGTGGCCAGCTCTGAGGGGGCTGCGTGAATAATTGGCTCTAAATCTCCACCGTGAAGAACAAACACCCCGAAGATGAAGAAGAATAACAATCCAATGCCGACAAATCCCATTTTGTGCTCCAATCAAAGGCTTCAGGAGCACTTGGCTCCTTCGATCCCACTGTATCAAATTTTGAGAAGTTCTCAAACCCTATGCAAAACAGTGGGTTTTTGAAGCCTTGCTCAATTCATTCTCATGGCACCTGTGTTCGCAGGTGGCACCAAAGAAGGCACAGTATCCCATGCTTCTCTGATTTCGCTCATCAAACCAAAAATCTCTTCCAACGCCTTCAAATCATTGTGCAAATTCACATGGATCAAGCGGCGCGTCACATAAGAATACAACTCATTCAAATTGGAAGCCAAATCGCCTCCCTTTTCAAAATCCAAGGCCCCTTGGAGACCTAAAACAATGCGGCTTGCGCGAGCGATTGCTTTGGATTTTTCCGAAATCGAACCCCTTTGAATATGACCCTTGGCCGTACTCAAACTCTCAATCAATCCATCAAACAACATCTGAATCAACTCTACGTTGTTCGCCGTTGCTACGCCTGTGGAGTGTTTGACATCTCCATAACTCTCAATGCCTTTTAAATTTGCTCGCATGATGATTAATTCCTGAGTGTTGATCTGACTCTCTAGGAATCGTCCCTATCTTCCGTAACTTGAGTAATCATTCCCAGAAAAAAACAAAATCAACGCCAAAACCCATCTCTTTAGAACTTTTTAAACTGGTTGCGCTTGGGGCAGCGTTAAATTCGGGGCAGGTAAAACGGTGTTGTTTTCAGCCAAGACTTGAGCCTGTGGCTCGCCCTCTGCAACCTCTGCAACCTCTGCCACCGCTGCCGCCTCAGACGCCACATGGGCTGGCCCTGTCTCAGACTCGCCCAAAGATCCAAAACCCGATAAA
>Ga0209829_10002281_pt1 | contig 14648 bp, 17 predicted proteins | sample C_140205_EF_Meta_FD_187311 | JGI IMG/M metagenome (GOLD analysis project Ga0209829, IMG submission 187311) | Freshwater microbial communities from Lake Croche, Canada to study carbon cycling - C_140205_EF_MetaG (SPAdes) (version 2) | ecosystem: Environmental > Aquatic > Freshwater > Lake...
GTAAAAAAATAGATATTGATTGTTACTATTACAAGGGAAACGCGGGAATAGGAAGCAAATGTGTACCATAAAATAAAATAGTTAGTTATAATATAATTGAATATTTTCATTTAGATAAAAAATAACCTGCCATGACTGAACTTGAATCTTCTTTAAGAGATGGAAACAACAGAAAAGAGTATCCCAATGGTGATGTTTATGTAGGCGAATGGAAAGACGGAAGAAAAAATGGTAAAGGCATTATGACATATGCGAATGGTGACACTTATGATGGCAATTGGGTAGACGGCAACAAAGAAGGACAAGGTGTGTCGACCTCTTACATGGGTAGAAGAGTTTATACTGGCAGTTGGTCAAACAACCAAAAGAATGGAGAAGGCACGATGACCTCTCGGGCCGGTGAATATGACGGAATAGATGTTACTACTTACAAAGGAATATGGGTAAACGACAATTTACCAACTGGCGAGATTTACTATGGAGAAGGTGATAGGAAGAGTGACACGTACAAAGGCGAATTAAGACAGAGATACCATCCGACTGTTGATGGATTGACGATTTTTGTTCCTCACGGAAGAGGTGGATTTTATAGAGATGATGATGGTACTAAGAGGTACGAAGGCAATTTTAACCGCGGTACTGAGTATGGACAAAGCACCACATATTATCCCGATGGTTCTAGATTAACTTCAGTAAATTCAGTAAATAGACCACACCCTTCTCCTTATTTATCAAACCAAAAAACAGTGAGAAGAGAAGGAACATATGGCATGACACCTGATAAGATGAAGGAATTAGACGATATTTATTTCAACGATAGGAACTTAGGCGGAAGTAAAAGTAAAACAAAGCGACGAGTGAGTAAGAATAAAAAATGTAAAAGTAAATATAAATATCAAAAAAATAAAAAGAGATATAGTTTCAAAAAAAATACAAACAAAAAACGCCGATAAAGTCATAGAATAATAAATAAATAATTATTATTTATTATTTTACATTTTTGAATAAAATAAAAATTGATATAAATATATATATAGACTTATATCAACAAACTCAATTCGCATAAATGATAATCCCGGTAAAATGCGTAACGTGTGGAAAAGTCATCGCCGACAAGTATAGGTATTATCTGAACAAAGTTCGAGAGAAGAAACTCGAAGAACAGCCTGGCGGAGATGATATAGCCATTGACAAGGTTCTTTATTTAACAAAACATAATATAAAAAAAACACCCGAGGGACAAGTTCTTGATGATATTGGATTCACCAAAATGTGTTGCAGGCGTCACTTTTTAACCCATGTCGATATTCAATAATAGTCATAATAATCAATAATCAATAATAAATAACCCAATAACATTAATAATAAAATTACAAGTATTTTTTATTTATTTAATCTATTCAACTATTAAATAAATAAATAAAAAATTGAATTAAAATTATACAATATATATTTATATTAAACCAGAGACCACGCATATAACATTAGTAAACGATGGCAAATGCAAGCAAAACAATATCTCGACTTTATACTGCAAGAAAAACATTATTGGAATTGCTCTCTACAAGAGGGTATGATGTGGAAGGGTACGCAAATTTTGGCGTGAATGAAGTCAACGCCATGTACACTCACAAACAACTTGACATGTTGGTTGAAATGAAAGGAGAACATAAATCAAAGGGAACAACAAAATCCAAGGGCGAAAAAGGCGATAAGAATAAAGACAAAGATGATGAAAAAGAAAATAAAAAAACCTATGTTAAATTTCATTTAGAGAAAACATTGAGTGTGAGTCACATCAACGACTTAATCGAAGACTTGTATGTTTTAGGAGTTGGCGGAGACATTGGCGGAACGGGAGTTTCTGCCAACGCGAATGACACCGTTCTCACAGATAAAGACACGCTTATTATTATCACAAAACAAGAAATCAAAACCATGAATCAGGTCTCGAATCAGCTATTTTTACAAGGGCGGTTTATTGTGCTGCTGTCACTCGACCGCTTGCAATTCAACATATTGAATCACCAGTACGTTCCGCGTCACACAATTTTAAGCGACGACGAAGTTGGCGAGATGATGAAGAAATACAATGTCATGGAAAAGTCGCAGCTTCCGGATATTTCAAGATATGACCCTGTCGCATTGGCAATTGGAATGAGACCGGGCGAAGTATGTAGTATCGACAGACCAAGTAAATCCGCGATAAGTTCGCTTTATTATAGAGTGTGCACGCAATAAATAATCGATGAATCAATGATGTCGTTTAAAAATTCAAATAAATATCTCTCGGAATAAAACTCAATATGTATTTATATAAAGAATGTGCCTGAACAAACAACCACACCATGAAAAACGGATAAGCAAATATCAATACGAATATAATTATAGAACGAGTATTGAACTGGCGATAATATAACACATAGACGAGCACCCAGACAATCGTGCATATCCAATATAAATTTCTCACCAAGTAATACCACCAAGAAAGCGTCTGTGTTCTTTTTTCCATATAATATATTTTTCGATTACTAACGGTGGCATCCTGCTCTTCATTCAACATTTCATTTTGAACACGGTCTTTTGTCGACACTAGCATGTCGTTATAAATTGTTGAATTAGAAATCTGAACATCTTGATTCCCAATTTTCGCAATTCCTAAAGAAACTTCTCCCATTATCATAGTGTGTTCATCTTTAAGTTTTTGAATCTCTTGGTCTGCATTTTTTCCATATCGTTCTATCAACAATTCAGTGTATTTTTTTGGACCATCTTTATTTAATAAATAATTATGTTCAGCTTCAGTAAACTTTTCCGGGGCAGTTTTTACATTTCTCTCTGCATCTAAATATGCCTTTTTTAAATCACTTTTTTGTCGCTCCATCATGCAATCCTGGTCGCAAGAATTATTAGCTTTCATTGTAATATCATTTATTGTTTGAATACTTTGAAGAAGAGCGGCATTATCTGTCATAGTATATAATGAATGTTTGAAGTTTGAATGCTATAATAACTAAATATTATATTAATTTTATAATTTTTTTATTATAAAATTGAATTTGATTTTTTACATTTTTAATTTGCATCCATGCAATCATAGTTGCATCCAATTGTGAAATGATTCCGCTTAAAAAAATTGATGCGCACGACCTTTTGGTCGGAAAACAATATTTGATTGAATACGCTGGTCCCCACGTGGTTTCAAATCCAAGATTCAAAGGACATTTTATTGGAAATATTTTACCTGAATGCGAATACCAATGCGTACTTTCTAAATTTACAAACGTGTTGCAAACAGGAAATGTGAGTACTCCTGATTTAAAGTTGCAAGATTGCTTTTATAATTATTATGAAACGGGTGCGCTAACCCGCGCAGCTACAATACTGCTTTTGCAACGAATTACAGGTGATAAAAATTTTACATTTGATAATTATTATTAAATAAAAAATTATAATCATTTTTTTTATTATTTAATTTTATTTCCTTTTATTCTTCTTTTTATTCTTCCTTGTTTTTTTATTGGATATGGATGCTGTAACATAATTACATTTGGCCTTGACAACATCTTTTGGATAAAATCCGTCGGTTGTTGTTATAACGCCATACATACTTGGCCTTCTATCTCTAAAAAGCCCCCAGCACGCACGATTAAATCTAACCTTGTCAATATTAACACTATGCGTAACAAAAGTTTCAGATGTTTTATTCGCTTCTACAACAATGGCACCCGTCTCGTCTGTTATGAAACAACTTCCATAAAATGTATTTGTGGCTTCTTTGCCGACGCGATTAGACGCAACCACCGGTAGTAAATTTGCTGCCGCGTGTCCTTGCATTACGCGCTGCCAGTGTAACCGAGAATCTAACTTTGGGTCTTGCGGTTCTGAACCAATTGCGGTTGGAAACATGAGAATTTCAGCGCCTTGAAGTGCCAAACATCTAGCAGTTTCAGGAAACCATTGGTCCCAGCAAATAGCAACCCCAATTTTTACTATAAAATTATCGACATGACATTCCCACACTCTAAAACCCGTGTCACCTGGTTGAAAATAGTATTTTTCTTGATAACCAAACCCATCAGGTATATGTGTTTTTCTATAAATGCCAAGACAAGACCCATCTGAATCTATCATTATTAGTGAATTAAAATACGATTTCCTACATCTTTCAAAAAAAGATATAGGTAAAACAACCTTGAGTTCTTTGGCCAAATTTTGAAATGTGCGTATAAAAGCATCCGGTTTTATTACAACAGTTCCGTCCGCGTCATTTTTATCTTCATCTATAACACTATGTGCCGTCGCAAAGTATTTGCCATTCTGTTCGTAACAAAAATAAATATTCTCAAATAATTCTTGTAATAAAATGACCTTGGCGCCACTTTTGGCGGCATCTCGAACCAATTTAACCGCCTTTTTAATATTAGCCTCTATTGAATTCGAACACGCCATTTGTGTTGCTGCAATCTTAAAAATACGATGACTCGAATCTTCCTTAATATTATATTCCGTTGGAGATGACATTTGTGACATTTGTGATATAATAATATAATAATATATTATTATATTATCTACCTCTATTTATTCTTAGTGTTTAAAAGTAAAAGAAGTAAACGAAAAAGCACAGTGGTGTCAAAATAATCTATTTTTTTTTATTTTTCAAAGTTCGTTTATTTGTTTTTTTAAAATAACCATTTTTCGTATCAGATAACGGTTCTTGTTGAGACATGCAATGTATGTTACCTCCTCCCATCAAAATTTCTCTCGCATAAACACCAACAACTTTTTTACTAGGAAACGCATGCGATATAATTTTCATAGCTTCTTCGTCGCTTTCACAGTGAAATATTGGGACAACAACCACATCATTTGTGATTATAAGATTTACATGCGAGCCCGCCATTCTTACTCCCGCCTTTCTTTGATATGAACCTTTTACTGTAGGCAGCGTATCAATTTCTTTTTGGGTATAAACAAGCGGAGGTGGATGCGGGACTTTTACAACTGAAAATGGTCGTCCCTTTGCATCCGTTGATGACTCAAGCACTTTCATAGCAGCGAGAGATACAATTTCTTGTTCTTTGTCTTCACACGCATCAGTTCCACAATTCTTTGGCCACGATAAAAGAACTTTGGCAACATCGGCGAACACACATAAATTGTCTACATGTCCGTCTGTGTCGTAATCCATAAACACGCCAAGTGGCAACCAAATTACCTTTCTCACATTAAGGTACTTACATAACACGTCTTGAATTTGGCGCTTGTCAAGGTGTTGATTTCTATTCTTATTAAGTAAGCACTGTTCTGTGGTTATTAATGTACCTTGCCCGTCGACGCTGTAAGAACCACCTTCACACGCAAAATTGAAATTTTTATAAAATTGTGTAGATAAAAAATTACTTATTTTCAGCGCAACAAGGGCGTCTAATTCATGTTTAATTTCTTTAGGTTTCCCCCACCCATTGAATTTCCATCCCAATGCTCTTAAATCTCGCTCTTGCCCTTTCCCCATCCCCTTATTTTTGTTTTTTTTTATCAAAAATGTTGGAGCAATGTCGCGCAACCAACCATCATTACTTTCAACCTCGCATACAAATATATTTTCGTCATTTTTAAAATATTCGGTTGCTTTTAACCAAGTGGAAGATGGTGCCACAATTTGAACAGTCTGATATTGACTAATTGTGCGCGCAACAGTCGCAATTGCAAGTTGCGCTGGACCAAGACGAAATGTTCCAGGATTACTTGGCCATCCTAACCATGTTGCGCGCTGGGGTTCAAATTCTGATGGCATGTAATATCCATCTCTTCGAGGTATTGTATCAAGTGTTGATTTTTCTTTTTTATGGGTTGACATTGTACAAATGTAAATGTAAAAATAATATATAGTATAATAATATATTATTTTAATAATAATTTTAAACCGTTATATTTTTCCATAGTTGTTTTCGGAATCATATGCCGCGGGTTGTCGTGCATCATTTGAACTAAATTGTCTTCTATCCATTTTTGACATCAACGGTATAAAACTTTCAGATAATTTTTTTGATTGAACGGATTGAGGACCCGCAGCACCAGCACCCAAAGACGATGACGGTTGCGATGGGTCGGGTGTGGCGCCATCTACTTCATGCATTAATTCTGTTGCCTTGCTTGAAATGGAGTCTTCTAGGGTGGCGGCTCTCGATGCAACTGAATTATACAAGCAAGACCGGTCGGTTGACCCCGACTTTTTTTCCTTTGTAGTATTTGCCAATTGAGCGCCAAACTTACTCGAATCAAATGCGAAATTATACTCGTCAAAATTTATATTGCTTCTTTGATACATGTCATTAACTAAATAACCAATGTAAAGCAATCCGGCAAATAAAATAATTACCACTAAAACAGTGACGAGTTCTTGAGGCAACCATCCAAGGTGCATCAGTACGATGAAAAATATAATTACAAAACAAATCAAAACAATCAGTTTCATTATTTTTACGCGAGCTGCATATTGCTTATGATAATATGTGTTGATATCAACCATCCTGCCAGTATTGCTTATTTTTTGTTTATCAGCTTCTAAAGCATTTTTCTTTGCCATTAAATCATTTTCTGTAAGTGTAATAATTTTCTTTTTATCTTCTAAATTAGAATTCATTTGTTCATTTACTTTCAAATGATTGCTAGCATTGTTCAAAAGTGTATCAAATAATTTTGACCGAAGTGTTGAAATTTCTGAAATATCATTGATAATTGTTTTTTGTTGAGCAACATTGTCGGGTGATGGATTCGATTTAAGTAAAATATCTAAAGCAGTATATTTGTCATTTTCTAATTTTTGTAAATTAGAAATTTGTTCTGTTAATTCATCAGTTGACTCTGGAGAGGGTTTTGTAACTGTCACTGTCGGAACCGTGGGAGCTGTAGTAGATGCAGCAGTATGTTTGGGTGAATTCGGCACAACCGAACTTTTATTCGTCATCGAACTTACCAAACTAGTCATTTGTTAATTTATTTATTTATTTATTATAAAACAATAATAATATATACATACATAAAAAATAAAGTATATTATTATTATTTATTAATGAAGAGAACAAATTAAATGGTCAATAAATCTAAAATCAAGGGGTAAAAGACCCCACGCTTACAATTACAATAGTGGATTAATTTCACCAAAGGGTAAATCGGGTCTTGAAATTTTAAAATAAGCCAAAATGTATTGAATTATAAAATATATAAATACAATCATCATCAATGTTCCAATTATTAACGTAACTGATGACATTGACGATGAACTTTCTTCGCCTTCTCCACCTTCACCACCTTCTCCACTCTCTTTCCCCCCCCCCATAAAAATATTGCTAAACATAACGATAATTAAAAGGATGGCAATAACAAACCATACAGTATAATATGCATAACTTGATTTGAACTGAATTCGCGTATCCTCTTCTTGACCTATCAAAGATTCAGAAAGTGCAGATGTGGATGCTGACGACGACATGAATGACTCTTTGATTGGTGCGATTGAAGAAATTGTATTTGCATCTACGGTGTTATCCAGAGTTTGTTTATGAGAATCAAGTTTAGCTATTTTTGCTTTTATTGCATTTATTTTTTGTTCCATGGCTTTTCTATCGGCCAACGTAGTTGACTGTTGCGATGATACTGCCTTTATTAATGCAGTTGCAGCATTTAACATATCTTCGCGCGCAGAAATCAGCGTCTTTTCAACCTTCGGAGAAAATACTAGCGTACTTTTTTCTTTATTCGCGTGTTGTAAATCTAAAAACGTTTCAACAATCCACACGGGAATGCTATTCATTTTTGCAAATGGACGAATCTTGCTAGCAGGGTCTTGTGTGGCAGGGTCTTGTGTGGTTACAAGCACGAAATTATTCACATTTTGGCTCCAGTAATTTAATGATATTCCATTTCCTTGACAATACTCGCTTGCAAGTTTATTTTGTTGATTGATATCTTCTGGAGACGCAGGCGTTATACATGAAGCCATCCAACTATTCATAGCGTTTTCATTGTAATTGTTAAAATCCGCAACGCACATGGGTGTCCCATTGACCATGCTTGTTGGTTTTGGACAACATTTTTGTCCTAGTGGTGCAACGCAACTAGCGCTATCAGTTGGATTAGCGCTCCACCCCGGAACTGTTACACCCGCTTGAACGCATGGGCGCAAGGTTGCAGTTGTAGAATCTGGAAGGGTGGTTCGAATGTCGCCATTTGAATTTGAAACGCCCATTGCAGCACAATCAGTTCCACTCAAAGACGCGTCGCAGTTGAAACAACTATTAATTGGTGTAAGCGTTTTTACTTGAACAACAAAGTAATTCTGGTTTTTCAAAAGCTCCTTGTTATATTCCGAAAGAGCGCTTGAATATGAAGCCATTTTTGAATCAAAAGCATCATCCAGTTTGTCTAGAGGCGTGGCCTCCTTCGTATCTTTTGGCAAAACAGTTTCAGGGGTAGAAGATGCAGCTGCTGATGCTACAGCTGCTTGAGGTTGTTGGCTCCCATTATCGAACCCTTCAATTCTCATTCCCACAATTTTGTTGTCTCCGGTATTTTGTGCTAAATAAGTATTCATACGGTTTAATTTTTTTTCATCTTTTAAAAATGCACGTCCCTGACTCAAACTAATATTTTTCAAACTATGCCTGTTATTTTCACCAGAATCATTACATTTACAAGGAATTAAACCAGTAACAGGACAAACTTTTCCTTCTCTATTATCTAAACTTTTATCGTCATCATTGTCGTTATTAGAATTATCACTAGTTCCAAATATATTATCAAAAAACATCTGTATATATGTTATATATTATTATTAACTATAACATATGCGCAGAAAAACTTGTAAAAATTATTTATATATTAAAATTAATTAATGTTAAATGTTGAATAATATTGAATAATGTTGAATATTGAATATTCATAAAAGTTATTCAATTCAGTTAATTGTCTTGGTCACATGTCACATTTTGCGAGCAAGGGATTAAAAGGGACAGCATGTCCCTTTAGCATGTCCCTTTAGCATGTCCCTTTTTCACACACTTTGTAGTTTCGGTTTGAACATTAAATATAATATTGATGCAGACCCAACTAGGTACATTATAATGCTAAAAAAGGTCGTTTTATATAATTCATTATAATCATCCAATGATGCACCTGCCGCCAATTTTGTCTCATTAAAATTATCGCCTAATTCTAATACACTTGAATATTTTGTTTGAAGAGGTGTAATGTTGGCATTGATTTTTGAAATTGTTTTTGAATTTGAAGACATTTGTGACCGAACTTGTTCTAGCAAGTGATTTGCAGCATACCTATAATTGAGCAACACTTTGTCATTCAAGTCTTTTGCGTGAGAATCAGAACTAACATGTCCTGCAGTTGTCGTCGTCGAAGTTGGTGTCAACGTTGGCATTGATAATGTTACATTCTTGTGGTAATTTACATAATTTGATTTATATTGACTAAGCATATTATCAAATAAAGAATTCACATTATTTATTTTACTTTGAATATCATCTGTTGCCATTGTATTTTTTCCTATATTTTTTGTTTGTTTTTATATTGTATATATTTATTATTTATTATATATATACAATTATAAATTTATTATTTTATATTTTATTTATTACTCACTCAGCAATTGCTTTTGGGGGGGCACCACCACCACCGCCAAACATTGCTGACATTCCAGGTATCTTGTCGAACATTTTACCCATTGAACTTGATTCAAATTTGTCTAAAAATGATTGTGCCGTTTTTAAAAGCGGCTCCATGCTTTTCATATTTTCCATCAACTTTTGCTGCTGGTCCATTAGCGTATTTGTTTGAGACGTAAGACCTCTCACGCCATCTTGGCCCACCAGATTTTCTAAATTATCATATGCCGTCTCTAACGTTTTGGCATAATCAACTCGGTTATTTACGGGAAGGTCGTCTTCGTCGTTGATGCTTGCCGGACTGAGTTCAGTCATGGGTTCAACCGAACCATTGGTCAAAGGCTTTTGGGTAGAAGTAGAAGAAGCAGATGTCGTTACTTTCTGTTTTGACGCCTTGCCTGATGTTCCTGCACCCATTACTCCTGCTGCTGCCGGTTTGGCGGCTGCTGCTGCTGCTGCCGGTTTTGCTGCTGCTGCTGCTGCTGCTGCTGCTGCCGGTTTTGCTGCTGCCGGTTTTGCTGCTGCTGCTGCTGCTGCCGGTTTTGCTGCTGCTGCGACGCCATCCACCTGGGTGGCCGATTCATCAGCAATTGCATCAGGGTTTGTCGCCGCATCAAATCCTTCTTTACCGCTTACAAGATTTCTGGATATTACAGTAATAAAATTTGTTAATATCAAAGTTACAATCAATACAATTGTCATATTTTTACTAAAGTATGTTGATATGAACCCTATTGATAGAAATATCAATAGCGCGTAGCTATCTCTCAACACAACATAACCAAAAAAATTAATAACTGCTAAAAATGCAACAATGTACAATACATTTTTATCTTGCAGCATGGATTGAACCGCCTTCGGAAGTTTCATGTGAACGTTGACCATTTTATAGTATATGCGTATATATGTATATATAATTAACGCAAGAAAATAATATGTATAAACAATTTACATACAACTCAAAATATATATTATTATAACTTTCTAAAAAGCATTAATTATATATTAAATTCTGTTAGTATGGAACAACATACAAATCATCATTCAAAATATGACTTGGCATTTTGTGAAATTTTTAATTCAAAAATTCATGGAAAAAATAGTAATAGTTCAAAAAATATTGAATCGCATTTTTTAATTTTTAGAACATTGTGCATTAATGAATTTTATACCATAACACAATTTATTCCAATTTCAGATTTTATTTCCACAATAAGAGGTGACTATATTAGAAATAATTATTCTCGATATTTGCACCCAGTCATTAGAAATTACAATGAAATCCTTATAAAAAAACATTACATATCTTTGGAAATTATAGAGTGTGTTGAACTTGAAGGAGGAGAACAAGTGGCGATTTACAAAACATTTTGGTTGCGCACATTTCAGCGGAAATGGAAACGTTACTGCGACTCAAAAAAAAAACGTCTGGCTGCATTGTTACAACCTTATGGACTATTTATGAGAGAAATTGGTATATCTTGTTTCAATGGTTTTAATGATACCCGCTTCCAACCTAAAATTATATAATTCCCATCTATAATTGTACACCTGTTGTTATATTTTTTAAACATTAGTACTCTTGAATGTGGCGGCGGACGCGGACTTGTCCATGCATCATTTGACCAATTTTGTTCCCCGATAAAAATTTGGTCTCCTTCTATTTTCAAAATTACAGCAATGTGACCATAAGGTGTATCCTCTTTGTTTCTTGCCCAAATAATTACATCATTTACTCTGGGCATATTATTTTTTCTTCTACAATTCAAGTTATTTTTATATGTTTTGAATTTATATTTTTTACCATTTTCAATTGACTCAACTGTTTTTAATCCAAATACATCTTCGGCACCAACAACTGACGCAAATGTAACACCGAGTTTGGTAATTAGGTACCTTCTGGCATATTCAACACACTGCCACTGCATTCCAGAAAATATATTTTTATTTTTGTACCTGATAACATTATTAAAGCCCGATTCAAATGAATTATTGCAATTGGAATATGCCGGAACATCTTCTAAATGGCCCAAATGGCCAATCTTCTTACCAAATCTAGTAACACATTTTATTTTTTTACTATTATGTATTATTTTTTTTACTTTTGAATGTCGACTCGTTTTATTTTTTCGTAAAGAGTGTCGCATAGGATGTTATGTTATGTTATGTTAATATAATATTTATATTATTATGATATGATATTTTCTAATAAAAAAATAACTGAATAATATAAATAAATTTATAATAAAGGTGAGAGGTTGGGGGCGAAGGGAACTTTACTGTCTGTGTTTCCTGGTTTGTATGTGTTTCCTGGTTTGTATGTGTTTCCTGGTTTGCCTTTTATTTTTTTTCATCTTTCTGGATTGTTGTCTGTATTTCCTTCCACCACGCTGTGCATTGAATGCTGCATGTTGTTCTTGAGGCAGCGTATCCTGAAGGCGCTGTTTGAGCTGATTGCTAAAATTCGAGAGCACCTGGCCAAGAGCTGTAATATTTTCAGACAAGGTGGCATCTTCTGCATCTATAAATCCGCGCATTTTATCAATGTCTGCAGGAATGTCTTTGAGAATATTTTCATACATTTGATTTGTCTTTGTTAATGATTCCAGCTGTGCTGTAAGTTCTTGAATTCTTTTATTTAATTGACCAATTTGGTCATTCAAAATTCCAATTTGCCCTTCAGCCACCTCTTTCATTTTTACATTTTCATTCATTTGGACTTTATCTGCCAAGTCACCCACCAAGCGCTCTCGTTCTTCCATCATTTTACCTCTGTTAACAACTGCCGCATCCAGTTCGCGCTGTATTTCTCCGCGACCCGCAATATACTGTTGAATAAATAAAAAGTAAGGATTCAAATCATCCAGCATCTTCCGAATTTTTTCAGTGTATTCATTTATTTTAACTGAATTCTCTCGTGTTCTAGATGCAACTTGTGCCAAACTCATCAGTTTATCTCTTATTAGAGCAACAGATGGACTTGCTTTCAAATACTCCGGCTTATCAATTGAAAGTTTACTTTTTCGACGAAATGTTTGTGCGCGTGGCGATTTGTTGCGTCTTGGAGACGACTTTCGCCGTGGTGGCGAATTACGTTTTTTTGGTGATGAACGCAGAGACAGAGACCTCCTAGGTGACCTGGGCGAACTAGGTGATTTTTTTTTGAATAGTTTTTTTAAAAACGGAGTCATTCCTTTTGTTCGATTTGGAGATGAACGTATACTTGAATCATTCATATTAAAAATTCTAGGAGACCCTTGCGGAGTAATATTATTTATTGATTCTTCTGCTGCTAAAATTGGAGAAAGCTGAGAAACCTCCGACCGTTGCCCTTGCTGTTGCTCTTCGGGTGTAACCATAACCATCGATTTTGATTGAGAAAGTTCAGGGTCAACAATGTCGACATCAATGGGAGCAGAAGGAATAGGTTCTTCAACTTTAACAACTTCAGATGCTGCAGGAGGGTCAATGATGTCAATGTCAAGAGAAGCAGGAGCAGGACCAGCTTCTACAAACTCTTGTCCCACCGGTGAAGGAATCCCCAATGCCCGCCTTTCTCTTTTTCCAATAGAACCATTTTTTCGTTTTGTTTTTGGTGGCATTTGTAATAATTTAAAATTGTAATTCAAATATATAATATCATAATATTATATATTTTAAATATTTGTAAAAATTAATCAAATTTTTCAACATCTCTTGTTATTTTTCCTAATGTTTGTAATATTTGTTCTTGGTCTCTCTTTATTTTAAATAAATTATCATCTGTTTTATTCGCATCGCCATCAATTCCATCAATGTATTTTGAAAGCTCTTTATATTTTGCCTCCCTGTTACTTCCTTTCATTAGCAACGCATTCTTCAATTTTCGTATTTCTTTGAAAATCATTTGTTGGTCCCTTTTTATTCCAGCCACTATTGCGCTAGGCACTTTTTTTTTGATTGAAGCTTTTACATTTTCACCTTGATATTCCTGGTCATATTCAAATTGTTCGTCACGTTCTTCATATTCATCCCGCCGCTTACTATTATCATGGTGATGATAATGATGATGCTGATGTTGATGATGATGAGTTTTATGATTAGATGCTTCTAAATCTTTTAAATATTTTAACAATCTCTCTAAAGCCCCGATTTGCATTACCATTTTATTTTTAAACTCTTCATAATAATCATCATATCTATTTACAATGTCTTCTAAATGCGGATTTGATTGTGACTGTTTTCTTATAAATATCCTGTTTCTTAGAATTTTATTTCTATTTTCCTCCTGTTTGCATTTTAAAATATGCATGCGTGCATCTCTATTGAATAAAGATAATGCGGCATCTGAACCAGTATTTGACTCGAGGTAATCCGGTTTAAAAACTAAAATGCTCTTCTGAATATGCTGCATTAGTATACAATGTATATAATTAACAACTAATAAATTATTATTTTTATATTTATTATGAAATGATATAAAATTATTTTTTAATATTCTTTATAACATTTATAACAAATGAGCATTGTAACATTTACAGATATTTTGGGTAACAGTACACAAGTCAAACTAGAAGAATGCATACCTCTTGAACTGAAACTAAATCTTACACGATACGGTGAAAAATACAGAGAACTAGGTAATTTTCTATACAAGTACAAAACACAGTATGGATATAGTAGTCAATTGCCATCAACTAAAATGGTCAGCACGGATGAATTGGCATTCATAGGCGAGTTGCGTAAAATGAATTATGACGAATTGTTAAAAAATCACTCTGAAAATTGGAATAAAGATTACTACTACAAGTAATTTAATATTTTCTTGAATATTTAGATTTCGATTTTCTTGAATATTTAGATTTCGATTTCGATTTTCTTGAATATTTAGATTTCGATTTTCTTGAATATTTAGATTTCGATTTTCTTGAATATTTAGATTTCGATTTTCTTGAATATTTAGATTTCGATTTTCTTGAATATTTAGAT
>Ga0209829_10002283_pt1 | contig 14647 bp, 5 predicted proteins | sample C_140205_EF_Meta_FD_187311 | JGI IMG/M metagenome (GOLD analysis project Ga0209829, IMG submission 187311) | Freshwater microbial communities from Lake Croche, Canada to study carbon cycling - C_140205_EF_MetaG (SPAdes) (version 2) | ecosystem: Environmental > Aquatic > Freshwater > Lake...
TCCAGTCCGGGCTTGTGGTCAATGACTTCTGGCCCCAGTCGAAACATCCTTCGCCGAAAAATTATCTGTGTTCCTATCTCCCATGAAAAAAACATCCCTGTTTTCCGGCACGGTTCGCCGCGCCTTTACGCTGATCGAACTCCTGGTGGTCATAGCCATCATTGCAATTCTGGCGGCCATGCTCCTGCCAGCACTCAGCCGGGCCAAAACGGCAGCCAAGGTCAGCAAGGCCAAGCTCGAAATGGGCGGCATCGTCACCGCCATCCAGTCCTATTACTCCACTTACAGCCGATATCCGGTATCGCCGGGAGTGATGGCCCAGGCTGCGAATAGCAAAGATGATTTCACCTATGGGGGAACATTCACACGCCCCGGCGGAACGACCTACGCCATTGGAACCAGCGCCACTCTGAACAACAGCGAGGTCATGTCGATTCTCATGGATATGACGAACTACCCGTCCGGCGGTCCGACGGTCAATGTCCGCCACGTGAAAAACCCCCAGCAGATTAAATTTCTCACCAGCGTCACCATGGCACCCACTGCGGCGGATCCCGGTGTCGGGCCCGATCTGGTCTATCGCGATCCCTGGGGGAATCCCTATGTGATCACGATGGATCTGAACTACGACGAGAAGTGCTGGGATTCCTTCTACCGGTTACAAACCGTGTCCGGATCGGATGGAACCAGCGGTTTGAACGGGCTTTTTAATTCCACAGGAGATCATTTTGCCTTCAACGGCGGTGTCATGGTCTGGTCGGCCGGGCCGGATATGCAGGTGGATTCGACTGCGCCGGCCAATGCCGGGGTCAATAAGGATAACATCCTGACCTGGAAACAATGAAACAAACTCCAAGTTCCAAGTTCCAAGTTCCAAGGCCGGCCGGCCGGGCGGCCGGCTTGCGGGCCGTTGGCCGGGGATCCGGTGGACTTGGGTGGTTTACGGCCGCATTCACCCTTATCGAATTGCTGGTGGTCATTGCGATCATCGGCATTTTGGCGGCGATTGTCGGGCCGTCTCTGGGCCACTTTCGCAAGGGGGATGCGATGCTTGCGGGCACTCGGCAGATGCTGGACGGAGTGGCGCGTGCCAGGCAGTTGGCCATAAGCCAGCGCACCATGGTTTATATGGTGTTTGTGCCGCCGGGTTTTTGGATGGATAACTCGGGCCAACTCAACACCGCTTGGTTCGGCAGCCTCACCCCTCTGCAGCGCACCGCCGTAACAAATCTGTTGGACAAGCAGTTGACCGGTTTCAACTTTGTCACCCTGCGCAGCATCGGCGACCAGCCCGGCCAGAACACTGCCCGTTACCTCTCCGCCTGGCAGACGCTGCCGGACAAGTGTTTCATCGCGCTGGAAAAGTTCGCCCCACCTCCCAACTATCAGGTCGGTGGCACCAATGTCACCGGGTTCAGCTATATCAATACCATTCCCTTTCCGACCGAGGACTCTCCGGTGTCTGGGAACTTGAATCTGCCCTGCATCGCCTTCAATTACTTGGGGCAAACAGTGACGAATGGGGACACATATATTCCGCTGGCGCACGGCAGCGTTTCGGCTTTGGTGAACGGCGTCACCAAGGTGCCGGTGATGGTCAGCGGGGCTGAGGGCTATCCAACTGTTTTGGAACAGCCTCCGGGCAACAGTGTGGAGGCCTATAATCTGGTGCATATCGATTGGCTCACCGGCCGGGCGCAGTTGGAACGTCCGCAGATGCAATGAAATTTCTTACTTTCATACCGGAGAGTCGGCGGGGCGGCTTGGGGTCGCGGATGAACCCCTGCCGCCCCTTTGTGGCGGCACGGCGGCCGCATCCCGAAAGACGCGCCGCTTTCACCATGATCGAGATCACCCTGTGCCTGGGGATCATCGGTTTTGCGCTGGTGGCCATCATCGGTGTGCTGCCCACCGGCCTGAATGTGCAGAAGTCCAACCGCGAGGAGACCATTGTGGATCAAGATGCGGGAGTCTGGATGAATGCCATCCGCTCCGGCGCGCAGGGGTTTGATGACCTGACCAATTATGTGATCAGCATCACAACCAGCAACCTTTCCACTCATGCGTTTTTGACCTTGTCGCCGGGCAACGGTTTGACCAACGGTTCTCAAATCGTGGGGCTGCTCAGTGCGCCGAGCTACACGCTGAACGGTGGCAGCCTGCAAACCAATTCCGTGGTTGCATTGGTCCGGGCCCTGAGCGGTTCCGCGGTGGAAAAGGCGCCGCAGGACAACAGCACCATTCTTGATTCCGCCTTTTCCTATCGGATGATTGCCGAGGTTGTGTCCTACGTGCCATTCAACGCGGCCCCGACCAATTTTTCGGATTACCCGCCTGGATCGTCCGCCTGGCTGACCGCCTCCAACGGGATGCGCGTGGCCAACAGCCTGCTGGCCAATTTGCATGATGTGCGGTTGACCTTCCGCTGGCCGTTGCTGCCCAACGGGGAGACCGGCAGCGGTCGTCAAACCTTCCGTGCCGCCACCGGTGGACAGTTGGCATTGGTCGATACCAACCAGTCCCTCTATTTTTTCCAGCATTCCATCTACAAGTGAAACCTCAACCCAATCTGTCGGGAGCCGAAGAGGTGGCTGTGCCGCCCCGCCGCTTCCGTTCCTGCTGGCGCGTCAGTCCTGCTCAGGCCTTTTCCTGCGCCGCTTTTACCCTGATCGAAATCATGGTGGTGGTGGTGCTGCTCTCGGTGATTATTCTCGGACTGATGGCCATGTTCACCCAGACGCAGCGGGCGTTCCGGGCGGGCATGGCCCAGGTGGACGTGCTGGAAGGCGGACGGATGGGGATGGAGCTGATCCGTCGTGAAATCCAGGCCATGACGCCGGGCGGGGTCCATGGGGAGATTGTGGCAACGAATTATTTCCTCCAGCTCAATAACATCAACACTCAATCATTGGTCGGCACGACCAGCCTGCGCACCAACCTGATGGACGACGTTTTTTTTCTGGTGCGCCTCAATCAAAACTGGATCGGGATCGGCTATTTCGTGCGTCCGGATTCGGGGTTGGGTGGCGGCACGGGCAGCGTGGGAACCCTTTATCGTTTCCAAACCAACACCACCATAGCCCAGTTCGACCAGAACCCGGCCCGGCTCTTTGCCGCATTTGATTCCGTCCGCCAAATGCAAAATCCCCCCAGTGTCAGCCGCATCCTCAACGGGGTGGTGGATTTCAAAATGCGGGCCTATGGCACCGATGGCTACTGGATCAATCCCGGCTTGAGTGGCAGGATCAGCACGAACTCGAGTTGGTCCTATTTGCTGCCGGCCGAAGCCGATTATAGCTTTACGAACAATGCGGTGCCGGCGGCCGTGGAGTTCGAGTTGGGCATCTTGGAGACTCAGATTTACGAGCGTTACAAGTCCATTCCCGTTCCGGCCGCGCAGGAAAGTTTCCTCCAGAACCAGGCCGGACACGTCCACATCTTCCGCCAGCGTGTGAGCATCCGCAACGTTGATCCGGCCGCCTACCAATGAAATTCCAAGTTCCAAGTTCCAAGTTTAAAGCCCTCACGGCGCGCCGCGTCCCTCCCGCCCAAGGCCCCGTTCTTTTCCGTGCGGCCTCCTCCAGCGGCGTGGCGCTGGTGATCACTCTCATCATGCTCGCGGTGATCACCTTCATGGCGGTGACCTTTCTGGTGCTCAGCAACCGGGAGCGCGGTTCGGTGACGACCGCCACGGACCAGTTGGTGTCCCATTTTGCCGCAGACACAGCCTTGGATCGCGCCAAGGTGGAATTGATGGCGCCGATCCTGGCCTTTACCAACGATCAGGCTTTCAATCTGATGGTTTCGACAAATTACATAAACCTTGCCGGGTTTGTGAGCGGGGTGGGGAGTTATACCAATGTCAATTTCACCGCCTCCGGCAACGATTCTCTGATCAATCTCACCAACCTGTTTTACAACCCCCGCCCCCCGGTCTTCATCGTCACCAACAAGCTGACGGGGGCCAGCGATTTCCGGTTTTATCTCGACCTGAATCGCAACGGCATGTTCGAGCCCAATGGATACTGGCCGGACATCAACTCCAGCGGCCGATATACCGGGACGACAAATCTTGTGGTCGGCGATCCGGAGTGGATTGGGGTTCTGGAACATCCGCAGTGGCCGCATTCCGCGAACAACAAGTTTGTTTCCCGCTACGCCTACCTCGTGGTGCCGTCCAGCAAGACGCTCGACCTGAATTACCTTCACAATTACGCCAAGAATTTCAATCCAACTCTGCCCGTCACTTCCGTCTATTCCGGGGACGGGTTCATGCGCAACGAGGGCGTGGGAACCTGGGAAATTAATTTGGCCGCTCTGTTGACCGATCTGAACACCAACATCTGGTATGCTCCCAATGCTTCCCAGGGGCAGGCCTATAGCTACCTGACGAATCTGACGGCGAATTCGGGGTGGGCTTTTGTCGACGCCCTCTCGATCCTGCGCTACCGGTATGCGGCTAATTATAACTCGCTCGCTCCGGGCTGGCCGGGCTTTGTCCGCGACGGCATCAACGAATACTCGGCCGGTCCCCTGATGACCAGCACCCGGCTCCCGGCGGATCTGGATGTGACCGCTCCCTGGCCCGGATCGGATAACACCAATCATTTCTTCAGCGCCCAGGAACTTTTCGACCCGGCCAAGGTGGCCATCGGGGTGAGCGACACCAATTTCGTAGATCGTCTCACCTCGGCCGGCAAAAAGGGATCCTCTTATGACCGGTATACTTTCTATCGGATGCTGGCGCAGTTGGGGGTCGAGAGCAGCGCGCCCTTTGAGAACAAGATGAACATCAACTACCGCAATGTGATCAACGGCGTGGTGGTGGCCGGCATGGAGACCAACATGATTCCTTGGTCGCCGCTGGAGTTCTTTACCAATGCCGCTGACCGGATGTTGCGGGTGCAGGGTTTTACCGGTCTGAGCAGCAGCTATATTCCGGTTTATCCGGTCAATTATTACACCCCGGCGGTGCACCGGATTTTCCAGGCTGCCGCCAATGTCTTCGAGGCCACCACCAATACCCTCTACCCCTGCATCTACCGGCCGATGTTCAAACTGGTCAACGCCACCAACTATGTCATCGCCGGATTCGAACTGGTGAACGGGCCGGATGACAGGCAAACAACTCCTGCGACGGCCTATCAGGCTTTGCCTCTGGACCTGAACAACCCAGCGGATCGGCAACGGGTGAATTCTTCCACGCCCACGGCTCTCAATTTTTATGGAGTGCCGTGGGTGATCGGGGCCAAGAAAGGATTTCCGAACTTGAATGCCGTGGCGGTTCAAAGTGTTTCCCAGATCACCCGCAAACTCCAGGTGAGCCGGCCGCAGGGATCAGCCGCAGCCAAGCCGGCGTGGAGCCAATATCATACCCGGCAGATGGTTATTCTGGATGTGTCCAACAGCGTGGCTGTGGAGGTATGGAATTCTTATAGCAACAGTTATCCGCGCCCCGTCTCGGTCCGCGCCGAAGGGGTCACCCAAGGCACCCTGACCAATACGCTTGGATTCAAAACCGGGTTCACTTTCAGGCTGGGCAGTCCTTTGCAATTGGGCAACGGGCTCACCAATTTTCTGGCTAATGGATGGGCCGGAACCGGCCTGTCACCCGCCGGGAGTGCGGCCCGCCCTGCCAAAGCCGGATCCTTTGTGGTGCCTTTGTTGACGAACTGCGTGGTGCTTTCCAATACTTTCAGCGTGGGATCCCAAGTGTTTCAGCCCTCGGGCAGCAGCGTTACGGACTGGAATTATTGCCCGCAGGATGCCTTTCCAAATCCGGGCTGGGTGCTGGATGTGACCAACAACATCCGTTGCATTGTTTTTGACGGGGGTGTTTCCGGCGGTCGGGTGGTGGACTATGTGCAGTTGGCCGGATTGAATACTTACCGGGATTTGAGCGCCGAGATGGCCACGCCCAATAATGCCCTGGGGATGACCGGACTGTGGAGCACGAATCTGGTCAGCTACCTCCTGGGTGCCGGCCGCTTGATCCCGCAGGGAGTGGTCGATCAGCTCGAGGTATCCCTTGGAAACCAGCCCAGCAGCGATGATCTATGGGCGCAAAACAGCAATCCGCTCCAGCCCACCCGCAGCGACCAAATCCGCGCCTTCCAGAACTTCATTTACGGCAGTTACGTGACCAACCTCGGTCCGGTGCAAGTCCCGTTCACGCCCACGGCAAAGTATGAGCAGTTGATCAACTGGCAGGCCAACGATCCGCTGGTCCACTATCTGGCCAGCGACTTGAATTATTCGCTCAGTGGCAACCAGATCCAGAAAGTCGTCCCGCCCAACGGGCCCACCAACATGCCGGCCTTGACCTCCGGGTTCTTCAGGCTGACCGACCGCTACGCCCCGTGGGGCGGCGCGCCGGGTAAGGATCCCGACAACCTTTCTTTCAACACCGCCATCAAAGATCCTCAGATCCGCCGATCGGACGACTGGGATTTTCCTACTCATAAATTTCCCAATGTGGGCTGGCTGGGCCGGGTGCATCGAGGCACCCCTTGGCAGACGGTTTATTTGAAGGCGGAGGATATTGCCAAGGCGGCCACATTCAAAAACTGGCAGGACTGGTGCGGCAGCGGAAATGCCACCATTGCCCGCAACATGGCTCCGGTCACCGACCGCCATCTCTTCGACGTCTTCACCACAGCCTCCGCCCCCAATGCCACCCGCGGCCAGTTGTCCGTCAACCAGACCAATCTGGCCGCTTGGTCTGCTGTGCTCAGCGGGGTCATTGTCCTGACCAACGATTCTTCCAGTTCGACTCTCTACCCGATGGTGGTTAACCCGGCCGGAATTTATGACAACGCCGCATCCAATCTGCCGCCGGTGGCGCAGATTGTCCGGGGCATCGTCACCACGCTTGGCAACACTAATGGGACCGTCGGTCCGGTATTTGCCAACCAAGCCTTTCATAATCTGGGCGATATCCTCGCCACGCCGCAACTGACCGACCTGTCCCCGTTCATCAACACCAGCAGCCTAGGGACACCCGGTGCCGGCGGTTTGAGCGATGAGGTGATCGAGCGGTTGCCTCAGCAGATCCTCTCGCTGCTGTCTCTGAGCCACTCGCCGCGCTTTGTGGTCTATGCCTACGGCCAGACCTTGCATCCGGCTGAGCGCTCGATCGTCACCAGTGGGCCGTTTGCCGGCCTGTGCACCAATTACCAGGTCACAGCAGAGGCGGCGTTGCGCGCCGTGGTAAGGATGGAGGGGTCGCCTGATGTCAGATATACCCAAGCCAGTCCGGATCCTTTCGGGAATTACTATCCTCCCCGGCTGGTGTTGGAGCAGTTCAACCCGCTGCCGCCGGATTGAGCGTGTGAATTTGTCTGTTGAAAAAAGTCAGGCCCTCGGCGGCTGTCATCGCTTTGATGTTGTGCTACTAGGGGAACCGTGGAAACCGGCCGGGTGCTGATGTTCTGCGGTCAAACTATTATAATTTATGAGACCTTCGCGACCTTTAATCTGGCTCCTCGTGAGCGTGGCGTGCTTTGTGGGCGCCGTTTGTTTTTGGCGGATGGGAGATCAATGGCAGGCCCGGAAAATGGCCCCCAAAGTCGCCACCCCCGCGCCTTCTCCAGCTCCCGCCGGTAAACCACTCTCCGCCCGCACCGCCCCTTTCCTCCTGACCAGCCTGCCTGGGGTGACGAATCGGACCGTTGGCACGGCGGCGTCGGCGCGCGCCGAACGGCTTCAATACCGGCTGCACAACACCCCTCAAACCGTCGGCGAGCTCATCCACAATCCCGAGGCGATTTTGCTGGAAAACGCCTTGATTGACTCTTCGTTACCCGTTAGCTGGGCTATTCCTCCCGCCCTGAAAGGATCCGCCGACCCGGGCAGTTATATTGTTCAATCACGCGGCCCGATCACCAGCGCCTTTCGCGCCCGGCTGGCTGCGGCCGGTGCCAGCATCGTTTCCTATATCCCCAACAATGCACTTCTGGTGCGTATGTCCGCCGAAGGTGTGCAGCAACTCACCGCCTCAGGCGGCACTCGGAGCGTTTTGCCCTTTGAACCTTATTACAAACTGGATATGACCCTGCTCAACCAGTTTTTTGGAGGCAAACCCTCGAGCGATCATTTGAACGTCCTGGTTTTCGCCGATGCGGTCGGGGCGGCGCGCACCGCCTTGGCCCAGATTGGCGCCCGGGTTGTCTCGGAATCTCCCTCGCCTTTCGGCAGGACGCTGGTGGTGCAGAGCGCCCGCGATGTTGCGGCGGTGGCGCGTATTTCCGCAGTTCTCCGCGTGGAACCCCATCTGGCCAGGATTCCGGCCAACGACCTGACCCGGGCCCGGCTCCACACCGCCGCCGATACTCAGGCCACTAACAACTACTTCGGATTGTCCGGCTCCAATGTGCTGGTCAATGTGAATGACACCGGGATCGACGCCACCCATCCCGATTTTCTCAACCGGGTGACGAGTTTGACCACGAATGCCCTGGCCGACAAGGTGGGGCATGGAACCCATGTGGCTGGAATTATTGCCGGGGACGGTAGCCAGTCCAAGACGGTGTTCAATGCGGCCGGTTCGATCATGCCCGGGACAAACGGCCAGTTCCGCGGCGAAGCGCCGCTGGCAAAGCTCTTTGTGCTCCCCATCGATTCGGGCTACACCGATTTCGAGATGCAGGAGGCGGCCGCACGCACCAATGCGCTGATCTCCAACAATAGCTGGGCCTACGCCGATGCGGGATATGACATCGCCTCGGCTAGTTTTGATGCGGCGGTCCGCGATGCGCTGCCTGAAGTGTCCGGGTCACAGCCGGTGCTCTTTGTTTTCTCCGCCGGCAACGGCGGTGGCGGCGCCGACAACGGCCTGGGCGGCAGCCCGGAAACAGTGCAGTCCCCCGGCACTTCCAAGAACAGCATCACCGTCGGGGCGGTCGAACTGGCCCGCTTCATTACCAACAGCGTCACAATTCTGGGCCAGACCAACCAGCCGTGGCTGGGGCAGACCGACTCGAGCAACCAGGTGGCCTCCTTCTCGGCGCGCGGCAACGTCGGCATCGGTGTTGAGGGCGACACGGGCCGCTTCAAACCCGACGTTGTCGCTCCCGGTGTTTTTGTCCTCTCCACCCGCTCCCAGCAATGGGATACCAACGCCTATTTCAACGTCACAAACAGCACCGTCAACGCCTTTCACAATGAGTCGGTGGACACCAACGCGCTGAATGTTTACAGCGTCTTCGTCCCGGACAACGCGGTCAAACTGGTCATCACCGTCACGCCGATCACCCCGCAGGTGGATCTGCCCGTCTATGTCCGCCAGATCGATGTTCCGACAGCCAGCGCCTATGACGTGAAGCGGACCGGGGTTGTCACTCTGCCGCCGGATCTGCCGCTCACTCCGGTTGGCACGACCTGGTTTTATGCCGTTGGGAACCCGACAAATTTGCCGGTGAGTTATAACATCCAGACCGAGTTGTTCACCACCAACGACAATGGGAATTACTTTGATGTGATGCATTCCCTGGATGATGGGCTGGGGACCAACGGCGCCAATTGGTATCGCTACGAATCGGGCACGAGCATGGCGGCCCCGGCCGTTTCGGGTGTGCTGGCTTTGATCCAAGATTTCTTCACCAACCAGTTGCACTCCGTGCCCAGTCCCGCACTGCTCAAGGGCATCCTGATCAATGGCGCCCGCTCGGTGAACACCATTTACGATTTTCAGGTGCGCAACACGATCAATTATCAGGGCTGGGGGCTGGTGAACCTGACCAATTCGCTGCCTCTGCAGACCAGCAATGCCACTCCTGTATCCCTGGCACACGCGCTTTCCTCCGGCCCATCGCCGGTCCTGTGGTTTGACCAGAGTCCGACCAACGCGCTGGCCACCGGTCAGAGCCACACCTACCACATCCATCTCGATCCCGCCGCCAACAACCAGCCCCTCCGGCTCACTCTGGTCTGGACCGATCCGCCCGGCAACCCCGCCGCCGGCGTCAAGTTGGTCAATGATTTGGACCTGGTGGTCACCAACCTCGATGATCCCGCCAATCCCTTGGTTTATTTCGGCAACGACATCCCGGTCGGGTCCAACTTCAATTTTCCTTGGGAAACGAACAATGCGCCCAATCTGGATTCCATCAATAATGTCGAGAATATCTATCTCTCTCCGACTCTTGGGACGAATTATTCCGTGTCCGTCATCGCGCGCTCCATCAATGTCAATGCCGTCACGGCGCAGACGAACAACATTGTTCAGGACTATGCGCTGGTGATTTCCAGCGGCTATGCCGGGACTAACACCCCCCTCTCGCTGTCCACGGAGGATCAGGCGCAGGGGGTGGTTTCGAGTTTGACGACCAACGTGACTGTGATGACCAACCAGTTCAGTTCCTTGGACAACCCCGACATTTCCGGGGAGTTGCTCCTGGGGCAGCATGTGGGGGCCAGTTCGCCGCTCATCGGCACGGCCTCGGTGGCTTACACGACCAATACGGAGTTGATCACGCTGGGGCAGACCAACCAGTGGCATTTCTTCATCTTCACCAACACCACCTCCTTTACCAACGCCGCCTTCGCCACCTTCATCCCGCCCGAGTTGTCCATGCCGCGCATGGGGGCGACCAATACCGACAACACCGCCTATGCCACCCGGCCCGAGGCCGACTTGGATATGTTCGTCTCGACTGATTCCGGTTTGCTCAGTCTGGATACGAACGTGGTTGCAAACGCGCTCAAATCAGTCGGCCGGGGCGGCACGGAAGTGGTGGTCTTGAGCAATGCCGTTCCGGGCAGCGTTTATTACATCGGCGTTCAATCTCAGGACCAGTTGGGCGCCGAATTCGGCTTTTTCGGCGTGTTCAGCCAGTTCCCCTTCGGCTCTAAGGATAGCAAGGGCAATTGGTACATACGCGGCATCAATGCCCCGGCTCGGATTCCTGACGGAAGCCCGGCCCTCCCGGGGTCGGCACGGATTCTGGCCATCGCTCCGGGTCAGATCAAGGTCCGTCACCTGGTGGTGACCAATGAATTGAGGCATGAGAATTTCGGGGATCTCCTCGGGGTGCTCAGTCATAATCGAAAATCAAGCGTCCTCAACAATCATACCTTTGGCAGCAGCGCTTATAATCAGATCCGCGTTTATGAGGATTCCGGGGAGTTGGGAGTTGGCACCGGGGCGCAGCATACCGATGGACCGGGTGGGCTGAATAATTTCACCGGTGAGGAAGGGGCGGGCTTGTGGCTCTTGACCGAACAGGACAACGCCTTGACCCATACTGGCCGGGTGCAAAGCATCTATTTCAAACTGGAGCCGCAGATGAACACCAACAACGGCGTCATCCTTGATATCCAGCCCAACAGCTTCGTGTATGATTATGTGGATGTCCCGACGGATGCCACCAACCTGACCATCTGCGTCTATAACCAATCCGCCGCTCCCGCTCCGCTCCAGTTGTATGTCCGCTATGCTGCCCTGCCTACCCAGTCGGCCTACGACTACACCCTGACCATCAATCCGCCGGGGGGATGCCTTTCGATTAGTCAGACCGACCTGCCGCCTTTGCAGCCCGGTCGCTACTACATCGCGGTCCTCAATCCCAACCCCGTCTCCCAAACCATTGAGCTGCAGATGAACCTGCAGCTTGGGCTCACCGGAATTGCACCAATCTTTTTTAACTCGGCCGGATCCACGCCCATCCTCGACGATGCGGTCAGCAGCAGCTCTATCCAAATCAGCAGCAAGGAAACCATCGTCTCCGCCTCGGTGGGCGTGGTGCTCAATAGTCCCCGGGATTCCGATCTGGCCCTGACCCTGATTAGTCCGGGCGGCGAGCGGTTTGTGCTGATGGAGGACCGTGGCGGGTTGAGCGCAACGAACATGGGGCATCTCAACACCGTGACCAACTTCTTTGGCCAGACGAGTGCCGGCGGTGCCAATGCCAACACCAATACCATCGGACCGGTGCCGACTTCAGGCACACTTCTGGTGGATTATAACTTCTTTGTCGTGCCGGACCAGATGGACGTTTATTACGAGGGACGGCCTATTTTCAGTTCGGGCTATCGTTCCAACGCCGGCCAGTTCTCCATCCCCTACGGCCCGGGGACCGCGACCAACCTGGTCATCGTGATGAATCAGGGTAACAATCCGCAGCGGACGCGCTGGGTATACACCCCGGCGGTGGTCAGTGACAACTACGCCTATCTGACCTTCACGGAGGACACCAGATTGGCCGGCATGCCGATCAAATTCGCCGTGCCTCCCTACGACCGTGTTTCTTTCAGGACAAATTATAGCGTGAGCGATTTCGAGTCGTCGCCTACCGGAGACTACTCTGCAGTCACCAATCTGCCTGATGCCAACGGGGGTTGGGTTTTCTCCACCAATGCGCTGGCCGGCATGACCAATCTCGTCAACGGACTCTCCAACCAGGTGAGTGTGGTCAGCGACTCTGCCACCGCGCAGTCCGGCAGCAATTATCTGGCTCTGGCCTATGGATCCATCTCACGCACACTCCAGACTGTGCCCGGTGTGAAATACTCGCTCTCCCTCTGGTACAGGGGTCCTGGAATCGTCGGTTGGTGGCGGGGTGAGGGGAATGCCGCCGACAGCTCCAACGCGGAAGGCTTGGGCAACAACGGCAGCGCTATTGGCGGATCTGCCCTTTCTTACACGCCCGGACAGGTTGGTCAGACCCTCCAACTAGACGGAACCAACGGCTATGTCCAAGTGTCCCAGTCTCCGTCCCTCGATGTGGGGCAGGGGGCTGGACTGACGGTTGAGGGTTGGATCAATCCGGCGGATGTCAACACGCCTATGCCTATGTTGGAGTGGTTGGCACCGGTGCCTGCTCAGGTCGTGCGGGTGGCGGGCCCCGTCTATAACCCTGGTAACGGCCATTATTATTACCTGCTGGGAACAAATTCATGGACCGCTTCTGAGGCTTGGGCAGTCGCTTTGGGCGGACATCTGGCTACGGTCAACTCCACCAATGATGCGGCTTGGATTACTAATGCCTTCTCCAGTTATGCCGGGACCAATCGAACCCTGTGGATCGGGTTGAACTCGCTGGGCGTCAGCAACACCCTTGCCTGGTCGGGCGGTCAAACCAACCTTCCCTACACAGACTGGGATACGACCTCTCTGCAGCCCACCAATTGCAGCGGTCAAAGTTTCTATGTCGCCATCAACAACCCCACCAATGCCCAGCCCGGCGCTTGGATGCTTCGGGATGCGGACGGTTCCAGCTGCTCGACTCCGCCCACCCCGATTCATGGCGTGGTCGAGGTCGCCCAATTGGCCACCAACGGGGTGCAGTTCTGGGTTTCTATCACCAATGACACCGGCACCGGTAAGGGCTGTCTCTATGCGGATTTAATGGATGTCAGCGGTGTTTCGCATCGCATCGCTTCGGCCTCAGGTCTGGTTCAAGCCAGTAACGGCTGGCAGCATGTGGCGCTGACTTACAATGCGGCTAGCGGTCAAGCCGGCTTGTTTTACGGCGGGACTAATGTCGCAACCACCTATTTTCCTGCCGCTTTTATCCCCCAAACCGCCGGGGACGTCCTGCTCGGCAAAAACATTTCCGGCCAGTCCTTGGAACCCTATTCAAGTTTCACCGGCGGCTTGGACGAGATGAGCGTTTATCAGCGGGCGCTTTCACCGTCGGAAATTGGGGCGATCTACCAAGTCTCAGCTTACTCGACCAACCGCGATACGGGTAAGTTTGATGCCGGTGCGTTCCCGCCGCTCGCCTTGGCCGAGGCTCAGGTGGTTGTCAACGGCGTCACGAACATCCTTTTTGGCGACAGCCCGAGTTGGAATTATCAGGTCTTCACTTTCACCGCCGCCACCAACACGGCACTGTTGCAACTCACCGGTTTGCAGCCCGGAATGCTCTTCGATTCCGTCACCCTCAACGGGATCGGTCAGGCGAATCTTTACTATCTGCCTGAGCAATCCTTGCAGGATCTGGTGGGGCAAAGCGCCGCCGGCCAATGGACATTGGAATTGCGGGACAGTCGGGTAGGAGCCACCAACTACGCGTCGCAAATCGTGGATTGGCAGATGCAATTCATCTTCCAGAACACCGCCACCCGGCCGTTGGCCCTCAATCCTTTCCAGGCGGCAACCAATACCGTTCCGCCGTGTCAGATCGCTTACTATACCGTGGACGTGCCGGCTTGGGCGACATTTGTCACCAACCTGCTGGTCAGTTCCAGCCAGCCGGTGAACCTTTGGTTTAATCAATCGACCCCGCCCACCGGGACAAATTCCGGGGATTTCCAGATACTCTCCAATGTCGTAGGAGGCATCGTACCATTGAGCGCCGCAACTCTTCCCACCTTGGTGCCCGGACAACGCTATTATCTGGGTGTTCAGAATCCGTGCGGTGCCGCCAGTGCCGCTTCCGTGGTGTTGCGGGTTGATTATGGTCTGAGCGCCTTGACCAATGAGCAACCCTTCAGCAGCACCCTGCAAAACAACGACCAAGTGCGCTATTTCACCTTTGATGTCGCATCCAATGCCCTTGCCGCCACCTTCCAGCTCCTTAATCTGAGCGGTAACGCCGATCTGGTGGTCAGCCGCAACCCGCCCTTGCCCACCCTGTTGAGTGCGGACTATGGCAGCTTCAATTCCGGGACGGCAGGGGAGGATGTTTATGTTCTGACCAACTCC
>Ga0209829_10002288_pt1 | contig 14641 bp, 8 predicted proteins | sample C_140205_EF_Meta_FD_187311 | JGI IMG/M metagenome (GOLD analysis project Ga0209829, IMG submission 187311) | Freshwater microbial communities from Lake Croche, Canada to study carbon cycling - C_140205_EF_MetaG (SPAdes) (version 2) | ecosystem: Environmental > Aquatic > Freshwater > Lake...
GCAGATCGAAAGCCTGGTCACATTGTGAAAGCCCGTGGTCATCTGCGTCCAGACGGGGCTGGCACGCTCCTCACAATCGCGAGAAACACCGCCGAAAGGAAGGGTTTGAGAGCCGACGAGTGGGCCCCGGACAGATCGACTGGGATGAAAAGTTTTGCGGCCTGTCGGTTTGGCACGCCGAATGCACTTGATCGGCTCCCGTCGGGGACTTCGGTCCCCGCCCCATCGCACACAAAGGTGGGGCCTCTGACACTCCTTCGGCCGTACGGTTCTTGCCCCTGACCCGTACGACCAAGACAGGGCGCTCCTGTCGGGTCAGAGGCCCCACTTTTTCTTTTTGGCACTCGCTTCCGGAGTGACTCTTGACGATCAAGGGGCCGGTGCGCTACTCTGCGGTGTTCCGGGCGTCCGGGATTTCACGCACCGCATGCGTGTTGGTTCCGCCCCGTTCGGGCCAGCGTAGCTTCAATTGGCAGAGCACCGCATTCGTAATGCGGGGGTTGTGGGTTCGATTCCCACCGCTGGCTCTCATCCCACCAACCGCTGACCGAAGGAACCTTTTATGGTCGCCACAGCCAAGATTGATCATGCCAGTGTTGATGTCCGCGAACTCGTTACCGGCACAGGGGCGTTTGGTCCCGGCGAAATCCGCGGGCTGACCGCGGCACTCGGCAGCGACGCCGCAACACACCGCGATCTGCGAGGCGCGGTGCGAGAACTGGAGCAGGTGAGCGACCGCAGTCCGGCAGCCTCCGTGAGGCTGGGTGTGTGCCAGTATTTGCTGGGACGTTACCGCGAGGCCCTGGAAACACTCCGATCCGCCGACGGCGGAGCCATGGCCCTCTATCACCAGGGATTGGCGCATGTCGCGCTGGAAGGATTCGACAAGGCGAAGGAGGCATTTGAGGCGGCGAAAAAATCCGGCTACGACTCCATCGTCTGCGACGCTGCCATCGCCGATACACTGCGTGCCGGCGGCCACCTTGACGAAGCCTTGCAGACGCTTGCGGGCATGATTTCTGGCAAGGACGGAGAGGCGGCAGCACGCTCCGCAGAGCATTGGGCCGTGAAGGGGGCGGTGCTCTCGGCACAGGGCCGTCCCACCAGCGAGGTCGCGGAGGCGTTCGAAAAGGCGGTTGCCCTCGACCCCGGCCATTCACATGCCCTGTTTGCACTCGGCGTGCTCAACGACCGCGTGGGCAATGATGACGACGCACAGGCCTGCTACGAAAAGTCGCTTCAGCGCTATCCCGCGTCCCTGGGCGCCCTGCTCAACCTCGGAATCATGCACGAGGACCGCAACGACTTCGCCAAGGCCCAGCAGTGTTACCGAAAAATTCTCGATGCCATTCCGGATCACCCCCGTGCCCTCCTGTTCCTGAAGGATTCCACCGCCGCCGGTGATCTGCGAACGGAGGAGCAGGAGCAGAAGCAGCGAGATCGCATCGACTTGGTGATGAATCTCCCGGTCAGCGATTTCGAACTCTCCGTACGCAGTCGCAATTGCCTGCAAAAGATGGGCATCAACAGCCTTGGCGACTTGGCGCGGACGAGCGAGGCCGAGATCCTGGCGAGCAAGAATTTTGGCGAGACCAGCCTGGTCGAGATCAAGGACATGCTGGCCTCCAAGGGCCTCTCGCTTGGCCAATTTGCGGCGCCGGCCCCCGTGGAGGAGGCACCCCAGGAGTTGGTCGAGCCTTCCGCCGACGAGCAGCAACTGCTTTCGCAGTCGATCGGAGAACTCAATCTTTCGGTCCGGGCGAGGAAGTGCACCACCAAACTGGGCATCAACCTCATTTCAGATCTGGTGCGACGGACGGCCGAGGATCTCATGGAATGCAAGAATTTTGGCGTCACCAGCCTGAACGAAGTGCGGGAAAAACTGACTGAACGCGGCCTCAAACTCCGGGGAGATTGAGCCAGAAAAGCGGTTTTATCACCTGAAAATGCCCTCCAGAGGGGCGTTTTGTTTGCCTTTTCAGGTTGTTCTCGGTACGGTGGATTGACGCAAGAAAGACAGTGCGGCCGGAGCGGAGGCCGTGGTTTTCTTGCGCCCCCCCACGGGATACTCCACGGATGACGACAGCCAGCCTGAAGGAAAAGCCCGTCCGGGATCTCGCCCGCCTTGCGAAACAGCATGGCGTGGCCGGCTGGCATGCCATGCGGAAAGACCAGCTCATTCGAGCGTTGGTCCGCAAGGCCCGGTCGCGGACGCCGGTCGCGGCGGCCGCCCGCAGCGTGACAGTGCCACTGCTCACTCCGATGGTCAGCCCGATGCTCACTCCGATGCTGATGGTTTCTCGCAGGGCACAGGGCGTGGCGAAGGCCGTGGCAGCGGTCGCGCTGACCAAACCCAGTGCGGTCGCCGTCCAAGTTCAGGACCCGGCCATCACCCAGCGGCTGAAGCACGCCCGTGATCGCATGCTCAAGGCCAAGGATCTGTCGACTCCCCCCGAGAGCGGACGGCCGCCCCGTCCGGTGCGGGATCGCATGGTGCTCATGGTCCGCGGCCCCCACTGGCTCCACGTCTTCTGGGAACTGACATCCCGCAGCATCGTTCGGGCCCAGGCAGCACTCGGACAGGAATGGCATGGCGCCAGGCCGACCCTCCGCCTGCTCCAGCTAGAAAGCGGCCTGCATGCCTCTCCCTCTGAACGCATCGTTCGCGAGATCGCGGTGCATGGCGGCGTGAAAAATTGGTTTATCGACGTTCGCGAACCGTTGCGTTACCGCTGCGAAATTGGCTACCTATCCGTCTCTGGCCGTTTTCACGCCCTGGTGCGCAGCAACGCGGTATCGACTCCCACCTCGTCTCAGGGCGACACGCTCGATGTGCACTGGGGAGAGATCGTCGATGACTGCGAACGGATCTATGCCATGAGCGGCGGCTTCTCGTCCGAGCACACCAGCGACGAGTTGCAGGAACTCTTCCAGGAGCGGCTGCGACGGCCAATGGGCCCGCCCGCGGCACGCAGCAACGCCATGGACGACGACGACGTGGCGGAAGGCGTTACCCCCTTTGATCTGGAAGTCGATGCCGAACTGATCGTGTACGGAGTCACGCAGCCAGGCGCTTACGTCACAATGCAGGGCGAACCGGTCAAGGTGCATGCGGACGGCACGTTTCGAGTCCGCATCGAGATGCCCAACCGTCGACAGGTGCTGCCGATCGTCGCCAGTACGGCCGACGGGGCAGCGAGGCAGATGGTGGTCATGGCGGTGGAGCGCAACACCAAGTCGATGGGGCCGACTGGCCGCGATGTCAACGAATGAGCGGGCAGCCCGGAGTGGCTGCTGAGTGTCCGACACATAAGAGCCTGTCAATGCAGAAGGAGCGTGCGGCGATACGTTTTCTGTCATGTCCGTGATGACGTCGATCCATGCCGGTGAGCTTTAACGAGGCTTGTTGGGGGCCGATCTATGGCTCTGGTCGCGTGTATAGCCGAAGGCCCCGGCCTCGGGTGGCAACACCACCGTTGGCTGGGACTACCGCTCGGATCACATGCCCCGGAATCCAAGGCACCCCGTCTTTTTTTTAACGAGCTCTCCGCATTCCCGGCGCCACGGCATTTCGATGGAAAACGTATCGCCGCGGGCTTCCATCAACGCCGCGGGCTTTTGCCGGCTTTTGCCGCCCATGCCTCGAGCAGTTTCTGGGGTGATCCCCGGAAGACCGCCAGGAAGGCCTGATCGAACGCCACGCCCGCGTCGAGCTGCTGGACAACCCCCTTCAGCCGGCTGCCGTCCGGCGTGAGGGCGGCGACGAATCCGCCGCCCACCACGGACGCGGCCGCCCGATCACCGTGACCGGCGAGAAAATCAGCTGGCGAAACCGTCCGTTGCAGCGCTGCCGGCAGGTCGCGTCGCCATGCCTGCACCAGTGGAGATTTTGGGGCGGTCTTCATCGCCAACGCCCGGCCAGCACCATGGGCAAACCAGGCCGGTGCTCCGCGATCCAACAGGGCTGCTGCCGTCATCTGCTCGGTGAGAAGGCCGCGCAGGTCTGCCGCGGCATCGTCGGCGTCTCCCGTGGGCGGAACGACCGCGGCATAGACCACGTCGCCCGACGCCCCAGCGTCAGCGACCATGCCCTTGGGCCGTTCGTCAGACAGCACCGACTGCCAGAAGCTCGAGAAGTCGTAGGCCTTTGCAAATGCATACACCACCAATCCTCCCTTCAGCCAGGGAGTGCTCGGTGAGGCGTCCGCTGCCGTGAATTCCTCGTGCAACCGTCGACCGACCGACTCAGCCGCGTCGGCCAGATCGTCCATCCGCGAAGGGGATAGGTTGCCGATCACGACGAATTCACCGCGGTCGACGACCACGGGCTTCTCGTCGGGAATCGCGCGGGCCCAGAGCCTGGCACCCGCGGCAAATCTCACCTTTGTCAGTTCGGCGTGGGAGAGATGCTGCGCCCGGCCGGCTGCCGCCACCGTTTCGAGATCGGTCTTGGAGGTCAGGAGATCGAGCTTGGCCCCCTGATCGATCCATTTCTGAACCAGGGCGATCACGTCATCGGGCAGCGGCGGCTTGCTGAGGGGCATTCGCTGGCCCTCGATGCCAGTGCCTTTGAGTTTCTTGACGAGCAGGCTGTCGGCACCGCTGCCTGCCTTGATGGCCGGGCCACCCCGACCTCCGCGCAGCAAACGCTCCAGCGTCACCATGCTGAAATTGGATTCCGGGTCGTCGTCGTCGTGGCAGCCGGCACAGTTTTCCAGCAGCAAGGGGGCGATGTTGGCTGCAAACGACACCTCCCCGGCCTTGAGCTTCACCGCCACGACAGGCTGGGGCGGGGGCACGGGTGGGCCGCCCGACGGCTGGGCGGCGGTGGCAGCAATCGGCTGGCTGGGATCGGGGCCATCGAAAGAGGCGCCACTGTCGATCCACCGCATCAGCAGATTCATGTCGTCCGCCGACACCTTGCCGCCGCCGCGCGGCATGTCGCCGCTCTCGATCACCTCCACCAGCCGGCTGGCGTTGCTCACGCCGGGCTGCACCATGCCCGTTTTCATCAGCCCTGCGTAAGACGCCATCTGGAAGCCGCCCTTGCGGCCCGCAATATGGCAGCCGCCACAGTGACGGGAGAGGAGCGGGGCCACCTGCGTCGAGAAACTCACCGCCACGGGCTTGGCGTTGGCCGCGGGCTTGGCGGCGGCCGCGGGCTTGGCCGAGCCGGCAGGCTTGGCCGACATCGCCGCTTTCGAGGGACCAGACCGCAGCGGTGGCAGGGAGATGGCCGCTCCATCCATGCCCTCCAGTTCGAGATCGTCCCGCAGCGATCGGCACCGCTCCCAGAGGCCACGCAGCCCCGACGGCAGTCGATCCTGCTGCGACAACTTTTCGATGCCCTGCGCTGCCTCCGCCACGCGTGCCAATGCCTTCGCAGGCTTTCCATCCGCCAGAAGTTCCGTGGCGGTGTCCAACAGTTCGCGGATCTCCTTGAGCGACACCTCGCCGGCGGCCTCCTCCGGAGCGGCAGCCGTGGCCGATGAAATTCCCTGGATGGACAGGATGAATATGAGGGCCGTGGCACGTGCCGTCGCCCATCCGGCGACAGCTGGCCACCGCCAACCGCAGGGGCACGCTGTTTTCATCGATGGCGTCATGGCTGCCTCATCACTCGCTTGGGGCTGTTTCGGAAATGCTTTCGATCTGCTTCAGGTCGGAACGCAGGGGGCCACGCCACTCTCGCGAGTTGTCTGTTCGGTGCTTCATTCATCGAACACCTGCGAAGGGCCACCACGAACCGACCAGAAACGCACCGACCGCCACAAGAGCCACGGTCGCCGCATAAAGATAAATGGCCCAGCGGGGCAGCGTCAGGCCGGCCGCTCTTCTGGGCATCGCACCCCCAACGACATCGGGGGCAATTGAATCCGGGAGTTCGAATGAATCTTCCGCAAATATTCCGCCCCGCGTTCCAGCCCCTCTACGCCCCGCCTCCAGCGAGGCAAGCGACCGCTCCACGGAGCGGTGCTCAAACGACGTGGGGCCATCCTCCAGGGTCGCTGCCGGCACCACCACGCGGGTGCCACACTTCGGACACGACACCGTGGCGCCGGCCCGACGCTGCGGCACGTGGAGCCTGGACCGACAGCCAGTGCAACGACATTCGATAGACATGGATGATCACGCTCGCAGCTGAACGGCAGTCTTGAAGCCCGCATGGCCCCTTATACCCCAAGGCTCAGCAGTCCGGCGTGCGATCCGGCGTGCGGCTTTCGTTGCGGTCGTGAGCGGGCGGCGGCCCATCCAGCGCCATGAGCGCCATGATCCCTCCGGCCGTGGCGGTGGCGGCCAGAGCCATCACCCAGACCGCTCCGACGGCGAGGCCGGCCCGGCCACAGGCAGTGGCGCCGACGTTGTCGCCCAGTGATGAGAGCAGGGCCCCGAGCCCCAGCACCACGGCCAGCGCCACCGGCAGCAGGAGCGTGAACAACACTCCCCACACGAGACACCGCCTGACTATTTCCCGCATGGCGGTTCCCGGATGACAAATTTTTGAAGGCCCGCCGCTGCCACCGCTCCAGATGCCTTCACCATGGATGCTGCGGCGGCAGGCCGACGACTTGCAGGCATTGTCGCAAAGCGTCGCCGGCCCAGTCAAGGAAGGCCGCCGCTGTGCCGCCCGGCCGGACGGCTGTAGACTTCCCACAGTGACAGGATGCATCCTTCGCGGAAAGGCTCGGCATGGATCGAAACCAGCCCGCTCTGCAGGCTGTTTCTGCGGCGGCCGCTTTTCGTTGGGGCGGTCAACGCCTCCTGCCCGGAGGGCTGCGGATGCGGCATGGCCTCGCGGTCGCGTTGTGCCTGTGGACGGCTGCAGGGCATCCGCCGGCCCGCGGCGACCAGGTCGAGATGGCCGACGGCCGCGTGCTCGACGGGCGGTTCGTGCTCCTTCCGGGCGTCGCGGCCGATCCCGCCGCTGATGCCAGGGGCAATGCTCCCAACGGCACGCCAGTCCTCATGTGCGACAACGAACTGACCCGCACGATGGTCTCGAAACGCCGAGTCGTGAAGGCAGAGCCGGGGATTGGCAATTCCAACGTCGAACGCATCAAGATCCCCCAGCGGATTCCCGAAAACGGCCGGCGTGTCGCCAGCATCGGCGCGATTCTGGGAACGACCCCGTTCGACGAATACGGCCGCCGGATTCTCTCGATCGGCACAGCCGGCGGCCGCATCGATATCGTGCAGGGCATCACGCAGATCACGCCGCGCTGGGCCAGCGTCGAGGGCATCCTCACCGAACAGCCGCTCCTGCTCGACATGCGGATCGCCACCTCGTCCATTCCGCGGGAGGTGCTCAAGCGGGTGATCGACCAGCACCTCGACCGCACCGATTCGGATCACCGGCTGCGGATCGTGCGGCTGTTTTTACAGGCAGAACGCTACGACGACGCCCGGCAAGAACTCGATGAAGTGCTTCGCGATTTCCCCGATCTCGCTGACCTGGCCACGCAGCGCAAAGACCTTGCCGCCCTGGCTGCGGCGAAACTGCTTGACGAGATCCTCGTCCGTGGCCGCGTGGGGCAGGATCGGCTGGCACTGGAACTGCTGGAGCAGTTCCCTGCTGACGATGTCGACGGGGAAACCATTGAGGCCGTGCGCGAGGCCCGCGACCGCTACCGGAAGCAGCAGGAAACGGCCCGGCGGCTGCTCGATGAATTGCGACGCCGCCTGGAGCAACTCGCCGAGGACGACACCCGCCGGGAGGCGGCGGCGCTCGTCGCGGAGATCGAGCAGGGGCTCTCCTTCGCCGCACTCGGCAGGCTGGCAACGTTTGAACGGCTGGGAACCGATCCCGACATGCCCGCCGACGCCGCCATCGCCATGGCCATCAACGGCTGGCTCCAGGGGGCATCGAGCGCGGATCGCAACCTGAAGCTGGCACTGTCGGCCGTGCGCGTGCGCACACTGGTGGTCGACTACCTCCGCGCGGCGGACCGGCCGGAGCGGGACCGGATCCACGCCAGCCTCGAGCAGGAGGAGGCCTTCGACGCGCCAACCGTGACCGCGATCGTGCGACACATGCGGCCTCCGTTTGAGGCCCCGGAAGAGTCCTCCGCCGGGCTGCATACCTTGGAGGTGCCGGGACTGGACGGCGGGGAGAGCTTCACGTGCCTGGTCCAATTGCCCCCTGAATACGACCCGCTCCGCACCTATCAGGCGGTGGTGTCGCTGCACGCCGCATGGTCCACGCCCATGAACCAGGTGGAGTGGTGGGCCGGCATGCTCGGAGCCGACGGCCTGCGGCGTGGACAGGCGGCCCGCAATGGCACGATTGTGATCGCCCCGGCGTGGGCCCGCGAACGCCAGAACGCCTACGAATATTCGGCGAGAGAGCATGCCGCAGTGCTCGCTGCTCTGCGAGAGGCACAGCGACGGTTCTCGATCGACACCGATCGGGTGTTTCTCTCAGGCCACTCGATGGGGGGTGACGCCGCTTGGGACATCGCGCTCTCCCATCCCGATCTGTGGGCCGGTCTGGTGGCTATCTCTCCCACCGCCGGCAAATACGTCAACCACTACTGGCACAACGCCCGCACGCTGCCCATCTATCTCGTGGGCGGTGAGTTGGATTCCGCCTCCTTCGGCCAAAACAGCATGGACATCGACCGCTACTTCGCGAAGGGATTCGACGCCACCTATGTCGAGTATCGCGGTCGGGGCCACGAGCATTTCTCCGACGAGATCCTGAGGATCTTCGACTGGATCGGCAGGCGGGAGCGGAAGTTTTTCCCGCCCGCAATCGACGCGGTGTCGATGCGGCCATGGGACCGCTTCTTCTGGTGGGTGGAGATGGAGCGGCCGCCGGCACGCACGGTGGTGCTGCCCTCCCAGTGGCCACCGCCGCCGGGCATCCGGCCATTCGTGATCGAGGCCAAGACGATGCCGCCCAACACGCTCCCGGCCAACGCCCTGGCGGTGCATTGCGGCGCCGACCGCGTGCGAATCTGGCTGTCGCCGGAACTGGTCGACTTCTCGCGGCCGGTGAATGTCACGCTGGACGGCCGCAAGCTGCTCAAAGACGCGATCGTCCCCGACAAACGGCTGCTGCTGGAAGACATCCGGCTGCGCACCGACCGCCAGCACCCGTTCTGGGCCGTTGTGGATTGGGAGAAGCGGCCTGCTACTTCGCCGGAGTGACCGGGCGGCGGGCCACTTCCGCTTCCTGCTGGCCCCTGGGCACCGACACGCCCGTGATGTACCAGCCGTCTGCCAGCGACTGCATCCCCAGGCCCACCGTGCCGAAATACTGACGGATCAATTCAAACTCGGGGAGCGTGCTCCCGTCCAGTCGCTGCGCCCGCACGGTGCCCGGCTTCCCGTCGCCAAACATGCCGTTGAGCACCTGCCCGGTCAGGCTTTTTGACTTCGGCATCGAGCCCTGCCGGAGCATCTCGTAAGCGGGCCGGATCACCTCTTCCTCGCGGGAAAATGACCGCGCCGCGATTTTTCCGGGCAGGAGCCTGCTCAACTCGGCCGCCACCTGCGTGTAGTCGGCCGCGGATCCGAGCGACTCGACGCCGCCTTTCGTCGCCAGCACGCGCTCGAGGATGTCGCGGTGCGATGCGATCAGCAGGTGGCCGTTGGCCACGGTCACGACCGAATGCGGCAGGAGCTTCTCGTCACGATCGCGGTCGCGGATCTTTCCCCGACGGCGGTGGGAATCCTCCTCGTTGTCGGCATGCACCACGGCACCGCCCGGAGTCTCGATCTCCAGTTTCGGGATCGCCGACGAGCGGTCGATCAGCTCCCAGGCCACGAACCCCTGCACGTCGATCTTCGCCATATCGGGATCGATCGACATGCTCTTGGCGACGGTGGCAGCAACTCGCTCCGGATCGATCGCATGGACCGCGATCACGAGCCGCTCGCTGTCCGTGTCGATCGGCATGGCATGATCGGTGATCAGCGTCATGCGGGTTCCCAGACAGGCGACGAGATCCTTCTCGATGTCGATCTGCGGGCCATCCGGATCCTCCTTCACGGAGGCGATCACGTCGTCGTACACGCCCTTTTCGCCGACGATGTCATCGACCAGGGTCTCGATGGAGACGAAGGCGTTTTGGAGATCCCATTCCAGTGACGTCCAGCCCGAAACATCGCGTGGCACCCAGACCTGCGGATCGATGGCCTCGGCGTCGGGAAACTGGATGATTCGTGCTGCAAGGTCGAAGCGGTCGGCCGCGAACGGTTGGCGGCCAGCCAGCGGCGGCGCGTAGACCATCGTGTGGTGGCGCAACGCATGGCCCCCGTCGTCGAAGACCACCATGCCGCCAGCGCCCTTGATGGCGTCAAATCCCTGCCGGCTGAGGATGGCGACGTAATCGGGGCCCTTCCGCTTCTCGCGCGGAGGGTTGGTGGCCTGATAGGCCTTCGCAAACGTGAGCGGATCGATATACCACCGCACTGCCGCTGCGGCTGCCGGCACCTGATCCTGGCAACGGGCCATCACCTTCTCGTAGCCGGGCAGCGAGGCGATGCAGTCGCCACGGCCCTGGGCAAGCGTGCCCAACACCTGTGCGGTGAGGGCGGGATCGTCGCCGACAACGAGGGCATTGCCGACCAGCGCGAAGGCCACCCGCTGGGGAGCTGCAGCGGACCTGCCGCCCTCCTCGTCTGCCGGAAGCTGATAGACCGTGAGCGGACCGCCGGCATCCGGGCCATTCGTGACGACCTTCGTTCCCTTCTGTTCGACCAGCCGCTGGTTCATTTTCTCGACGAGCTCGCGGGCCTGTGCATCGCGGCCGGTGGTGTCCAGCAGCACGACGGTGGCCAGCCGGCCCGTCGGCGATTCGACAGCCCCGAGCGCACACTCGCCTCCTGCGACATTGAGCAGATCATCGAGCGTGAGCCCCAGGCGTCCGAAGCGGCGATTCCCAGAGGTTTCGACCTGCTTCCGCACGCTTTCGAGAAACGGCTTCATCACCGGATCCTTGAGCAGCTGGCCGTACTGGCTGCGATCGAACCGCTGCCTGAACTCAGGCGCGTTGGAAATGCTCACCCAGCCGCGGGTCGTCGCCGGCAGGATTTTTTCGCTGGCCGGAAACGCCCCAGCAGCCGCGGCAACGCCGGCGGGCACGACCAGGGCCAGCATGACTGCGGCACCTGCCGCTGCAGTCACAGTCCGGCGCAGACCGATCGTTGGCTTGAAGCTGATTCCGTGCACAAAACACTCCTTGAAAAATTGGCGTAATCCGCTCGACCGGCACTACTCAACTACTTATCGTTCTTCCGGACCCGATTTCTCGACCCCGATACCCAAAACGGATTCACGCGGATGACTGTGAGCCTGCCAGAGCTGGCAAGCAGAAAACCGAAAGTTTGACAGGTTGGCGAGGTTTGCTCAACACGAGATCCCCCATCCCTCCAGTGAGCGGGCTGGGCGTGGTAGCGTGCAGAAGAGAGTCAATATGGGGCCGCGAGGCTGGGCAATCCGGGTGGCATCGGCAAGCCATCCCCGCGAGGCAGAGGCCACATCACGGTCGCGGCACCGCACGACAGCCCGATCACGCAGGCAAGCGTCGCGGCAAAGACCGTCTCGCGCGTCGCTCCTGCCAAAACGCCTAATCCGGCGACTCGGGCGACTCCAGACACGAAGGCGGCCGCCACGGCCAGCCCGATCACGATTGCCGCCATCGGCTCCACGCGGGCCTGCACAGGCAACGACAGCACGGCGCAGACCAGCGGCGGCCAGCCGAGGATCGCCGCCTGTGAGAGAGCCACGCCGACCGCGAACCGCACGGCGCCGAGCCGCGGCCCCCGCGACAGCCACGCGGGCAGGCTCGACCGTGGTTGCCCGAATGGAGCATCGAGCGATCCGGCGCGGCCGCCGATGCCAGCGGCCCGAGCCGACGTCCGATAGAGACGATCCCAGCCACAGGCACCCGCGATGCCATCCTGCAGCAGAGCCTGCGGCACGGCGAGGCTGACGAACCACACCGCCGAGAGAATCCCCCACACCGCCGCCGCCTGGTCATACTGGCCGTGTTGCCCCGCGGGCTCGACGTGAAGCACGAGCCACCCGACCATCGCCGCCAGCGATGACGCCATCGCCAACCGGGCGAGGATCTGACGCAGCGGCCCGTTGGAGGGCAGGGCGTCCAGGTGCAGCACATCGCCCGCCGGCCGAGCGGACCGCGCCGCCCCCAATGGATCCGTTCCCGTCCGCATCAAGGCCCACGCCCATATCCACGCCACCCCGCCCAGCACCATTCCCGTGACAGCCGCCAGCGACAAGGACACCGCTGCGGTCCAGACAGCGGCGCCGCTGCCCAGAGTCGGAGAGAGCAGGGCGGCACACCCCGAAGGCACCACACCGCTCGCGGCAGCCAGCAGCATTGCGAGGCTGGCGGCATCGGCGGCCTTCGCCCCAGCCAACCGGCTCGCCAGCACCGTGATCGTCGCGAGCACGCCGCCGGCCAGCAGGCCCGCGAGCACCCACGACACCGTCGTCAACGACGCTCCATGCAGGCACGCCGCGCTGATTCCCCCGAGCACGCCGCCGGCCAATGGCCAGGCCGCCCGGGCGCAGCCCCACCAGCCAACGCTTCGGCGGCCCTCCCCGGCGGCCACGCCGCAGAGTTCGACGGGCAGGTCGCCGATCGCGGCCACCACGGCCAAGCCGCCGGCCAGCACGGCGACCAACGATTGCCACATCTCCCCGGACATGCCACCGGCCGCCAGCGGCACCGCCACCGCTCCGGCGAGGAATGCCAGCCACGATGCCGGTCGCCGCGCATCGATCCGCAGGAAGAGCCTGAGCAGCAGCAGCCGTGGCAGCCCACCTCTCGCACCACCTCGGAAATGCTCAGCAGCCTCGTGCATCGTGATCAACTGGGCCCATGTTGGATCGGCTTGGCGTCATCCATGTGGCGTTATCCATGTGGCGTCACTGGTCCGGCGTCACGACGATCGCAGGAGAGCTCACCTGGAGCCCGGCGGGCGTGGCGACGGTGAAAAAAAATGCCCGGGCATCGGCCGGCGGTCGCGGGGCGGTGAGTGCGCCATCGGCGCCGACCTCGGCGGGCACGACCTGCCACGTGAGCTTGTTGATCGGGCCGGAGTCGGTCGCATCCGCATAGACCAGCGCCGCCGACGCCACCGGCCCTCCGGCCGCGACGCGGCACTGCGCGCCACGTTCATCGACTACCGGCATGCCCATCAACGGCAGGCTGGGCGTGCCGAGCACTGCCGCATCAATGAAGGCGGCAATCTCCGCCGGCGCCCATCCTGCCTCGTGGCCGTGGGGCATGTTTACCTGGATGCGAATATTCTTGGCCGCGTGCTGCACGTCGGCATGGCTCTTCATGAAACTGTCGAGCGGGTAGGCGAAGTCGTTCGTGCCGTTGACGAAGAAGATCGGCACGCGGCAGGCCGGGAGATACGTGCCGGGATCGTAGAGCTGCGTCCAGCGGGCCGACCGCTCGGGGCCGATCCGGGCAAAATCGCCGAGCCAGCAGCTGTTGTCGCTGAGGTGGCCGCAGCCATAGACGGGCACCGCCGCGCGGAAGCGGCTGTCGAGCGACGCGACCAGGCAGGTGGTGTAGCCGCCCCAGCTGATGCCGGTGATCGCCGTGCGGGCGGGATCGACGCCGGGCAGGCTCCGCAGGAGCGAGTGGGCGCGGACACAATTGGCCACGGCGTGGTAGGGCCAGTCGTCGCTGCATTCCGGCGTGGCGATCGTGTCGAACTTGGCATCGTGGCCCTGGCCAGGGCCACCGTCAGGCAGTCGAACAACGGCGTTTTTCTTCGTGCTTTCTGGGTCGGGCCGGCATCCGGCCAGGTCCATGGCGATGGCGGCGTAGCCCCGCTTCGCCCACAGCGTCACCCACTCGGCAAACGCCGTTCCGCCGCCGCCGTGCACGAGCACGATGCCGGGCCAGGGCCCCTTGCTCATGTCCGCGGCAGACTTTCCAGCGCCGGCCCCGCCGCCGATGCTCGCCGGCGTGGCGTAATACGCGAACACCCGCGTGGCATGTCCCTGAAACGGTTCGCCCACGTAGAGGAGCGACCGCACCGGCGCGGCGTCATCGAGCCACTCCACCGCCGGCGGCGTGCTGAGTGCGGCCAAATCCCACGGCAGCGACGCGGGCAGCTCTGGCGCTGGGACGATCTGCCCCTTGGCTGCCTCTTCCGCTGGCGACGAAGCCGCGGACCAGCAGAGCAGGGCGGTGCACGCGGCCCGAAAGAGCCAGCGGGCGGCGACTATTCGTGGTGGTGAACAAGGGATACGGGGCACGGCCGGCCTCCTCGTCTTCTTGGGAAAGCGGGCATTCTACGTTTCCAGCCACGTTCATCCCAAACAAAAGCCTCTTGAGCAAAATCTGTGGGTAGATTTCGGCTCGGATAGGGTGTACCCCATCGGGTGAAACAGAGCGATTTCGAGGCCTTGCGGCGTTCTCAATCCATAGGCTCTTCTGCCGGTCAGTTTCGCATTGCCGCTCAATCCCTAGACGACACCCGATGAGATCACTGCCTCCTGCTCGGAACCAGTTGAGCATCTGATGCCTGTATCTCTTGTGGAGACAAGATTTCCATCGTCTCTCTTGTGGCGACAAGATTTCATCGTGTCGGGGAAGTGCAAGTTGAAAACTCGCACCCACATGGGAAAACTTGCACCCCACCTCTCTTT
>Ga0209829_10002290_pt1 | contig 14636 bp, 12 predicted proteins | sample C_140205_EF_Meta_FD_187311 | JGI IMG/M metagenome (GOLD analysis project Ga0209829, IMG submission 187311) | Freshwater microbial communities from Lake Croche, Canada to study carbon cycling - C_140205_EF_MetaG (SPAdes) (version 2) | ecosystem: Environmental > Aquatic > Freshwater > Lake...
GCCACATAGAAGGCCTCGTGCAGGATGCGCGGCAGGTCTTCGATGGAGCGCACGAGATAGTTGTGCTTGGTGCAATGGCGGGTGATGCCCACCGTATCGCATTCCTGGAAGGCGTCGGAGCCGATCAGATGGGTCGGCACCTGCCCGGTCAGGCAGACCAGCGGAATGGAGTCGAGCAGCGCATCGGTCAGGCCGGTGATGGCGTTGGTGGCGCCGGGACCGGAGGTGACGAGCAGCACACCGACCTTGCCGGTGGAGCGCGCATAACCTTCCGCCGCATGGGCCGCGCCCTGTTCGTGGCGCACCAGAACGTGGTTGACCGCGTCCTGCTGGAACAGCGCGTCATAGATGGGAAGCACCGCGCCGCCGGGATAACCGAAAATCGTATCCACGCCCTGGTCCTTGAGGGCCTCGACGATCATTTCCGCGCCGGTCATCTGTTTCGACATCGTCTTCTCCGTCTGCTCGGTCTGATGCTCTAGTCTGTGGACAATAAAAAAGGCCCACTCGGGGGCCTGTGTCATGCGCCAATTGCGGGAAAGCGGGTCAGGCCCGTCCCGTGTCTGGCGCGTTGGGTACTACGATAAGCTTCGCGCGCATGGCGCCTCTCCACCTGAAACTTCTGTTTTCGTATCTCACGCTGCGGCCTTGGTCAAGCGCGCGTGCGCGCGTCAAAAGTCGAACATGGCGTTGATCGCCTGTTCCCCATCCTCCGGCGCCGCCCAGACGAATTCCGGCAACTGGTGGCGGATGAAGGTGAACTGGCGCCTGGAATAGTGGCGCGTGTCGGTCTTGCCCTTCGCGATGGCCTCCGCAAGGCTCGCCTCGCCCCGCAGATAGGCCGCGAAGCCGGGAACCCCATGGGCGCGCATGACCGGCAAGGCGGGGTCGAGCCCGCGCGTCGCCAGCGCCCGCACCTCCTCCAGCGCCCCCGCCGCCACCATGGCGTCAAACCGCGCGTCGATGCGGGCGTAGAGCGCCCCCCGCTCGGGCGCCAGAAACAGGCACAGGCACCGCGCGGGATCGAGCAGGCCCGGGCTGCGCGCGCCCTGAAAGGCCGAAAGACTCCGCCCCGTGGCCTCGAAAACCTCCAGAGCGCGCAGGATGCGCTGGGGATCGCTGGGGCGCAGCCGGGCCGCCGTCTGCGGATCCACCGCCGCCAGCCTTGCATGCAGGGTCGCGGGGTCTTGACCCTCGGCGTCAGCCCGCACCCACGCCCGCACCTCCTCCGGCACAGGCGGGATGTCGGAGAGGCCGCGCAGCAGGCCCTTGAAATACATGCCCGTGCCGCCGGTGAAGATGGGCAGACGCCCCTGCCCGCGCAGGTCCTCCAGCGTGCGGGCGGCGTCGGTGAGCCAGCGGCCCACCGAATAATTCACAGCCCCGTCCACATGGCCGAACAGCAGATGTGGCGCAGCCGCCTCTTCGGCCGCGCTAGGGCGCGCGCTCAGAACCCGCAAATCCTTGTAAACCTGCATGGAATCCGCATTGACCACCGTCCCGCCCAGACGTTGCGCCAAGGTTATCGCCAAAGCGGACTTGCCGCTGGCGGTCGGTCCTGCGATGAGAATGGCTTCAGGCCCCGAAGCGCTCACGTTAACGGGCTCCCCGAAGCTTGCGAAAGTCCCTGAATCCGATGTCGCATGTCCTGACGCTCGTCTCTTCGCCCGGCCGCCCGGTTCTTGATGAAGCCCTACTGGCCGAGGTCAGCGCTCACCTGCCCAGCCCCGGCGAGCCGGTCTGGCTGGCGGAGGGCCTGGCCGCCGACATTCCTTTCGCACCCATGGGCGCGACCGACAACCGCCGCATCGCCGATACTTTGCGGCTGGAGCTGGGCGACCTGCCGGTGGATCTCTTCGTGCAGGCCACGGCGCATCGGCGCAAGCGGCTTTTCCTCGCCGACATGGATTCCACCATGATCGGGCAGGAATGTATCGACGAACTCGCGGATTTCGTGGGCAAGAAGGCCGAAGTCGCCGCCATCACCGAGCGCACCATGCGCGGCGAGCTGGTCTTCGAGACGTCCCTGCGCGCCCGCGTCGCCCTGCTGGAAGGGCTCGCCGCCGATGTGGTGGAGACGGTCATCGCGGAGCGCATCAAGCTGACCCCCGGCGGAACGCAGCTCGTGCGCACCATGAAGGCGAACGGCGCCTATACGGCGCTGGTGTCGGGCGGCTTCACCCTCTTCACCGGCCCCATCGCCGCCACCATCGGCTTTGACGAGAACCGCGCCAACACCCTGCTGGTCGCCAATGGCGCCTTCACGGGCCGGGTCACCGAGCCGATCCTGGGCCGCGAAGCCAAGTTCGAAAGCCTCGTGGAACTGCGCGCCCGCCATGGGCTGGTGCGCGAGGAGACCATGGCTGTGGGCGACGGCGCCAATGATCTCTCGATGATTCAGGAAGCAGGCCTCGGCGTCGCCTTCCACGCCAAGCCAGCCGTGGCTGCGGCGGCGGGGGCGCGGGTGGACCATGGGGATCTGACCGCGCTGCTTTATGCGCAGGGGTATCGGCGGGATGAATTGGTGGGGTGAGGGGGAAGTCGGCAGTAAGGGTTTTGAATTGGCGGCTTACGATCAAGGCGAATCGTCAGACATGAGCGCCCGACTGCCGACTGCCCCTCAACCCCTCACCCATGCCTTCCCAACACTTCCCTCACCGCCTCCACAAGCCCCGCCTCCGGCACGGCGAACTGGGCGCGTTGGCGCAGTTCCAGATAATCCGCGCGGTCCTTGGTGGAGGCGGCGAGTTCCGCGCCCAGCACCAGATCCCTGATCGTCGCCTCGCCCTTGTCGCGCTCGTTCGAACCCTGAATGACGGCGCAGGGGGAGCCGCGACGGTCGGCGTATTTGAGCTGGGCGTTCATGCCAGCTGATCCCAGATAAAGCTCGGCGCGAATGCCCGCCGCGCGCAGATCGCTGACCATTTTCTGGTAGCGGGGCATCTGGTCGCGATCCAGCACCAGCACCACCACGGGGCCGCGCAGGTTGCGGCCTGACACCAGCGGGCTGTTCATGGCGCGCAGAGCCGAGACGAGGCGCGAGACGCCGATGGAGAAGCCCGTGGCGGGCACAGGCTCGCCGCGAAAGCGCGCCACGAGCCCGTCGTAGCGGCCACCGCCGCCCACGGACCCGAAGCGCATGGGGCGGCCATGTTCGTCCTTCACCTCGAAGGTCAGCTCGGCCTCATAGACCGGGCCGGTGTAATATTCGAGGCCGCGCACCACGGCGGGATCGATGAGAATGCGGCCCTCATAGCCCGCCGCCGTGAAGAGATCCGCCATGTCGCGCAGCTCGGCCACGCCCTCGGCGCCACGGGCGGAGGCGCCCACGGCGGCGGAGAGATTGTCGAGGGTCGCGGCGTTGGTGGCGGCGCGGGCGGCGGTGAAGGCCAGAATGCGCTCGATGGCGCTGGCGGAAAGATCCGCGCCCCGCGTGAAATCGCCCGACTCGTCCTTGCGGCCGGGGCCGAGCAACATGCGCACGCCATCGGCGCCCAGACGGTCCAGCTTGTCGATGGCGCGCAGCACGATGAGCTTTTGCGCCCCCCTGCCCTCGCCCTCGAGACCGGCTGCTTCCAGCACGCCGTCCAGCACCTTGCGGTTATTCACCTTGATGACGAAATCGCTGCGCCCGATGCCCAGCTTCTCCAGCGTGTCGGCGGCCATCATGCAGATTTCCGCATCGGCGGCGACGGAGGCCGAGCCCACGGTGTCCGCATCGAACTGCATGAACTGGCGGAAACGGCCGGGGCCGGGCTTCTCGTTGCGGAACACCCAGCCCATGCGATAGCTGCGATAGGGCTTGGCGAGCTTGTCGTAATGCTCCGCCACATAGCGCGCCAGCGGGGCGGTCAGGTCATAGCGCAGGGACAGCCACTGCTCGTCATCGTCCTGAAAGGAGAAGACGCCCTCGTTGGGCCGATCCTGATCGGGCAGGAACTTGCCCAGCGTCTCCGTATATTCGACGAAGGGCGTCTCCACAGCCTCGAAGCCATAGAGCTCATAGGAGGCCCGGATGGCGTCCAGCATGAGATTGGTCGCCCCAAGCTCCGCCGGACCCCGATCAGCGAAACCACGGGGCAGACGCGCCTTGACGGTGGAAGGAGAGGATGTGTCGGTCATGGGTTCCGGGCCAGTTATTCAGGTGTGCGTGTCTTACGGGGGGGCGGGCCGGGGGGCAAGCGCGGTGAAGGAGCTGGCGTCGGCAGACGCCCGAACATGACCATTTCACACGCCCGTTACAATGTGACGCTAGTGTGATTTTTCCATTTGTAAATCAAATACAAAAGACAAGTTTCAGGATTATCATGAAAGAATCGGCTCCCCTGCAGGTCAGCGGCTCAATCCCCCAGAGCCCTCTGACGATCAAGGCTCTGTTGCTTGGCGACCGGCTTGATACGTCTGGCCTCGAGCGCAAGGACATGATCGCGGCGACGCCATTCGCGTTCAGGATCGGGGCGAGCGGGTTTGTGGCCTTGTTCCGCTATGGGGCCGTCGTTTTCTCCGGCCTGAGCCCGGAGGAAGAAAAAACGCTCCTCGAAAGCCTGCTCCCGCGGATCACCGGAAAGCTGAGCGCCTATGAAGAGGAAATGGCGCAGATCATCCCAGGCTCGGACGACCAGAACGATCAGGTGCCGCCCGGCGGACCCATCCATTTGCGCGCGCTCGAGCCTGAGCGCGTGCTGGTCATTGCGGACGTGCTCGCCAAAAGCGTCGCTCTTGCCCATTATGAGCGGCGCATCGGCGCCTTTTTCCGCGTCGTGGAGCCTCTGGCGCAGATCTTGGCCACCAATGGCAAGCTGCCGCGCGACCGGACCAGCATCCTCAAACTGATCGGCGAGTCCCTGATCGTGTCGCACCGCATGGCCGCTCGTGTGGCGGTGGACGACAAGCCTGACATTCTCTGGGATCGCGTGGATCTCGAACGCCTCTATGCGCGCATGGAGGACGAATATGAATTGAAGGAACGCGCAACCACGCTCGCCGACAAGGTGGAGACGGTCCAGAACACGGCGAGCGCGCTGACCGATCTGATCGACGCCCAGCGCAGCCTGCGGCTGGAACTGACCGTGGTGGTCCTGATCGCCGTCGAGATCGCGATCACCTTTTATGACCTGTATTTCCGGCATCACTGAAACAGTGATCGACCGATAAAAATGGCCGCCCGCATGGCGGCGTCAGCCAGGATCGCCCTTTAATAAAACTGATACAAAACGGGTTTATCTGCCTATTGTGAAGCTTTCGCCAGCCTGCGGGTAAAGTCGCCATGACCACTGAAAACGAAGCACATTCACCCGCCAGCCTCCATGGGGGGACGTATGACGGCTCTGTTGAAACAAACCTCCGGGATCACGGCGACAGGATCCGCAACGAGCGTATGGATGACCTGATCGAACAGGAGGGGCTGGAAGATCCGCAGCTCTCGACGGATGAGCAATACAGGTACTTCCACGAATTATTGCGTCTGCAACATGAACTCGTGACGCTACAGAATTGGGTGGCGCACCAGAAATTGAAGGTTGTCGTCCTCTTCGAAGGCCGGGATGCGGCTGGCAAAGGCGGCGTCATCAAGCGCATCACCCAACGACTGAACCCGCGTATCTGCAAAGTGGTGGCGCTGCCCGCCCCGAATGACCGCGAACGCACGCAATGGTACTTTCAACGCTATGTCGCGCATCTGCCCGCCGCCGGAGAGATCGTGCTGTTCGACCGCAGTTGGTACAACCGGGCTGGCGTCGAGCGGGTCATGGGGTTTTGCACCAATCAGCAATGCGAGGAATTTTTCCAGGCTGTTCCCGATTTCGAGCGAATGCTCATCGGGTCCGGGATCATTCTGATCAAATACTGGTTCTCCATCACCGACGAGGAACAGCAGGCCCGCTTCCAGATGCGCATCGAAGACCCGCTGAAGCAGTGGAAGCTCAGCCCCATGGATCTGCATTCGCGCAGCCGTTGGGAAGATTACACCAAAGCCAAGGAAGAAATGCTGGCCCGCACCCATATCCCGGAAGCGCCATGGTGGATTGTGGATGCAGTTGACAAAAAGCGGGCGCGCCTGAATTGCATTCATCATTTGCTACAGCAAATTCCTTACGGCGAGGCGCCCATCGAAATGCCATCTCTTCCGCCGCGCGAGCATAACCCTGATTACAAGAGAGCGGAGATTCCGCACTCCCTCTACGTCCCCCAGACCTATTGACGGCCTGGGGCGGCGGCTTCGTTTCATAAAGCGGGGGTCCGCCTCAAACGCACCCCTCGAAGGCCCGCACCCAGATCGCGCATAGGCCGGACCGGACGATATCGTCGACGGAAAACTCCACGACCGGAATAGGCAGAGCCCTGCCGCGGATCAGGTTAAGAGCAACTCGCAGGCCCGATTCACGATCAAGATCGCATTGCGCCACATCGCCGTTCACCACCGTGATGCAGTCTTCGCCTATCCGGGTCAGGAACATCTTCATTTCGATGGCCGATGTATTCTGGGCTTCATCAAGAAGAACGAAAGCCTCGCTCCAGGACCGACCGCGCATCACTTCGAAAGGCACGACTTCGATATTGCCGTTCTTGACCGCGATATCGAAAACAGCGGCGCCAAGACGATCACGGATCGTATCGGTGATCGGGACAGCCCAAGGCGCAAATTTGTTTTCCAGCGTACCTGGAAAGAAGCCGAGGGATCGACCGCAGGGAACGTTGGGGCGCGTGAGAATGATCTTCCTGACGACGCCGCTCCGGTACAGATCGGCTGCATAACTCGCCGCCATCCAGGTCTTTCCGGTGCCGGCTGGCCCAAGAACGAAGACCTGAGGATGCGTGCGCAGATATCCAAGATATTCGGCTTGCTTCGCATTCATCGCGATGATGGGCGCGGGCGCTCTCTCAACCTGAAATTTCTTCTTCTTGCCGATCGGCACCACAACGCCCGACCTGAAATCCTCTGAATCACTTCGGCGCTTCTGCTTGACTCTCGCCATCTGTAACCTCGCCTTGAGGATGTTGGGCGACTGGCCCGAGGAGTAAAACGCCTCATGCAACTTAATGCGCGCAAGTCCCGCGAGGTCTGCGATCTCAGGAACGAGCGCATGATCCCCCCGACAAGAAGAAAGCTCTGCGATTCGGATGAACCTTTCATAACAAACAGTAATGGAGCCAAACCGACAAAGACGATGGTCGGATGCAAACTATCGTTCCCGCACGCCATGGCGGTCGATGAACGCCAGCACGCAGGCGTTGAACACCTCCGGCGCCTCCCAATAGACCGCATGGCCACATTCGGGGGCGATCACCAGTTCGCTCAGGGGCAGGCGCGCGGCGTAGAGGCGCATCAGCGGGGGCGGCATCCACAGGTCAGCGTCGCCGGTCATCAGCAGGGTGGGGACGCGCAGCTGTTCCAGCGCGGCGAAGGTGATGTGGTTGACCGGGGTCTGGCCGGTGCGCAGGCCCGTCACCGCGCCATGCTCCAGCGCCAGCCAGCGCTTCACCCCTTCGGGGTCGCGGGCGCGGTAGGAGGGGCCGACTTCGCGGAACTCGGAGGGCAGATCATCGAAGCCCGGCGGGCGGATGCGCTGGCTCAGGGCGAGAAAGTCGGGGTCCTGCACGCCGCCCACGCAGGAGGTGAGGCTCAGAGACAGGAGGCGGGAGGCGTGGGAGAGGGCGAAATCGACGCTGATCGCCCCGCCCGCCGCCGAGGCCACCGCGTGAAAGCGGTCAATCCCCAGCGCATCGAGCAGATGGGCCATATCGGTGGAGGCGCAGCCGGGGGCGGCGGCATCGACGGGGTCGGACCCACGATGGCCGCGCCGCGACCAGCCGATGACCCGGTAGCCGGCTTTCGCAAAGACAGGTTGCTGGTAGAGCCACATATGGGCGCTGCCGGTGGCGGGGTGCTGAAGGACGACCGGCTCCCCATCCCCGCCCGTATCCCACCAGAACAGCCTGCCGCCGGGCACAGTCGCGAGGCCCGTGGTGACAGGGGCCTGCTCAGGAGGCGGGGACAGATCGAAAGCGGGCGGCGACGCCCAGCGCTCGGGCAGGCTCATTCGGCGAGCACGCGGGTCGGCGGAAAGGCGACCTCGATCAGGGTGCCGTCGTTCTGCTTGCTCTTGATGGTGAAGGAGGCGCGGTTGGCCTCCACCAGCGCCTTGGTCAGCGGCAGGCCCAGGCCCGTGCCGCCAGCCCGGCGCGCGGTGGCGATCTGGCGGAACGGCTCCATGGCCACCTGCAATTCGCTGTCGCTCATGCCCACGCCCGTATCGCGGATGCGAATCACCGCATGGCCAGCGTCCGTCAGCGCCGTGGAGACGATGACCTGCCCACCGGCCTCGTTGAACTTGACCGCATTGGACAGGAGATTGAGCACGATCTGGCGCAGCGAGCGCTCGTCGGCGACGATGTTGGGCAGGCGCTGGGCGAGCGAACTGCGAATGATGACCCGGTCGCGATTGGCCTGCGGCTGCATGAGGGAGATGCATTCGGCCACGATGCGGTTGGCGTCCACGCTGCCGAAGGTGAGCTCCAGCTTGCCCGCCTCGATCTTGGACAGATCCAGCAGATCGTTCACAAGGCTCATAACATGGGCGCCTGATGAATGGATGTCCTTCAGATAATCCTTGTAGCGCTCGTTGCCGATAGGGCCGAAGCGCTCTTCCATGATGACTTCTGCGAAGCCCATGATGGCGTTGAGCGGGGTGCGGATCTCGTGGCTCACCTTGGCGAGAAAATCCGACTTCAGCGCGCTGGCGTGTTCGGCGTCCTTGCGGGCGGCCTCGATTTCACGCTCGACTTTTTTCCAGGGGGTGAGATCGCGCAGCACGGCGCAGAATTTCTGCTCGCCGCCGGAGACGATGCGCCCCAGCGTCATGTAGAGCGGGATCGAGCCACCCTGTCGGGCGCGGCCGATGAATTCGCGACCATCGTTCATGACGCTCGCCACGCCGTTGGACTTGAGGCCTTCCAGATAATCGAGCGCGGCGGGATGGCTTTCGCGGGCAAGCAGGCTGGTGAAGGGCTCACCGGCGACATCGGCCTGCTCGTAGCCGAACAAAGCCTCGGCGGAGCGGTTGAGGGACAGGATCGCCCCCTGCCCGTCAAGCACGGCCACGCCATCGGTGGCTGTGTCGAGAATGGTGCGCAATTCGCGCGTCTCCAGTTCCCGCTCGCGCAGATCGCCTTCCAGCGTGCGCAGACGGGGATTCAGATCCGCCTCGGGCCTGCGGAAGGTGGTGAGGGTGGCGGGAGCGCCGTCCCAGTCAATGGCCTGAATGCGCACGTCGACGGGAATGATCTCCCCATCGGCGGCGCGGATAGAGGTGGAGCCCGGCGCATCGCGATCCTTCGCACGCTCCGTGAAAATGGAGTCGAGGCCGCCTGCGGCATGGAACGCATCGGCGTCGACAAAGCCCAAGAGGTCCAGCAGGGTGCGGTTGAGGAAGACAGGGATCTCCATGCGGCTGACGAGCACGCCGACTGGCAAGCGATCCAGCAGCCCGGCCGCATTGGCGGCGACCCCATCCAGAACGGGCGCCCGGACCACAGGCTGCGGCGCCACCGCGCGGGGCGGCTCCGGCGGCAGGCGCGAGGGCTCCTCAGCCAGACGCAGGTTGCGGGGCCGCGCCTCGGACGCAGGGACCACGGCGCGCACGGTCGCCAGATCAATCAAGTCGCGAATGCGCTGGGCGCGATCCTCGCTTGTCTCCCGGCGCGTGGGGACCTCGTCATCGACCCTTGCGCCAAGCGCCCTGGCGATCTCGCGGAAGGCGGTGCGTTCGGTGGAGCTGAGCTCCACGAGATTGGAAGCCTCGCGGGGACGGGTGGGCGCGCGCGGCTCAAGAGGCGGCGCCTCCGGCTGAGGGGCAGGCTCGGCGGCGGGCGGCTCGGTGGGCGCCTGCGGAAGTGACGGCGCCTCGGGGCGGCGCTCGCGAATCGACACCACATTGGTGAGGCGGGCGAAGGGGCTGGCGGCGGGCGCAGGATCGCGCGCAACCTCAGGCCCCTGTGCGGGCGCAGGCGTCAGGACCGGCGCAGGCGGGGTCCATGTCTGCGCGCAGGGCTCCAGCCGGTTGATGTGAATGACGCCAAAGCCACGGTAACCGTGGAAGCGACGCGCCGGATCGAAGGCGGGCAAACCGCCCAGCGTGATCGGCGCCGCCGCCCTGGCTTTGGCGATGGGCCAGAGAAGATCAAGCCCGCTCCAGGTCTCGCGTCCGCCAAGCGCCTTGCGCAGGGCGTCCTGCGCGTCGGCGCCGCAGACCCGCGCGAGTTCCGCGAAATCCAGACCCTGCAAGGCGTCCGCAGAACAGCCCAGCACGTCGCAGAAAGGCCCGGTGAGGCTGGTGAGACGGCCCGCCGCATCGGTCTGCCAGAGAAAGCGCAGGAAGGGGGCGTTGGCGTGGCGTGCGGCCAGCGAGGCCGCAAGCGCCGCCACCTCGCCCGAAGGCGCTGCGACGGCAATGGGGGCAACCGATGGCGCGGGCGCAACGACGGGAGCCGACGCGGGCGCGGCGGGCGCAACGACAAGGGCGGGCGCAGCCACGGGGCCGGGCGCTGCGGCAGGCGGCGCGGCTCGCGTGATTGCGGACAGGGCGGGCGGAAAGCCGCCCCTTGGCTGGCTGATGCGCGCGCCCACCACCATGCCGATGATGATGGAGGTCGGCGCTGGCGTGCGGCGCAGCAGCACGGTCACGGCCTCGACTCGCAGGCCGAAGGATAGCCGCACGCGCTCCAGCCGCCCCGGGGCGCCGGGCGCAAGCTGGCCAAAGAGGCTGGCGAGGCCTGGCTTTCCCGCCAGCAAGCGATTCGCTAGCGCATCAAGATGGTCGACTCCGAAAAAAGTCTGGAGAGACCCGGAGGCGTAGACAAGGCGGGCGGGAGAGGGAGCGGCAAGGAAAATCGCGCCGCCCTCGGCCAGCGACGTCGCAAGCGCTGGCTCCGCCAGAAGCGCGGCCAGATCGCCGGAAGAGGGTCTCGACGAGTCGAAATCCATGAACTGCAACGCCTTTTACGCTTTCAACGCCTGTCACAACACCGACAAGCTTAATCAAAACTTAACGTGGGAGGAAGCCCGGGTCCATGGCCTGACGCAGGCCCGCGACGAATTCCTTAAAACATCGTAAATTTTTGTGCAGTGCACAATTGTGTTGCGACGCACCATAATTTGCTCTATGTTACGGCATGCTGCGTTTTCTGGCCACGGTCTGCGGCCCAAACCTGACGCGGCCCGGTTCGCAAAAGGAGATGGTTCCATGTCGACGCCCGTTTATGAAGTGCCCACCGAAATGCGTGAATTCGCCGAACGTAGCGTCGCTCAGGCTCGCAAGGCCTTCGAGGGCTTCATGGGCGCAGTGCAGAAGAGCACGACCGTGATCGAAGCCCCCGCTGGCAACCCTGCCCTCTCCGGCGCGAAAGACATGTCCGCCAAGGCGGTCGCTTTCGCCGAGAGCAATGTCAACGCCGCTTTCGATCTCGCCGAGAAACTGGTCCACGCCAAGGACGTTCAGGAAGTCATGCAGCTTCAGAGCGAATATCTGAAAGCGCAGATGGCCAACATCCAGGCGCAGTCCAAGGAATTGGGCGACACGATGCAAAAAGTCACCGGCATCAAGAAATAAACGCGATCAGAGAGGTCTGCTCATGGCGACGCCACGCAAGCCGAAATCCGTGTCAGCAGGGGCTGCGCCCAAGCTGACCAAGACCATGACCGCCGCGCCTGCGACTGTTCTGGCGCAAGCGACGCAAGCCGTCGAGACTGCGAAAGCCCCGGCCGGGGACGTACCGGCCGTGCCGCCGCCCGCCCTCGAGGCGCTGATCCTTGAGACCGCCGAACAGGCGGCCTCTGGGGCCAGGGACGCTCAGCAAGCGCTGCATTGCGCTTCGCAGGAGGCCCTGGTGCAGACACAGGCGACCTATGACAAGTTGAAACATGCAGCCGGGGACGTCACGGGAACGATTGAGGCGAGCTATGCGAACGTCACACGCGGGTTCGGAGAATTGAACCAGAAGGCGTTTGAAGGACTTAAGGCGCAAGCGGACGCCGGTCTCGAGCATTTCAAGGCCCTGGCCGCCGCCAAGTCCCTGCCAGAAGCCATGAGCCTGCAAAGCGACTATGCCCGCAAGCAGTTCGAGACCTTGACCATCCAGATGAAGGAACTGGCTGCGCTCGCGCAGAAAGTGGTCACGGAGGCGACGGAGCCATTGAAGGCTGGTTTCGATAAAAGCCTAGCGGCATGATTTGAAAAAGCACAGACGCCGCCCCCCGGGGCGGCGTTTTCTTTGGCCCGCTGAGGCCCAGCAGGACGCCTGTTGCAGGAACATTCCCTGCGGCGCTTGCTTTTGGCGCGCTTTGCTTCTAGGAAACCGTTCGTTGCCGCCATAGCTCAGTTGGTTAGAGCGCTAGATTGTGGATCTAGAGGTCCCCCGTTCAAGCCGGGGTGGCGGTACCATTTAGGCTCTTCGAATCAGTGGCCTGAAATCAGCAGTCCGGCGATGCGGCCACCGGGCGCCCCGGCTCGGGGCGCCCCTTTTGGCGCGCCTCAGCGGCAACCCTCCAATTTGGACAAAGGATTGATCGCGGGGGCGGGGCCGAGCTTGCTGTTGGCGTAATCAACGAACTCGGTCGTATACATGCGGTCCTCGGGCGTCGCCCGCTCCACGAGGCCCTGCTCTATGTAAAAGGCCTGCTGGTCCATCACGCTTTTCATGTTCACGGCGCCATTCATGCTGCGGCCGGTCCATTCGGTCTTGTCGATATCCTCGATGCTGCGCTCAAGACCGTTCTTGAAGGCGATCTCCATCACTTCCTTGCGGTTGGGACCATTGTGATAGGCGAGGCAGTAATCGCGGGTGGCGCGCATATAGGCCACGAAGAAGCGCCGCACCGCCTCCTTGTCCTTCTTGATCCAGTCCGTGTTGATGAAGCTGGAGGCGATGGTCATGGGCGAGGGCTCGACGTCATCATCGACGCGGGCGATGGTGAAGCCGTCGCCCGCCTCCTCCATGGCGCTGGCGAAGGGGGGAATGTTCACAGTTGCGTCCAGCGCGCCGTTTTTCATGGCCGGGCTCATTTGCGGGAAGCCGAGCTGCTTCAACTCCACATCTTTCAGGGTCATGCCATATTTCATCAGCAGCTTGCCCAGCTCATAGGTGGTCACCGAGGCGATGGCGTTGGTGACGATCAGCTTGTGGCCGATCGGCGAGGAGACGCGATCAGACGTCATGATCAGCGGCATGTTCTTTTCGAGCGCATTGAAGAAGCCGATGGAGACGCCGCCCTCCATCACCTGCAACTCGCCCTGGGCCAGCAAGGCCACGGCCTGGGCTGCGGAATTCACCAGCACGATGTCGACGTCCAGACCCTCGGCCTTGAAGTAGCCCTTGTCCTGGGCGATGTAGGTGACGACCGAGCCGATGGACTGGACCGTGCTGAGCTTGATCTTGGTCTGCGCAGCAGCCGGGCTGATGGCCGCTAAGGCGAGAGCCGCCAGGCTCGATTTCAAAGCGAAGGAAGCAACGCGCTGCGACATGTCTCTATCTCCCTGGACAAGATGTTTGTTGGCCTTTGGAACTGACGCCTTGAAAAGGCGTCACATTCCCCTGCGGTTCATATAGCCGCCCTGACGCCGCCTGTCTCCTGACCGGCGAACAGGGGCGCGGATCCATGCGCACGCAGGGCGCTATAAGCCCCGCGATCCAATCCGCTGGCCAGGACGGGAGCCTTTATTTCTTGCCGGCGCGCTTGAGAGACTTGATGCGCAACGGCGGCAGCCCTGATTTCTCTGCGATTTCACGGTCTTGTCCCTCAATCACGGCGCGGGCTGGCGCATCGGCGTCGAGACCGCCAAGCACCTCGATGGGAACGCGACGGTTGGAGCGCTGGCTTCCGTCCTCGTAAATGACGTCGAAGAGCACGAATTCTGATCGACTCGCGGGTTTCCGCGCCATGGTGCGACTCCTGATTGACAAGCAGGTTCGGTTTAAGCGCCTTTTCGCCCAGAGCAACCTTAAAAAAAGATTCCTGTTCCCTCCGCGCCTGTTTTGCCCCACGATCGCCACAAGTTGGCGCCAAGCAGAAGCTGGGCCTGCGAGGGTCGTGTGCGTAACAGGAGTTGGCGTGAGCTCCACGTGGCAGGGTAAACCTGAACAGAGCCGAGTGAAGACGGGTGGCCGTTTTCGCAAGCGCACGGTCGTGCGAAGCGTATCCTTGGCCCTGCCCGCAGCGGTCATGATCGTGCTGGGCGCAGCCTTCGTGCTGTGGTTCCTGATCGGCGCCCCCCCGGGTGGCGGACAGGCAGGGCTAGCCAACGCCACCACGCCAATCCGCCCACCTGTGCAGCCTCCCCAGATTGCAGCGGCTCCAGTCCTGGCGGAAGCACGGCTGAGTGAACCTGCGCCAGCGCCATTGCTCCCGGCCCTCATCCTTTCCGGCGAGCCTGAAACCGCAGCCCCTGACGCGGGCATAGGCGCAGACGCAATGATGCCTCTGGCGCTGCAATCGACACGGCAGATCTCGACGCCCGCCCCCATGACCGCTGTGGTGAGCGAGCCCCAACAGATCAGCGCCCCGCGCGCCGCCCCGCCCGAGCGCCGCGCGCCCACCCCGCCTGTGACAGTTCAGGCGGCGCAAGTGGCCCCCGCGGCCATCC
>Ga0209829_10002291_pt1 | contig 14636 bp, 10 predicted proteins | sample C_140205_EF_Meta_FD_187311 | JGI IMG/M metagenome (GOLD analysis project Ga0209829, IMG submission 187311) | Freshwater microbial communities from Lake Croche, Canada to study carbon cycling - C_140205_EF_MetaG (SPAdes) (version 2) | ecosystem: Environmental > Aquatic > Freshwater > Lake...
TGCTGATGGAGTTATAGGAGGCGTCGACGTGGAGAAAGACGGCGTTCCAGCCGTTGGTGACCTGGACTGTCTGGGTGACCCACTGGGCGTTGGACCGGAAGAGGCCGGCGGCCAGAATGAGACACAGGAGTAAAGTCCTGAGCGGAAAGAGAAACTTCATAGGAAACTTACCAACTTCTAACAGCTGTATTATTAACCAATTTCACATCGCACACGCAACACAAAAGACACACTTGCTCCGGCCGGGCAGGATAGAGGAAGGGGCCATCGACTGTCCCATAACGCCCTGCAACTCATCCCGCTTCCTCCATAATCCAGACGGATCCCGGTGAAGAGCGGCTGAAAATCCGATTGTCGCTGAGGCTCTTGCATGGGGACGAATTCGTGGCAGGTCCGCGCAATGGCGGCGCAAGCCTTCTCCAATGCCGCGGGCGAGAGGGCAGAAGCGGGCGGGGCCACAAGGCCCTCAATGATGAGTGAGCAGGACGAAAATCGACCCGAAAAGGATTGCGAGAATAATGGCGGCTAGGAAGAGAAAGCGGTTGCGGGCGACCCGCTTTTCATAGCGCATCGGGGGCAGGCCTTGGATGCCGCCGGCGGCAAGATAGTTGATGAGTCTGGGATTGCTGGCTGATGGGGCGCGGAAATGATTTTGGCAACGCCGCAAAAGCGCGGGCAGGTCGTATTTTCGCACACCCAATTCGTTGTAATGGGCCGCATTGCTGGCCGTCTCGGGTTTGGGATCCAGCCGCTGCCGGTCCACTTCCACAAACACCGGTTCGTGAACCTTGGGGGCGGGGGGCGGCGCGGCGGCCATTCGCGGCAGAGTGCCCGGCCCCAATCGCAACGAGGGGTTCTGTTTCAACCGGGAATCCAGCTGCTTGATCTGTGCCTCCAGCGCGGCAATCTCTCCGCTCAAGTCGCGGGCGCGGGCGGAGAGCAAGTCGGGCTTTTTCTTGAACCAGGACATGGTCTCACAGGGTCAGTGGACCAAGCGCAGGACAAGAAAGACGGACAGCGCAATGAGCAGCACTACGGCCACGGGCCAGTTGAAAGCCAGGCCCAGCCTGCAGAGCGCCAGAAAATTCCGCTGTTCCAGATCCCCCAGCGGCGCGCTGTTCTCGTCCTGGGCCGACTCAACGGCCGCCGCCCCGGAGAGAACGGGATATTTCAGCCGCGCCCGGTTCCATTCCATCCGGGCGTTCTCCACAGCGGTGATGGCACGGGTCAGCTCAACATTAAAACTGTCCTTGGTCCAGCTCTCCTCCTGGACGGACTCGATTTTGGAGAGCGCGGAGCGGAAATCGAGGATGGTCTTGGCCATCTGCTCCGCCTCCCGGCGGGCATTGAACTCAGCCTCCTCAAGGAGACCCAGACCACGGGTAAGGTGGTGAACCATCTCCTGACGCCCGGTTTGGAATTCCATCTGCCTGCGGCGCACCTCCTCCAATGCGGCCCGCTGCCGCTCCAGTTCCTCCTGAGTCCGCTTCAATTCAGTGAGCTTTTGCTGGGCTTCCACCACCCGGGTATCCACCTCGTCGCGAGTGGGAGCTCGCTGCCCGGCGCCACCCGTGCCCACCGCATGCCCTACGCCTGGACGGGATTGAAAATCGCTGTCTTCAAAATCAGTTGGATCAAACTCGGCAGCCATGCGTCGACTTTAGCCATGGCACTGGAGTCTGTAAAGCGGTGATGCGGCGTCCGATCACGCGCGCCACGAACCAAAGCGGTGGTGGCGGATCATGCCGCCCGGCTGGCGCCGCGGACTTGCAACTTGTGGAGCTGGGTCACCGGGCTTATGGAACCCAATCCGGGTCATCCCACCGAATCGATCAAATCCCAGCGGAGGTTTTTTTAAGGCGGCGCAACTGGTCGAAAACGAAGGGCAACAAACCCTCAAACCGGCGGTGACAGCGGAGTGGCGGGAGGTGTTGAAAGGCTGCCGCGAGCGGGTGCGGATGTGGTCGGCGAGAACTGCGCCGCAGTTGCCCACCTGCTTTTTCCGCTGCACCGCAACGACGCGCGCAAAGTGGCGCGCCCTACCTATTTACTTCACGCCCATCCCATAGATACCCGGTTCCACCATCAGAAAAAACATCCCACATCATGCCCTCCATGCGCTTCATGGTTACTTCAGTTTTATCTCAAAGATGCTTTCGGGGGGGCGGAGATACACCATTGATCCCAAGTGCGGTTTTTGGGTTTAAACACACGGTTTTTCCGAGGGGGGGGTGATCACTAGGCGGGCCCCGCGCGAATAACCGGATCCAAACTCACCGTATCAATGAGTGTAAAGCTTGGAAGCGGGCACGGATCTGGTCTGCGGACCCAATCGTAAGCCAGACATCGTATTCGAACCGGAGGCCCGGGGTGATGGGGAAGCGCTTGAGCGGAGCGAGGTAAGAACAGGATCCATGCTCGCGCTGGCCGTCGCCAAACCGGTAGCAGGTGAGCGAGTCGGCTGCGGGGGCCAGAACGCCGACGCCGAAATTGTTGGTGTCGACATAAGCGGCCCAGCCTTCGGTAAACCGGCGTGATTCATTGGGCCAGCCTGGCTTTGAGCGACCGACTGCGCCGCCGTGCCAAGCGTTTGTTCCCTCAAACACAACCAGCGTGTCGTAGCGCGGCTCGACGAAGACCGCCGGAAGCTCGTGCTCGCGCGAGGGCTGGGAATTCGTGCCAGTGTAAGTCATGCGAAACTTCACCTGAGCCACCTTGCCAGTCAGAGAGATCCACTCCTCAAAGAGGACATCCGTCAGGTCGGCACCCGAGGCCCAGTGCTTGCCCATCGACTTGGCATAGAGGGATTGGCGCTGCGTCTTCAACTCCAGCAATCGGGCAGGATTGCCCCGCCAATCTCCGCCCTGCACGGGATTCCAACGCCAGGGCCGGCCGCTCCATAGCGAGCCATCCTCGGCGCCATAATACGACTGCTGAACGAGCCGGCCTCGGTCCCAGTGATTGATGAGATTCTCTCCCGTTGCGCTCAGGGCGAGATAGGCAATGCCCGCGCCGGAGGTTTTCTTCACCCCGAGCCGCAGTTCGCCGTTGTCGAGATAGACAAAATCGTTGGCAGCCTCTTGGGCGGGAGCCGGTGGGCAAAGAAGAACGCTCAAAACCCAAAATCCGGCTGCAACGAACCCTGAAAAAGAAACCCGCCGGGAGCCGGAAAGGCGGTGGCGGAACCGGAGCTCTAGCATGTGCATGGCCGATCGTAGGGCGCATCAACTCCTGCGAACAAGTTTTCTCCAAGCTGTCAGGCATTCGTATCTTCCGGCACTGCATGCGACCCGGCTCGACTTGGAACGGCCGCAGGAACGCCTGCGAATTCGCCATGCTGTTATCTCCACTCCATGCCGCTGCGCCCGGGGACGGGCGCACTTCTAGGAAGCATTTGTTTTGGACTGGCAGCTATCGACAGGTCGCTGTTCTGGAGCTTCAAGAAAGCCCGAAACCACGAACCATCGCTCCCGCGCCCAAGCCCATCAACCCAGCTCCGGCTCCTCGATTTGATGGGGAGCGGGGGTCAAAGGACTGCCATCGGCCGCTTCCGCATATTCAAAAATTTTACCCTCATAATTTCGCAGCACCACGCGATCGGCGTTCCGGCTGAGCACGTATTCGGGGCTGACCGGCACCTTGCCGCCCCCGCCCGGCGCGTCAATCACGTAGGTGGGCAGGGCATAGCCGGTGGTGTGTCCGCGCAATTGTTCCATGATGTCCAGCCCGCGCCGCACGCTGGCCCGAAGATGGGATGAACCGGCGATGAGGTCGCACTGGTAGAGATAGTAGGGTTTGACGCGGCACATCAGCAGTTTCTGCAGATGGGTCTTCATCACCTCGGCATCATCGTTGACGTGCCGCAGCAGAACCGATTGGTTGCCAAGCGGGATTCCAGCATCCGCCAAGCGCCCCAAGGCATCGCGCACCTCGGTGGTCAGTTCGCGTGGATGATTGGAATGGACGCTCAGAAAGAGGGGATGAAACTGCTTGAGCATCGCGCAGAGCGCGGGTGTGATGCGTTGCGGCAGGAAAACCGGGATGCGTGTGCCGATCCGTAGAAACTCGATATGCGGAATCGCCCGCAAACGGCTCAGCAGGAATTCAAGCTTTTCATCGCTCAACAGGAGCGGATCCCCCCCGCTCAAGAGCACATCGCGGATTTCCGGATGCTCCGCGATATAGGCGATCTGCTTGTCGAACTCGGGATGGAAATCGTAACCGGTGGCGTTGCTCACCAGCCTCGAACGCGTGCAATAGCGGCAATACGCCGCGCATCGGTCGGTGACCAGAAAAAGCACGCGGTCGGGGTAGCGGTGCACCAGGCCGGGAACGGGGGAATGCGAATCCTCACCGCAGGGATCGCTCATTTCCCAGGATGCTGTGTGGGTCTCTTCAACCCTCGGGATCATCTGGGCCCGGATGGGGCAATGTTCATCGGCAGCGTCGATAAGGTTGAAGAAGTAAGGCGTGATGGCCAAGGCGAGTTTTTGGTTGGCCAGCCTGGTTCCCGCAGTCTCCTCAGGCGTGAGAGTGGGCATCAGGCGCTGCAACTGGGCCAGCGTGGTGATCCGGTTTTTGAGCTGCCACCGCCAATCATTCCAGTCCGAGTCGGAAACGTTCCCCCAGAAGCCGCGGCCGGCGGAACGGAACTCCTTGAGAAAATCCGAGCCCTGGCGGGCCGACGACTCAACGACCTCTTCCTGTGCAGTTTCGGAGTGCATGTTCAATGATCAACAAAGGCCACTATAAATTTGATCCGCTCCCTGTCAAGCGGCCACCGATACCCTAACGGAGCGCAGCTCCTTGGGCGGCGGGGGCTTCCGGCATCATGGATCGAAGCGCCTCGCGCCGCACGTCCAGTTCATTCAGCCGCAGCAGGACCTCGTCGACCGATCGATCCGGGATGCCTGCGCCCTGCTTGCCCAGCGGGTTAATCAAGCTGGAGCGTTGGCGTCGCTGATAATAAGCCTGAAGCACGCGCCGGTAGTCATCGACCAGCGGCACCAAGGGCTGGGCGACGCGCAATCGCAGCGCATCCAATTCCTGGAGTTTGCGCTGGAGAACCACCGTTTGCTGCAGCACGTCCGTCTCGCCCAGCACCCTCTGCAAAGAGGCCTGACTGCGCTCGGGAATGAGATCGCCCCGGCGCCGGATGCGTACGGCGGCCAGCAGGATTTCGTCCAGCTTGCGCCGGCTCTCAACCATGGACCAGGTCTGGGCCGTGTCGCGGCCGGTGAAATTGGCCAACTGCAGCGCCCACCATTTCTCCACATCGATCTGGCGTGAGAAATGAGGGTGAAATCCCTCTAAAAAGGCCGTCTGCCAATTGAAAAAACGCGGCAGCCCCTCCAGTGTCGCCCGCAAACACACCGCGCCGTCCTTGAACCCCAGCAAGCGGTCCACCAAGAGCTGGGCCCCGGCCCGGAAAACCACGCTGTCCGAGGATATGCCCCGCCCACCATCCGGCCAGCTGAGTTCCTCAAAGGAGGGCGGTGCCTGGGTGCGCAGGATTTGCCTGGCTGAGTCCAAGGGTTGAAGACCGCGGGAAAAAGAACTCTGCGGACTGAGGACCACCCCGCGCACGCTCCATCGGGGAGGCGGGAGCAGCAATTCCAGCCCGCTGGTGGCCAGAAGACGCTGACTCAACCCTTCCACAAGCCAGGCGGGCACCTCTGCCGACCGCTCGCCAGCCCCCCGATTGGCCAACTCCAAAAGCAACACCCGCACCACCACACCCAAAAACCGCTCCCGCCCAATCACATCAGGCAGGGCGACCCGGTAGTTCCAGCCCGATGGTAGTCTTTCAGCCACAAGGCTCACCTCATCCCGGTCGCTGCGGGCGGAAAACAGGTTCAAGTCCACCCTCCCGCGCCACTGCCCGGTGCCCCCTAGGATTCGCCCCAAATCCTGCCTGATCCGCTCGCATGAAACCACCAGCAGCGTCGGCTCCAGGGATATCAGATTGGTTCCCGCAGCCCATGCGTCGGCATGAAACGAGGCAGGGCTGGAGGAGACACCGCGCACTTGGAACTGGCCGGAAAAACTCCGGATCGGGGCGGGCGTGGCAAGCTGCGCCTGGCAGGCTGCCAGACCGGTGAGCAGGGCGATGGTGACGGCGGATTTCATGGGAGCCGGCGACCGACCCGGGCCGGGTCAGGGTTTGGGCGGCTTGACCGGCTTGGACTCCTTTTTGGGCTCGGCCTTCTTTTCGCCGCCGGCCGGCGCGGTTGAAGCGGCCGGAGCGGCCGGTGCGGGCGCGGTGTCTTTCTTGGCCGCTTCCTTGTATTTTTCGCTCCGGTAGTCCGTGATGTAAAAGCCGGTGCCTTTGAAAATCAGCCCGGCCCCGGCACTGATTTTCTTTTTGACCTTGCCCCGGCCCCACTTTTTTCCGGCGCACAATTCCTTGGGACACACCTCCAGAGGGGCGTCGACCATGGATTGAAATTTTTCAAACTCCTGTCCGCATTTTTTGCAGACGTATTCGTAGGTTGGCATGAATTAAAAGCTTCTGTTCCAAAATATCCGCAACTGGATTCTACCGGATTTCAACTCCGACACAAGCACCGCCGGATCGGAGGGGTCTTACCCGATGGGGCCTTTCCGCGCCGGCGGGGTCCAAGTGAGATAGGAATCATGCCGCAACCCCGCCAATGGCACCGGGACACAAACCGGCAGGTCTTCTGGATCAGGGCGCGGCGGCCGGCCGGTTGGTGGCCGGAGCAACCACATGCACGGTCCCGTCCGAATTAACCTCCACATTCAGATCGTATTTGGACTTGAGCGTCGAGGAGGATGTGGTGGTGGCGGGCGGTTTGGCGATGAGCAGTTCGCCGCCTTTTTTATTGTTGCCGGGGAACAGACCCTGCCGAATCCAGTCCAGGCGGCGTGAAATGGCCAGCTCCTCTTTGAGCTTGGAAACCTGGGTGCGCAGGGCGTCGAGATCTTTAAACTGGCGCTCCAGTTCGGACTTTTCGGCCATGAGGCGTTTGAGTTCCTTTTCCAGAAACGCTTTGTCCCCCTCGGAAGCAGAGAGCTTTTTCTGCGTGCTGAGAATCTGGGATGTGAGGTTGGTCAGCGCATTGCCCAATTCCAAAGCGCGCTGATCCAAGGACTGGTTTTGCGCCTCCAGATCGGCGATTTTCGCGTCCCGGGCAGCCACGGCCTTGGCCATCGCATCCACTTTTTCCTGCGTCGTCTTCAGCGACGTGGCGGTATGGTCCAAGGTGGCAGCCACTTGGGTGTAATCATTGGTCAGCTTTCGGAAAATTTCGCGCGACTGCTTCAAATCCCCTTCGAGCGATGTGTTGACCTGACGCTGTTTGTCGAGATCACCGCTGGTGCGGACCCACTGGTTGCTGAGGGTGGCAATGGTGTCGGCAGCCTGGATTTTTTGGAGGGTGGCCTGTTTCTGATTGTAGACCACAGCGGCGATGAGGCCGACGCAGATGAGGATCAAAACGATGATGCCAAGTTGGTTTTTCATGACGGGGTCAGGATGAATGGAGCTGCCGAATTTGGCAAGCGCCCATATCAGCCTTGAATTGGCGGACAAGCCGCATAGATTGTGGCATGAAGTTACCGCGTGAGACTCCCGTCATGACGCTTCCGAATGCGACCCTCTTTCCGCAGGCCCTGCTGCCGCTTTATATTTTCGAGCCCCGCTACCGCCAAATGCTCGCCGAAGCACTCCAAACCCACCGCATGTTCGCCGTCGCCATGCAACGCCCCGGCAACCAACGGGAAAAACCCCTGACCATCGCCGGCTTGGGCATGATCCGCGTCTCCGTAAACCATCGCGACGGCACCTCGCATCTGGTTCTGCAGGGGCTGGCCCGGATCGAACTGGAGGAAACCGTGCGCTACAAGCCTTACCGGGTCCACCGGATTCGCACGCTGGAAAGTCCGCCCTGCGACATGGCGACCGCCGACGCCTTGACGCGCAAGGTCAGGCAACTGCTGGAGCAACGACTCCAGTTGGACCTGCCTTTTCCATTCCCGGTGATGACGCCCGAGAATTACACTTCGGGCTCGCAACCGGTGCCGCCCGCCCTTTCGGCCAAGGAAATCCTTGGCTACCTGGATTCCATCAAGGACCCGGAACAACTGGCGGATCTGGTTTCCTGCGCCGTGCTGCCCGGCGCGGCGGAGCGCCAGAAAATCCTCGAAACGCTCGACGTCGAGACACGCTTGCGGCGCCTCATCAAATTCCTGCAGGCCGAACTGAGGGATGGCGGACACGCCAGCCCTCAGGAATAAAACGGCCAGCCCCGAACCAAATAAGCCTTCAGCCAAGCCACCCGGCTGAAGGCCTCAAGTTTTGAGCCCCAGCCCTCAAGGCGAAACACGGGCCTGCTGCAAGATGAACTCCACCACCGGGGCGGGATCGCTCAACCCGTGGGGATGATGCCCCACTCCGGGCTTTGGAATCAGGGTGATGCTTCCCCCCAGCTTGCGGTAGCGCTCGGCCACCACCCCCGTGTTTTCCTCCCATGGAACAGCGGTGTCCGCCTCCCCATACACATGGAGAAGGGGCACATGCGCTTGGGCCAGCGGCTTTAAGTTATCCACCGGATTCCTGGCATAGGCCACTGCTTCCGCGTCCGATTTGAATTGGTAGGCTTTGAGCAGCTTCTGCCATTCAGCCGCGCTTCCATCCCCCTTGCCCAAGCCCTTGAGCTTGCCGCCAGGCCAGCTCTTGAAGTCGCAGACGGCGGCATCCGCGTAAAGACAGGCGACCTTGTCCGGATTGGCCGCCGCCCAGTTGTAGCAATAAAGACCGCCCCGGCTCAGACCTATCAAGGCCGCTTTCCCCGCAAACCCATACTTCCCCGTCAGTTCCTGATAAAACCCATCCCACTGCGCCACGGCTTCCGGGCTGCCAAACAAATCCGGGACACCCAAGTAAACCAGAAAGAACCCCTTGGCCACCAACGCTATATCAGCATTCGCAAACGCGCCGAAAAACTCCCCGCGCCACGCCCACGGCCGGCCCGGCAGAGCCCGCTTGGGCACCACCACAATGGCTGAGCGACCATTGACCTGGAAATCGTAGCGGTCAAAACCCTCCCACGTGGATTTCCGGCCGGGAAAAGACCGCGTCAGTTGGCTGACCTGCAAATCCAACCCGCCGGCTTTAACGAGCGCCTCGGACAGCGGCAGGCCTTTGCTCAGCCCCGGACGCTTGTGTCCCGCACTCGTCAACCAGGCATCCCGACGGATCCGCTGACGCTGGTGGATGAACTGGAACAGTTGCGGGCCGCTCACGGAACCAGCCAGCAAAGCCTGCGGCCCGTCCACCTCCGCCAGATCGGCCGCCCCGACTTGCTGCAGGATCGCCTTGGCCATCAGCCAGTGGCCCGCTTCACCGGGATGCACCCCGTCGCCGGCCAGAAAGAAACCCGGATCCGACTGCCGGTGTTCAGCCAGGGAACGGCTCATGGGCCCGTGCAAATCCGCCACCTCCCACCCCGCCGCCCCGCGCTGGGAAATCAGCCAGTCGGAGTAACGGTCCAGCACCGCGCCATAACCGGGATGCCCCCCTTTGGCCTCGTCAAAGACCGGCGGAGTCACGTGGATTATTTTCGCTCCTGCCGCCGTCACCATTGCATGCAAAGAGACCGTGCCGTCCTTGAATTTTCCGAAGCGCCCCGGCTCCAGCGGCAGATAAATCCCGTCGTTCATCCCGTAACAGGCGATCACCAGATCCGGTTTGGTTTTCTCCAAAACACGCGCCACGCGTTCCTTCAGATCCGGCCGGGGAAACTGCCCTCCCGCATGACCTTCCTCGGAAAGACCGGAGACCGTCTCGCTGGGCAGGCCAAGATTCAACACTTCAATGGAGCGGTCCGAAAAGCGGGTGGCAAAGTAGGCATCAATGAAATCCACATACTCCCCCGAGTAGGTGATACTGTCGCCAAGCACCACAACGCGATGCACGCCCTGCAACAGCGCCGCGGAATCGGCGGCGGCGGCGGGAAGGACCAAGGTCAGCACCGCACCCATGAGAAGAAAGGCCCGGCCGAAAAAATCTTTGGGACGTTTGTGTTTCATACTTTTGGAAATCCGCCCCCGGCCGGCCATGGACGCCGCAGCGTAATCCACCGGCCGGGTCGTGTTGTTATGTTTGAAAGTCGGAATGGCCCGAGGCTAGTCGCGGCGCGGCCTCAGCGCAAAAAGAAACGTTCCAAAGACTGCGTTTATCACGCCTGTCTACTTCACACCCCTCCCATAGGGGCGCGATTACCCCACAAGAAAAATCATTCCACTTCATGCCCTCAATGCGCTTCATGGTGAAACTCCCGCCCCAAGCCAAACCGACCTTGGAGTTCATGAAGACCATGGAGACAGAAAAGGGCTTCCTCCGCCTCGTTCAGCACTTCATGGTTGCTTGAGTTTTATCTCAAGCTGCTTTCGGGTGGTCGGAGATCCGCGGTTGTCTGGGTTATCCCTGATTTACCGCCGCAGAAAAATGAAGACCCGACGGGTACAAGGACCGGAAAAATCCCAACCCTTCGGTGCGATCGACATCAATCCCTCTTTCCCGCGGCTCACTCGGCAAACAAAAAGTTTAAATCATCCAATGTAAGGCTTTGTGAAAAGCGCTCCTCGCCGAAGACATCCTCCGCCAGCGCGGCCTTCTGTTTTTGCAGCATCCGGATTTTCTCCTCAATGCTGTCGCGCATTATCAAGCGGTAGGCCATGACCTTGCTGGTCTGACCAATGCGGTGGGTGCGGTCAATGGCCTGGCTTTCCACGGCGGGGTTCCACCAGGGATCGAACAGGACCACATAAGACGCGGCGGTCAGGTTGAGTCCGAACCCGCCGGCCTTGAGCGAGATGAGGAAAACGGCGCCGCCCGGGGCGGCTTGAAAATCCCTGACCAGGTCGCCCCGGTTTTCGGTGCCGCCGGCAAGATAGAAATGCGGCCATTCGCGCTTCTGCACAAGATCTTGAAGCAGGTCGAGCATGGTCACAAACTGTGAAAAGACCAGAACCTTGTGCCCCTCGGCCATGAGGGGTTCAAGCAAATCCTCCAAGGCGGACACCTTGGCAGCCTCGGCGTCGCGCAGCTTCCCGTCCACCAGCGCCGGGTGGCAGCAGATCTGCCGCAACCGAAGGAGGGAGGTGAGTATGTTGAACCGCTCCTTGTTCAATTGCTTGTTGGACTGCAGTCCCAACAGGAGCTGCCTGGCGCGTTTGAGTTCGGCGCGATAGAGCGACTGCTGCTGTCCCTCCATTTCGCAGAGCAAATCCTCCTCCACCCGGTCGGGCAGGTCCTTGGCAACCTGGCCTTTGGTGCGGCGCAAGAGAAAGGGCCGCACCCGGGCGGCAAGCCGGCGGCGGGCCAGCGGATCATCCTGCGCATTGAAACGCCGCAGAAAATGCGCCCGCTGCCCCAGCGCACCGGGCATGGAAAAGGAGAGGATGCTCCACAGGTCGAGCAGGCGGTTTTCAATCGGCGTGCCGGTCAGCGCCAAGCGGTGATCCGTCTTGAGCGCCCGGGCAGCCTGCGCGGTTTGGGAGTCTGGATTCTTTATATATTGAGCCTCATCCAGAATCACCGCCAACCACGGGGTCCGGGCAATCTCGGGTGAAAGAAAGCGCAACTGTGAATAATTGATGACAATGAGCCCGGCTTGCGCGCGTGCCCGGGCCAGTTCCTCTTTGGCTTCACCGCGCCAGACCCGGACCGGCAGGGCGGAATAAAACCGCTGGGCTTCGGCGCGCCAGTTGTCCATGACCGACTTGGGACAAACGACCAGCGCCGGGGGCTGCCCGGCGGAGCCGTTTTTCCGGACCGGACACCCGGCGCCGCTGCCTTCGCGCAACCACGCCAGCCAGGCAAGGGTTTGCAACGTCTTGCCCAGCCCCATGTCATCCGCAAGCACGCCGCCAAAACGATTGGCCGTGAGATAGGCGAGAAAATGGAAACCCTCGGTTTGATATGGCCTTAATCCAGCCTGGATCGACTCAGGCAGAAGGGGCGCCACCCGGGTTTGCAATTCGCAGACACGCCGGCGGATCTTCTCGATCTGTCCGGGGGCCAGAAACTTTTTCGCGGCGTCATCGGCCAGTTGCAGCGCATGAAACCGCTGCGGTTCAGCCGAGAAATCCCCCGAATGCAGCCCCAGCCGGGCAAGCTGCTCGTCCTCCTCCGGCGTCAGATTGAATTCCAGCCGACGCCAGCCTTTCTTGCCCAAGCGCACAAAACCACCCCGCGCGTTGAGCAGCAGCTTCAACTCCTCCGCCGTGAGCGTCGTGTCCCCCACATTCAGCACCACCTTCAAGTCAAACCAGTCCATCCCCGACTCCTGCACATCCAGCGACACACTGCCGCTCACGGGCTCGTCCCGGAGCGTCGCCAGCTCCCGGTCCAAAAGCACCTCCACCCCGGACGGCAATGATCGCAGCCACGCGGTGAAAAGCTCGGGTGTTTTTTTTGTCACCCGCAACCTCCAATCCCCGGGATAGCCTTCCCATTTCAAACCGAGTGAACCGAGCAACCCCGGCATCTGATCCTGCACCGAGCGGTCATGCACGGTGATGAAGCTCTCGGAGGTCTTGGCGGGGGCGGGAGGGTGCACCGCCCGCTGCTCGGACTCCCAGCCTTTCAACGTGAATCTTTCCGCGCCCATCCCCGGAATGCGCGCCCCCACTTCAAAGATGATATCCTCCCGATTGGGCAGGGCTTTGAGGGAACAGGAAATAGTGACCTCCACGGGCACGGACCGGACGCGCCGCGCCAGGCTCTCGGGCAACACCACCCCGGCTGATTGCAGAAACCTCACTCCCTCCGTGGTCTCCAGCGCCGGAGCCGGAATGCTCCGCTTCAAACCCGTGTCCAGCCCGCCGGCCGCCGGACCGCTGAACAGCCCGCTACCAGTCAGATACAAAGTAGGCTGGCCGTTGAGAATGCAGAAAAAACGCGGCGGCGCCGACCCGTCCGCCATGGCAAGGGCCAGCTCATACTCAGAGACCTCCTGCTCCGGCGTGGAGAGGATCAAACGCAAAGGCTCGGCGATCCGGGGCAGCATCCGCCCGTCGGCCGTCACTATCCGGTCGGGTGCCAGCGGCAGGCGGAGCAGCCGGTTGAGCGCGGGACTGGTGGAGACCTGGCTGTATTTGAAGGACCACCAGCTCTCGTAATGCCAGGGCTTGAACACGGCGCTCCAAAGCGGCAGCGACTCGGGCGTGAACTGCAGCTCTGCATGCTCAAACTGTTCGGCAAACCGTTTGGCTTGGGCTTGTTTGAGCTCAGTAAACTCCGCCCCCTGGCTCAGGCGCCATTGCAATCGGGCCTCCTCGGGCAGAATGACCAGGCGCAAATCCAATAGGCCGCCGTACTTCGCCGCCGCACGCCCGTCAAAATCCTGAAACCACCGCCTCCAGCGGGCGATTTCCTTTGCCCGCTCCCACTCCAACATCCCGGCTTCAATCAGACCCAGCTCCGTGATTTCCTCCATGAATGAGGGGATCTTTACTCCGCGTCGGCGCAACTCCCTGGCCAGATGAAGCCAGAAGTAAAAATCGTCCGGCGGAAACTCCTCCCACAGCTCCAGCGGCTCCCAATACCTGCCCAAAACGGATCTGCGGTTGAGGGAAAGCAAATCGTTCCAGGTGAGCGGCCGGAATTCGCCCTGAATAAAGAGCATCTGGACTTTGCGAATGTAATCCATCTCCGGCGCCTGCAAGCCGCGGCTGAGCTTTTGTAGAACCCGGACCAGCAGGGGCGAGCGCGGCACTTGCTGGCCGGGGTTCTGCGACGACTGGGCTTGCCGGGGCAACACGCCCGCCCCGGGCACCGGCTCGGACTGGGTTGCCAGACGTTTGAGTTCGAGCATGGCCGCCACCGCATGCTTGCAGTCATAACCCATCGGACAGGAGCAGTTCGAAGACCAGACATTCTCGGCAAACTCCAGTTCCACCTGATACTCCTCCCCTCCCCGCACCACCGCCGCATACAGGCTTTCAGGCTTAATGCACAGCAACGACAACACACAACCATTCCCAAAATAGTCGTGGCCGCATTCGCGCGTCTTGACCGGTATCAGGCTTAAAAACCGCTCGACACCAAAAAGCAACTCTCTGCGCAATTTCATCTCCCAACCATCATTCAAGACCCTCACCCCGATGGCAAGGAAGCTCCTTCATGCCGCCCAAAAACATCCCCGCCGCATCCGCAAGCCCTTTCACTCCGGCTCCACGACCGGGGCCTCCATCGTTGGCGACGACCGTAAAACACTTTGGGCGAAATGGCTGCGGCTCCAATCCCCCAAGAACGTTGAAGCGGGCATGAGTGTCAAACGGGACTTCCTGGCTAAAGTGGCTCTCTTGAAGCTCCAGAGCAGCGGCACAAACGGGGCGAGCGGCAGCGCAAAGCGCAAAGCGCAAAGCGCAAAGCGCAAAGCGCAAAGCGCAAAGCGGTAAGCGCAAAGCGGTAAGCGCAAAGCGGTAAGCGCAAAGCGGTAAGCGCAAAGCGGTAAGCGCAAAGCGGTAAGCGCAAAGCGGTAAGCGCAAATCGGTAAGCGCAAATCGGTAAGCGCAAATCGGTAAGCAGTTGGCGCTCTGGGCTTGGCCCTTTGCGCTCTGCCACCCTGTGTCGCCCCCACGATACTGGAAAATGTTTTTGATCG
>Ga0209829_10002292_pt1 | contig 14624 bp, 17 predicted proteins | sample C_140205_EF_Meta_FD_187311 | JGI IMG/M metagenome (GOLD analysis project Ga0209829, IMG submission 187311) | Freshwater microbial communities from Lake Croche, Canada to study carbon cycling - C_140205_EF_MetaG (SPAdes) (version 2) | ecosystem: Environmental > Aquatic > Freshwater > Lake...
TATTAAAAAGTATAATCTAATATTGTTAGAAGATTGTTGCGACGCTCTAGGGTCTACATATGATGGTAAACCATTAGGTAGTCATGGAGAAATGGCCAGTTGCTCATTTTATCCTGCTCATCACATGACCATGGGTGAGGGTGGATTTGTTGCCTGTAATACTCCTGGTCAAGAAGTTATTCTGCGTGCCTTTCGCGAGTGGGGTCGCGGTTGCTATTGTGTAGGACCAGAAGCCAACAAATTAAAATGCGGAACATGTAAGAGTAGATTTAGCGAATGGATTCCTGAACTACCAGGCGAGATTTTTGATCACAAATATGTATACGATGAGATTGGTTATAATCTAAAACCAATTGAACTTCAAAGTGCGATGGGTCTGGTACAGCTAGAAAAATTAGACGAGATTCATGCTCTACGTCGTAGAAATTATAAGCTGTTGTTTGCTATCTACGAAAAGTATGAAGAGTTCTTCCACTTGCCTAGAGCGCAGGCAAAATCTGATCCAAGTTGGTTTGCGTTTCCGTTGACTATTAAAAACGGTGCTCCATTTAATCGTACAGACATTGTTGATTATTTAGAAAACAATCTAATTCAAACACGTCCGTACTTTGCTGGTAACATTATGCTACAACCTGCTTATAGTCATTTAATGAATCCAGCTGATGCTAGAGATAACTTTCCGGTAGCTACTCGAGTTATGATTAATACTTTCTTCCACGGAACAAGCCCAGTTATTACTCCTGAGCAGATTGCGTACATTGGTGAGAAAGTTGACAATTTTATGAAAAGGTTTATATGATAGAATTTATTAATATTGAAGATGTAAAATTAGTGAGCAAGCCTTGGGGCTGGGAAAAATGGATTCAGCCCGGCGATGATCCGCACAGCTATGTTCTTAAAGAAATACAATTGAATAAAGGGCATAGGACCAGTATTCAGGTTCATCAAATGAAATCCGAAACTAACTATATATTAGAAGGTCAAGGAGAATTGTGGTATAGTGAAGAACTATTTGATTGTGAAAAATATAATAATGGTGGATACAGTCAAGAAGAAATCTCTAATATCATAGCAGGTCTTAAATGTGTAACTTACACTCCTGGTAATTCTATGAAAATTACTCCAGGGACAATACATAGAATGGTAGCTGTAACTGATTTGAGATTTGTTGAGGCTAGTACATGCCATCTGGATGATGTGATTAGATTACAAGACGATGCTAATCGAACACATGGAAAAATAGAATCGGAACACAAATAAATGCTAACCGTAATAATCTTGGCAGCAGGATACGGCAGACGTATGGGGCCATTTAGTCGTATGGTTAATAAGGGACTTATCCCTTATGATAATAAACCATTGATTAGTCATATAATGGAAAAGTTTGATTCTGATACTAAATTTGTTATTGCCTGTGGAAATATGGGTCAACAAGTTAGAGACTATGTCAGCGCAGTACATACGGATAAACAAATAGTTTATGTAGATATCGAAGATTATTCTGAAGGAAGTACCGGTCCTGCTACATCCATTCAGGCATGTGCTAAACATGTAACAGGACCATTTATTTGGTTAAGTTGTGATACATTATTTGAATTTGATTATAGATCTAAACTAGATCATAATTGGATTGCTGTACATCCAGTTGACAGTAATATTGCACAAGATTACTGTTGGGTCAAGCGTGATGGCGACACTATCACCAAAATTGAAAACAAGCAGCCCAGCGAGCAGGCAGTTGATGCTTTTATTGGGCTTATGTATTGTAAAGATCATACGTTTGTAGATAATCTAATATCTTCCCGTGCCAAAGAAGCTTATCAAGGATTTAATGAAAACCTAAATCTCAAAGCACATAGCGTTAAAGAATGGAAAGATTTTGGAACTTACGATAAGTGGATAGAACTAAGCAAAAACTTAAAAGAAGTCAGCTTTCCTAAACCAAATGAACTTTTTTATCACGACAATGGTAAAATTATTAAATTTACCACAGATAGTACATTAACCGATCGTAAGGCAAATAGAGCATTATTGAATCCAATCTGTATGCCTACAGGTATTCGTAGAAGCGGTCAATTTCTTGTATATGACTATGTTCAAGGAGATATTATCTATAATCAATTAACTCCTGAGCTGTTTGATAACTTACTCAATTGGGCTAATACAGATTTATGGAAAAGAAAATGGTTTCCTAATACAGAATCAATTTGCTATAATTTTTATTACAAAAAAACTCATGATAGGTTGAATCAATTCAGAGTCAAATATAGTGGTTGGAGTGAACCTTGTATCGTTAATAATATACCAGTAAAGAGTATTGACCTGTATCTTGATATGGTGGACTGGGATAGTTTATGTGATACCAAGGAATGGTGTTTTATTCACGGAGATTTCCAATTTGAAAATATCATATTCAATTCTGACATGAACATGTTTACCTGTATTGACTGGCGAACAGATTTTGGCGGAAGTAGTCACGGAGATTTATATTATGATTTGGCCAAAATGCTCGGCGGCATATATCTAAATTATCAATATGTTAAAGAAGATAAATTAGTTTATCAAGAAAATAACGATTCGGTTACATTAAATGACTGTAGCATACAAGATGCTGATTTATACGAAACAAAATTACAGTCATGGTGTGAATCAAATAATTTAGATTATAAAAAAGTACAATTGTTAGTTGCCATAATTTATTTAAACATGAGTCCGTTACACGAAGCACCATTTGACAAATATTTGATAGCATTGTCCCAACTACATTTTTCAAGGGTGTTTGATGCACATCAGTGAAGCAATTAAAAACAAGTCAAAAGATAAACTGTATGTAAGTTTAGCCGCAAAGCCAGGAACTACTGGTACTAAATTTTATAAGGAACTGTTTGACTATTATGACATCGATGCTGAATACGTGGCATGTACTTGTACTGATCTATCAAGCGACATGCTATTGGTGAGAGAACACTGTAATGGCGCAAGCATTACTATGCCATATAAAAGAGAAGTAAGCAAATATATTGATTGGAATCGATCAATGACCGCTGCTATTAATACTGTATTAAACAATGATAAATTTTTAATAGGGTTTAACTGTGACTATCTAGGGTTAAATGAAGTATTGAAAGATCGTATTAAAGATAAGTCTGTTGTATTGTTAGGTACAGGTGCCATGGCTGACAATGTATTAGAATTAATAAATCATAAAAATGTTTTACAAGTTGGCAGAAGCAATTGGGAACAACGTGACACACCTTGCGATATTTTAATCAATACGACAAGTATAGGAATGGGGACAGATGACAGTCCTGTTGATGTTATAAATGCCAAATTGGTAGTAGATTGTGTCATAGGCAACACTAAATTAATAAAACTCGCTCGACAAAATGTATTGGATGTAATCACAGGTGCTGATATCTACGTTGCTCAATTTGTGCATCAATTCAATTTGTATACAGGAATAACCCCTGATCGAGATATCGTTAACAGAATTAAGGAAAAAGTCTTTGTTTAAATTAGGTGTAGGGCCAATGAGCCATCTTATCAATGAGATACAAGGTCGGTATTCTCTTGAGCGTCAGCGTCCATTAATGTTTATTGCCAGTCGCAATCAAGTGGATGCCAATAGCGGATATGTAATGACCACTAAAGAATTAAGTCAACAATTATTGCCATGGCGTAATCCTTATCTTATGCTATGTAGAGATCATTGCGGCCCGTATTTTTTGGATAGTGAGAAATCATTGAGTATATCACAGGCAGTAGAGGCTACTAAAAAAACTATTGCTGCTGATATTGAAAATGGATTTGATCTAATACATATCGATACCAGTCGTTGCGATACACCATATCAAGTAGCCGACGAATTATTTAATTTTAGCTTATCTATTAATCCCAATATTAAATTTGAATTTGGAACCGAAGAAAATGTTGGTGTAGCAGCAGGTTTAAAAAAATACAAAGATGATGTACAGTTTGCTAGTCAATTTCCTAATATGGAATTTGTTGTTGCCCAAACTGGTAGCTTGACAATGGAAGATCGGCAAGTGGGCAGTTTTGATATTCCTATGGTAAGAAAGTTAGTAAAGTTTGCTACTGACGCCGGTGTTAAACTTAAAGAGCATAATGCTGATTATCTCACCGCTAACGAAATACAATTAAGAAAAATGGCCGGTGTTGGTGCGTGTAATATAGCACCACAATTGGGCGTTATACAGACAAAATGTATCTTATCATTGGCTGAATTGTATAAAGTAGATACCGGTGATTTTAAGAATATAGTATTAGATAGTGGTAAATGGAATAAATGGATTATAGATGGCGATGACGCTGTTAAGATAGCAGTAGCAGGCCATTACTGTTTCAATTCAGATGTGTACAAGAAGCTGGTAGATAACATCAGTTTACATTGCGATTTACAAAAAGCAGTCTCTGATTCAATTGTAGAATGTTTGGATCTATACTATAATAATCTTTATTGATATAATATATGAAAATTTTTATTACGGGTGGTCAAGGATTTATAGGACATAATTTATTAGAGTTTTATAAAGATCATACGATCTTTGAACATTATAGATATATGGATGTTGGTGCCAAGTTGGATTATTTTAAACCGGATCTAATTATACATTGTGCTGCCGAAATTTATAATCCAGATGCTATGTGGAAATCTAATATAGTTTTACTTTATGATATTTTAGACTACATCAAGGAACATCCAACTACTAGATTGATACAAATAGGATCAAGTTCAGAATATGGTCCGGTGTCAAGGGCTGCTGCCGAAACCGATCGTGTCAATCCAGTGGATATGTATCAAGCAACTAAAGGTGCTGGTACAATACTTTGTCAAGGATATGCTAGACAATATAAACTTGACATCACTGTTGTAAGAGCCTATAGTGTATATGGTAAGTATGAAAAACCTCACAGGTTATTTCCAAGATTATGGAAGTCATTTCAACTGGATCAACCGATGAAGTTGTTTGATGGCTATCATGATTTTATATATATAAATGACTTTGTTAGGGGCATTGATAATGTTATTAATGCCAAAGATAAACCACTTGGAGATATTGTAAATTTGGGATCTGGTATTCAAACTAGCAATCAGGAAGTATTAGCATTGTTCGAGAAGGTCACAAATAAGCAAGCGCCAGTTGACATTATTCATTCAATGGCAAAAGAATTTGAAAGTGAAGTATGGCTATGTGATACTAGCTATGCCAAAGAAAAATATAATTTTGAAACCACATATACCTTAGAAGAAGGTATTGAGGATTTTATTAAAACAGCAAACTATAACTAGGAAAAAATATGACATTACGTAGACAACTATTAACCAGCAACAATAATCTTATTGATATCGTAAGTGACGATGTTGCTGCTGAAGCACATTTTAACAATCCAGCAAACTACGCTGATGTTGTTTTAAATCAGATTAACCAAGACAGATTTTATGATCAAATCTTTGAGGGTGAGGAAAATATCACTGTATTGGATATTGGTGGAAACATCGGATTGTTTAGTTTGTATATACATGACAAAGCCGCAGCGGTATATACTCTAGAACCTACTCCAAGTCACTTCCACATTTTACAACAACTAACCGAATCGTACGACAATATTCATCCAATTAATATTGCTGTTCACAATGAAGATACCGCAATTGATTTTTATATCAGTGATGAAAATTCTACAATGAATAGCAGTGTTAACAAGTATGGAACCAAAGTAGAAGTTCAGGCACGTACAATTGCAAGTGTAATTGCTGAGCTAGGTCTATCACATGTTGATTTTATCAAATGTGACATTGAGGGTAGTGAAATGTCTGCTCTGACCGATGTTACAGTTGGCGATGTAAAAGATATTGTTGATTCATGGTTTATTAAAGTTCACGCAACTGATACAGACACACTAAAAGGACTCAATAGTTTGTTACATAATCGTGCTCAATTAATTTCTATATTTGAAAAACATGGATATTCTGCTCAGATTCTAAGGGATGACTCCTTGTACATTTACAAAGAATAATATGAATCCAATTGAAAAACGTATTATTGATATTACCTATCAAGAAAAGTTAAGTCATCTTAGTAGCTGCCTAAGTGCGTATCCAATCATAGAGGAAATATACAATTCAAAGCAGGATGACGAAATATTCATTCTTAGCAACGGTCATGCCGGTCTTGCTTTATATGTTGTACTTGAACAAAAATATGGTATTGATCCGGTTGCATTATTACATAAGCATGGCATTCATCCTGGCAAAGATTTAGAAAATAAATTATATTGTTCAACTGGTAGTTTAGGAAGCGGTCTCCCTATTGCTGTGGGCCATGCTTTGGCAGACCGTAGTAAAAATGTGTATTGCATGATCAGCGACGGCGAATGTGCCGAAGGCAGTATATGGGAATCTTTAAGATTTATACATACTGCCCAATTGACTAACTTGCACGTATATGTTAATATCAATGGCATGAGTGCTTATGAATATCTTGATACTGACTATCTATCAGATCGTTTAAAATCTTTTTTGCCCGGTATCAATTTAAGAATATCAGAACCTAGGAACTTTGAGTTTGCTGAAGGATTACTAACTCACTACTATGTTATAAAACCAGAGGATTACAAATCATTATGAGAAAAGAATGTATGAATCTGCTGTTAGCAGAGATGATAGATAATGCTGATATTTTTGTATTAACTGCTGATTTAGGATTTGGAGTGCTCGATCAAATCAAGAACTCATTTCCTGAACGGTTTTATAACGTAGGAGCAGCAGAGCAACTCATGATTGGAGCAGGTATTGGTCTTGCCGAGCAAGGTAAGATACCTGTATGCTATAGCATGAGCTCGTTCTTATTGTATCGTCCTTTTGAGTTCTTGCGTAACTACGTTAACCAAGAACAGGTACCGGTTAAATTAATTGGCAGCGGACGCGATAAAGATTATAGCCATGATGGGTTTACTCATTGGGCACACGATGACGAACAAGTATTGGCAGCGTTACCTAATATTAAAATTTATAAACCAAAGACCGTCGAAGAGCTTGAAACAATTTGGCCAGAATTTATTAACAGTAAAGAACCCTCTTATTTAAATTTAACAAGAAAGATTTAATATGTACGCAATTGTATCAATGCATACTCCAGACTATCAACCATTGGCTGATTTTACTTGGACACAAAATAAATTAGAATATGCTATTCGTCATGGATATAAACATTTTTGTAAAACAGACGGATTTACTTTACCTAAACATGCCGTAGGTGGAGAGAAACTTAAACTGTTCCGTGAATACTTTGATAATAATCCAGATATAAAATGGATATGGTGGTGTGAGTCTGATACACTGATTACCAATTTTAATATCAAAATTGAAGACCGTATTGACAATGACTATCATTGCGTAATAGGTACTGATGGAAATGGACTAAATGCCGGAAGTTTTTTCTTGCGGAATAGTCCCGAGGGCAATGCTTATCTTGATTGGTTGATTTCCGTTTGGCCCAAATATGAAAATCATTTCTTCTATGAACAACAGGCCATGATTGATAGTTTGGATATGCCAGAATGGTCACCTTTGATCAAAGTAGTAGAACAACATCTATTCAATAGTCACGATTGCTGGCCAAATGCTTGGCAACCTGGATTTGGACTCGATAAGCTGGGGGGACGAGCATGGTGGGAGCCCGGTGATTTTATGGTTCATTGGCCAGGGTCAAGTATGGAGACACGTTTAGGAAGACATATCCCATACTATTTCAACAAGGTAATCAAATGAGAAAAGTATACGATTGTTTTACGTTCTTCAACGAACTAGATTTGTTAGAGCTACGGTTATCTGAATGTTACGATCATGCAGATTACTTTGTTATTGCCGAAGCTAACAAAACATTTTCTGGTAATGATAAAAGATTTCTGTTAGAAGACAATTGGGATCGGTATAAAAAATTTCACGATAAGATTATATATATCAAAGTTGAAGACATGCCTGCTGGTACCGATGCATGGGCGAGAGAATATCATCAACGCAATGCACTAGAAAGAGGCCTCGTTGGTGCAGACGACAATGATGTTATCGTGTTAACTGATTGTGATGAAATATTAAGACCCAGAACATTAGATATATTACGAAATGATAGCCAGCATAGATTGTGGATATGCAGACATCCCATGTTCTATTTTAAATTTAATTATCTAATGATTGAACCTATGTCGTATCATGTTAACCCTATGGCAATCCTCAAACAAGACTTTAATGGGTTTCAAAATCTTCGAAATCAAATGGTAGGCTGGGCGTATCAACAGCCCTGGGATTTTAATGATGAGAATGTATGCACAATACAACACAGTGGATGGCATTTTACATATTTAGGTAATACTAAAAATGTCGAGACAAAGTTATTAAATTTTGCACACATCGAAGCTCAAAAATGGGTAGGTAACATAGACGTCGAAGATATGATATCTAAAAAAATCTGCTGGGATGCAGGTGTAAAGTATGAACATATAGAAATGGACGATTACTTTCCAAAAACTGTTATGAATAATTTAAAACGTTGGGAAGATTACATTCTACCCAATGCTACAATTAGTATTAAGGGCTATGTGCCTTCTTTAAATATAGATGAAATTTATAAATGAAAATATTAATAACAGGTGCTAGAGGATTTGTTGGTAGTTTTATTGCTAAACATCTAGCAGAAAAACACACATTACTAACTCCTACAAGACAAGAGTTAGATCTTACCAATCTAGAACAAGTCGAAGCTTGGTTCAATAACAACGAGGTTGAAGTAGTTGTGCATTGTGCGTTAAGTGGACGAGAGGTTCTATCTAGTACCGAACCACAGTACCTAAGTGATGGGCTATTGATGTTTCGAAATCTTTGGTTACAAAAACAACATTACGATAGATTTATTAATCTAGGCACAGCATACGAGTTTGATCTAACACAGAATAACAACGAAATATCAGAGCACGATTTTGTACACCATTTACCCAAAACAAGTTATGGATATGCTAAAAATTTAATAGCTAGAATCATACGTGACACTCCTAGTTTTTTTAACTTAAAACTATTTGGTGTATTTCACGAGACTGAAAACTCTAATAGATTTTTTCAAAGAGTTAAGCATCAAGACGAAATCGTTATTAATAATAATATCTACCTTGACTACATTTATCTTCCGGATATATTACCTATGCTAGATCGTATGGTAGAAGGTCATAGTCAATATTACGATGTCAACATGGTATACCCCTATAAATATCGACTAAGCGACATGGCAGAAATTTTGTGTAATCATTTAGGACTGCCTGTCTCAAAAATTAAAATTATAAATCCAACAGGTAATAATCTAACTGGAAGCAGTATTGCTCTCAACAGTTATAAATTTGATCTTATAGGGTTAGAACAAGGATTAAGGAATTACAAATGAAAGTGGTTTACGTTACAGGCTGTTTAGGATTTATTGGATCCGAAGTTACAAGACAATGCTTGGCTAAAGGCTGGCGTGTTATCGGAGTTGATAAAGAAACTTACGCAGCGAACTTACAGTTTTTGCCCGAGTTTCAAACCAACCCAAATTTTAAATATATCAAAACTGATATCAGGGATATTACATATTTGTTAGATTGTGATTATGTCATCAATACCGCTGCCGAAAGTCATGTCGATAACAGCATCGTGGGTAGTGAAGTATTTTTAGATAGCAACATCAACGGTGTTCATAATTTATTACAAAATTTACAAAAAAATAAATTTAAAGTTCCTACATTTTTACATTTCTCAACCGATGAAGTATATGGTGATATTGTTGAAGGTAGTCATACAGAAACTGATATTTTAAAACCAAGTAATCCTTATAGTGCTACCAAGGCCGCTGCAGATATGTTGATCAGCGCATGGGCTCGTACACATAATATTCCTTGGGTTATTGTGCGCCCTACTAACAACTACGGTATTGGACAATATGTCGAGAAGTTGATTCCAAAAGCTGTAAAATATCTAAGTATTGGACGTAAAATTCCTTTGCATGAAAATGGAACACCGCGACGTACTTGGCTTCATGTCAGTGATACTGCTAGGGCTATTATTCATATTGTTGAGAGCGGCGTGACTGGAGAAATTTTCAATATTAGTGGAAACAGCGAAGACAGCAATATTAACATTGCTAAGAAGATTATCAAATTAGTTACCGGTTCTGACAACTACGAAGAATATATTGATTTCAGTTGGGGAAGAAAAGGGCAAGATGTTCGTTATTCTATTGATGATACAAAATTAAAAAGTTTAGGTTGGACCGCCGAAGCAGACTTTGATACTGAACTAGCTAAAATTGTAGAATATTATAGAAATAATTTCGTTTGGTGATATAATGAATGGAATTTCTTTTTGTATTATTACTCAAGGTATAGATGACACAAATCTAAAAAAAGCTATTGCTAGTATAGTGGCACTGAATATTCCAACTTACGAGGTGGTATTTGTAGGTGGAGATAAAACAACTGTTGAGACGTCTGATACAATACGTTGGGTTCCATTTAACGAACAAGAAAAAGCTCATGTGGTAGTCGCTGGACGTCCTGGAGCGTGGATCACACGTAAAAAAAATGTAGCTGTAGAACATGCAAGATATGATATTTGTGTAGTTATTCACGACTATCTAGCATTTGATCCTGATTGGTGGGAAGAGTTTCAAAAGTTTGGTACACATTGGGATATCTGTGTTCATCAAAATATATATTTTAATGGATGCCGGGGTGATGGGTGGATCGTGGATAGACATCCATTGTTACCAAGGGGTATCAAAGTTCCCTGGGACATGATTGATCTTGTACAATATATGGGTATACCTGGAAATTATTTCTGTATAAAAAGAGAACGATATTTAGAAGAACCACTAGATGAAAATCTACTATGGGGTCAAGGCGAAGAAATGGAATGGAGTCGGCGAGTGGTTCCAAAATTTCACATACGCTGTAATCCAAAATGTGTATACAGGTATACAAAAGATAGACCAACTGACGTAGGCGCACCGGCCTCTGATCAACAGATGGCTGCTTATAGTAGGGTATTTGAAGCATTGCGAGAGTGCCGGATGGAGAATTTTGTCATGTACTATGAGCCCGGATTTAATAATAATGAACGGAGAATAATATTATGAGAAAAATTTACGACTGTTTCATGTTCTATAATGAATTGGATGTACTTGAAGTTAGGCTAAAAGAATTATATGATCATGTGGATCATATTGTTATATCGGAAGCTAGCACAACATTTTCCGGACATTCAAAAGATTATATTTTTTTAGACAATCAAGAAAGATTCAAACCATTTTTGGATAAAGTCATTCATGTAAAGGTCGAAGATATGCCTGGAGTTGTGCCCGGAGCACCGGATGGCATGGCATGTATGTATAATGAAAATCATCAACGCAATGTTCTCACAAGAGGATTAACTGATGCTGATGATAACGATATAATTTTAATTTGTGATATGGATGAGATCTTGAGAGGATCCGTGGTTGATCAATTACGTGCAGATACGCAGCATACATTGTGGGGATTTAATATGCCCTACTTCTATTATAAATTTAATTACATGCAAGTTGATCCATTGATTTATCAAGTCAATCCATCAGCAGCAACCTGGGGTCGTGCCAAGACCTATCCAACCTTTAGCATAATTAGAACTCATGGAATGATTTGGGGAAACCATCCTATGTATTTTGATGATGGAACTAATATGAAAGTTCAACATAGTGGCTGGCATTTTACATACCAAGGCGATACTGAATTTGCTGCTAATAAACTTTTGACTACCGGTCACGATGATTATAGACACATGGCAGAAAATGTCAGTGTGGATGCTTTAATTGCCCAGGGAAGAAGTGCTCCACAGCTTCCGTGGCATAAAGGAGAAATTGTGAGGCTAGATGATTATTTTCCTAAATGTATTACTGAAGATAAAGAACGATGGAAAGACTATATTCTTCCAGACGGCCCTAATTCAGTAATGGATAAACTAAAAGTTTTATTTTCTTAAGTACGAGAAGCAATTCATAAACTATTCTCTTAAAAATCATTAACTATAAATATAATAAAGGAACACAACATATGGAACATTTTTGGCAAACAGTAGAAGGCTTTTTCAGTCAACCCGAATGTGATTTTTTACAAACTCAAATAGATAGAGTCAGCAGCCCGGCTCATTTTGTCGAGGTAGGCTCATGGAAAGGACGTAGCTCATCTTTCATGGCAGTGGCTATACATAATAGTGGAAAATCAATTAAATTTGATTGCGTTGATACTTGGGAAGGTAGTGACGAAATTGCTCATGCTAACGACGAAGCGGTCAAAACCGGAACACTTCGAGACGTCTTTGAAAGAAATATGAAACCAGTCGAAGGATTATATACAGCAGTTCAACTTCCTAGTGTTGCTGCTGCAGCACAATATGAAGATAAAAGTTTAGATTTTGTATTCCTAGACGCATCACATGATTACGAAAATGTTGTTGCTGATATTTTGGCATGGCTACCAAAGGTCAAAGCAGGTGGTGTAATCGGTGGACATGACGCACTACATCCTCCTATTGTTGCAGCTTGTGCCGATACTGTAGGAGCAGTACAATTAAATCCGGCTCGCGATTGCTGGTATAAATTTGTATAAATCATGAAAGATAACATTTTAATCATCCCAGCTGGCCCTGGCGCATTATTCCAGAATTGGAACAATTACGCTGATCATAATTTCGATCTAGCAATTATTAATTGGGGATCCCATCAATTAACCAATCTAGAACAAGCCGCTTACGTAGAACATATCCCAGGTCAAAAATGGAAAATTGTTTCTGAATTTGCTAACAGACACGATCTATCTCAATATAAACATATATGGATTTTAGATGATGACTGCTTGACTACACCAGAAGGCATTGCGGCAACGTTTGATTTATGTAAAGAATACAACCTTGATCTAGCGCAACCGGCATTAACTCCAGATAGTTCGCGTACTCATCCACCTACATTTTTAATTCCTGATGCTAAACTACATATTACTGATACTGTAGAAATTATGTGTCCAATTTTTAGCCAACGTGCTTGGCCCGAATGCTCTGCGCATTTTGGTAAAATGCCAGTAGGAGTTGGATATGGGTTAGAAGGTTACTGGGGACAGGTATTAGAAAGTTCTACTGGTACTACCAAGTTTGGTGGCCGAGTTGCTGTCATTGATGTATATCCTGTTAAACATACCAGAACAGTTACAGGCCCTACAGAATATCAACGTCTCGGATTAGATCCGGGGGACGATGGAAGATATTTTCAAAGTTTAGGCTACGGTTGGGCTTTTAACATCATAGAAGTTATATATTGATGAAATACAATAATTTTATTCTAGACGTGGATGGATGTCTTAATAATGGAATTATTTATTGGGGCAGCGATGGCAAACCTTTTAAAGCATTTGGCAATTATGACCACGACGGATTAAAACTTTTACGCAATCATGTAAACATTGAATTTATCACAGCTGATAAATCAGGATGGAACATTTCATATAGTCGCATAGTTGAACATATGAAATTTAAGTTAACACTAGTCTCCGAAGCTGATCGTTATAAATTTGTAGAAAGTTTTGATTTTGATAAAACAGTTTACATGGGCGATGGGTTTTACGACGCTCCGATTATTAAAGCAGCTAAACTGGGTATCGCTCCGGCACAAGCCAGAAAAGAAGCTAGAGCTGCTGCCGATTTTGTAACTCCTAGCAATGGTGGAGAAGGTGCTGTGATGGACGCTTGCTTGCATATATTAGATCAGTTAGGTGTACCTTACACAATTTGATTTTGTTGTAAAAATCCCACATAACTACCACTATTGCTTGACAGGGATAAATAAAGCATATACAATTGGTGCTTGAGTTGTTAAAAAGATGCTATTTTGATCCAGAATTTAAAATAGTGATTGACAACAAAGATAAATAAATGTATAATAAAGACTAGTTAGCAAGCACAGTCAGCAAAGAAATTTTAAAATATTTGTAGTCAGTGGTTGACAGCTAGTAAGAAAGACAGTATAATTAACACATAGACAGCAATGGTGCTGTAAATGTAAACAAAGGTTTAAAAGAGAAAACAAATGCAATCGTTCAATAGACATCAACAATTTAATACGATGCCCAAACAGGCAGGTGTAATAGCCTCCAATTGGTTATCGTTGGGTTGTGGGAGTCTATCATATGATCGCACACCAGAGATTACCAGGGTCCGGGAGACCAAGATGTAAGCATAAGTTTACATACAAACTCCAAGGACCCTAGGATTAAAAACCCTGGGGTTTTTTGTTTTTAGACTTAGAGAATAGTGTGAAGAACAGGTAACGAGGACCTGGCCCTGCACTTAAAACATGGGGCAAACGGGCGGTGACGAGGATGGCTTATCTTCTTGTAGATAAAAAAATTCGTCATATTAAAGCAAACTGGCGCACGGGCATCCTTTTGACGGGTGTTGCTGAAGCATAGCTAGACAGTTTGTTTTAATATACACATTGGAAACAGTGTGTTTAATAATATGGATGTGTAGGAAAACTGGTAACCCCAGAAGACTGTAA
>Ga0209829_10002293_pt1 | contig 14624 bp, 8 predicted proteins | sample C_140205_EF_Meta_FD_187311 | JGI IMG/M metagenome (GOLD analysis project Ga0209829, IMG submission 187311) | Freshwater microbial communities from Lake Croche, Canada to study carbon cycling - C_140205_EF_MetaG (SPAdes) (version 2) | ecosystem: Environmental > Aquatic > Freshwater > Lake...
GTCGGCGGCCGACGCGCCGCCGATGACGGCAGCCTGTCGGGCCGTGGCGGTGGGGGTGTAGCTGAACGAGCCGGTGACGGCGTTGAGGCTCACCGACCCCTTTGTTGTGGTCGAGGGTCCGCTGAAGGTCACGGTGTCGCCGTCGGCATCCGTGGCGATCAAGCTTCCGGAGACCACCCCGGTGCCTGGGTCGGCGGTAGCCACGGTCAGTCTAACGCTGGGCGCCCGGTTGGCCGGAGTGGCGGCGGCGGCTGCCACCGATGCCGCCGCGGGCGGCGTTACGCGGCTCAGTGAACGGCGCAGCAGCAGCAGCGATCCCTCAGTGAGCGACTGGGCGGGAGACAGCAGCCCGGCGAGCACGCCCGACAACGCGGCGCTGTCGATGGTGCCTGCGGGCGTGCTCAGCGTCGACAGAGCGCGGGCGGGTGCGGCAGTGGCAGCCGGGGGCAGCTGGACGGCCAAAGCCGCAGGCTGTGCCCGCAGTGGATCGCTGAGGAATGAATGCAGTGAGACGAACGTGAACGCCGGGAGTGTGGCGACCGGCGCGGGGAGCGCGCTGAGCGTGCCGGTCGGGCCTGTCGGCGATACGGCGGCGTTCGCGGCTCTCAGCCATGCCGGTAGCACGGGGGCAGCCGACGCTGCCGCAGGCAGATTCGCTGCGGCGTGGTTGGTTGCGGCCGGCGTGGGGGCGGGAGTACCCGCCGCCGCCGCGGGACCGTCCGAGCCGACAGCGGCCGGGGGGGCTTTGCGTTTGGACGCTCCGCCGCGGGTAGCCGGCGCAGAGCGGGCCGTTCCACTACGCGGCATCGCGCCGTTCTGGCCCGTCGAGGCCGACGATGTTCCTGCTCGGCCGGGGGCGCTCGAATTTTTCGTCGGTCCGGCGTGCGGCTCGTTTGCCGGGGCGGCGGTTGATGCCGAGTCGGAATCTCCCTCGGTGCTGTCCGCCCTGCCCAACGCCTGCGGGCCGAACAGCGACAAACCCACCGCGACAGCCGCAACACCTACCTGGGTGCCACGCCTTGTAACCGACATCAGAACAGCCCGTCCGCCTTGCTGGCAATCGGTTGCGGTCCCGGTTCGGTTGTGACACTCCGGGAAATGACAGAACGAACGATATCCGAAATGCACGTTAATTGGAACTAAGTTCCCCCTCGCGCGACCCCGCACGGCTAGTATTCGCTCGTCCAACACAGCTGGGCGGCGGTGATGTCGCGACGGCTTTCCTTTGACGATGATGCGGAGACGATTCGTGCCCAGGTTTCCCTCACTGCAAGGCCTGCGCTCGATGGGTTTCCAATCCAAGTTGCTGATCATGATGCTGGTGGTGAGCGTGCTGTCGGTGCTGACGGCGGGAGTCATCGGCTACCTGTCCGGCACCAGTTCGCTGCGCAATGCCGAGTATCAACGGCTGACCCAGTTGCGGGAGTCCCGCAGTCGGGAAGTGACCACCTACTACCAGAGCATCAACAACGCCGCGACGGTACTGACCGCCGCACCCTCGACGGTGGCGGCGATGCGCGATTTCGCGGGGGCGTTCGCGCAGTTGCAGAAAGCGCCGCTGCCGCCGGGCGGCAAGGACGCGGTGGACCGCTACTACGCGGGCGTGTTCGACCCCGGTCTGGAGAAGGGCACCGGTAAAGCGGCAGACGGCCAGTTGTTCCGGCCGACGTCCAACGCGCAGACCTACCTGCAGGCGCTGTACACGGTTCCGGCCAACGGCGATCTCGCGGCGGCGGCGAAAATCCGCACCGCCGGTGATCCCAGTGCGTGGTCGGCGGCCAACGCGCGTAACCAGGAGTTCTTCGCCGACTTCGCAAACCGGTTCAGTTTCGACGACGCGATGTTGGTCGATCCGGACGGCAACGTTGTGTATTCGGTGTCCAAACAGATCGACCTCGGCGCGAACGTGCGCAAGGCGCCGTACAAGACGACGAAACTGGCCGAGGGTTTCGATCAGGCGCTGCGGGCGACGTCGATCAACGATGTCTTTTTCACCGACTTCGAAGATTACGGGCCGAGTTACGGCAATCCAACCCAGTGGGTGTTGACCCCGGTCGGTGACGCCGGCGGCATCGTCGGGGTGCTGGCGATGCAACTCAACGTCGCGGCCCTGAACAAGGTGATGACCGGTGACCAGGGCTGGGAGAATGACGGCCTGGGCAAAACCGGGGAGACGTTCCTGGCCGGGCCGGACAAGCTGATGCGTTCGGTGGCCCGGGTGCTGCTGACCGACCCGGAACGGTTCCAACGCGATGTGGTTGCCCACGGCACCCCTGAGGACATCGCCAAGCGCGAGGTCGAACTCAAGGACAGCGTGCTGTTGCAACCGCTCGGTGACAGCACGTCGGTCCGGGAGGGGTTGGCCGGCAATAGCGGGGTGCGGACCGGTACGGGCTATCTCGGCCAGGAAGCGCTGTCCGCCTATGGGCCGCTGAAGCTCCCCGGCCTGCAGTGGGCGATCGTGGCCCGGGTGGACGAGTCCGAGGCGCTGGCCCCAGTGTCGGCTTTCGCCCGCAATGTTGCGTTGTCTACGGCGGCGATCGTGCTGCTGGTCTGCCTGCTGGCGTTGTTGTTCGCCCGCATTCTGACCCGGCCGGTCAAGGAACTCGCCGCTGCGGTGCGCAAGGTCACCGGTGGCGACCTCGGTGTGCGGGTCCCGGTCACCACGCGCGACGAGTTCGGCGAACTGGCGAACAGTTTCAACGATATGAGCGGCAGCTTGCAGACCAAGCAGATGCTGATCGACGAGCAGGCCCGGGAGAACGACGCGCTACTTGCCAGTTTGATGCCCGAGACGGTTGCCCGACGCTACCGCGAGGGCGAGGCCAACATCAGCACGCAACATCGCGATGTCTCGGTGGTCTACGCCCAGTTGATCGGGTTTGACGAATTCTCCCGCTCGCTGCCATCCGAGGAGTCGGTGGCGATGTTGAATTCGCTGGTGGAGGCAATCGACGGCGCCGCGGAGCGCAACGGTGTGGAACAGGTGCGCAGCATGCAGGACAACGGACTGTTGGCCACCTGCGGGCTGGTGGTTCCGCGGGTGGACCACGCCAACCGCACCATCGCCTTCGGCAAGGAGTTGTCCGACATCCTGGGGCGGTTCAACGAACAGAACCGCGCCCACCTGACGATGCGGGTCGGCATCGACAGCGGGCCGGTGACCAGCGGTCTGGTGGGTGAGCGGTCCACCAAGTACGCGCTGTGGGGCGAGGCCGTCGATCTGGCCCACCGGGTGCATGCGGCGACGCGGTCCGACGGGATCTTCGTCAGCGACCGGGTGCACCAGGCGGCGGCGGGGATCTACCCGTTCACCGAGGCCGGCACGATCACCGGAGCCGACGGCGTCGAGACCGTCTGGCGCCTCGATGTGGAAGTGGGGCAGTCGGCGTGACGGCTATCACCGCACAGCCATGGTTCTGGCCGGCGCTGACCGTTGTCGTCGGCCTGCCGTTGGCGCTCGTCGTCCTCAACGAGGTCCACGGCGTGCTTGTGCGCCGCAACAGCGTCTTTGCCAAACCCATTGCACTGCTTCGGAACTGGGTCCTCCCGGCGTTCGCCGTGTACCTTTTGATCGACCAGTTGCTCCGGAGCGAGGGCGGCTCCCACGCCACTGTGGCCAAGGTCGCCGCGACGGTGTTCGGCTTCCTGGTGATTCTGGTCGTGCTGTCCGGCGCCAACGCGGCACTCTTCGGTGGCGCCCGTGCCGGTAGCTGGCGGGAACGGCTTCCCGGGATCTTCGTCGACCTGATTCGACTGCTGCTGATCATCCTGGGCCTTGCGCTGCTGCTGTCGTGGGTGTGGGGAGCCAACCTCGGTGGTCTGGTCGCCGCACTGGGCGTCGGTTCCATCGTGATCGGCCTGGCGGTGCAGAACGCGGTCGGACCGGTGATCTCCGGTCTGCTGCTGCTCTTCGAGCGGCCGTTCGGTATCGGCGACTGGCTCGACACCAAGGTCGGCAAGGGCCGCGTCGTCGAGGTGAACTGGCGGGCGGTGCACATCGACACCGAGAACGGCATCCGGGTTGTTCCCAACGCCGCTCTCGCCGCGGACCCGTTCGTCAACCTCAGTCGGACCGTCGCGCCGTTTTTCAAGGCGAAAGCTTTTTTCGACTTCTCGGCCGAAGATCCACCGGGTTTGGTCAAGCGCACCCTGGCTTCGGTGGCTGAGGGACTGCCGACGAAGCTCCCGGGATCTGCGGCGCCGGTCACCGGCTTAGGCGCCCATTCGACGCTCCCAGACCTGGAACGGTATCGGATCAACATCCCGGTCACCTCGCCTACCGACGCCGACGGCACGGTGGCACTGATGACACACCGAACCTGGTACGCCGCCCAACGGGCCGGCCTGCATCTCGACAACGTCAAGACCGGTACCAAGAAGAAGAACGCCTACATCGCCGATCGACTGCGCACCGTCGTCGCTACCCTCGGCCTCAACGACGAGGCCCATGCGGCGATGAACAGCGACGCCCGCTACCTGCCCTTCGCCGAGGGCGAGGTGGTGCAAACCCCCAATACGGTCCCCAGCGCGGTCGGGTTCATCACTGAGGGGGAACTTCAGATGTTCATCCGGACCGATGACGGCCAGCAGTTGCCGCTTGGCACTCTCGGGGTCGGCGACTACATCGGGTCGACGGCCCTGACCAGGCAGCGCACGATGGTCGGCATGGTCGCGTTCTCCGACGTCGTCATCGTCGCGGTGTCCCGGCAGGCTCTTGAGCAGGTTGTGCGTGCCGACCATCGGTTCGCCCGGCAGATCGGCGACGTCATCGACTTGCGGCGTAAGGCGGCCAAGGAGGCACTTGCCGCTGCCAGCGGTCAGACGGCGATCGGCTAGCCCGGTTCGACACCCGCCAATCGCTCCAGAAACACCCGGTGTCCTTTGAGCAGCTTGGTGTTCGCTTCCGCGGCCGGCAGCCAGGCGACCCGGTCGAGTTCCGGGAATTCCTGAAGGCGCCCTGAGCCTTTCGGCCATTCCAGGGTGAACGTGTTACTGCAGAAACCGGTGATGTCCAGGTCGGCGGCGACGGCGAACACGGTCAGCAGCTTGCCACTGGGCGTCGACAAGGCGCGTATCCTGCCGAACGAACGCACCGAGGTCATCTCTGTGCCGGTGGGTGAGACGTTCACCTTTGATGTCAACTACGCCGGTATCACGCTGAAGTACGGCGGTCAGGAAGTGACGAAGCCGTACCCGGTGGGCCTGACGGGCAATGTCTGGACCGCTGCCCGCGTCAGTGGCTGGTTCGGCGGCAATAGGGTTGCGCCGCGGACGGTGTCCTACTTCATTCGGTTGAACTGAGCCCGGCAGCTCACCGCGTTGCGCGCTGCCGTTCGGTCGCCGCCGGTGTGGCGGCCCTTTCGGCCGCTGCACGGGGCTGCGTCACCGTCGGACGTGCACGCACCGGTTTAGGACTTGATGCGGCAGTATCCAGCGCGACGCGTGCGGCTGCCCGTGGGCGCTGCGCTGCCATGGGACCGGCTTGCTGGGCGGGCACGAGCAGGCCGAAGAGTGGCTTCTGCAATTGGGTTTGGACGCCGCCCACCAGGGCCTGGAATACATCGCCGGGCACCTGCGCCCACTCCTGCGGAGTCAGTGGACGGACTGACCCGAACGGGGTAGTTGTGGCTGAGGTCTTGTACGTCCGGTCGTAGGGCTGGTAGCCGCCATACGTCACCGGGTCACTGGTGATGTCCGCGGGTGTCACCACATCGGAGTAGCCGGTGTTGACCAGAATCTTCATCGCCGGTTGCAGCGCGTCGGCAAGGGGAGTGCCCAGAAGGTACGGACTGCCGATGGCCTTGAGTCCGGCGTTGACGATCAGTGACGGAACTCGCAGCGGAGACAGGATCGGAAGTTGATTCGGCTCGAGGGTGAGATACCAGGCCTTGCCGTCGTTGACCGGAACCAGGGGCACCAGGCTGAGGACCTGGGCAACGTTGAAACCGACATCGATCAGGCTGTCTCCCTTGACCTGAATGCCGTCGAACAAGTTGATCGGCACGGCGGCGTTGAGGGTATTGATCAGTGAGAACGGGTTGGCGATTTCCGGAAAGTCGCCGAACGGGTCGTAGGCCCAGGTGACGTCGATGGTGGTGGTGTTCAACGCGGTCTTGGTGTCGCCTGACGTGTACAGTCCGGCGGCCGGAATGACAGTGTCGATCCCGAGCAGTCCGCTCAGCCCGGGGAAGCGGGTGAGCAGTCCGCCGTTGGGCCGCAACGGGTTCTGCAGGAAGACCAGGGCCTGTTCGGTCTTGTTCGGCTTGTTGTTGGTCGACGGAGAAAACGGTATGTAGCCGGCCGGGGTGTTGCCGTCGCGCACACTGGAGATCTCGGTCCGATAGGCGTCGATCAAGTTCAGGTTCGCCTCGCCCGTGGCGGCCAGAAGCGCATACCGATAGTTTGCATTGGAAAAGATGCTTGAGTTCTGCGGTTGCGGAATCGACGCGACGGTGTTGTAGAGATTGGGAGTGTCGGCCGCGGTGTTCTCAAGCGCGAGAATCAAATTCAGTTCGCCGACCACTGGGATGTTGGGGACGCTGATCGTGATGGTTTGCGGTGGCCCAGCGTTGTAGATCGAGACTCCGACGCCGGGGAAGGCATTGCCGACCACGTCAATGAGTGCGGCCAGCGTTCCGGCGGTGTACGTCGGATCCCAGGTGATGTCGAGTGCACTGGCTGTCGGGAGGGTGGCAGGCGCCGCAAGACCGAGTGTCATCGCTGCGGCGGCGACTCCGGCGACGGTAGCCGTCTTTGCCCGCCGCAGCGTCGAACCCTGGGGGGTGGCCCGCTTCGCCAGTGAATCCGACATGACTGTGACTCCTCTTCGGGACCGGTGTGCCGAGTTCACGGGGTGCCGTTGCTTCCGTTGGTACCGGGGGTGCCCCCGTTGTTGCCCGCCTTGCCGCCGGCACCGCCGGCACCGCCGGCGCCTAATGCACCGCCGTTGCCGCCGTCACCGCCGTTGCCGCCGCTGACCGGCCCGGGCGCGGCGGCCCAGGCATTGCCGCCGGCGCCGCCCTTGCCGCCATTGCCCGAGTTGCCTGTGGGCAGGGCACCCGAGGCACCGGGGGTGGCACCCGTCCCGCCGGTACCGACCGGGCCGGGGGCGCCGCCGTTGCCGCCGTTGCCGCCGTTGCCGCCGTTGCCGTTGTTCTGACCCGCGCCACCGGGCGTTGTTGCGTTATAGCCGCCGGTGCCGTTGCCGCCGTTGCCGCCCTTGCCGGCGGTGCCGCCGGTTCCACCGGTGCCGCCGTTGCCGTCGTTGCCGGAGCCCAGGGCCTTACCGCCGGGACCACCCGTGCCGCCGGTGCCGCCTTGGCCGCCGGATGCACCGTTGCCGCCATTGCCGCCGTTGGGGTTTGTGCCATTGGTCAACACGTAGCCGTTGCCGCCGTTGCCTCCGGAGCCGCCGGTTCCGCCGGTGCCTCCGGTTCCGCCGCTGCCGCCGTTACCGGACACGGTGCCACCGTCGCCCCCCGCGCCGCCTGGGCCGCCGACGCCTCCGGTGCCGCCGGGCGTGCCGCCGCCGCCGTTGGGGGTGGCATAGCCAGTCCCGCCGGCACCGGCATTTCCCGCGTTTCCAGCGGATCCGATTCCACCGGTGCCGCCGGTACCGCCGTTTCCGGAAAGCCCGGCGTTGCCGCCGTTGCCGCCGGCGCTGCCGTTCCCGCCACCGGTCCCGCCGTTGCCACCGTTGCCCGTCGTCGTGCCGCCGTCACCGCCGTTTCCGCCGGTGCCCGCGGTCGCGCCACCGTTGCCGCCGTTGCCTCCGTTGCCGATCGGACCGCCGGTGCCACCGTTTCCGCCTCCGCCGGTGGCACCGCCATTGCCGCCGTTTCCGCCGTTACCGGATGTCGAACCGCCACTGCCGCCGGTGCCGCCGCGGCCGGCGCCGTCGCCGTCACCGCCGTTTCCGCCATTGCCGATCGGTCCGCCGGTGCCCCCGTTGCCACCATTGCCGCCGGCGCGGCCGCTACCGCCGTTGCCGCCGTTGCCCGACGCCGCGGTGGGAAAGGTGCCGTCTGCGCCGTTGCGGCCGGCGGTGCCGCCCTCGCCACCGCTGCCACCGAGTCCGCCGGCGCCCGGCGTACCGATTGCGCCGCCCGCGCCGCCGTTGCCCCCGGGGGCGCTTGGGGTGCCTCTGCTGGTGCCGCCATTTCCGCCGGCACCAGCCACCCCGGCTGCGCCACCTTGGCCTCCATTGCCGCCTTGGCCGGAACCGAGTAAACCGCCCGATCCTGCCGATCCGCCCTTACCCCCGACGCCGCCGGTGCCGCCGACTCCACCGACGGCGCCGCTGCCGCCGATCCCGTTACCGGACAGGATGCTGTCGAAGGATGCGCCGTTACCGCCCGATCCTCCGCCGCCGCCCGCGCCGCCGGAGCCACCGAGGCCACCGGCGCCGCCCCGACCGAACAGCGAGCTGCCCCGGCCGCCGTCACCACCGGCGCCACCATCACCGCCGAGGCCCCCGGTGCCTCCGGGGTTTCCGGCCGAACCGCTTCCCGAGCCCGCTTTGCCGTTCTGGCCGACGACGCCGGGCGCACCGGCGCCGCCCGCGCCACCGGTCCCGCCATCGCCGATCAGCGCCATGGCGCCGGCGTCACCACCGACGCCGCCGGTCCCGGCGATGCTGCCGGCGACCGTGGCGGCACCACCGGTTCCACCGGTGCCGCCGTTGCCGAAGAACTGTCCGCCGCTGCCACCGGCACCGCCCGTGCCGGCGATGCTGCCGGTGACCGTGGCGGCACCGCCGGTCCCGCCCGACCCACCCGTCCCGACGAGACGGCCTCCATCGCCTCCGCTGCCGGATGTGCCCGAGGTGCTGCCGCCCGCGCCGCCGTCTCCGCCCCGGCCGCCGACACCCCACAGCGATGTCGAGTCCGAACCGTTCGCGCCGGAACCCCCGGTGCCCTTGGCCGACGTTGCCGCCCCGCCCGACCCGCCGTCGCCGCCGGCGCCGAAAAGGACCCCGCTGGTACCCGCCGCGCCGCCGCTGCCGCCATTAGGGCCTGAACCACCGGACCCGCCCGTGCCGCCGCTGCCGAACAGGCCCGTTGCGTTGCCGCCGACTCCGCCGGTACCACCGTCGGTTTTGCCGCCGACAATGGCGTTTCCACCGGCCCCACCGGCCCCGCCGTTGCCGTATAGCGCGCTGCCGTTACCGCCGTTGCCCGCGGCGCCGACCGCGCTGCCGCCGTTGCCGCCAGCCCCGCCCCGGCCACCGGAACCCACCAATGTCGCTCCGTCACCGCCGCCCGCACCCGTGCCGCCGACACCGGAAAGGGAGGTCGCCGCGCCTCCAGATCCGCCGTCGCCGCCGCCGCCGACGATCAGTGCGCTGCGACCTGCCGCACCGCCGTTGCCTCCGTTGACGCCCGATCCGCCTGATCCGCCGGCCCCGCCGCTGCCGAACAAGGCCGAACTGGCGCCGCCGATACCGCCGATACCGCCGTCGATCGTGCTCTTGGCGATCGCGCTGCCGCCCGTTCCGCCGGCCCCGCCGTTGCCGTAGAGCCGACCACCCGTGCCGCCGTCACCGGCGGCCCCGACCGCGCTACCACCATTGCCGCCGTCGCCACCGCGACCGCCGCTGCCCCACAGTGACGCAGCACCGGCCCCGTCAGCCCCCGCGCCGCCCGCGCCGGCCGTGGAGGTCGCGGCGCCGCCCGATCCGCCCGCGCCACCGTCGCCGAAAATCAACGCGCTGCTGCCCGCGGATCCGCCGGCCCCGCCATTGACGCCGGATCCGCCGGATCCGCCGGATCCGCCGCTACCCAGCAGCAATCCGGCATTGCCACCCGATCCGCCGGTGGTACCGCTGGCAGTGCTCTTGTCGACACCATGTCCACCGGCCCCACCCGCCCCGCCGCTGCCGAAGAGTTGTCCGCCGGCACCGCCGTTGCCCGCGGTGCCGACACCGCCGTTGCCGCCGTTGCCGGCGTTTCCGCCTCGGCCGCCATTGCCCCACAGCACTGCTCCGTCGGCACCATCGGTGCCGTTGCCACCGCTTCCTGTGGTGGAAGGGGACCGGCCGCCGTTGCCGCCGGCACCGCCGTTTCCGAGGAGCACTCCGCTCCTGCCCGCCATGCCGGCGTCCGCTCCATTTCCCGAGCCAAGGCAGGTATTGCCCTCCTGGAAGCAGCCTGCTCCGCCGTCACCGGCTGCTCCGCCGTCACCCCACAGTCGGGCACCGTCAGCACCATTGCCGCCGCGCCCGCCGATGCCTGCTGCGGCCATACCCGCGCCGCCCGAACCGCCGGCACCACCGCCGCCGAACAACAACCCGGCGGTCCCTCCGTCGCCACCGTTCCCGCCGCTGGCACCCGCGCCGCCTAAGCCGCCAGCTCCGCCGCCCCACAGGGCGAAAGTGCCTGCAGCGCCGCCATTTCCGCCGCTTCCGCCAATGGCGGAGGCTTCACCGGTGCCGCCTGATCCGCCGGCACCGGCTTTGCCCCACACAGCCAGTGATCCGGAGGCTCCACCGTCGCCCCCGTCACCACCACCGGCCCCGCCGTAGGTGCTCCAGCCCCCTGCGCCGCCTCGACCGCCGTCGCCGGCGAGCAGTCCGCCCCGGCCGCCCGTGCCGCCGTCGCCTCCGATGCCGCCACCCACCGCCTGGCCGCCGACACCGCCCAATCCGCCCCGGCCTGTGAAGAATCCACCGTTGCCACCATTGCCGCCCGCGCCGCCATTGATGCCGTTACCGCCGTTGCCGCCGTTACCGAACCATCCTGCAGCACCACCGTTGCCGCCATTGAAACCACTGCCGCCGTTACCGACCAGTCCCGCGTTGCCGCCGGTGCACGAACCGGTTGGGCATGTGGTGGCATCCCAGCTGAAGCCGTTGCCCCACAGCAGGCCGGCATTGGGATGATCGGCGGTGCCGTTGCCGATCAGCCGCATGGCCGGCGCTGCGATGGCTGCCGCGCGATCGTTTACGGCGGAGGAGTGTGCCAGTGCTGCCTGAACGCGCAGCGCGAATCCGGGGGAGTCCACCGGGGAGGTAGCCGCCGCACGCCGTGCAGCGGCGGCTGCGGCGGAACGCGTCAGCGGATCGCGACGAACCGTCGGCTTACCGGCGGGGGTAGACCGTACTGCCGAGGGCCGCGCCGGTCCGTTGGACACAGCCGAACTACTCGAGCCCGCGGAACCGGATGGCTCCGCGTTGGCGATGGCCGAGCCGACGACCGCGCCAACACCAAGCGCGACGGCCAGAGCACCGATCCGGCCGACATAGCGCGCGAAGTCGAGGCCCGCCGGCGCCATGACCGTGTCGAGCGAGGGCACGGGAACGTTCGCTGAAACCATCTGATCCTCCGCACGGGAACGGTCCCGTCTCTTGCTTTGCGCGAATTTTGCATCGGTTCGCGGCATACGTCTAGGCACTTGGCAAAAAATTCATTTCGATGCTGTGGGCCTGTGCGGTGACCGGCAAATATACTGCGGGCATGACGCAAACCGCCAAGTGCGCAAACCCGGCGTGCACCTGTTCGCCGTGTGTGTGCGGACCTAACTGTGATTGCGGGTCCGCGTGTGCGAACCCGGCATGCACATGCATGTCGTGTGACTGCGGTCCGGGCTGCGCATGTGGGACCGCGGACGCGACCTGATCAGACAGGGTCGTACGGCACGTGAAGAAGCTCATCGTCGCCACTGTGGCGATTGTGGGCGCGGCAGTCGCGGCGGTCGTGATCGCGGGTGTCTACCGGTTCAATTTCACTGACGGCGGCGATCTGTTTCCGACAGAGGTTCCGACGGGGGTCAAGAACCTCGCTGTGACGATCGACGGCCAGACATTCGCTTTGACCAATGGCGTTGCCGAGATACCCGGGGCACCGGGTTCGGCCGCCACGAACACGGCCCGACTTGTCGGCGAACCTGTCATGGGGGACGCCGATGGTGATGGCAGCCAAGATGCGGCGCTCCTGGTTGAACATGACCCCGGCGGCAGTGGCACGTTCTACTACGCCGTCGTGGCCATCGACGACGCCGGGTCGTATCGCGCATCGAATGCGTTGTCCCTGGGAGACCGGATCGAGCCGCACACCGTCGAATTCACCGATGGACGGTTCGTATGCACAGACACTCTGGCACGGTTATCGACCCGGGCTTGGAGCAACCGGGCCGGGTCGAACGCCTCGTCCGGCAGTGCGGTCAGCGTCGCTGCTTCGGCAGCGAACGCGGCCCCGATCGTGACCGCCCGGCCGGTGATCACCCGATCGTCGTCGAGTCGGTCAGCGGTGGCGATCAGACTGTTAAGCCCCGCCAGGGAGGCGACCCGAGGGACCGGAACCAGATGGGTCCGGCGGAAGCGGCCGATCTCGCCTTCCACACCGCCCTTCTCGTGGGCGCCCTCAAGGCCGGGGCGGCAAAAGAAAGAGTCGAACCCATATTGGCTACGCAGCGCGGTGAATCTTTCGGACTCGGTGCGGTCGCGGCCCTTCAACACCCGCACGACGGCCGGTTTGAGGTTGTCGTAGCGCACCCGGCCGGGAACACCGCCGAAGTACTCGAATGCCAGCACATGGCCCTCAAGGAAGGCCTCCTGTGCCTGGGTGGCGAATGCGACGTGAAATGCTTTGCCCGAGTGCGATAGTCGCATCACGAACATCCAGCACTTGAGGCTCTCCCCGCCGATAACGGCGTGGAACTCGCCGAAATCGACCTCGGCCTCCGCGCCGGCGGGATGGGTCTGCGGGATCGACACCTCACGACGGACCACACCGAGTTCCAACCGGCGCCGCGCCACATAACGCGACACCGTGATCTCCGAAAGCGCCGCCTGATGCTCGGCCACCAGACGCTGCCACACCCGCCGCGCGGTATGGCGCTGCTTGCGCGGCGCGTTCTGATCGCCCACAAGCCAGGCGTCGATCACCCCCACCCACGGGTCGATCGCCGGCCGCGGCCGCGGTGGATAGGTTTTACGAGGCGGCGGTAGCGCCGAGGCCAACGCCTGGCGCACTGCACGGCGATGAACACCATGACGCTCCGCCAGCTCCCGAATCGAGAGCTCCTCGCAGCGTCGATCCCGCCTGATCTGCTCGAACAACTCCACTCGTGACCGCACCCTGACTGACCTCCCTGCCCGACGACGACAGGAACGATCGCAACACCCTGGGTGGGGCCAACATTGATGACGACACCCCGCGCCCACCCGGCGGAATGATCACCACCCAGTGGGGCCAACATTCATGAAGAACGACGGTCCAAACGGGGCCAAGTTAGGTGACCACACTCAGGCGCCGACTACCGAAACGAGAGCGGCCCATGAACGCGCGTCAAGAACACTGCGGGAGTTGTGTGCGTCCGGGATGCTCGCCAACCAACGCGTCATCGAAGAAATGAAACGCGACGGAACATGGGGATTCGTATGAGCCGCGCCGCCTACACCTGCTGCAGGTGGGGTTGCAACAGTTGGTCAAACGAACTGTTGCAGCCCGGTGAGACCTGGTGGGCGAAGACCGGAGAGATCCGCTGGTCTCGGGCGGGCATCGAAAACCCGTGATCATCGCCGGACTCTGTCCTGCTGTATAGCCGCCGCAGGTAGTCCTTCGTCACCGGGCCGAAGGAGCGCGCACCGCGAAACTTCAGCCGGTCGCGGTTTCGACGGCACCGCATACCCCTGTTACCTCAACGATGGTGGTAACACCGTTGGTAACAGTCCGAGAAGGACGCGCATGGACGGTAATAGACGCGGCGGTCCCGCCACCCTCCGGGCGGCGGGACCGCCGTTTCGCGACTCGACCACTGGTCGCTCTGCGTGCCGCGACACAGGTATTTCCGTGGTGAGTCACCTGATTTTTGAGAAGGCAGCAGCTCCTACGACGGTGGGTAGACGTGGCGGATCCGCCACGTTCGTGCGGTGAAGATGGCGAAGGCCCTCTCCGCCCGGCTACAACCTGGCCCGCCTGGAACGCGACTGGAACATGCCGGTCCCGCGTTCAACCATTGGTCGACGATCTGAGTGTTTGCTAGCGTCGCGCCCATGTGTTTGTTCGTCACCGGGAAGTGGAGGGCTGTGACAGCGTGTCTCGTCCTGTTCACCGCCGCGTGCGGTAGCGGCCGCAACACCGCAGACACGGCTGACACGAGCGCCAGCCAGGGTCCGTCAGTGACGAGCAGCTCAGCAATGCCGCGGTCCGCGCGCGTTGCCGACTGCCGGTTGCCTCGAACTGGTTGGAGAATCAGCTCGCTCGGGTTTCCACGCCGCGAGAACGCCATCCCGACCACCGGCACCGTCAACTACCGCGTGGCCATGGTCGACTTCCCGGACGCCGTCGCGACCATAACTCCGCAAGCTGCCTTCAGTCTCGCCTCACCGGGCGCCGAAGAGTACTTCGCCGAGGCATCCCATGGGCAGCTGAAGCTCGTCCTTACACCCACATTGCGGTGGTACCGCATGAGCAAACCCTTTTCCGAATACGTAATGACCCGCTCGTCCCAAAGCCACAGCAGCCAGGGTAAGTACCTGCGCGAAGCCCTGACTTTGGCATCAAGCACACTCAATTTCTCGAATACCGACGGCTTCGTGGTCCTGGTCGACCCCGCTACGACGAACTTCGATAATGACGCGGCATTCTATTCAGCCCCGGGTGTCGTAGTAATCAACGGGC
>Ga0209829_10002297_pt1 | contig 14608 bp, 14 predicted proteins | sample C_140205_EF_Meta_FD_187311 | JGI IMG/M metagenome (GOLD analysis project Ga0209829, IMG submission 187311) | Freshwater microbial communities from Lake Croche, Canada to study carbon cycling - C_140205_EF_MetaG (SPAdes) (version 2) | ecosystem: Environmental > Aquatic > Freshwater > Lake...
CCTCTTCTCCGCCTCCACCCCCAATAAGGACGAGCGAGCTGGGATCGGCGTGAGGATCCCGAGCATGTGGCCGCCTCGGCCACCGCGTAGGGAACTCATGCCGTCCCAGCTCGCGGCGCGCGACAGTCCGCTACCATGGTTCCTCCATCAGCCCCACGATCTGCTGGGCCATCTTTATGATCATCTCCTGCTGGGTGCTGGCGACAGATCGGCCGTATTCCGGCACCAGCATCGCTGCCTGTCCCACGTCAACGCTCGCCGCTGGCAACGGCACGCCGCCCGAGGCGAGCACCGCGCCGCCCCGATCAGCCCACGTGACGAGCACCTGGAAATTCATCTCCACCATGCGGGACTGGTCGGTGGGGCTCTCCACGACCATCCGCTTCGTGTCGGCCACGATCCGTGCGGTGAGCACGCTGTCTGCCGCGGGGTCGCCGACCACCTTGAACGGTGTGCGTTTCTCGATCTCCTTGCAGACGGCCTCGGTAAGACGTTCGCCGATGTCGATGCTCGGCGTCGTCCGAAAGCTGTCCGACTGGATGATCGGCACGTAGACGGTGCGCACGTTCGGCGCATAGAGGGTGTTGTTGCCAAAGCGGTAGCCTGCGCAGCCGCCGCCGAGCACCGCGACCACGGCCAGCACCAGACAAGCGGGCAGCGGGCGAACGTGGGCAAAGGGCCTACCCAAGAGACCCTGTTTGCTCAGCAGACTCCCGATCAACAGCCGATCGGATTGCAAGGCGCGGTGTACGATGCGCAGCATCCACGACGGCTGGATGTATTTCATCAGGAACAAGGGCATGGCGGACTTTTTCCACGGGCTCTCAGCGGAGGGGCGCGGCGCTGCCGGAATTGTCCTGGCGGGCGATCGCCGTGTCGGCCTCGGCCATTGCGTCGAGTTCGGCTTCCTTGAGCGAGTCAGGGTTGAGAACCGCCGTCAGCATCGGGAATGGGTTGTCGGAGACGTCGGCTAGTCCGTTGATCGTATCGAGCTTGTCGCGGGCCTGTTGGGCGAGCAACGTCTTCGGGTAGTCGCGGGCCAGCAGGGCGTAGTAGATCCGGGCCGAGGTGTAGTGCTTGCCCTTCGCATAAAATTCGGCACGCGACCAGTGCCGCGTGGCCTGTTGGGCAGCCACGGCGGCACGCGTGGTCTGAACGCGATCCGCCTCGTCGCCTGCTAGCTGATCGGGGAACTGCACGAGGATCTGGTCCGCCAGCAATTCTGCCTCGTCGAGGATGCCGCCTTCGTAGCCGGAGCCCTGATAGGCCCGCAGTTTTGCCTGCAGCCCGAGCAGGTGCGCCTGCAGCAAGAAATCGCTGTCGGGATATTCGTTTCGGAGCAGACCGTAAAAATAGTCGGAGTCGAGCCACTGCCGGTCGAGGAAGTGGGCGTTGGCCTGAGCCATGATGCTGTCGTCGGCCAGCGGACCGCGGGGATCGTTGATGCGCACGTGGTCAAACGCCTTGATGGCCCGCCCTCGCGTGTCAAACAACGGCCGGGTGCGATCGGCCAGATTCGGCACGATCGTCATATAGCCATTTTTTTGGTCGAGCGCGATCCAGTATTGGGCGATGACGAACTGGCGCTGGGCGACCCGGTCGAGATACCGGGAGTTGGCATACTTTTTCACCAGTTCGTCGTAGCAGTCCTCCGCCTTCGGGTAGCGATCCGTGAAGAACCAGCACTCGGCGAGCTGCCAGAGCGCGTCTTCTTCGACCACAGAGTCGGGCCAGCGGTCGATGGCTGTCTTATATTTGGCGACCGCCTCCGTGTATTTGCCGTCTCGAAACAGGCCGTCGCCTTCCGCCAGCGCCTTCCGCGCGGTCGGCTCGTTGGGGCCGCGGCCGAGGACTTTTTTCCAACGCTTCTTGATGTTGTCACCCTTGAAATAATCCCAGCCAAACTCCTCCTCGACGGGACTGAATTCGGACGAGATCACCGCCGAGTCGGCGTCGGCACCCAGCGCCCCATTGACCTGTTGTTCGGTGGTGGCGGCAGTCTTCGACCAGGGCCAGGCCGGAGCCTTGAGCGTTGCGCATCCGGTCTGCATGACGAGGCAGGCGAGCGCGGCCAAGCAGAGGCCACGGCCGGCGGAGTGGATGAACGAATGTGTGGGGACCGTTGGCATGGTGCTCGTGGCAGTCGTTACGTAGGTCGAACCGGACGAGGACGAGACTGTGGCTGGAGCAGCGGGGCAACCCGCGGCCGTTTGCCCAGAAGATGCGAAAGCATGGTGGTCATGACGGCACGTACCTCGCCGTCGATACGGTGCGGCAGGTCGAGCAAACGCCAGGCGTCTTGTGAGCCGGCCAGGAGCCGCAGCGTCGCGAGACAATCGGCCGAGATGGCAACGACCGAGCGCTTGCCGACGCGACACCTGTCGCAGAGCACGCCTCCGTCGAGCATGCCGAACGCGATTCGGGCGCCGCCAGCAATCGCCCCGCGGCACTCGGCACACCGCACCAACGCGGGCGCCTGGCCGACGATCCGGAGCATGGCCAGTTCTGTGTGCGTGACGAGCGATCGCACGAGTCCAGCCGGGAGATCGGCGGTTGCATCGGGTGGGTCAAGCTGTTCGTGGGGGACATGTGCCGACAGTATTTGCAGGGTGGAGTGGGCAACATCGAATAGTTCAGGCTGTGGATCGCCATCTGCGGTCAGGCAGTCGAGCAACTCCGCGACGTGCATGCCGCCGTGAAACGCCGCCAGGCTCCTGCCGACCCGAAACCGGTGCTCGAGGCAGGCTTCCGTAAGCAAGTCGAGGCCACCAGAGGATTTGCGGAGGACGATTACCTGACAAGTGGAAAGCAGGTCAAGGGCGGCGTCGAATGAGCTCTTGGGACGCCACGCTCCCTTTGCCAGAGCCCGCAGCTTGCCGAACTCGCGGGTGAACAGGTTGACCACGCAACTGGTGTCGCCGAATGGGAACGTGCGGATGACGATTGCCCGCGCCTTTTCAGCCGCCATCGTTGCCGGGGCTCCCCGCGTGGCCTTCCCCAGCCCGGCCCGGCGTCAGCCGCTCCACTCGGACCAGATCGATGCGCCGGCGGGTGGCGGCCAGCACCTCCAGCGCCGCCCCGTGCGACTCGATCCGCTCCCCCACCTCCGGGATGCGTCCAAACTGATGGAAGACGAAGCCCCCGATGGTTTCATAGCCGGCCTCTTCCGGCAGCGACACGTGCATGCGCTCGTTGAGCCGCGTGACGGGGACGTGCGCGAGCACCTCGCACACATCGGGCGACACCGTCCGCATGCCATCGGAGAAGGCCTCGTCGTGTTCGTCGGCGATCTCGCCCACGATCTCCTCCAAGGCATCCTCGATCGTGACGAGGCCCGACACGCCTCCAAACTCGTCGGTGACGATCGCCATGTGCGTCTTGCCACGCTGGAATTCCAGCAACAGCGTCTGCACGCTCATCGACTCGGGCACAAACCACGGAAGCCGCAGCAGCGGGCGGATCTCGCGGGGCTCGGCAGGGACGGCGGATGGCGGTGCGAGACCATCCGCGAGCCGGTTCAGGACATCCCGCGTGTGCAGGATGCCGACGACGTCGTCCGAGGAGCGATCCCAGACCGGCAGTCGAGTGTGCGCGCTTTCGGCGGCCAGCCGCACAGCCTCGTCCCAGCCTGCGGCCAGCGGAATCGCGATCATCTGCGTGCGCGGCGTCATGATCTGCGCCACGCGCACCTCGTCGAGCCCGATCACGCCCCGGATCATGTCGCGGGCGGTGCCCTCGATGCGGCCTTCGCGGTGGGCCTCGTCGACCACGAGCCTGAGCTCGTCCTGCCGACGCTCGGCAGGCATGTCTGTGACGCTGCGGCCCGCCGCGGCATTGCCCAACGACGAGGCCGCGATGCCGAGCCGGCGCACCGCCGGTGCGAGCACACCCACGACGGGTCGCCACAGCCGCCACGTTGCCACCACGATCCACGGGCCCGCGACCTTTGTGACCAGCATCGGCACGACGACGAGCACCAGCCAGACGAGCGCGATCCAGCCGGCCACGGCCGACACCTCCAGCGCGAGCACCCCGCCGGACGCGGCCAGCAGGCCACGCGATGCCAGCAGCGTCGCGACGACCGCCGCGATGACGACGACCGATGCGGCGATGAAGGCAATTGTCTCGCTGGCCGCCACGATCTGCTCGTAGTGCGTCGGCGTGCCGCGGCGGTGGCAGAGATTCTGGAGATGGTGTCGCTGGGTGCCGCGCACTGCGCGGGCCTGCACTGCCGCCACACTCGCCAACATCAGCAGCAAGACCGCCGACTCGATTCCAAGAGATTCGCTGGCGTTCATGAGCCCACACCCACAGCTCTGGTGCGCGGCGGCCGCGGCAGTCCGCAGGCGGTCATCACCGCCCGCTCGCGGGCCCGCATCGTGCGGCGGTCGGCAGGCGTGTGATCATCGCAGCCGGTGAGGTGGAGCAGGCCGTGGACGAGGTAGTAGGCGAGCTCCTGCCGCGGGGTCCAGCCAAACGTGCGGGCCATGCGTCGGGCCGTTTCCGTGCTCAGCACGATGTCGCCTGCCAGGGCATCGCCACGCCCCGGGCCGGCGGCGGCGGAGAGATCAAACGTGATCACGTCGGTGGGGCCCGGGATGCCCAGCCAGCGCTGGTGGACCGCTGCCATGCGGCGGTCGTCGAGCAGCATGATGCCAATCTCGGCCCGCGCGATCCCCTCGGCAGCCAGCGCCTTCCGCACGATCCCGCCCAGCCAACGGTCCGAGACACTCAGAATCCGTTGTCGGTCGTTTACGTCAACGGTGATCGTCGCCAGGGAAGCATGGCCGCTGTGGAGAGACACTACGCTGTCCTCTGGTCGGGATATTTCACACGGCCGTGATAGACGGCCGTCAGGCTCTTGACCAGGCTGCGCTCGATGATCTCAAGCTCCTCCAGCGTCAGCCCACATTCGTCGAATTGTCCGTCAAGCAGCCGCTTCATGGCGAGGTCATGCACGAGGCCGGCGATCCTCGATGGGGTCGGCTCGGTGAGCGCGCGGCTTGCGCTTTCGACCGCGTCGGCGAGCATCATCACGGCCGATTCTCGCGAGCTTGGTTTCGGCCCTGGATAACGGTAGTTGTGTTCGTCGATCTCGGTGCCGTTGGGGTCGGTCTGTGAAAGCTCCGTCGCCCGCCTGTAGAAAAATTCAACCAGCGTGGTGCCGTGATGCTCGGCGATCATATCGACGATCGGCTGCGGGAGGTTGTATTGACGCGCGAGTTCGACCCCTTCCTTCACGTGGGCGATGATGATCAGCGTGCTCATCGCGGGCACGAGTGATTCGTGACGGTTTTCCTGCCCTTGATTCTCGATGAAGTAGGCGGGCTTGAGCATCTTGCCAACATCGTGGAAGTAGGCTCCTACCCGGACCAGAAGTCCGCGGGCACCGATCGCCTCCGCCGCGGCCTCGCCGATGCTCGCAACGTTGATGGAATGGTTGTAGGTGCCGGGAGCGCGGCGGACCAGTTCCTGCAGCAGTGGGTGTGCGACGTCGCCCACCTCCAGCAGGCTCAGGTCTGTGAGCACGCCAAAGGAGCGTTCGATGAACGGCAGCAGGCCGGTCATCAGAAAGCCCGCCAGCAGCGTCCAGACGCCTGTCCGCCCGGCCTCATACAGGAGCTGTGTGTCGAGCGGGCGTTCCTCAAGCAGATTGGCCCCCACCTGCGTGGCGATGACCACGGCGCCGGCCCACAGCCCCACGTAGATCAGCTTGCTGCGACTGCGAATCCGCCCCATCCAGAAGACCATCGAGGCGGCGGCAGCGGCCAGGGTGACGTAGTCCGCGAGGCCGCGACCCAGGCCCACCACCACCACCAGGGCCACCTCGGCCGCCAGCAGCAGGGCCACGTCCTCGTCGAAGGCGATCGCCACGGTCATGGTGAAGACGAGCAGCGGCACGATCTCGGCCCGCCATGCCTCGCCCGCTGAGAGCAGGCAGAGCACAACGGTGGCTGCCGAAAGACCCAGCAGCGTGGCGACGTGGCCGAGGTCATCGAGCACTTCGCGGTGGTGCATGTGGATGTAGAAGCCCGACAGCGCGAACATCGCCACGAACAGCCCGAACAGCGACAACGCCCGCCCGATCCGCTGACGGGCATCCTGCTGACGGACGTATTCGTGGTGCTCCCGGTCGAGCAGAAGAATGCCGTCCGCATCGACCGGCATGCCCGCATGGGCCAGCAGGTCGCCGGCCGCGTACCGCACGAACTGCTGCGGGGTTTTTTCGATGGCCTCTTTTTTTGCCTTCACAGTCGCGTCGCGGTCGATCTCGAGGGTGCCTGCCAGTCGCGGATCGATCCACGTAAACACCCGGCTGGCCAGCGGCCCCTCGCCGAGTTCCTCGTCGAGCCTCGACCGAAGACGGACCTTCGCCTCGCCGAGGAGCACATCGGCGACCTGGGCCCTCGCCACCTCAGAGGCATTTCCCAGCGGATGGACATCGATCTCCGTCTGGCTTCCCTCGTCGATGCCGTGCTGAATCATTTCGAGCACGCCGATGTTTTCCAGATTCACGAATGCGTGGTCGATCCCCTTTTCACATTCGAGCAGCCGTTCCTTTGTGTCGATCCGGGCGCGAAATCTCTGGAATGCCTGGTGGGCATCCACCACCCTCTTGTCGGGAGTCTCGGCCGGCTTGGGCTGGCTGTCGACAGTGGCCTGGGCTGTGGGCTTCTTGTCGGCGGCGGCGTCCGCGACGGCCTGTTGGTCAGGAGCAGGTGCAGCCGGACCGGGGGATGCACCAACTTCAGCGGCGTCCTTTTCCGGGGCCGTCGGCGACGATCCATCTGCCGGCGCGAGTGTCTCCGGCGGATCGGGTGCAATCGGTGTTGCGGGCTGATCGCGGCCGAGCGATTTGCCCGTCGCGGCCGTGAGGGCGTCGATGACCGCAGCCGCCTCGGGTGCAAATTCCAGCCAGGCGGCCCGCGAGGACGAGGTGAGCGATTCTGCGGCGGCAATCTCTGCCAGACGGTTCTTGAGTCCGTCGCGGAGCCGGACAATCGGGGCCTTGTCTTGCGAATAGACGACCCGCACCTGGGCAGCGGCACGATCTTGGGCCGCCTTGGTGCGCTCCGCGTCAGGCTTCTCGAATGGAATACGGGCCGCGATGCCGCGTGGCGGCACCATGCCGGCCCGAAACGGAAAGGGCTCCACCCATCCCTGCATGATGGCGAGCAGCACGATGCCGGCACCCAGGCAGAGGGCCAGCCGGAGCAGAACTTCTGATCGCGATGCCGTTTCCAGCATGGTGCCCCAGAAGCCATGGGGCACCTCAACGGAGGATCCCCGTTTGATGCGGCGACGATAGGAACTTGGTGCGATGGTCATGGGAGCTCAGTCGCCGTAGGCTTCGACGATTCTCTGCACGAGCGGATGGCGGACGATGTCTACCCCGCTGAGTTGCACCCGTCCGCAGCCGCGCACCCGGTCGAGCCGTTCCATGGCATCGATCAGGCCGCTGCGCCGGTTCGGCGGCAGGTCGATCTGTGTGACATCGCCAGAGATGACCATCTTGGAGCCAATCCCTAGCCGCGTGAGAAACATCTTCATCTGTGCCACGGTGGTGTTCTGCGCCTCGTCGAGGATGATGAAGGCGTCGTTGAGCGTGCGGCCGCGCATGTAGGCCAGCGGGATCATCTCCACGACGTCCTGTTCGATGAGCCGTTTGAGCAGTTCGTAGTCCATCATCTCGCGGAGCGCATCCAGCAATGGACGCAGGTAGGGATTGATCTTCGCCTGGAGGTCGCCGGGCAGGTAGCCGAGGCTTTCCCCGGCCTCGACGGCCGGTCTCACCAGCACGATCTTGCGAACCTGTTCGGCCCGCAGGCACGACACCGCCAGCGCGACGGCCAGGAAGGTCTTGCCGCTGCCGGCGGGCCCGCTGCAGAGGATCACATCATGGTCGCGGATCGCCTTCACGTAGGCGGCCTGTCCGGCGGAGCGGGGCTGCACAGGCCGCCCTGGATGGTGCACCTCAATCGGATCGTGCTGCACCGGCGGCACGATACCGGTCGCCGCCGACAGGAGTTGCGTGACATCGGCAACTCCGACGGCGCCGTGTTCTCGGGCGATGCGATCGAGGTGTTCGAAGATCTCGGCGGCACGCAGCACTGCCGGCTCGTCGCCCTCGATGTGGATCGAGTCGTCGCGGGCGGACACGCTGACCCCGAGGGCCTCGCGAATCCGGCGAAGGTGCTGGTCTCTCGGCCCGAAGATGTCGACGAGTCTCTTCGAATCGACAACCGCGATGGACGTGCGGGGCATCGAGGCCCGTGGCGTATGACGACGCCAACGGCTCGTGGGGGAAACGGAGCAACGAAAGGAGTATACCTGCGCCGGGTCTGGCAGACCCACTCCGGCTTCATTTTGGAGAAATATCGCTATTTCACAGCCCGCCGGCCACCCAAAGCAACCAGGCGGCCGGCGCCGCGAACAGGAGCGAGTCGATGAGGTCCAGAAACCCTCCCATCCCGCCGAGCGATCGCCCCGAGTCCTTGGCCCCGCATTCCCTCTTCACGAGCGACTCGGCCAGATCGCCTGTGATGCCCGCAATGCCCACCACCGCACCAAACACGATCCAGCCGCCCCATGGCCCGGCCGGCGTCCCCGTACCGAAGCGTTCCAGGAGAATCCATGCTGCCGCCCACGAGCCGGCCAGCGACGCGGCCGCGCCCTCCCACGTCTTACCGGGGCTGAGGCTGGCCGCCATCCGCTGTCTCCCGAAGAGCGAGCCTCCTATATAGGCGGCGATGTCGCCGGCCTTCGCCACCGCCACCAGGCTCAGAAGGGGCAGCATGCCCAGATGCCCCGGGCCCGTCTGCTCGGGGCCGAGGTTTTCCAGACACAGCAGCCGAAGGCTGACGATACATGCCAGCGGCAGTCCGACGAACGCCACCGCGAACGAGCCGGCTACGATTCGCTCCACCGCCCCGCCCTTGGGGCGGTATCGGCAAATCTCGACGAGAAAAAGAGCGATGATCGTCAGTGCCATGACCACCGACGGCCAGCCCATGGCCGCCGCCGGGGATGCCGTGGAAGTCGCTGACGCAAAGGCTTCCGCGCCCGCCGCCGCGGAGAGCACCATCGCCACCACCGCCGGTCGCAGCAGCCATGCGGGCAGGGCCACATCCCGCGCCGCGAAGAGCCGTGACAATTCATCCACGCTCCCGACGGCCAGCACGACCGCCACAGGCAGCAGCCACCATGCCGGCAGAGCGCCGCCCAAGCCGATCCAATCCGCCCACGCCAGGCCGGCGAACGTCGCCGTGATCAGGGCGGCGAACACGACGCGTGAGCCAAACATCCAGGATGGCGGCCGCCGTGCAGATGCATTCGCCTGCTCGGCCGATCGCAACGGTGATGGATCCGGGTTCGTTACGATTGGCTGAGCCCTCCGAAGCGGCGGTCGCGGTCCGCGAACGAGGCGATGGCCGCGTCGAGGTGGGGTTCCGCAAACTCCGGCCAGAGCACATCGGTCACCCAGAGTTCCGAGTAGCTGATCTGCCAGAGCAGGAAGTTGCTGATTCGCATTTCGCCGGCCGTGCGGATGAGGAGATCGGGGTCGGGCATGCCGGCGGTGTCGAGTCTCGCGGACACTGCCGCTTCGTCGATCAGTTCGGGGTCAGCCTGGCCGGCAGAGACCTCGCGGGCGATTTTCTGCACGGCAGCGACGATCTCCGCCCGCGAGCCGTAGTTGATCGCCAAGCACAGCCGCATGCCGTCGTTGCCGGCGCACAGTTCGACCGTTCGATCCAGTTCGTCGAGCGTGGAGGCCGGCAGCCCCTCACGGCGGCCGATCATCGACAGCCGGATCCGCTCACGCATAAGAAGCGAGCGTTCCTCGATCATGTATTGCTCGAGCAGGTGCATGAGAAACTGCACCTCAAGGGTAGGTCGCCGCCAGTTCTCGCTGGAGAGGCAGTAGAGCGTTAACTGTTCGATCCCGAGCCTTGCACAGTGCTCGGTGATCCGTCGCACGCTGGCCACGCCGCGGCGATGCCCCTCGATCCGTGGCAGCCCGCATTGCACCGCCCAGCGGCCGTTGCCATCCATGATGATGGCGATGTGCTTCGGCAGTTTGCCTGCCGGCACGGAGGGCAGCCCGCGTCCTTCAGTCGCGGTTCCTGCGCCGGGGAGCATCAGGTGTTCGCCGGCGTGCGGTGCTGGGGGCGTGGCCATGGTTGCTGCTGGAGGGCGGAACGGTCGCAGAAGATCGTCTGCTCACGATCGGGGCCGACCGACACGATCGACACCGGCCGTCCGAGCAGTTGACTGATCCTGGCAAGATACCCTGTGGCGGCCGCCGGCAGGGCATCGTAGCTGCGGACGGTCGAAAGATCCTCCTGCCAGCCCGGCAACGATTCATACACAGGCACAGCCTTTTTGAGATCGTCAACGTGGCTGGGGAAGTGTTCGATCTGCCGGCCATCCACGGTGTAGGCGGTGCAGATTTTCAGCTCGTCGAGGCCGCCAGGCACGTCCAGCAGCATGACTGCCAGTTCGTCCACTCCGGACAGGCGGGCCGTGTAGCGGGCCGCGACGGCATCGAACCAGCCGCAGCGACGAGGCCGCATTGTCACGGTGCCGTATTCCCGACCCCGTTCGCGGAGATGCTCGCCCACCGCATTGGTCTGCTCGGTGGGCATTGGTCCCCCGCCGACCCTGGTCGAGTAGGCCTTCACAACACCGATCACACGGTCGATCCACCGTCCCGGCACGCCCGATCCGCTGGCCACGCCGACGCCCGAGGAATTGCTGCTGGTGACAAATGGAAACGTGCCGTGGTCGATGTCGAGCAGGGCGCCCTGCGCCCCTTCGAAGAGGATGCGGCTGCCGCCTTCGATGGCGTCGAGCAGATAGGCAGTGGTGTCGGAAACGAATGGCCGGAGACGCTCCGCATGCTTCATGTATTGGGCATGGATCGCGGCGGCATCCAAAAGCTGGGTTGTGTCGGCCGCGCCGGCCTGCCAACCGGAAAGCAGCTGGTTCTTGATGCCGACGATGTGTTCGAGACGGTTTCGGAACTCGTCGCGGTAGAGATCTCCGAGCCGGATCGCCAGTGACCGCCCGACCTTGTCGCGGTAACAGGGGCCGATGCCGCGGCCGGTCGTGCCGATCGCCTCGCCTCCCGACAGGCTGCCGTCGAGCAGCTTGTCCTCGGCGACGTGCCACGGGAAGACGAGATGAGCCCGGTCACTCAGACGCAGCTTGCCGTTCACGCGAACGCCGCGAGACTCCAGCCCGTCGATCTCCTTAATGATGCTGGCCGGGTCGAGCGCCACTCCGCCGGTGACAACGCAGGTGACGTCGTCGCGGAGAATGCCGCTGGGAATCAGGGAGAGCTTCCAGGTCTGGCCGTTGGAGACGACGGTGTGGCCGGCGTTGGCGCCGCCCTGGTAGCGGACGACGATCGGATGATCTTCGGTGAGAATATCGACGAGTTTGCCTTTGGCTTCGTCGCCCCACTGCAGACCGATAACACATGTGCCGGGCACGGAAGGAGGTCCTCATGACGGGAAAAAAACGGCATAGCCGGTGGAGACTGCCCATGGAGAGCCTCCCGAAAGAGTCTAAAACCGCTGAAAACTCGGTCAAGCCGGGGCTGCTGCAGCCCTTGTGTGGGTGAACCTCCAGCCAAATGGCAGCCATTGCTGTGGTAAAGTGACGGTATGAAACCCTCCTCCGGCACTGTTCATCACGTCACCGCCGCCGATCGCGGTCAGACACTCGCGGCATTTCTCCGTGCAAAGCTGGCGTCCGGGGATTCATCCACGGCGGCGAGCTGGTCGCAGGTGCAGAAACTGGTGCGCTCGCGGCATGTATTGGTCCACGGCAACATCTGTACCGACTTCGCGCGTCGGCTGAAGATTGGCGAGGTGGTGAAGGTGCTGCCTGTCGCCGCAGCCGCGCCACCGAAGGCCGACGATGTGCGGATTGTGTATGTCGACGACCAAGTGGCGGTGGTGGAGAAGCCGACGGGAATCACCACCACCCGGCACACTGAGGAGCTTTCCTGGCCGACCCGGCGGCGGCAGATACAGCCCACGCTCGACGAACTGGTGCCTGAAGCGATCTCTCGGCACATGGCCGCCCGCCCATCGGCCCGTGGCAAAAAGGCCCGACACGTTCCCCCTGTGCGGGCCGTGCACCGCATCGACCGTGAGACCAGCGGGCTGGTGGTATTTACCCGCACGGTGCCGTCCGAGCGGATCCTTGCCGAGCAATTTCGAGCCCACACCACCTACCGGCGTTACCTCGCCATCTGCGTGGGCAGAGTCGGCGCGGGCACGATCCAAACAAATCTCATCCGCGATCGCGGCGACGGTCGGCGGGGCTCGTCGGGTGACGAGGAGGGCAAACGCGCCGTCACGCACGTGCAGCCGGTTGAGCATTTCGGCGACGCCTTCACGCTCGTCGAGTGCCGGCTGGAAACCGGACGCACCCACCAGATCCGCATTCACCTAGCCGAGATTGGCCATACGGTCTGCGGCGAGCGGGTCTATTCGGCCCCGCGGGCGTTGCAGGTGGAGGACTCCTCAGGGGCTCTGCGGGTGATGCTGCACGCGGCCGAATTGGGATTCGTGCATCCCGAGTCGGGGGAGGATCTCAAATTCTCGAGCCCGCTTCCCGCCGACATGCGCAAGTTGCTCGACAGGCTGCGTTCATTGCGGGGCCAGACGACACGCGGGTAACATTCCTGGGTGGCCCCGATCGGCCGCGTCAGCCCCGTTCCTGTTCCGGATGTGTCCGGCAGCTCAGGCCCAGCAGAACCCCATGCCCAAGATGGAAACAGTCCGCTTTCGGCATGCCCACTTCTCGGCGAGGTTCCCCGTGGACTGCCGCTACGCGCCGTCCCATTTCTGGATGCGGCCGGCGGATGGGAGCGCCGCCGGATCGGCGGGCGACGACGAATCAGGCCCGCGGCTCTGGCATGTCGGCTTCACGAAGTTTGCCACGCGGATGCTCGGGGAATTGGTGGAGATGGTGCTGGAGGTGAAGCCTGGAGACGTGGTCGCCGGCGGCGACCGCCTGGGTACCGTCGAGGGCTTCAAGGCAGTGAGCGATCTCTTTTGCGTGATCGATGGCGAGTTTTCCGAGGCCAATTCCGCCCTCACGGCCGAGGCGTGCCTGACGCACTCCGATCCCTATGGCACCGGCTGGCTCTATGCGGTGCATGGCACGCCCGCTCCAGGACATCTCGACGTGCACGGGTATAGAGATTTGCTTGCCGCGGCGATCGATCAGCTGCAGGCCTCCCGGTATAGTGGTGATGACGGCCATGCTGCCGCCGAGACCATCCCGGGAGACGATGTATGACAGCTGCCAAGGCCCGCTATGTGATGATCGGCGGATTTCTGGGGGCCGGAAAGACAACCTGCATCCTGCGGTATGCGGAGTGGCTCACGGCCCGGGGTCTGCGGGTGGGGCTGGTGACGAACGACCAGGGGGGCGGCCTCGTCGACACGGCCCTGGCGCAAGCACACCGCATGCCGGTCGAGGAGATCGTGGGCGGCTGCTTCTGCTGCCGATTCACGTCGCTCGTCGAGGCGGCCGAGAATCTCGTGCGGGAGATGGCACCCGAGGTGCTCATCGCCGAGCCGGTCGGCAGCTGCACCGACCTCGTGGCGACGGTGAGCCTGCCGCTGGAGCAAATCTACGGCGACCGCTTCACTGTGGCGCCGATGAGCGTCGTCGTCGATCCGCTGCGGGCGGAACGGGTGCTTGGACTGGCCGCAGCCCAGCTCTCGGAACACGTGGGCTACATCTATCGCAAGCAGTTGGAGGAGGCGGAGATCGTTGTCATCAATAAGTGCGACTTAGTCGATGAGCCGCGGCTGGAACGGCTGCGGGCGGTGCTGGCGGAGGTGAATCCACGAGCGGCCATTCTCGAATGCTCGGCCCGCGATGGCACAGGCCTTGAGCCGTGGTTTGCGCGGCTGCTCGCCGACACCTCGCAGGCGGCGGCGATCGCAGAAATCGATTACGACCGCTACGCTCTCGGCGAATCGCTCCTCGGCTGGCTCAATGCCGAGGTGAGGATCGGGGCTGGCGCACCCGGCGATGCAGACTTTGACGGCAACGAGTTGCTCATTGCGATTCTCGCGCACGTCCGCGACAGCCTTGAGGCGAGCGGCCATGAGATCGCGCATCTCAAGGGCACGCTCTCCGTCGAGGGCGATCCCTACGAACTGGCCGCGGCCAACCTCGTCCGCACCGCCGATTCAGCCCATCTTTCGCACCGGCTGGCCGAGCCGGTGGACATCGGCCGGCTGCTTGTGAACCTGCGAGCCGAGGCCGATCCCGCGGATCTCGAGCGGGCCGTGCGGGGGGCGGTGTCGGCCTGTGCCGCGGGCCTGCCTCACGAGATCCTGCACATCGAGCACTTCCGACCAGGACGCCCCGTGCCCACCCATCGTATCCCGGCCCGGACCATGCCTTCATCGCCTTGACGGTCTCACGGTGCCGACAAGATTTTCTCGTGTCTCCGCGTGTCTCGTCGTGTCTCGTCGTGTCTCGTCGTGTCTCGTCGTGTCTCGTCGTGTCTCGTCGTGTCTCGTCGTGTCTCGTCGTGTCTCTTGTGGCGACAAGATTTCATCTTGTCTCTTGT
>Ga0209829_10002298_pt1 | contig 14596 bp, 15 predicted proteins | sample C_140205_EF_Meta_FD_187311 | JGI IMG/M metagenome (GOLD analysis project Ga0209829, IMG submission 187311) | Freshwater microbial communities from Lake Croche, Canada to study carbon cycling - C_140205_EF_MetaG (SPAdes) (version 2) | ecosystem: Environmental > Aquatic > Freshwater > Lake...
CGATAACAGGATTGATCGCGGTCTGCCAGACAACCGCTTGATCGCCATATTCAGCCATCGTTACTGCATTATCAACAACGTGATAGAAATAGACCGCCTTTGGCTTGCCTGCCTTATCTAGACCTTTAACAAGTAGACCTGCACATGTTTTACCGGTCATAAGTGGACCAAGTTTTGCTGGATTCGGCAAGATAGCGGCTAAGAAATCTCGTGGAGAGATGGATGCGCCATTGCTGCCAGGAATCGCTACTGGCTGGGTGCTATCGAGACCCAAGCTATGAATTGATTTGAGAATCCCGATGAACTTATCGCCAAGCCCAAATTTGAAGGCGACTTGGCCGACATCAATATATTTTGGAATCAGAATGACTTCTTCATGTTCGACATTGACGCACTCAACTGGGCCGATGCCTTCTGGGAAATTGAACGTCTCTGCACCCGAAAATGGTTCAGTTGTGTACCAACCACGGCTCTTCTCCCACATTACTGGGGGATTGAGACACTCCTCAATTGTTGTCCAGATTGAGAACGATGGCGCAAATTCATAGCCCGCAACTTCAAGATTTGAACCATCCATCACATTCATAACATCGATCCGTGAGAAGAGCTCATCAGATGCATACCTTGCAAAGATATTACTCAAGCCAGGTTCGATGCCAAGTCCAAGTAGCGCGTAGTTCTCTTTCCATGCAGAAGCACGAGCGAATTGATCATCGCCAAATTTCACACCAGTTTTATTGAAAGGATCGGTTGGGTGAGGTGTAGTGAGTGACATCGCCATATCAAGGTAGTTAGCGCCTTCTTCTTCGCAGGCCATAAAGATTGGCATCACAAAACGTGGATCCACAGAGTTGATGACAAGATCAGGGGCAGTTGTCTTGATTAATGCACGCAGACTTTCAACACTCGATGCGTCAACGTGGACTGCACTAAATCGAGGATCATTGAGGCGATCGACTGCGGCAGTTGCTTGATTGAGGTCTCGATCTGCCAAGACCATTGATGTGAGAAATTTTCTTCGGGATGCGATATTCGCAATTGAACTACCGACTCCACCTGCTCCTATAACTAGGACTTTCACAGTTACCAACTCCAAACGGTTACGACCATAGTAACGATTGGGTGCGTAACTTTCTAGAACATTCTGGGCTATTTAATTACTTTGATCCAACCGGCTTTAAGCCAGTAGCAAATGCGGTGAGTTGCTTCAAGGTAAAGCCGCCCTGCGTTCCGAGTCGAATATACGTTGAACCAAGAGTTTTAGTTTTTGGTGTGACCCAGGTGATTTCGCCACCATGTTGTACAAAGGTCGATGCTGCGCATTTTGTAGCGCAGTAGATACCAACCTTGGCGGTAATTCCATTGATCTTTGTGGTCCCCAGGGATTGCGGATTATCAACACCGGTGCAGTTAAATTGAGCTGAGGTTTCAACCAAGGCAATGCCTTGATCCATTCCACCGAATCCTGCAAGTAGGTATTGATCTTTTTTAGGGAATAGCCGGCATGGCCGAACTTCAAAGTTGAGCGGCTTGAGTCCGAGCGTATTGCTGGGCTTATAGACCACATATGTCACACCAGTTTGGAGGTCTTGGTACTTATCTCCGCTACCCATTGCGAAGGCAGCGTTAGGGATTGCAACCAAGAGTGCGATAAATGCGACGAGAAACTTCTTCATATGAGGCCTTCGATGACTCCTGCAAGCTCATCAGGTGCACTTAAGAATGGTGAGTGATCGGTGTGGATTCGGACTACTTCAGTTGCACGGCCTGACATCGCCTCTTGAGCAAAGAGTGGGATTGCATTATCTAATTCACAAATAATGTAGGCCGAAGGAATCTCTTTCCAGGCAACGTTCTTTAACGGTTGATTGAAGGCAGGCAAGCTTTGAGTACGAAGTTCTTTTACTGCCGCAGCAGCGACTTCAGGCGTACAGGTGTTGTAGAAAATATTCTCGGGAGTACCTGCAGTCAGACGGGTCTGATCTGCGGCAACTTGCCACCAGGCTGGATCAACGCTTCCGCATGCGGCATATAAAGTCTCACCAGCATCAAGCATGAAGGCAGTCATATAAATAAGCTTCTTAACGTTGGTTGCACCGGCCACGCCTTCGGTAATAACAACTCCACCGTAAGAATGGCCAAGAACAACACAATCACCATCAATCTTCTCTACTGCCGCTCTGACAATTGCTGCATCTGAGTAGAGATCACCAAGTGTTGCATCAGCGGTGCCGACACTAGAAAGCTCTACCGTTTGAGAAGTGATTCCGCGTGCAGTAAGCGATGCCTGTAGCTTCGCAAAACCGCTGCCGTTGTGCCATGCGCCATGGACGAGAAGAAGTGTTGGTTTCATAGGAAAATTCTAACGCAGGGGTAGCCAGAATAAAGTCTCACAGTTAGAGAAGAAAGAACTCTTGAAACATTACGTTTGAAACCGTATCCACTTTCGTCGAATTTGTGCTTAACTATCTGAGTGAAGGACTATTTACGCCAGACTCCAGGGGTTAATACTCTCTTTCAAATTCTGAAAGATGGCACTCCTAGAACAAAGGCTGAACTCGCGGAGATCACGGGCCTCGCACGTTCGACGGTTACCCTTCGACTTGATATTTTGCTCGAATCAGGTTTTATCAAAACCTTGCCAGAGACAACAACCCTTACAGGAGGGCGTCCAGCGACACAGTACGTCCTCAATGAGGGATCTCGTGTCGTTCTCGCTGGGGATCTTGGTGCCTCTCACGCCAATATAGGGGTCTTCGATTTAAGTGGAAAACTGCTTGCGAAGCACTCTGAAAAAATTTCAATTACCGACGGTCCAGAAGTTGTGTTGCTCTGGTTCCAACAGGAAGGCCAACGCCTTCTTCACTCAATCAAGAAGAAAGATAAGGACTTGATTGCAGTCGGTATTGGTTTGCCTGGCCCTATTGAGCACTCCACTGGTAAGCCTATTAATCCACCAATTATGCCTGGGTGGAGTGGTTTTGATGTTATTGCTTCGGTCCAAAATACATTCAAAGTTCCGATTTTGGTTGATAATGATGTGAATATCATGGCTTGGGGAGCCTCATTAACCGGTTATTCAGAAGTTTCCAATTTGATGTTAGTAAAAGTAGCCACAGGTATTGGCGCAGGTGTGGTAGCTAATGGCGAGCTAGTGCGAGGCGGCCAAGGTATTGCGGGAGATATTGGACATATACAAGTAAGTCGTGTTGAACATGTGTGGTGTCGGTGTGGAAACCAGGGCTGTCTCGAAGCTGTTGCATCCGGGCCGGCCATTGCAGCATCGATGAAGGCAAACGGAGCGAAGGTCTCTACAAGTCAAGATGTCATTGCAATGCTAAAAAAGGGTGATGTCCAAGCAATTCAAAGTGTTCGCCAAGCGGGTAGAGATATTGGATCTGTCTTAACTGGATGCATTGGCCTCATCAATCCTTCTGTGATTATCATCAGTGGTTCGATGGCACAGGCAGGGGAGATCCTTTTAGCTGGCATTCGGGAAGTTGTCTTTGCTCGTTCAATGCCACTGGCAACTGAACACCTCTCCATCGTTCAATCGGATCTTGGGCCTGATCTAGCTTTGGTCGGGGCAGCATGGTTAGCGATCCAGCACGTGATGTCTTAGCTCTATGAAAAAATTTCCCGAAGATCATCACCAATATCACGAATCATTTTTCTACTTCCTTCAATAACGCCTGCAGTCCAGAAGAAACCATGAATCATTCCGGCATAACGTCTGGAGATGACTTTTACTCCTGCTTTAGCCAATAAATCTGCATAATCTTCGCCTTCATCTCTCAACGGATCAAACTCTGCCGTCAGGACAATTGCAGGAGGAAGATTAGAGAAGTCTTTTGCATTGATGGGTGCAGCGTATGGATTCTTTCGATCTTCTGGCTTTTCAATGTACTGATCCCAAGCCCAAGTACAAGCAGCAGTTGAAAGCATGTAGCCCTCTGCGTTTTCACGCATAGATGGTCGCGTTGAAGCGCTATCAACAGTGGGATAGATCAATAGTTGAAATGCTAATTTTGGTCCATTCTCGTCACGAGCTCGCAGAGAAATTGCAGCAGCTAGATTTCCACCAGCACTATCTCCGCCTACTCCAATTTTACTTTTATCAATCCCTAATCTTTCAGCATTTTCAAAGACCCATTCTGTGGAAGCATAGGCATCGTTGAATGGTGTTGGAAATTTATGTTCAGGAGCTTTTTGATAATTAACGGCAACCACTACGCATCCAGTGCTATTGGCGAGAGCGCGATGTGCCGAATCAGAGAGTGAAATATTTGAAACAGTGAAAGCACTTCCATGGAAGTGAACTATCGCAGGCAGGAGTCCAATTCCGACGGGGCGATAAATCCTGATAGGGAGATCTGCTGTTGGGCCTGGAATGAATTCATGAAATACTTCTGCAACATCTTGCGGGCAGCCAATAAAATCTTTAGACCAATCACCTTGCCGTGCTTCAAATGGCGTGCAGTCTTCGAGAGGTTTTCCTCCCGCTTGCTCCAACGTCTTCAGGAGATCTACAACCTGTGGGTCAAGAGGCATTTTGATTCCTTTCATCAAGAAAACACCAACGCCTTTTATAAGCGTTGGTGTTTTCGACTATTTTGGTTTCTATATTTTTACTTCTTGTATGCAGCGGTAACTGCAGTAGGTGCATCTTGCTTATAGATCGCCTTCCAGCCCTCAAGGATATTGAGGTTGTTAACAGGAATAGGTGAATCGGCGAAGAAGCCTGAGATTGTCGAACGAGTTCCGGCAACAGCTAGGGCACCTAAACGAGCAGCCATCTGGCCCTCATTGTTAGAGTCAATAGCGATAGTTCCAGCCATCAGCTTCTTTGCAGCGATTGCGACTGCTGTTGGTTGGCCAAATCCCATTGTAGTGATCTTGAAATCCTTACGGCCTGCTGCACGTGCAGCTGCCATGATTCCCTCACCTGGGAAGTCCCAAGTACCCCAACCACCAGCAAGCTTTGGATGCTTTGTGAGAAGTGCTGAGACTGCTGCTTGAGCATTTGAGGCAAAGTCAGGTCCAATGATTCCCGCACGATAGACCTTGATGTTTGGGAACTTCTTCATTGTATCTTCAAAACCTTTTTCACCTTGGTTGGTAGTGAAGTTAACTGCGTTGTAGAAAACTTCAGCAACTTCGCCCTTTCCACCAATGGCTGCTGCAAGTTGATAAGCAGAAATCACACCACCTTGGTAACGATTATCTGTAATCATTGTTACGTAGTCGGTGCCAGGTGTAAATCCATTAGGCACTAATGTTGAAAATACAATCTTTGCACCGGCTGCATTTACTTTCTTGAACTCAGGAGCCATGGCAACCGGATCAGTTGGAAGTGAGAAGATGAAGTCAGGCTTTGCTGCCAATAGCGACTCGATCTGAGTTGTTTGCTTTGCAGGGTCATTAGTTGCATCAGTTACACCGACAACTGTGATTCCGAGTGCTTCTGCTTGGGTCTTAAATCCTTCAACAATCTGTAGGGACCAAGCATCGCTCATACTGTGCATGGCGATACCAGCTTTGAGGTGTAAACCCTTGATCTTTGTAATTTCAGCAGGCGTCAACACTGATTCTTTTTGGCTACCTGAAGCTAAGCCACTTGGATCTTTGTAATTGCTGACCTGTAATACAGAAGCAATGGCCTTGCTTGCAAGTGCCGCTACTTTGGCATCGGGGCCTACAGCAGCCGGCGTAGAGGCAAGAGCGCTTGGAGCAGCGATAGCCATCAGGCCGGCCGTTCCGAGCGCAACCATGCGCTTTGAGATATTCATAAATGACTCCTTCGAGAGTTGGTATTCCTCTGGGCCAGAGCGGTCTCTGACGAAAGGAAGCATATGGGCTTATGACGATTATCGGCATAGATCTGTCAATAACAATTCCGTTATATAACAAAAATAGTCATAACTATAGGTACACTCCTCGAGGTGCACCGTTCGCTGACCGGGCAGATTGGGGTTCTGGAGATGTCCACACTCGTGCAACTCAAGGCGATTCAAAAGTCTTTTAGTGGCGTAGCGGTCCTCAAGGGGGTGGATTTCTCTCTCGAATCCGGGGAGGTACACGCCCTAGCGGGGGGTAATGGAGCCGGCAAATCCACATTGATGAAGATTCTCATGGGCGTTTACACCTGTGATGAGGGAGAGATTCTGATCGATGGGGAGAGGCGGCAATTTTCAAATAGCCTGGAGGCCCGACGCTCTGGAATCGGGATGGTCTTTCAAGAGTTTAGCTTGATTCCTCATTTGACTGTTGCGCAGAATATTTTCCTCACAAATGAGTTTGGTGGAAAATTTGGGTCGATCTCAGATAAAGAAGCAGAAAAACAGGCGCATGCAATCTTTGAAAGTATGGGTGTGGAGATTGATCCCCGGACAGAGGTAGCAAAACTCAGCACGGCCTACCAACAGCTCACTGAAATTGCAAAGGCACTTGCACAGAACGCAAAGATTCTGATTCTAGATGAACCAACTTCGAGCCTTGCTGCAGATGAGACTGAAGCATTATTTGCTTTAATCAATAGATTAAAAGAACGAGGTCTAGGAATCATTTATATATCGCATCGAATGGATGAGATTTTCACAATTGCACAACGAATTACTGTCATACGAAATGGATCAAAAGTAATAGATTCCCCAATTTCTGCTCTATCAGCAGTTGATGTTATTGAAGCAATAGTCGGACATAAAATGGAAGCAAACCTTGAGTGGAAAAAGCGGGAGACTCGGAAGAATCCAAAAGTTTTGTTAAGTGCACAAAAATTGAGTGACGGGCGCAAAATAAAGGATTTAAGTTTTGAACTTCGTGAAGGTGAAATCCTTGGCTTTGCTGGCTTAATGGGTAGTGGCCGAACTGAAGTCCTGAATCTCATTTATGGTATCGATGCAATCCAGAGTGGAGAGATCCGAATTGAGGGAAATCAGGTTTCATTGAAGAGTGTGCAACAGGCCGTTGGACTTGGGATTGCCTTAGTCCCAGAGGACCGCAGAAAATTTGGCCTTGTGCTACGACATTCAGCAGCAGACAACCTAACTCTTCCTTCTCTAGACAAGCTCCGTTCATCAAAAATTTTGCAGAGAAGAAAGATTGAGAAATTCATTGTTTCCATGGTCGAAAAATTCTCGATCAAAGCCCACAGCATGAAGAGAGACGTAGTAATGCTCTCTGGAGGAAATCAACAAAAAGTGGTTATTGCAAAGTGGTTCGGTACTTCTCCAAAAATCATGATGATGGATGAGCCGACAGCTGGAGTCGACATCGAGACCAAAATTGAGATTCTCGATATTATCCGCAATTTTGCAGATGAAGGTAAAGGCGTGATTTTCATTTCATCAGAGCTACCAGAGCTTCTCGCAGTCTGCGATCGAATTTTGGTTTTGAGAAATGGAAATATCTCAGAAGAACTTCTTCGGGAAAACATCCCAAATGAAAAGTACTTACAAATGGCGACTCAAGGGGGCACGTATGAATAACCGAGTAGGTTCTACAGTTTTAGAAGCTGTTAAGAATTTTCAATGGCGCAAGAATATAATTTATGTGGCATTTCTGTTGACCATTATTTTCTTCTCTATCACTTTGGGACACCTTGGATTTAATCAGCCAAGTAATCTCCTCAATATTGCTCGCCAATGTTCGAGTATTGCAGTGATGGCTGTCATGATGACCTTCGTCATCGCAACAGCAGAAATTGATCTGAGCGTGGGAAGTGTCGCGGGGCTATCCAGCGTGATTGCTGCAAATGCTCTTCAGCACTATGGGCTGGTTCTTGGAGTTCTCGCTGGGCTCGCTACTGGCTTAGTCATTGGCCTCATTAATGGTTTTCTTGTAGCGATGTTGCGGGTTCCTTCTTTCTTGGTCACCCTTGGAATGCTGAGTTTGGTTGAAGGTGGCGCGCGTTGGTACACATCCTCGCTGCCAATCGCGATCGATAACTCAAGGTTTAATACCGTTTTTGGTGGAGGTCAAGTTGGGCCAATCCCAGATTTGTTGTTTTGGTCTCTTGGCGCGACGGCGATCGGTGCATTCGTTCTCAATTACACAAAATTTGGTCGCCAAGTTCTAGCAACGGGAGGCAATCTTTTGGCAGCTAAATACACAGGAGTTAATACGGCGAAAATAAAATTTACAGTTCTGGTTTTCTCTGGAATCGCGGCTAGTTTGGCAGGCTTGCTTTACGCCGGACGACTTGAATCTGGCCGGTTCCAATGGGGACAGGGAGATGCACTATCTGTAATTGCGGCAGTGATTCTCGGAGGAACCAGCCTCTTCGGAGGGCGAGGCTCAGTAGTGAGAAGCCTTTTTGGAGCTTTCTTTATTGGCTTAGTGAATAACGGTCTGATTTTGGCTGGGCTAGACGTGAGCCAGCAAGAGGTAGTCCAGGGTGCAATTATCGTTATTGCCGTAATTCTTTCGAGAAAGGATTAGCAGAGTACATGCCTACAACTATGAAAGCAGTTCTCTTCCCAGGTGAGCGCCGAGTAGAAATCGTAGACCGACCAATTCCAAAAGTAGGTTTTGGAGAAGTTCTGATCAAGAGCCGGGCATCAGCCATCTGTCGAAGCGATATGGGGTTGTACTCCGGTGCGTACACAGTTGTTGGTGGGAGTGAAGCAGGCCAAGGGAGAATCATCCCTGGACACGAGTCGTGCGGGGAGATCGTTGAAATCGGGCCGGATGTAAAGCACCTTAAAGTCGGGGATCGCGTTGCAGTGCATCTTGCTTTTGGATGTAACGAATGTCATTACTGTCTAAAAGGTTTCACAATGCTCTGCCCAAGCTGGAAATGTCTCGGGTTTGATGTAGATGGTGGAAATGCTGATTATGTATTAGTTCCAGCCAGGAATGCACTCTTGCTTCCCGAGGAGATTTCATTTGCTGCTGGTTCAATCATGACGGACATGATTGGTACGCAGTATTTCTTACAATCAAAACTTCAGGTTTCAGAGGCTACGAGAGTTGCAGTTATCGGTTTGGGACCAATGGGCGCTGCTGCAACGATGGTGGCACATGGCTTAGGTGCTGAAGTTATTGCGATTGATATTATGGAAGAGCGGCTCAAGTTTTCTAAGGAAATAGGAGCTACACACTCACTAAATTCATTAGATGGAGAGTTTGCTGCGCGGATTGCAGAAATCACAAAAGGTGAAGGTGTAGAAGTTGCAATTGATTGCTCAGGTACTCCAATTGGACAAAATTTAGCACTTGATATCGCGAGCAAGTGCGGAAAAGTTTCTTTTGTAGGAGAGTCGAGTAAGACAGAAATTAACCCCAGTGATCAAATAATTAGAAAACTTCTGACTGTTGTCGGAGGTTGGTACTTCCCGATCAATTCTTGGGGAGAGATCGTCGATTTTGTAGTTTCTCAGAAGCTCAACGTTGAAGGACTTATTTCACATCGTTTTTCACTCAGTCAGGCAGAAGAGGCATTTTCCAAGTTTGATAATCGCGAAACAGAAAAAGCTATCTTTATTTGGAACGACTAAGAATATCCACAGAACAGAAAGGTAAAATAATGATTCGTTATACCGCAGAGATTTTGCCCTATCATGACTATGATTTTGAAGCAGCGATTAAAGAACTTGCAGGTTTAGGTTTTAGTGAAGTGAACCTTTGGAGTAGTTCGGCGCCACTGGCACATCACGTCAATCCTGGGGATGACCCTAAGAAAATTCTTGCAGTTCTTGATAAGTACCAAATGAAGGCATGCGGCCTTACGATGTATGGCAAGACTCAACAGGAGATGCTTGAGCGGATCGACTTTGCAGCGGAGCTCGGCATCGATACAGTTATTTTTGATTGTGAAGCAAATTATTCAGATTTTGTTTCAAATTTCTTGCCTCCACTTGTTGAGCTTGGGTCAAAACGCGGGGTACGTATCGCTGTTGAAAACCACTTAACAGTTCCATTTTCAGCTAATTTTGAATCGGGGGCAAATGAAGATAAGCGTTGGGATGAAGGCGTTGACTCGCTTGCACAAATTAAACGACTTGTGAGCGATATCGATCATCCGAACTTAGGTGTTTGTCTTGCGCCACCACATCTTTGGGTAATGGGTGATTCGATATCAGAAGCAATAACTTTCTTAGCGGAGCGTAAACGGCTCTTCTATTATTACATTTGGGACATTGATAGAGCATATAAGCACGGAATAGATGGTTTGAACTTTGGACCGGGAGAGATGCAGCTTCCACGAGAGAATGGAACATTGGATCATGCGGTTCCACTCTCAACACTAAAGCGTATCGGCTACCAAGGAGCGGCTAGTTTGAAGTGCCATGGAACTCATGGATGGTCACTGGAAAAAATTACATCTCAATTAAAAACTTCAGATAGCTATATTAGAGACTGCTTCAACCGTATAGCTTAAGAACCTATCAAGGATAAAGACCGCGAAGGTGGTGCGCCTCTGCGACTCTACCAACGCCGATCATGAGCGCGGCATCGCGCCAAGTCACAGCTTTATCCGTAGCCATTGATTCAACGTCTTTGAGTGCCTTCATCATGATGGATGAGAGGTTCTCTCTGACTTCATCAGCGGTCCAGAAGTAGTTCTGCTTATCTTGAACCCATTCGAAGTACGAGACGATTACACCGCCGGAGTTAGCCAGAATATCTGGCACAACGAGTACGCCCTTATCGCTCAGAATCCGGTCCCCATTCGGAGTCGTTGGACCGTTTGCACCTTCAACAACAATCTTTGCCTTCACGCCAGGTGCGGTTGTCGAGGTGAGAGAGTCAGATAAGGCAGCGGGTATGAGCACATCAACATCAAGATGGAGAAGCTCTTCATTTGTGAGTTTGTCACAACCTGGCATATCCAGGTTTTTGTTAACGACAAAGTAATCCCACAGCGCTGCAACAGATGGGAATCCAGTAACACCGCCGTTAACATCAGAGACAGCGACCACTTTCATACCCATATTTTCTAGAGCAACAGCAGCCCAGTAACCCACTTTTCCAAAACCTTGAATTGCAACAGTTGCGCCAATGATGTCGATTCCGCGTGCGCGAAGAGCTTCACGAGTTGCAATAGCGACGCCATCACCAGTCGCCGAGGTACGACCGAGCGAACCACCGAGAACGATTGGCTTACCTGTGACAACTCCAGGCACAGAGAATCCAGCATTAACAGAGTAGGTATCCATCATCCATGCCATGTTCCGTCCATCTGTTCCAACATCGGGAGCCGGGATATCGCGCTCAGGTCCGATGATTGGCAAAATTTCTGATGTGTATCGGCGAGTAAGTCGCTCGTTCTCATGATCAGAGAGAGTGCTTGGATCAATTGCGATTCCACCTTTTGCCCCGCCAAAGGGAAGATTTGTTAACGCGCACTTCCATGTCATGAGCATCGCAAGTGAAATTGTTTCGTTGAGGTCTACATCGGGGTGATAACGCACTCCGCCTTTAGCAGGCCCACGTGTTGTTGAATATTGAACTCGATAACCGTCGTACATCTCAACATCGCCATTATCGCGACGGAGGGGGACAGCGACTTGTAATACCCGCCGTGGGGTAGAGAGGGTCTGCCAATCATTCTCTGAGAGGCCTAATTTTTCGATCGTTCCGCGTAGCTGTGCTAGGGCGGTATTAAGTGGTGACTCCATTGTCATGGATTGATCTTATGGCTTTTGTGCACTGTTGCAGGTGGTGAAAGATGAGCATCCGGTTAATAGATACTTACATCGAGGTTATATTCAGTGTTGAGCCTCTAGTAGGCTTGAGGCTTCACAAAAACGTTCGCCCTGGTAACCCAATGGTAGAGGTAGAGGACTTAAAATCCTTTCAGTGTCGGTTCGAGTCCGACCCGGGGCACCATCCATGTAGATAATTAAGAGGCTATTTACGAAACGTTTACCTTCGAAAACAGGTGACGTGACCCTTAGGTGCGAGACTTGTCTTACTTCCCTGGTGATCACGTGTAACTCCAACTCTCTTTATGAGATGCCTGTTCACGAAAGGAGGTAGCCATGCAGCAGGTTATTGATATGCCAGAATGTCCTTTCTGCCATTCATGCGAGTTAGAACTTACCTATACCAAGCAGAGCGGACTTCTCGTTCGTTGCGGCGAATGTGGATATTTCGCAGCAGCTGCTAATGAACATATAGATTCAAGCACGATCACACTTCTCGCCGGATAATTCACTTTTACGCGCTAGAGTCACGACATGATTGTGGATGTCGCTCTCTATCAAAATGGTCATCGCGTTGATGGCCCTTCAGATATTTCCGATCTTGTCGACGTCGCTCGCCGAGATGGCGGTTTCGTCTGGCTTGGCCTATCCGAGCCAACAGAAGCAGAATTTGAAGATGCAATTAATGCAAAACAAAGACCGAAGATTGAAGATTACGAAGGTCTCACATTTTTTGTTTTAAAGACTGTCTTTTTTGATGCGAAAGAACAAGAGATCACAACCGGTGAGCTTCTCTGTTTTATTGCAGATCACTACATAGTCATTGTTCGTCACGGTGAGGGCTCACCTCTCGCCACTGTGCGCCACGATTTGGAACTGCGCCCCGAACTTCTAGCACTGGGGCCGTACTCAGTTCTACACGCGGTGGCAGATCGTGTTATTGATGGCTATACAGCAATCGGAGCATCACTCGAACAAGAGGTTGTCTCAGTTGAAAATAAAGTTTTTAATGGAAAAAGACAGACCTTCTCTCAAGAGATCTACTTCTTAAAGAGAGAGATCATCGAATTTAAACATGCCATCGAGCCTCTCCTAACCCCAATTGGTCGAATCACGAGTGGGTTAGTGACGAGCGTTCCTGAAGGCATCAAGCCATTTTTCCGGGATACCTCAGATCACCTTCTCCAAGCGATTGAGCACGTTTCAGGCTTGGATTCATTGATTACCTCGGTTCTGCAGGCAGATCTGGCGCATATCCAAGTCCAGCAAAATATTGATGTACGGAGAATTTCTGCGTGGGTCGCTCTGGCGTCTGGTCCAACAATGCTTGCTGGTATATACGGCATGAACTTTCACCATATGCCCGAGCTCGGCACGCGCTATGGCTACTACGTAGTGCTGGGAGTCATGGCGACTCTGACCGGATTCCTCTTTAGGAACTTCAAAAAGTCCGGCTGGCTCTAACTCGCTATTTCCCTCTCAAAGTCCCTGTGTTACCTTTTGTGAGCGCTCTCATTCTGGGGGCCAGATCGGGGCATAGTGAGCGAATCAAAGGGGTGGACCCTCGTTGGTCGACACGACGCCGCTGCCCGAAATAGCACCTTTGGCTTGGTCTATGCCGTCATGATCGCGATCACCACATTTCAGAGCCATAACCAGCGTTACAACATCGGAACCTGCGTAATCATCATCGCTGCCGGACTTTATATCGCCAAGGTCGAGCACGTGATCATCGACGAAGATACAAAGATGCGCGAATTCAGACGTGAACTCCAGTGGAACGCTGCCTATCATCGCTTTGCGGAGAGAATTTAAAGGTATACGTGGTGAAGGAGAGATCTGATTCACCAATATCGGCAGTTAAAGGTTTTCTCCTTGCTTCGCACTTCGGTCCCACAGTTCTCGTCGTCACCATCTCATTCATCTTGGCATCTACTCAATATTCAGTAACGAGCTCAATTCACATTGCTGCTGCAATCCTGGCTGGGCAATTCTTCGTTGGTTGGTCAAATGATCTGATTGATTACCCATTGGATCTTGCTGCATCTCGACAGACGAAGCCGTTAGTCGCTGGCTTGATATCACCACGTGCCCTTAAGCGCGGAATTGTTCTTGCACTTATCTTCGCAATAGTTCTATCTCTCCTGGGGCCACTTGGGATACGGGGCACCGCTGTTCACGGACTTGGCTTACTGAGTGCGACTGCCTATAACACGTCCTTAAAGAAGACAATCTTCTCAGTAATTCCTTTCATGATCTCATTTGGCGCGATGCCGTGGGCGATCTACATCAGCGAAGGCAAATCACCGACTCTCTGGCTCTGCTTCGGCTTTGTTATCTTCGCCTCTGCTTTTCATTTTCTCAATGTAGTGAAAGATTTAGAGTGGGATCTCAAGCAGGGTATTAATGGATTGCCACAACGACTTGGGCGCAAAAAATCGATTGCCATCGCTGCAGTCTTAGGAATCTGCGGAATTTTTCTTGTAGTCGTTAAGTGGAGTGAACTCTCACCTGCTTGAGTAAGGCTTTCTCAGTCTCTCAGATCTGCAAGGTAGCGTTTAAGGAGTTCCCACATGGCATAAAGGCCATCTTTGTGCCAAAGTTAAGCATGAAAAAACGTCTTCTCGTTACCGGCGCTTCTGGCTATGTCGGGGGACGACTGATTCAAGAGCTCTTGCTCAAGGACTTTATCGTCAGGGTCTTGGTACGTGACCCACGCAAGATTGCCGGCCAAAGCTGGTTCGATAAAGTTGAAGTAGCGGTAGGTAGCGCTGAATCGCCCGATCAACTCAATCTAGCTTTAGCCGATGTTGACACTGCATATTATTTAATTCATTCGATCAACCACGGTACAAATTTTGATGAGACCGAAGCTCGGATTGCAAAGAATTTTGCTGATGCCTCTGAACGTCAAAAGGTAAGCCAGATTATCTACCTTGGCGGAATTG
>Ga0209829_10002299_pt1 | contig 14595 bp, 13 predicted proteins | sample C_140205_EF_Meta_FD_187311 | JGI IMG/M metagenome (GOLD analysis project Ga0209829, IMG submission 187311) | Freshwater microbial communities from Lake Croche, Canada to study carbon cycling - C_140205_EF_MetaG (SPAdes) (version 2) | ecosystem: Environmental > Aquatic > Freshwater > Lake...
TTACAAAGTAGGAGAGATGTTGGTATTAACTATTTAAGTGATCTAAATATTAACGATAACAACCATATACAATCACAAGTATTTTATCAAAATAATCAAAGTTTTCGATATGGGTTAGTAGAGGATGCTACCACTTTACCCAATTCCAATTTTGAACAGGCTTTTTCACATGTGGGAGGTGCTTTTAAATGGGTGAATACAAATGAAAAAAACTTATTTGCATTAATTAGTCCCATATTAAAAATTGAACATTTTACAGGTACTGAAAATGCCAACAACACCTGGTTTGAAATTTACAACCCATTATCACTAAAATTTGATAATAATTTTAAATTCAATTTTGATTTCTCCTATAATTATAATCAATATCAATTAGCAGCTGGCAATAAGATAAACAATGCCATTTTAAAAATGGATCCCTCCATAGAAATGATTAAATGGAATACAGGCATTAAAATTGGCATTAGTCCTACTATTGCAAATGGCTTATATACTTTTACGCCTGCCTTAGCTATTAGTAAAAAACTTAAAGATACGACCATCACTTTATCAGCAGGTTGGCATACAATTTTAAACAATAATAATTATACCTCTTTGGCTTTGACAAATCCATGGATAATGGCGCCAACAGATATGAAAATTACTACTCAAGAAAAGAAAAATGTTGGCTTAACTTTTAATTCTTCCAAGAACTTACAATATGGATTTGATTTATCCTTAAATGACTATAAAAATTTACCCTTATTTAATAGAGTTCCCCATACTGGACAAGTAGGTTTAAAATATCAATCTATATTTGAATATAGAGCAATTACAATCGAATTGGAGGGTAATTTAAGGTATCAATTGAGTGATCAATTACTTTTAAAAAATAACTTTAAATACATTCAGTTTAATTCAATAAAAGTTAATGATAAACCTTGGGGAATTAATCCGATTGAATTGAATTCGTCATTCACCTGGTCTCCCAATAAAAAATGGTCTTTGGATGGGGGATTGGATTATTGGTCAGGTGCTTCCTTTACCAATGATAATCAACTACCATTTGATTTATCCAACACCTTAGTGCTTAATGCAGGATTTTCCTATCAATTGACCCATTTATGGAAAGTTTGGGCTAAAGGAGAAAATTTATTAGACAAACCTTATCAACGTTGGGCAGATTATCCTTCTTTAGGCATGCAATTAATCGCTGGGGTTGTATATTCGTTTCATAAATAATATATGATTAAAAGTTTAACACAATTCTTTGCTCAAAATGGTCAATTAATTTTACCCAATATTGGTATAATTAAATGCCATAAAGAGGATGCAGTGTGGGTAAACTCGATATTGGTAGCCCCAAAAGAAACAATCACTTTTGAAACTACCAACTCAAAACCAAGTAAACTATTTTATCATTTTTTAGCGAACAATCTTGATATTTCCTACGAACAAGCTATTGTTCAATATGAACAATTCTTAGACACTGTATTTAAAAATGATTTACCCCAATTTGTATTAGGCAATTTTGGAATACTCAACAAAACAGAAGGTTTATTTCATTGGACTTCTAATTTCCAATCTGCGGCTTACCTTAAAGACATAGAAATTTCACCCATACCTCATCAGGATGATGTTGACTCCAATAAATCTACTCGAAAAGATAGATGGTATGTATGGACAATATTATTAGCTATTGTTTCTATTCTATTAATCTTATTTAAATCTTTATAAGATGCAAAATCCCAATAAGCAATTTTCCCCATGCCCGATATGTAATAAAGAAGACATTGGATTTTTAATGCACAGTAAGGATTATTCATTGACACAAGATGATTTTCAAATAATTCAATGTACACATTGTACTTTAAAATATACCGACCCTGTTCCTAGTAAAGAAGAAATAGGCCCTTACTATGATTTTCCAGCCTATATTTCACATACCGATGACAATACAGGATTGATTAATAAATTGTATCACAGCGTTAGAAATTACACATTAAGTCAGAAAACAAATTGGGTCCAATCTTTATTTACTGGCTACAAAGGTCAATTGTTGGAAATAGGCGCTGGCACAGGTGCTTTTGCTCATGCCATGACTAATAAAGGATGGTCTGTAACTGCTTTAGAGCCAGATGCTGCTTCGAGAGAAAGGGCCTTAGCTACTTATCAAATAAATATTGCCCCCATTGAAGAGCTCTTCACATTAACTGAAAATAAATTTGATGTAATTACTTTATGGCATGTTTTAGAACACGTACATGATTTAAACGACTATATACGTACTTTTTATAAATTACTTAAACCTAATGGAAGATTAATTATTGCAGTACCTAATTACACTAGTTACGATGCTCAATTTTATAAAAAATATTGGGCAGCTTATGATGTGCCAAGGCATTTATATCATTTTTCACCCACTGCCATGGAATATTTAGCGAAAAAGTATACCATGCAAATAGTAGCGATGCACCCTATGTGGTTTGATAGCTTCTATGTAAGTTTATTAAGTGAACGTTATAAAAAAACAGGCTTATTTGGAATGTTGCGTGCAGTAATCATTGGCTGCTTGTCCAATATTATTGCTGTAAAAGACAATCGTCGAGCTAGTTCTATTGTCTATGAAATTAAAAAAATAGCCAAGGACCAGTTCTAAAAATTTAATGATGGATTATTTGATTTTCATTTCCACCATTACTGGCCAACATTTACCAGTAATAAAAAAAGTATTGGTATTGGGCTTATAAGCAATCCCATTTAATACATAGCCCACATCAACAGTTAATGGATCGTATTTAACACCTGCTTGAGCCAGCAAATTTCCAAAATCAATGATATGGGTTACAAGGCCTGTTTTTAAGTCAATAACCACAACGCTGTTTCTTCCATAAATATTGGCATATAGTTTACCATTCACAAATTCTAACTCATTGATATTACTTAAATAGCCAAAGTTATTATAGACTCCAATTGTTTTTTGAATGGCAAAAGTAGTTGGATCTACTATATAGATATTGCTTTCCCCGGTGGATACAATTAAGGAGCTATCATTATGCGTTAATCCCCAACCTTCATAAGGCCAGAACAATTCTTTTTCTTTGACCAATGTTTTAGCATTGTACACAAATACCTTATGGTTTTTCCAAGTGAGCTGATAAATTTTACCATTAAAAAGGGTAGTGCCTTCGCCAAAATCTTCCTTAGACAATTTTATTTTAGTACCTACCTGTTTTTGATTAGAATCCAAAATATGTAAAATACTTTTTCCTTCTAAACCAGTACTTTCAATTAATTGATGGCCATCCCATTCCAATCCTTGGGTATAAGCACTCGTATCATGCGGGTAAACTTTTACAATCTCATACTGCAAAGAAGCTGGAGCTGCAATAGCTCCTTCATTATTACTTTCATTGTCATTACTGCCATTGCATGAAATGAATACAATAACGAAAGTGCAAAAAGTTAGATAACGAATAGCCTTATTCATAAATAGTATTATAACTCATTAAACATTAAATCTAAAATGCATCACATCTCCATCTTTCACTAAATATTCTTTTCCTTCAATTCTTAATTTCCCATTCTCTCTGCAAGCCGCTTCACTCTTATACTTGATAAAATCATCAAAAGCAATTACTTCCGCTTTAATAAAACCTTTTTCAAAGTCGGTATGAATAACACTTGCTGCCTGCGGAGCTTTCCAGCCTTTCTGAATGGTCCAAGCACGTACTTCTTGTACTCCTGCAGTAAAATAGGTTTCTAAATTCAACAATTTATAGGCCGACTGAATCAATCTATTTAAAGCAGGCTCCTTCATCTGATATTCTTCCATAAACAAAGCCTTGTCGGTTGGATCTTCTAATTCCGCAATTTCAGCTTCAATATTATTACACATAATAATTACTTCAGCACCTTCTGCTTTGGCCATGGCCAAAAGAGTCTCTGAATATTTATTACCCGTATGCATCGATTTTTCATCCACATTGGCCACATACATCACAGGTTTTTCTGTCAATAAAAAACTATCCGCAATGGCAACGCTGTCTTCTTTTGACAAGGCCAATGATCGAATACTTTTTCCTTGTTCTAAATGAGTTTTGCATTTTTGCAATACTTCCAACTCTACTTTAGCTTTGGGATCCGTCTTGGCCATTTTCTCGCAACGTTGGATTTTTTTATCGACGCTGTCTAAGTCCTTTAATTGTAATTCTGTTTCAATAATTTCTTTGTCTGCAATAGGATTGATGACGCCTTCTTCTCTTAATACATTTTCATCTTCAAAACAACGAATAACATGTATAATGGCGCTCACTTCTCTTATATTGGCTAAAAATTTATTGCCCAATCCTTCTCCTTTACTAGCTCCTTTGACCAATCCAGCAATGTCCACTATTTCCAATTGAGTAGGGACGATTCTATCTGGTATGATTAAATCGGCCAATTGTTGCATTCTATGATCGGGTACATCTACCAAACCAACATTAGGTTCGATGGTACAGAATCTATAATTACTTGCTTGTGCTTTTGCACTATTACTCACTGCATTAAATAAGGTCGATTTTCCTACATTGGGTAATCCCACGATGCCTGCCTGTAAAGCCATAAGATGTGTTGTTTTAAGAGCGCAAAAATACAATTCTAATCCCAAAATGGGCTATATTAGTAGCATAAACAATAGAATATGGCATTGAATATTATTTGGATGGCTTTTTTTGTAATTGCGTTTATAATTGCCTTGTTTAAACTAGTCATTCTAGGAGATACCAGCATATTTAAGCTCTTGGCCGATGGTATTTTTGACTCGGCTAAATCCTCTGTATTGGATGTCGCCTTCCCCTTAGCAGGCACGATGGTATTTTTTTTAGGCTTAATGAATATAGCAGAAAAAGCAGGGGCCATTCAAAAGCTGGCCAAATGGATGAATCCATTCTTAAGCAGATTGTTTCCCGGGGTTCCAGCCAATCATCCCGCCATGGGACATATGGTGATGAATTTTAGCGCCAATATGTTAGGATTAGACAATGCAGCCACTCCATTTGGATTGAAAGCCATGGAAAGCCTACAAACCCTTAATCCAGAAAAAGAAAAAGCTACCAATGCACAAATCATGTTCTTGGTTTTACATACCAGTGGACTTACTATTATTCCCTTAACCATTATTTCCTATCGATTGGCTGCTAATTCTCAAGATGCTGCCAGTATATTTATTCCATGTGTATTAGCCACCATTGGCACCACTCTGGCTTCCATCATTATGGTAGGTTGGTATCAAAAACTAAAATGGGATAAAGTACTAGTAGGTTGGTTGTTAGGACTGGTCATTTTATTAATAGGGGTAATGTTGGGCGTGAGTAATTTATCGACTGCACATAAAGAAGTGTTTTCAAAAGTAGTGGGCAATGGATTATTAATGGTCATCATAGTAGGTATTATAGTAGGAGGTGCTTATAAAAAAGTTTCTGTATTTGACGCTTTTATTGAAGGGGCTAAAAATGGATTTGATGTGATTGTTAAAATTATCCCTTATTTGGTAGCGATGTTGGTAGCCATTAGAGTTTTTAGAGACAGTGGTGCCATGGGCTTTATCATTAATGGATTTACTTATTTAATTCAATTAACGGGCATCAATACAGAATTCATTGGCGCATTGCCAGTAGCCATTATGAAACCATTAAGTGGGAGTGGAGCCAGAGGAATGATGCTAGATATTTTTCAAAACCAAGGTCCCGATTCATTTGTAGGAAAATTAGCTTCTATATTTCAGGGATCTGCAGATACTACTTTTTATATAATCGCATTGTACTTTGGAAGTGTAGGCATTAAAAAAATACGCTATGCTTTATGGGCCGGTATATTTGCCGACATCATAGGAGTGGTAATTGCTATTTTAATTGGCTATACCTTTTTTAAATAAGTGAATTTATTTTCCTTCGCTCATTTTCATTACTTCCTTCCATTCCTTATCGGTAACAGGCTGCACCGATAATCGACCTAATTTTACCAAAGCCATATTGGCCAAATTGGTATTGGCTTTAACGTCCGATAATTTTACGGGATGCTTTAATTTTTGATGCGGCGAAAAATCAACTGCCAACCAAGCGGTTTCTTCGGTAGTAGGATCCTGATAAGCTTCTTTCACCACTTTGGCAATTCCTACAATCTCCATGCCCTCATTGCTATGGTACCAAAAAGCGAGGTCTCCTTTTTTCATGGATCTTAAATTATTTCTAGCTTGATAGTTTCTTACACCATCCCAAAAAGTTTTCTTGTCTTTATTGAATTGTTCCCAAGAGTATTTGAAAGGTTCTGATTTGATTAACCAATAAGCCATAAAAGAGTATGAATAAATTATTTATTAAAAGCGACTTAATAACCGCTCGCCAATACATCCGCCAAGTGCATGACCTTTAAATTTTGACCATTGAATTTTAAGCGTCCTTCGATATGCATCAAGCAACTTAAATCGGTACTGATTAAATATTCGGCTTCTGTTTTAATGGCATTGTCAATTTTTTGATCGGCCATGGAAACACTAATGGTATCAAATTTAACTGCAAAACTTCCACCAAAACCACAACAGGTTTCTGTTTCATTCATTTCAATTAATTCCAAGCCTTTCACAGCAGCTAATAACTCACGCGGCTCTTGTTTAATATTACATTCTCTTAAACCAGCACAACTATCATGATAAGTGGCTTTGCCATCAAAGCTGGCACCAACATCTGTTACTTTTAATACTTTCACTAAAAATTCAGATAACTCATACATTCGATTGGCTACTTTTTTAGCAGGACTTTGAAAAGCATTGTTTTCAAATATTTTTCCATAGTTGTTTCTCACAAATCCGGTACAACTAGCACTAGGGCTTACTATATAATCAGTGCCATAAAAATCTTGAACAAATTTGGTACAAACATCTTTTGATTCCCCCCAAAATCCAGCATTGAATGCAGGTTGACCACAACAGGTTTGCTTTTCGTTGTATTTAACAGTACAGCCTGCTTTTTCTAATACTTTGATTGTATTAAAAGCAGCATTGGGATACAATTGATCCATAAAACAAGGAATAAATAGCTGTACAGTCATACTCAAAAATAACAATTGTAGCTTAAAAAATGGTTTAATTTAAAAAGGCATTCTCCACATTTGGTGGAGAATGCCTTTTTTCAAGTGCTTAGAACCTGATTAAGGCTGAACCTTCAATCTGTTAATATATTTATCTGCGCTAAATCCTTTTTCAGATTTAGGGTATTTAGATTTAATGTCTTTGAAAATTGTAACGGCTTCATCGGCTTTACCGTTTAATTCTAATAAAGAAGCTGCACGAAATAAATACTCAGAAGAAATAGCCTCATCTTCGGGAAAATGACCGCCTGCTTTTTTATAATAACTGATCGCATCATCATTCTTTTTCAATTCAGAATAAGCATCCCCAATGGTACCATAGGCAATGGCTTGAACTTGCTTAGAAGAGGTAGAAAAATCTTTTAAATATTCAATAGATTTATTAAAATCATTCAATCTGTAATAACTGATACCTGCGTAATATTTTGCCAAATTAGCAGAAGGGGTTCCACTGTATTGTTTAATCACATACAATACTCCTTTACTGGCGCCATCTCCATTTAAAACTAAATTAGAAGAATCAATTGCAAAATATTTCTCAGCAGTATACATCGCATCCGCCGCTTTGGCTTCTCTAGGATTTTGGTACAACTCCGTGTAACCAAAGTAACCCGCAATCACCAGCACTACTATGGTTAACGCATAAGTAAGTGTTTTTTGATTGTTTTTTACAAAATCTAAAAATGGATGTTTCTCTTGGTGTAATTCGCTCATGTTTTTTTATTAAAAATTAATCAACAATAAATGGATAAGATGAATCAATATATACATCTTTTAATAACTCGTTATCATCTGGCCAAGGACTTTCCTCTGCAAATTTTACAGAGGCTTCAACAATAGCAGCTATCTTATCGTCAATGGCTTTCAACTCAGTAACAGATGCATAATTATTTTCTAAAATGGTCTTGGATACTTTTGTAATAGGGTCTTGATCTTTATATTCTTCTACTTCATCTTTAGAACGATACTTTTGAGGATCAGATACCGAATGCCCTTTGTAGCGATAGGTTTTCATTTCTAAAAGGGTAGGTCCATCTCCTTCACGCGCTCTTTTAGCAGCTCTAGCAATTCCTTCATGCACCGCTTCGGGCGACATACCGTCTAATTTATCAGAAGGCATTTCATAGGCATCTGCTAATTTATAAATATCAATGACATTACTGGTTCTTTCTATCGAAGTACCCATGGCATAATTGTTATTTTCACAAACAAATATGACAGGTAATTTCCAAAGCATGGCCAAATTAAATACTTCATGCAGCATCCCTTGTCTTGCAGCACCGTCTCCAAAAAAACAAACTACTACATTTTTTGACCCGCGATATTGTTCTGCAAAAGCAAGTCCTGCACCTGTACCTATTTGAGCTCCAACGATACCATGACCTCCATAAAAATAATGCTCCTTACTAAAAAAGTGCATACTGCCTCCTTTACCTTTTGAAATACCCGTAGCCTTACCATATAATTCTGCCATACCAGCATTAGGACTAACGCCTTTAGCCAAAGCCAAACCATGGTCACGGTATCCGGTAATAAAAGGATCTTCTTGATTAGTAGCCGTCATACAGCCAGCAGCTATAGCTTCTTGTCCAACATAAGCATGATAAAATCCACGGATTTTACCCGCCATTTTATACATCTCCTCCGATTTTAATTCAAATTGGCGGATTAACTGCATTAGCTCGTACCAATAGAGATAGGTTTCTTTAGAAAATTTTTGGGCCACAGTCCTTTTAATTTTGAGCAGCAAATATACTGATTTCTATATTAAAATAAGCCTAAAAAACAGGGTCTTATGCTTCTTTTAAAAATGGGTATTGGTAGTCTGTTGGAGGGTTAAAGGTCTCCTTAATGGTCCTTGCACTCAACCATCTATATAAATTCAACATACTTCCAGCTTTATCATTGGTTCCAGAACCCCTGGCACCCCCAAAAGGTTGTTGACCTACCACGGCTCCAGTAGGCTTATCATTGATATAAAAATTGCCTGCAGCATGTCTTAATTTAACGGTAGCTAATTCTATGGCTTTTCTATCCTGAGCAATAATGGCACCGGTAAGTGCATAATTGGAAGTGCTGTCGAGCATTTTTAAAGTTGCTTCATATTCGGCTGCAGGGTAGGTATAAATGGTAAGCACTGGGCCAAAAATTTCTTCACACATGGTGGTATATTTTGGATCGGTGGTTTCGATAACGGTAGGTTCAATAAAATAACCATCTTTTTTACTATAATTTCCACCTATTAAAATTTTTGCTTTTTTATCTTTCTTTACTTGATTGATATAATTCACGATATTGTCAAAAGATTTTTCATCAATCACTGCATTGATAAAGTTGGAAAAATTCTCAACCGTACCCATCTTCATGCTTTTGATTGCTTTAGCTAATTTTTCTTTTATCGCAGGTGCAATATTACTTGGTAAATAAGCACGAGAAGCAGCCGAACATTTTTGACCTTGGTATTCAAACGCACCACGAGCTAATGCAGTAACCACTGTATCCACATCTGCTGACTCGTGTACCATTACAAAATCTTTACCTCCTGTTTCACCAACTATTCTTGGATAAGATTTATACTTAGAAATATTTTCGCCAATTTGTTTCCACATAAAATTAAATACGCCTGTAGAACCTGTAAAATGTACACCAGCAAAATCAGGATGTGCAAAACAAGTAGCACCAATCGTTGGTCCATCTACATAAACAATATTAATAACGCCATCTGGCAAACCTGCTTCTTTTAAAATACGCATAAATAATTGAGCAGAATAAATTTGAGTATTGGCTGGTTTCCATACCACCACATTGCCACACATGGCTGCAGAAGCTGGTAAATTTCCACCAATAGCTGTAAAGTTGAATGGAGTGATGGCTAAAACAAATCCTTCTAGTCCACGATATTCCATTCTATTATGAATCCCTGTAGAGGAAACTGGTTGTTGTTGATAAATCTCACTTAAAAAATGAACATTGAATCTTAAAAAATCTATGAGTTCACAAGCTGCATCAATTTCTGCTTGGAAGCAATTTTTACTTTGTCCAAGCATAGTAGAAGCGTTCATTTCAAAACGATATTTGGTCGCTAATAAATCTGCAGCTTTTAAAAATATATGGGCTCTTGCTTCCCAATTCATATTGGCCCAAGAGGTTCTTACTTTTAAAGCAGCTGCAATGGCTAAGTTCACTTCCTTTTTAGTACCTACATGAAAATGACCTAGGGTATGTTTTATTTCGTGTGGAGGATGAATAGACTTAGTTATTCCAGTCCTTACTTCCTTACCATTAATCACCATGGGAATGTCTAAAGATTTTTTCTTTAGGTTAACGATGGCTTGTTTTAAGGCCAATTTTTCGGCTGAACCTGGTGCATAGCTTAAAACTGGTTCATTAATAGGACTAGGATAATTAAATGTTCCGAATTGCATAATGATAAATATTAGAGCACAAAAATAAGCATAAAATGAACACGCGTTAGGAAGTTCTGCATTTTGATAAAACTTTGTCTAATTTTACGTTATAAATGATAGAAAATGCGTTACGTGTTAGTAGATATAGCAGATAGGGGGAATTTTTACCCCTTTAGTTTAACTCAATCATTGGCTAATATAAGAGTAGGCATTTATACTATACAAGAAAGATGGGAACAATGGCTAAATGAACCCTGTAGCATTTATACCGCTAATTATTTACAAGTGTTATTGGAGGACAGCTCGTTTTTAAAAACAGAGGAATCCCTTTTTTTTATCAATATTACCTGCCTTCCCAATGAAAAACTCATTACCCAAATTAATTCACTTAAAGAGGGGGAGAAATTAATGAGTGATACTGGAAAATGGATTGCTACAAAGTCCAAAGAGCGGTCTTTTCAGAAAATATTATTGGCCAGTTTGCCACCCATTACCTATCAAGAAGTGTCTTTTGTGCAAGATCAAATTCAATTGCTTTCCTTGCATGCCAAGTGGATTGAAAGAGACTTCCAATGGGTAAAAGGAAAAAGAAAAAGTCAACCCATAGATAGCAGTAATAAAATAGTGCACCCAGAAAATATATTTATAGAAGAAGGTGCCACTGTTTCATGTTCTAATTTAAATGCAAGTGAAGGTCCTATTTACATTGGAAAAGATGCTATTGTAATGGAAGGAACTTCCATTAGAGGTCCTTTTGTTTTGGGTCAAAAAGGGGTGGTAAAAATGAATGCAAGTATTTATGGAGCTACCACTATTGGGCCATATTGTTTGGCAGGAGGTGAGATTAAGAATTCGGTGCTCATGGGTTTTTCGAACAAAGGGCATGAAGGTTATTTAGGAGATAGCATCATTGGCTATTGGTGTAATATTGGAGCGGGCACTTGCAATAGCAATCTTAAAAATACGGCAGGTACAGTACAAATGTGGAATGAGTTCAAACAAGAATGGGAGGAAGTAGGACAAAAAATGGGGATGCTCATGGGAGATTATAGCCGTTTTGCCATTCAATCTAGTATCAATACAGGTTCTTATATAGGTGTAAGTGCTAATATATTTGGGAATGGATTATTGCCTAAAAATTTGCCCAATTTCACCTGGGGGATTCTCCCGGGGTATCAATATGACAAAGCCATCAGTGATTTAAACAATTGGAAAAAATTAAAAGGTTTTACAGTAACCGAGGCCGAAAAGCTTGTTTTAAAGCATTTGTATAAGGAAAATACACATTCTTAATGGAATCAAACAGTTCCCAAATTTGGGGTTTTTAGCCATAAAATTTGATTACCTTCGCAGCGCTAAAATAACAGCCATTATTTCAACCATTTTTGAATATTTATGAGAAAACAAATCGCCGCAGCCAACTGGAAAATGAATTTAACTAGTGCCGAAGCCAGTCAATTACTTAACGAATTATTAGCTGCTCCACATTCCTTACAAGCACATCAAGAAGCCATTTTTGCAGTGCCCGCTATTTATATCCCATTGGCGGTAGAAAAATTAGCCAATCAATCCAATGTATTTGTAGCAGCTCAAAACTGTCATCAAAAATCAACGGGTGCGTATACCGGTGAAATTAGTGCACCTATGTTGGCTTCGGTAGGCGTTAAACATATTGTATTAGGACACTCTGAACGTCGTGAATATTTCGCAGAATCAGATGCTTTATTAGCAGAAAAATTAAATGCAGTTTTGGCAATTGATAGTACTCCCATTTTTTGTTGTGGTGAACCATTAGCTATTAGAGAAGCAGGTACCCAAAATACATTTGTAGAAGCCCAATTAAAAAACGGATTGTTTCATTTAAGTGCTGATCAAATTGTTAAAGTGGTTATTGCCTATGAACCTATTTGGGCTATTGGTACTGGGAAAACTGCAAGCAGTGAGCAAGCACAAGAAATTCATGCATTTATAAGAAGTAGTTTGGCTGCTAAATATGGCGAAGCCATTGCTCAAGAAATATCTATACTTTATGGTGGAAGTGTTAAAGCTTCTAATGCTAAAGAATTATTTTCACAACCCGATGTAGATGGAGGTTTAGTAGGAGGTGCGTCCTTAATAGCCACTGAATTTGCAGCCATTATCAATGCACTTAAATAGATTTTAAAAGCCTACTTTCACTTACATGAAGAATATTAGAAATTTTTGTATCATCGCTCACATTGATCACGGTAAAAGTACTTTGGCCGATCGTTTATTAGAACATACTAAAACGATTACCGAACGTGAAATGATGAATCAGGTGTTGGATGATATGGATTTAGAACGTGAAAAAGGGATCACCATTAAAAGTCACGCGATTCAAATTAATTATGTTCACAAAGGAATCACCTATACCTATAATTTAATTGATACTCCCGGTCACGTTGATTTTAGTTATGAAGTAAGTAGAGCCTTAGCTGCCTGTGAAGGTGCTTTATTATTAGTAGATGCCTCACAAGGTATCCAAGCACAAACCATTAGCAATTTATATTTGGCATTGGACAATAATTTAGAAATTATACCAGTGATTAATAAGATTGATATGGATGGTGCTAAAATTCCAGAAGTTACCGATCAAATTATTGAATTAATAGGTTGTAAGCAAGAAGATATTTTATTAGCCAGTGGACGTTCGGGCATAGGTATTGAAGAAATATTACAAGCCATTTGCGAACGTATTCCAGCACCCGTGGGCGACACCGAAGCACCTTTGCAAGCTTTGATTTTTGATAGTGTATTTAATAGCTTCCGCGGTATTATTGTTTACTATCGAATTATGAATGGGGTATTAAAAAAGAATGACAAAATTCGTTTTGTTGCATCAGGCCGAGATTACAATGCAGATGAAGTAGGCGTTTTAAAATTAGCCATGACGCCTAAAGCAGAAGTGAGAGCAGGTGATGTGGGTTATATTATAACAGGAATTAAAGTTGCGAAAGAAGTAAAAGTGGGAGATACCATTACGCTTGCCAATAATCCTGGTCCAATGATCAATGGTTTTGAAGAAGTAAAGCCCATGGTTTTTGCCGGTATTTATCCGGTGAATACAGATGAGTTTGAAGAACTAAGAGATTGTATGGAAAAATTACAATTGAATGATGCTTCTTTAACTTTTGAATTAGAAACTTCACAAGCTTTAGGATTTGGTTTTAGATGTGGATTTTTAGGATTACTTCACATGGAGATTATCCAAGAACGTTTAGAAAGAGAATTTAATCAAACAGTAATTACCACTGTACCTAACGTAAGTTTTATAGCGTATACCACTAGAGGCGAAAAAATTATAGTGAACAATCCTTCTGAAATGCCCGATCCAGTAAAAATTGAGCATATCGAAGAACCTTATATTCGCGCACAAATTATTACTGCTCCTGATTATATTGGAAATATCATTACCCTTTGTTTAAGTAAGAGAGGTATTTTAATGAATCAAAGTTATTTAACCCCAACAAGGGTGGAATTGATTTTTGAAATGCCAATGACAGAAATTGTTTTTGATTTTTATGATAAATTAAAAAGTCAAACCAGAGGCTATGCTTCCTTTGATTATAGTCAAATAGGTTTTAGAGATGCCGATATTGTGAAGATGGATATATTATTAAATGCAGAAAAAGTAGATGCCTTAAGTGCATTAATACATAGAGGAAAAGCTTCTGATTTTGGTCGTAGACTTTGTGAAAAATTAAAAGAGTTATTAACCAAGCAACAATTCCAAATTGCCATTCAAGCAGCTATTGGTGCTAAAGTAGTAGCACGTGAAAACATAAGCGCAATGCGTAAGGATGTAACTGCGAAATGTTACGGTGGTGATATAAGCCGTAAGCGTAAATTATTAGAAAAGCAAAAAGAGGGTAAAAAGAGAATGCGACAAATAGGCAATGTGGAAATTCCACAAGAAGCTTTCTTAGCAGTTCTTAAATTAGACTAATTTTTAAAGAGCTTGAGCAAATTCCAATAAGTTATTAAACCTATAATCTATCAAAGGATTAGGGAAAAAAGTTTCAGGGTGCGTGGTAGCTAAAAATACAGTGTGCAACCCTGC
>Ga0209829_10002300_pt1 | contig 14595 bp, 34 predicted proteins | sample C_140205_EF_Meta_FD_187311 | JGI IMG/M metagenome (GOLD analysis project Ga0209829, IMG submission 187311) | Freshwater microbial communities from Lake Croche, Canada to study carbon cycling - C_140205_EF_MetaG (SPAdes) (version 2) | ecosystem: Environmental > Aquatic > Freshwater > Lake...
AGACGACGAAGCCGATTGGGGCGACGACGAAGAAGAGTACGAAGACGAAGAAGAAGAGTGCGAAGAAGCCTAATCAGGGTAAATCATCGCTAAAGCGTCATTTATGGACGCTTGAATCTGAGACACGACTTGCTCAAAAGGTAAGTCGTGTTTTCTACTTTTGCGTAGAACTTCGTTGATTTCGTGTAGCGTTTGCCAAGCATAGCCCGAGTGGATTGCTTTGATGGCCTCTTCTTCGTCGTTAAATGTCGCTGTGATTTTCATGTTGCACCATTTCGTTAAGTGATATGTCAATCTCTACTTGGGCGGCCATTCCGTCCTCATATCCTCGGGCATAGGAGCTTTGCTCAACCGCAATCAATTGATTGATTAGCCGCTGCTGAATATCGCAAACGCGGGTCAAGCTATCTAGCGCCAAATCTTTTTTTGTCCATGTGCGCTGTTTATCTGCGGACATTTCCCGCTTGGCGTGAAAGCCGCCTTGTCTACGCTCAATGTCTTCAAACGCTTCGTCTTCTGCTGTTTTCATAACATTCCATTTCGTAAAATAATGCAAGTGCCTTCTATCGTGGTAATCATCTGCCCACTTTTAAACGCCATCTTTTGCATATTTTCTTTTTGCGCCTCAATCACGGCGCGGCATTGTTGTTCGGTCTTAAACCAAGTTTGTGCTTGCATAAATTGGCAATGCTCAACCATACACACAAACAACACAGGGATATAGATAACTTGAATCATGCTATCAATCCCCACACAAAACTGCCCATTATTGAAACAAACAACACAAAGAAAAATATGGCAATGACTGTCTTAATGAAGTCCACAAAGAAGTCGCCACCAGCGTCGGTATCGTCGTCGTTCATTTGCATTTCTCCGTAAAAAGTGCCCTCATACTGTGGCACGATGGTTCGCAAGACTTGTATCCAATGGTAAAGCCAACTACAACAATCGTAGAAACCAAGCCAACCGCAGCAAAAAAATCAGCAACGTATTTCATAGCTTCTCCGGTGTTTGCATGACATAGCTGGCATAACGCTTTTTGTCTTTCTTAACAATGATGGTCTCAATGTTCCACCCGACTTTTTTAAGGTCAAAGACAATAGCTGCCAGGCGAAAACATCCACAACCATTTAGCGCATCAATCGGCGTAAGTGGCAGGCCAAAGCGCAATCTTTTGAGTACCCATTCGGTTTGTGTCATATGGCCTCTTAAAAAGGAATATCTGAGTCATCATCTTTTGGAAACCCGTCATCTTTAGGGAATCCATCTTTAGGGCGCGGCGGGTTAAGGTATGCCATGCCGTTCCAGCCGCCCTCAATGACGGGAATAGAGCGCAGCTTCATCATCAAGCCTGCCTTAGTCTCCATCACCACACCTATGCGCTGATACGAGTTTTTGGTCTCGCCCTGTTTGTTTTGATAAGTACCGTCTTTAACGGTGATTTCGTAAATTACTGCCATGATTAACCTCTTAAAGTTTCTGCGTGTTTTTTAATTGCGCTGCGAGTCTTGCTGTCAAGCATTCCCCATAGCGCCGTTTTTTCTTCCACATCGGTGATGCCCGAATATTCTTCAAACGCACCGATTAGGTCATTGGCGCTCATGCGCTCATTGATTGCTGCTGCAACGTCCGCAACAATGTTCATGCGGTTAGATGGAACCAGGTCAGTCTTAGTGGCCGACACTTTTGGCGCTTTAGATGCCGCGTTGCCATCATCATCTTCCGGTGCTATGCCGCAAGCCGCCATCAGGCTGTAGCGCCTGGCGTAAGTCAAAGCCGAGCCATACCCTTGCGGGTCTTGTTTGGCCGCAGGAACGTGCAGCTTGCCGCACTCCAATGTTTCGCCTGATTCGTGGACAAACACCGTTTCCACGGTCACGCCGGTGCTATCCTCAGATGTGCGCTGCACAAGGGCTATTCCTGCGCTGTTTAAGGCATCTACAACCGCTTCAATGCAGCCGGCAAGGTCAACGTACTTAGACCGGAAATGCGGGTTTGTGGACGTTTTTAAGGCCGGTGCAAATCCGCGCTGGGCGCGTACTAACGCTGATGCAATATTCTTCATAGGTCACCTCCAAAATCAATTCCACAATGCTCACAAGTGAAGTACCACAGCACATTCACATCATCAAAGGCGTGGCGGGTTAAGTCGCCGCAATCGCGCCCACAATCGGGGCATTCATAGTCTTCACACTCTTTGGAGTTGTTCTTTAAGCCATTCGATTCGTTCATCTTTATGCTCCAGTTGTTGACACAAAAACCAAACGTACAGTTCTAAAAAACCTTTGGGGTCGCCCTTAGAATTGCATTCCGCAATGATTTCTTCATGGTTGTTGCTAGTGACCATGTTTTTGCTCCCACATCAATTCGGCTTGCACTTGCATCAGTTCTTCTTTTGCAAATTCAGATTCAGCACACAATTCGCGGATGTTGGCCCGTAGGCATCCAACTTCGTAAGCCAGCCGGTCTGCACGGTCAACGCTGTAATTTATGGCCGCCTCATCACATTGTTTGATGATGGCATCAGCACGAGCAACTGCTTTCATTTGTTAAGCCTTTCTTCGATGTATTTGGTGATGTAAGCGCGGGTTCTGTCGTTAAGGTAATCAATCCATTCAAGTCCGTCTTGCATAACTGAATAAATAACAAGAACGCCACTAACGCTGCTTTTTTCGTAACCAACTAACAACGTGGCAAACTCGCCGTTTGCTTTTAAGTCCCACTCAACCTCCATAAATGTGTGTAGGGTAGGCATTTAGTCTCCCAGCAACTTGGTGCTAAGTTTTTCTTCCATCCACATCAGCAACTCTTTGCTCAAAATGTCGAGGAACTCAACGCCCTGATGTTTGATAGACCAAATGTTTACCCACGTTTCCGTAGGCTCATCAAGGCGGCTGACTTCGTATTCAATGTCGAAGACCGCGCCCTCATAAGTGAATTGGATTGTGTTCACAGGCCGCCTCCAACAAAGTAACCAATGGTGTAGATGAAGATAACAATGGAAACCGTTGTGATGATGGAATCCCATGTTTTTTTAGACATAAAAACCTTTCTTAGGGTCAAAACATCGCGTTGTTGCGATAGGCGTATGTTAAGCGTTCTTAACAGTATTTTATGCACTAAAGTTGCGAAATGCTATAGGGCAAACCCTAATGTTTTTAAGTTGTTAAGCTGGCTTACAATGCGCGGATGGAAAAAAGAGAAGCAATCAAGCGGGCTGGCTCGGCAAGCGCCTTGGCTAGAATCCTTGGCGTGAGCCGGTCTGCTGTATCGCAATGGATACACATACCGCCAGCCAGGTTGTGGCAATTGAAAGCCATGCGGCCTGAGTGGTTTTTGGTGTAAGATTGTGCGAAACCCGGCTAGGTCTGAAGTCATGAGCAGACCGAAAAGCGAGCCTCCCCGCCTGCCGAAGTTTCCTTGTTAGTGGAGGACAGACGGAGAATTTATGCATTACTACCAGTTCCACATTGGGGACTACAAGAGCCATACCCATCACTTGACTGTGATTGAGGACATTGCCTATCGGCGGCTTTTAGACCATTACTACCTACACGAATCGCCCATCAAACAACGGGACATTGCCCGTCAAATTGGGATGCGCGACAACGAGCAAGAAGTTTTGAGCGTGCTTAACGAGTTTTTTGTTAGTAGCGATAAAGGGTTTGTAAGTCCTCGTGCTGATGAGGAAATTGCCAAATATCGCGAAATGGTTGATGCTGGAAAACGTGGGGCCGCTAAACGGTGGTTATCCCCTCCCGATAGCCCCCCTATTGCCCCCCCTATTGCCCCCCCTAATGCTACCCCAATAGCAACCAATTACCAAGAACCATTAACCAATAACCATAAACCAAAGAATACAGTCGCCCCGCCGTTCGGCGTGACGGATTCTGTTTGGCAGGATTGGTTAAAGCTAAGGAAAGCAAAAAAAGCGGCAGTCACCCAAACGGCGATAGACGGGATACAGCGCGAAGCGGACAAAGCGATGGTAAGCCTACAGGCAGCTTTAGAAATGTGCTGTGAACGGGGCTGGACTGGCTTTAAGGCCGAATGGTTGCAGCCTAAACAATCTCATGGCTATCAGGACAAGAACCTTGGCGCTGCTAGGGCCATCTTTGGTGATGAAAGAAACTTCAATGCCCTCCAAATTACCTGATGGCTGGATTCAGCGCATCTTTGCCGCGATGCAGGGCAACTACGGCACTCGGTTTATGAACCAATGGAAGACCGGCCAAGTGCTGCCTGACGGGTCGGACGCGGGCGTGGTTAACGCGATGAACCATTGGGCTGAAAAGATGGGCGGGACAAGCGCGGCGACAATCAAGCGGGCACTTGAGCAGCTTCCGGAAGAACCGCCAAGCCTGCCGCAATGGATGGCCCTGTTACGCCGCTGCTATATGGAACCATCGGTTTTGCGGTTAGGCAACGACTTGACCGCCGAACAGATAGCAACGAATAAGCGGCGTATTGCCGAACTGATTGCGAGCGTGAAAAACAATGTTTGACCCATTCAAGATAACCGAACCGACTTGCATTAGCTTTAGCGGTGGGCGTACCAGCGCCTATATGCTGTGGCGGGTATTGCAAAGCAATGGCGGTCTGCCAACAGAAACGATTGTTTGTTTTGCCAACACCGGCAAAGAAGATGAAGCCACGCTGCGGTTTGTTCAGGATTGCTCAGAACATTGGAATGTGCCTATCACCTGGTTGGAGTACAGGAAAGATGGATATGCGGTGGTGGACTACAAGACAGCGAGTCGTAATGGGGAGCCTTTTGAGGCGCTGATAGACAAACGTCACTACTTACCCAATACATTTGCTAGGTTCTGCACTTCTGAACTCAAGATTGTCCCCATGAAAAAGCATCTAAAGTCTTTGGGATATGAGGACATTGCCACCTTTGTCGGCATACGCGCAGATGAACCACGAAGGGTTGCCAAGATGAAGGACAACGCAGACATTAAGGAAACTCCGCTTGCCACGGCAAAGGTAACGGTTGCGGATGTTCTGTCCTTTTGGGATAGGCAGCCATTCAACTTACAGACCGTCACAGTCAATGGCAACTCATTGTTGAGCAACTGCGACCTGTGCTTTCTCAAGAAAGCAGACCATCTGCTAGGTCTAATTCAAGACAAACCGGAGCGGGCTGTGTGGTGGGCAAACATGGAAAAAAAGATAGGCGCAAGGTTTAACCAGGCACATCCAAGCTACGGCGATATGTTGAGTTACAACGAAAAACAACGCGATATGTTTGACCCAGCAGAAGAAGCAATTTCCTGCTTTTGTGGGGACTGATGTGTTTGACATTGAAAAAATCCGCGAGGCAACTTTTGCAGAATTTGTGCGCCTTTGCCGCGACCCAGCCTGGAAAGAGTGGGCATGGGTTGAAGTAAAGCGCATGGATGAGGACGACTTGTTTAGGGGCATCAAAGCCCATGTTTTGGAGCAAATGAATGCGACACGCAGCAAGGGTTGACGGGAACCAGGCCGAAATAGTTGCCGCGCTAAGGGAATCAGGAGCCTCTGTATTCGTTCTAAAGCTGCCGGTAGACCTACTTGTAGGCTATGCGGGAAAAACGGCCCTAGTCGAAATTAAAGACCGAAGCAGCGCTTACGGTAGAAAAGGGCTAAATGAAAAACAAAGCGCATTTTTGAGGGGTTGGAATGGTGGGACGGTGGCTTTAATTGACTCGGTGGAAGCCGCGCAATGGCTGATAAGGTGCATGAGTGATAGTCCACCTGTATAGCCCGACTCAAGCCACAACGGTCATGAAAGACCTGTGGCCTAAAATCAAAGATGCGTTGGAATCGGGCAAAAAGCTGCGCTTGGAAATAAAAGAAAGCAGGCGTAGCACCGAGCAAAACGATATGTTCCACTCCATCATTGCCCAAATTGCCAAAAAAATGAGCGAAGCAGGGTCAACGTGGACAGCCGACGATTGGAAACGCCTGTTGATTGACCAATGGGCGCATGAGACCAATCGCAGAATCGGCAAGGTTGTGCCAAGTTTGGACGGTGACCGCGTGGTGCAGCTTGGCCTACAGTCTCACAAATTTACGGTTGAGGACTCAAGCGAGTTCATTGAATTTTTAATTGCCTGGGCAACTAATAAAGGAATTGACGTATGAAATGCCCTGTATGCGGGTCGTGGACTTTTGTAAAACAAACGGTAATCAGAGAAGACAACACAAGAAAGCGACGATATGAATGCGCCAATGAACACCGGTTTGGGACGGTCGAAACAATTGTATGTGCGAAGCAAAAGCCTGCTAAAAGCGGCGCGAAGCCTGGCGTGTCAGCATTGCGGGATTGACGATGGAACCGTAGTGGCCGCACACACAAATTGGGGCGGCGGCAAAGGGAGGGGGATAAAAGCCACCGACCTTTTAATCGCCAGCCTGTGCTTTCGCTGTCACTACAACCTAGACCAGGGCGCTGCCCTATCCAAAAGTGAGCGACAAGCCATGTGGCAAGCCGCCCACGAGAAGACTATTTCCGCATTGACGGAAGCGGGGCACTTGGCTGCGCTTCATGGGAGCGGTGCATAGGGTGGGCGTGAGCCATATCCGTCCGTTCATGGGCTTTGAGTTCTTTTTCCAATTCCATGACTTTGCGGCGTTCTGCTTTATACTCACGCTCAATCACATAGTTCGAGGGCGTAGAGTGTTTTGCTTTCTCGGCGGTGATTTTGAAGTTTGTTGCCATAGGAAAATCCTGTTAGAATGGTGACAGCATTTTACATCAACCTTGCAAGGACTAATGATGGGCTATCCAAAAATGGAAAAAATCCCCGCTAAAGTGATGGCGTCGGATAAGACTGGTATGAAAAACGTCGGCACAAGCAAAGTGGACAAAGAGACCTACCGCAGCGGTATGTCTGGCGAGACCATGCCCAAGGGCGTGTTGGCCTCCGATACGTCTGGTGAGCGTCGCGCTAAGATTGTTGGCGGTGTTGGCATGGGCGCTAAAGACAGCGTTACCCGCCAAGACGTGGGCAAGATGGACGGGTTTGCCGGTGAGTTCAAAGGCGGTAGCAAAGAGCACGAGTGCTACAGCCACGAGCGCATGGAACACGCACAAGACAAGTAAGCGGGTCTCCGAGACGCAGCAACGTCTCGGTTTCCCTGACCACATAGAAAGGGCTATATGGCTGAAAGCAATTGTAAGTTATGCGTTTACTTCGTTGATATTGACCGAATTGGCCAATGTCGGCGTTATCCGCAATTTGTTACTAAGCACGAAAGTGAATGGTGCGGCGAGTTCCGCAAAGAACCAGTTGAGGGCAAACGCGAAGCGCGCAAAATACTCAAACTCCGAAAGGACGGCGATGTTCAAGCCGCTTAAAGACAAAATCATCGTTAAGCCCGAGCCGCGCATCAAGAGCGAGTTGTGGGTCAAGACCGCAGAAGCTGACACCGTTGGCTACATTACCGCCGTAGGTGATGAGGCCGCCGCCGAAGGCTTAAAGGTCGGCGACAAGGTCTATTTTGGTACGTTGGCTAAAGACTATCAGAACGAATACCTTAAATTTGATACCATTACCATTGACGACGAGCGCCACCTCCGCATGAGTTGGCAAGACATTTGTTTCGTGGAGGAAGTATGAAACCTGGACTCTATGCCAACATTCACGCCAAGCAGGAACGCATCAAGCAGGAAAAAGCCGAGGGTAAACCCGTAGAGAAGATGCGTAAGCCTGGCTCCAAAGGCGCACCGACTGCGGCCGCATTCAAGCAATCCGCTAAAACGGCCAAGAAATGAAGCACGACAAGCCCATTGAGCATAAAACGACGGGTAAAGGCAAGACCTACAACCCGACGGACAAAGGCGCTGGCATGACCGCCAAAGGCCGCGCTGAGTACAACGCCAAGAACGGCTCAAACCTAAAGCCGCCTGCGCCGAATCCGAAGACAAAGAAGGATGAAGGCCGCAAAGCATCGTTTTGTGCGCGAATGGAGGGCGTGGTAAAGAATGCCAAAGGCCCAGCCGAACGCGCCAAAGCGTCACTCAAGAACTGGAATTGTTAATGAGCGAAGAGACAATGACAAGAGAACTTGTTGGGAAATACAATACGACAAAAGCGTTTTTTGATAAAGGATATGCCCTGCCCTTGTATGGCGTACACACTCATATGTGGGTTTACGCCGACAAGACAATCGTTTTGCCGCATGGCGCGGTAGAGATGAAATACACCGAAGGCATCCCCTGCGCTTTGTGGACAGATGTTTTAGAAGCAGAGAAAGAGAAAGCATGAAAGACCTAATCACCGCAAGAATCCAAGACCTCATGGCTAAAGGCCGCGAACTAGAAGCGCAGATACACCAAGTAAATGGTGCGCTGCAACAATGCCAATGGACGCTAACCGAACTGGAGAAGCAAGATGCCCCTAAAGAAATCCCCGACACCCAAAGCTATGAGTGAGAACATCAAGGCCGAGATTAAGGCTGGCAAACCGCTCAAGCAAGCGGTAGCTATTGCCCTTTCGGTTAAGCGCGAAGCAGAGAAAAAGAAAAAGTGAACATCACCCAGGTCGCCGTTGACAAGCTAATCCCTTACGTCAACAATAGCCGCAAGCATTCCGACGCTCAAGTCGCGCAAATAGCGGCCAGCATTAAGGAATTTGGCTGGACTAATCCAATCTTGGTGGATGGCGACCAGGGCATCATTGCAGGCCACGGGCGGTTAATGGCTGCGCGTAAGCTAGGCATGAAGGAAGTGCCGGTTATTGAATTGGCGCACCTGACGGACACCCAGCGCAAGGCGCTCATCATTGCTGACAACAAGCTGGCAATGAATGCTGAATGGGACACAGACCTGTTGACCGTTGAGCTAAACGAGTTGCTGGCAGACGGATTTGCCTTAAATATTTTGGGCTTTAACAACGATGAAATTAGCAAATTATTAGATGAGCCTGATTTTCAGCCCGCAACAGAAGAAGAACAAGGAAAATTAGACGAATTGGACCCAAAATGGATAGTCTGTCCTCATTGCGGTAAAGAATTTGATGCAAGACAAACCTGACTTGAAAATTGATTGGGCAAGCCATGACGCGGCTAAGTATGCTTGCACGACATGGCATTACAGCAAATCAATTCCCGTACCACCACTAGTTAAGATAGGCGCATGGGAAGACGGAAAGTTTATTGGTGTAGTCATTTTTAGTAGGGGCGCATCATCAAATTTGATGAAACCATACGGGTTAAAACAAGATGAAGGATGCGAGTTGACTCGTATTGCTTTGACGAGCCACAAAAGCACAGTAAGCAGAATAGTTAAGTTTGCTTTAATGTTTTTAAAGAAAAACAGTCCTAATTTAAGACTAATTGTTTCATTTGCTGACCCACAATACGGGCATCATGGTGGTGTATATCAGGCTGGTAACTGGATTTATTGCGGTGATACAGCACCAGGCATTGAATATTGGCATAATGGGAAAAGACTTCATTCTCGCCAAATAAGCGAAAAAGGATGGAATATTCAGCAAGGGCAACAACGAAAGACATTGAAGCCAAGTGAATGTAAGATTGTTAAAACAATTGGAAAACACAGATATTTGATGCCACTTGATGATGAGATGAGAAATCAAGTAGCAAAATTAGCAAAGCCTTATCCTAAGCGTGTGAAGCAGGCGATGGTCGATTCCCTCGACACAGCGGCGGTGCATCACCGACCCACACGCTCCATATTGACAGAAGCCGCAGAAATTGCTTAAAATTTAGTCAACACTTTCCGCTAATAAAAAGATGCTACCTCACGAGCCAACCGACAAGACAAAAGCGCAAGCCCAACAAGCTGCGGGGCTCGGATTGCCGCACGACCAAATAGGCGCACTTTTAGGCATAAGCGATAAGACGTTGCGCAAATATTACGAGACTGAACTGGCGTTAGGTAAGGCTACGGCCAGCGCGTCGATTGCTCGGACGCTGTTCAACAAAGCCCAAGGGGGCGACACTACGGCGCTGATATGGTGGACAAAAGCACAAATGGCCTGGGGCGAGACAAATACAACCAAGCTGGCTAATCCTGATGGGTCGGCCATTGAAGGCATCCAGGTCAGCTTTGTAGCGCCGAATGCAGCCGAATCTAAGTAAGGCGCAATTCCCCGTAAAGCTGGAGTGCCTGTTCCAGCCTGAGAAAAGCCGCTACCGAATCTTGTACGGTGGGCGCGGTGGGGCTAAGTCTTGGGGCGTGGCTCGGGCATTGCTCATAAAAGGCGCACAACGCAGTTTGCGTATCCTTTGCGCCCGTGAGTTTCAGACTTCTATCAAAGATTCCGTCCACAAACTGCTGTGCGACCAAATCATCGACTTAGGGCTAGAGGGCTTTTACGAAATCACCCAGGCCAGCATTCGGGGAAAGAACGGGACTGAATTCAGTTTTGTTGGCCTCAAGAACAACGTCGCTAACGTCAAATCCTACGAGGGCGTGGATATTTGCTGGGTAGAAGAGGCGCAGACCACCAGCCGCCTATCGTGGAACATCCTGATTCCAACCATTCGCAAGGAAGGCAGCGAGATATGGGTTACGTTTAATCCTGAGTTGGAGACGGACGAGACTTATCAGCGGTTTGTGCTGCACCCGCCTGAGAACTCCGTCGTCCAAAAGATTAACTGGTCGGACAATCCCTGGTTTCCTGAGACGTTGATGCTAGAGAAAGACGCGCTCAGAATGCGCGACGTAGAGGCATATAACACCGTATGGGAAGGCATATGCCGCCAAACCGTCGACGGGGCTATCTTTGCCCGCGAGATGCAGATGGCTGAATTGGATGGCCGCATCACCAAGGTGGGCTATGACCCGATGAAGCCGGTTCACGCCGTGTTCGACTTGGGCTGGTCAGATGCGACTGCGATATGGTTTGTGCAGTTTATTGGTATGGAAACTAGGCTCATCCGCTACCACGAGGACAATCAAAAGACCATATCCGACTACTTGGCCAAGATGCAAACCTACGGCTATGTCTACGACACCCTCTGGTTGCCGCACGACGCTGAGAATAAAACGTTGGCCGCCGCCGGTCGGAGCATTGACCAAATTGTCAGAAGCGCAGGATATAAGACCAAAATCATCCCGCGCACCCCGATTGTGGACAGTATTAACGCGGCGCGTACCCTATTTAGAAATTGCTGGTTTGACAGGGATAACTGCTACGATGGGTTACAATGTTTGCGGCATTACCGCTACGAGGTTGACCCCGACACTAAAGCGTTCAGCAAAAACCCGCTGCATGACCAGTTTTCGCATGGCGCGGACGCATTCCGTATGCTTGGGCTTGTAGTAAATGAGCCGCGTAAGCGAGTGTCCAAATCGACCTATTTGCAACCACAGAATTGGATGGGCTAAATGGACGACGCAATAATTAACGAAGCAAAGGACTTTCTTAAACTTTGCAACGACGCGGACACAATGAACCGCCAAGAAGCCCTAGAAGACTTGAAATTTGTCTCGGGCGGCGACCAATGGCCCGTTGACCTACAAAACTCTCGTAATCTTGAATCGCGCCCCGTCCTGACCATTAACAAGCTAGATGGATACTGCCGCCAAGTGACCAATCAGCAGCGCCAGCAACGCCCACGCATCAAGGTTCACCCAACAAACACCCAAGCTGATGTTAAGACCGCCCAAATCGTTGAGGGCATCTGCCGCCATATTGAGATTAACTCCAATGCCGACAATGCCTACGACACCGCTTTTGACCATGCCGTGCGGATGGGTTGGGGCTTTTGGCGCGTTACAACCGACTATGTAAAGCAGGACAGCTTTGACCAAGAAATCTTTATTGAGGCTATCCAAAACCCGTTTACCGTCTACTTTGACCCCAATTCCGAAGCCGTAAACGGCTCGGATGCTGACCGTTGCCTTATCACCACAATGATGAGCAAGGTCAAATTCCGCGAGTTGTACCCCGATTCCGACGATGGCAGCAGCTTTACGCAGCGCGGCACAGGCGACAGCCAATCCGAATGGATTACCAAAGAAGATATACGCATTGCCGAGTATTTCTACACCCGTCGCGAGCCTGCCAAGCTGGTCAAACTGTCCGACGGCACTCAGGGATTCATGGATAAAGACATGAAAGACCGAATGGCTTTAGCTGGTTTGACCGTAGTTGACGAGCGTGATTCATATAAAAAAGTAATAAAGTGGAAGAAGCTGACCGCCATTGAAGTCATTGAAGAGCGCGATTGGCCTGGTTCTTACATCCCCGTCGTGCCCGTCTATGGCCGCCATATCGTCATCGGCGACAAGCGCAAGAAATTTGGCATGGTGCGCCACGCTAAAGACGCGCAGCGGATGTATAACTTTTGGCAAACAACTGTCACCGAAAGCGTCGCGCTGGCTCCTAAAGCCAAGTGGTTGATGGCCGAAGGGCAGGACGAGGGCCACGAGACCGAATGGGCGGCAGCGAACATAAAGTCGTTTCCGCTGTTGCGTTACAAGCAAACCGACATTGACGGACAGCCAGCGCCTCCTCCACAGCGCCTACAGCCCGAGCCGCCTCCAAACGGAGTGATGGCCGCGTCTGCAATGATTAACCAAGACATTGCGACGCTGATGGGCATATTTGACCCAAGCCAACAACTGCCAGGAAACATCTCGGGCAAGGCTTTGAACGGCCAGCAGCAACAAGTTGACCTGACCAACTTTGATTTCTACGACAACTTGACCAAATCCATCGCGCAGACCGGCACGATTATTCTTGACCTTATTCCCAAGATTTACGACTCTCAACGGGTAATGCGAATCATCGGAGATGACGGCAAGCCTGACTTGGTAAACATCAATGAACCCAAGCAGGACGCACAAGGTGTTTACACCATCATGCACGACATGACTGTGGGCGAATACGACGTGGTTATGGATACCGGCCCAGGCTACAACAGCAAGCGCCAAGAGGCCGTGGAATCTATGGTCAGTATGCTCAAGGTTGACCCCGCCCTTATGCAGCAGGCTGGAGACCTTATCTTCCGCAATATGGACTTCCCTGGTGCGGACATCATTGCCGACCGGCTGGCCGCTGCTAACCCGATGGCGCAGATTGACGATAAATCACCCGTGCCGCCGCAAGTTCAGATGCAACTTAAGGCAAATCAGGCGCAAATGCAGAAGATGCAGCAGGCTATCCAGCAAATGCAGATGATGATTAAAACCCGTCAAGACGTGGAGCAAGTCAAGCAAGACGCTGAAACCAAGCGGACGCTCATTAAAGAAACCAACCGCGCCCACGATATTGAATTGCGGAACGAAGAGCGCCATAAGGACATGGAAATGCGGACAAGCACCCAGGCGCACGATACTGTGCTTAAAACTCAGACGCAATTGGAAATTGAGCGCATGAAAGCCGAAGTTGCCCTTATGTTGGCGCATTTGGATAAAGCATCGGCTCATGCGGCATCGTTGGAAACTACTGAGCGCGCAATATAAATTTGTGGTATAAACCACCAACCTTACCCGTGAGGCTCATGGGGAAAATACTTAGGGAAACCTATGAGTGACAAAGAAGCCGGTCATGTTTTGACCAGTGAGAATTCGGCAGATTTTTATGCAAATCGACTTGGTTTAGCTGCTAGTGATACTGACGAGGCTACGGTTGAGAATACTCCCGCAGAGCCGTCAGAGGATACGACACAGAGTGAACAGTCAGCAGACGATGATGCCAAACCGACAGAGGAACGGAAGCAGAATCCGAAACTTGAAAAGCGGTTTTCAGAGATAACCAAGCAACGCGAACTTGCCAAACAAGAAGCAGCGCAAGAACGTGAAGCAAGGCAAAGGCTAGAAACCGAGTTAGCAGCACTACGCCAGCAAGCAGCACCCCAACCGGTGCAGCAAGCGAACGCAGAGCCACAGCCGAGCCAATTTACTGATGCTTTTGAATATGCAAGGGCACTAGCAGAATGGTCGACTGAGCAAGCATTGGTAAAGCGAGATAGGGAAGACGCTAATCGCAGGGCTGACGAGGAGCGCCAAAAGGTAATATCTACCTGGGCCTCCAAAGTGGCAACAGCGAAAGCAGAAATGCCCGATTTCGACGACATGGTTGCGTCAAGCAGCGTGGTTGTTGGTGACCACATTCGGGACGCAATATTGGAAAGTGATGTAGGCCCACAAATCCTGTATCACCTTGCAAAAGAAGATGACGCTGCAAAGCGCCTAACTTCTATGTCGCCAGCGCAGGCGCTACGCGAGATTGGGAAACTGGAGGCGCGGTTTGAGAAGCAAACTGAAACCAAGTCAAGTAATCCTGTCGGTAAAAGTAAAGCACCACCGCCGATTAGCCCTATTCGCGGTTCGGGCAAGATGAGTGATGTGTCAATTGGCTCTGACGGTCAATTCCACGGGTCTTATCAAGCCTGGAAAGAAGCGAGAAAAGCTGGTCGAATCCGCTAGTACCTTTTAGGAGAATTAAAATTTCAAACAATCTTTTGACTATTTCAAAAATTACTAATGAGGCTTTGATGGTTCTGGAAAATGAACTGACTTTTACCTCAGAAGTAGACCGCAACTACGACGACCAGTTCGCTGTCGTTGGTGCGAAAATCGGTAACACCGTAAACGTCCGTCGCCCTGGCCGCTTTATTGGTACTACTGGC
>Ga0209829_10002301_pt1 | contig 14593 bp, 14 predicted proteins | sample C_140205_EF_Meta_FD_187311 | JGI IMG/M metagenome (GOLD analysis project Ga0209829, IMG submission 187311) | Freshwater microbial communities from Lake Croche, Canada to study carbon cycling - C_140205_EF_MetaG (SPAdes) (version 2) | ecosystem: Environmental > Aquatic > Freshwater > Lake...
GGCGGAGCAATAGACATATCGTTATCATTTAAAATAACGATTAATCTTGAGTTCATTGAACCTGCATTATTCATGGCTTCATAAGCCATTCCAGCGCTCATTGCTCCATCGCCTATAACTGCGATTACATTATTATTTCTTTTATCCAAATCTCTAGCAACAGCCATTCCAAGTGAAGCGGATATAGAAGTTGAGCTGTGTGCAGTGCCAAAAGGATCGTAAATACTTTCAGATCTCTTAGTAAATCCTGATAACCCACCACTCTTTCTTAAAGTTCTAATTCTATCTCTTCGTTCAGTTAAAATTTTATGAGGGTAAGATTGATGTCCGACGTCCCAAACTAATCTGTCGTTTGGAGTGTCGAATAAGTAATGAATGGCAATAGTCAATTCTACAACGCCTAGACCAGCGCCTAAGTGTCCACCTGTAACAGATACAGCGTCCACTAATTCAGCTCTAAGTTCTTCAGCTAATGTTTTTAATTCTGATACTTGTAATTTTTTTAAATCTTGCGGATTTTTAATCTTATCAAGTAATGGTGTATGTGGCATTAGTGGTCTCTTCTTAATAAAAAGTTTACGGAATCTATCAAGCTATCAGCCCTTGTTCCATATCTATTTTTTAATCTTTCGTTAATGCCATCAGCCAACTCATAAGAAAATTCAATAGTTTTGTTCACGCCAAGATTCCTAATAATTGTTGCTTTGCCTTTTTTATTATCTCTTCTTGTAGGTTTGCCAATTTTTTTACTATCTCCAAATACATCTAGAAGATCATCGGTCACTTGAAATAGTAGACCAATATCTAATCCTATTTTTTTTAAAAATGATCTTTCTTTTTCTTTACCAGATAAAATTGCAGCGCTTTCAGAACAAAAACTTATTAACTCACCAGTTTTTTTATTCTGCATATTAATAATTAAATCTTTTGTTACTTTCATTTTTTCAAATCTTAAATCCAAAAATTGTCCTCCTGCAATTCCAGAATATCCTGACGCTGATGCCAAGGCATGAACTAGATCAGATTTTGATTTTGAACTTGAGTTCATATTAGTGGAAGTTAAAATTTCAAATGCTAAAGTTAACAAAGAGTTGCCTGCAAGAATTGCTGTAGACTCTCCAAACGCTTTATGAACGCTTGGCTTTCCTCTTCTAAAATCATCATCGTCCATACTCGGAAGATCGTCATGAATAAGAGAATAGCTATGCATACACTCTACTGCCGCAGCAACTGTAATTAATTCACTGTAGTTTAATTTAAATATTCTTCCTGTGTTGATAATTAAATAAGATCTAAATTTTTTTCCTCCGGAGAATAAACCATATTTAATGGCCTCATATAATTTACTTTTTTGATTTCTTTTTTTTAAGAATTTTTTTAGAAAGATATCAACGTCTTTTGCAACTTTAACAATTTTTTTCTCAGTATCTAACATTGTTAGGAATTTTTATTAAATTCCTTAGTTGAAAACTTACCATCTTTATCAATCGTAATTTGCTCTACTTTTAATGTCGCTTCTCGTAATTTAGTTTCGCAATGATTTTTAAGATGAACGCCTTTTGTATACTCTTCGATAGACTGTTCTAGGTCGATAGATCCATCTTCTAATTTGCTTACAATATCCTCTAGCTGCTCTAATGCTTCTTCGAAAGATAGCTTTGTAATATCTGGAGAAATATTAGTTTTTTTCATATAAGTATCATTTTTAAAAATTACTCTTTTATATTAAATAATTAATGAAAAATATCTATTCAAATATTTATAAAGCCACAAACAATAATTTATACAAAGCCAAGATTGTCATTGAAAAAGGAGATGTGGTTGCTGTTCCAACGGAAACTGTCTATGGCCTAGCTGCGAACGCTTACAACAATAAGGCTGTTAAAAAGATTTTTGCTTTAAAAAAACGTCCCAGCCACAATCCTTTAATCATTCATTTTAAAAATATTGAGCAAATCAAGAAAGAAACAATTATTAACAACAATTTTTTAAAGCTTGCAAAAAAGTTCTCACCTGGCCCTTTAACTTACGTTTTAAAAAAAAAAAAAAACTCAAAAATATCAAAACTTGCAAATAAAGGTCTTGGTAGCATTGCCGTGAGAATTCCAAATGAGAAAAGTATATTAAAGTTACTAAATATACTTAAATGTCCACTTGCGGCCCCAAGTGCCAATAAATCAAAATCTTTAAGTCCTACAACAGCAAAGCATGTAGCTGAGGAATTTAATGGTAAAGTTAAAATGATTATTGATGGTGGCGCTTGCAAAATCGGAATTGAATCGACGGTTATTGATTTAACAGCAAAACCAAAAATTCTGAGAGAAGGCGGTTTGACTTCTGAAATTATTGAAAAGTTTTTAAAAACAAAACTGTCTGAAAATAAAAATAAAGTTATTAAATCACCTGGTCAGATAGGTCTTCATTATTCACCCGGAATGCCTATTTATATGAACAGAAATAAAGCTATCAAAGATGGAGCATTGATTGCTTTTGCAAACAGAAGTTATAGTAATAAAAATGTTTTTAACTTAAGTACTAAGGGTAATTTAAAAGAAGCCGCTAAAAATTTCTTTAATACTTTAAGAGTTATTAAAAACAAAAAATTTAAATCAATTAGTGTTAACAAAATTCCAAATAAAGATTTAGGCAAAGCAATTAATGAAAGGCTTATAAGAGCTGCACAATATGAGTGAAAATATAATTGAGGTTAGAGACCTATCAAAAAAATTTAGAAATCATCATGCGGTGAAGAATATTTCTTTTGATTTAAAAAGAGGAGAAATAAAAGGAATTCTTGGCGCAAATGGAGCTGGCAAAACTACAACTATAACAATGTTGCTTGGCTTGTTAACTCCAACTTCAGGTAGTATAAAAATATTATCCACTGACATTTCTAAAGATAGGTACAAAATCTTAAATAAAATTAATTTTTCATCTCCCTATGTAGATCTTCCAAAGAAGTTGACGGTTGAACAAAATTTATATGTTTATGGGATGTTGTATGGAATTAAAAATATAAATAAAAAAATCAAAAGTATTGCAAAGGAATTGGATTTTGAAAAACTACTGAACATTAAAGTAGGTGAATTATCATCGGGTCAAAAAACTAGAGTATCTTTAGGCAAGGCAGTAATTAATGATCCTGAAATATTATTCCTTGATGAGCCAACAGCCTCTTTGGATCCAGATACTGCTGATAAAGTGAGAACTTTCTTTGAGAAATTCTGTAAAAAACACAACACTGCAATCATTCTTGCTAGTCATAATATGGAAGAAGTTACTAGACTTTGTGACAATGTTATCATGATGAAGGATGGAAAAATTACAGATCAAGGAACTCCTAATAGTCTTTTAAAAAAATATGGAAAGAAAAAATTAGAAGACGTCTTTCTTAAAATCGCAAGGGATAAAAATAATTCATGAAGCCGCTTATTAGAATCTTTGCATTAGTTGTTAGATATTTTTATTTAATTAAAACTTCTGTTCCTAGAATTTTAGAGCTTATGTATTGGCCTACATTTCAGATGATATTATGGGGCTTAATCTCAAAACATTTAGCGGGGTCTAATGACACTGTAGTGCAAATTGGGGGTGCTTTAATTTCTGGAGTTTTGTTGTGGGATATTTTATTTAGAAGTCAGTTAGGTTTTTCTTTATCTTTTTTAGAAGAAATTTGGTCAAGAAACTTAGGTCAGTTATTTGTAAGTCCTCTTAGACCACTTGAGATGGTTTTGTCATTAATGACTATTAGTTTTATAAGAACATTTATTGCACTCATTCCCGCAGCTCTACTTGCTATTCCTCTTTATTCTTTTTCTATATTTCAAATGGGGTTGAGTTTGATGTTTTTCTTTGTAAGTTTATTAATAACAGGATGGATCCTTGGAATATTTATCATTGCAGCAATTATTCGCTTTGGTGTTTCTGCCGAAAGCCTAGCATGGGGAGCAATTTTTACATTGGCTCCATTAAGCGCTGTTTATTATCCTGTTGAAACTTTACCTGAATGGATTAGATGGCTTTCATTATCATTTCCTCAAACTTATGTATTTGAAGGGATGAGAGAGGTTTTGTTTCATAATAATTTTAGATACGATTATTTTTTAAAATCTATAACGCTTAATATAATTTACGCGTTAATCGCTGTGATTGTTTTTTTAGTATCTTTTGAAGGCGCTAGAAAACGAGGTGGTCTTATTAATACAGGTGAATAATTATTATTAATCGAGATTTTTAATTATCTCTTCAACCATCTTTTTCGCATCAGCAAATAACATTAAAGTATTATCTTTATAGAACAGTTCATTATCCACTCCAGCGTACCCTGCTGCCATTCCCCTTTTTACAAATAAAACTGATTTAGATTTTTCTACATCAAGAATTGGCATTCCATAGATTGGACTTTGAGGATCGGTTTTGGCTGCGGGATTAGTCACATCGTTAGCACCAATAACAAATGAAACGTCTGTATTTGCAAAATCATTATTAATATTTTCAAGTTCAAAAACTTCGTCATAAGGAACATTAGCCTCTGCTAACAAAACATTCATATGTCCTGGCATTCTTCCGGCTACTGGATGAATTGCATAAGAAACTTTAACGCCTAATTTTTTTAACTTATCAGCCATCTCACGAAGAGCATGTTGAGCCTGAGCTACTGCCATTCCATAACCAGGGACAATAATAACTGATGATGCGTTTTTCATAAGAAAAGCAGCATCATCTGCTCCTCCTTGCTTAACTGGTTTGATATTTTTTTGAACCGCTGCTGATGAAGTATCTCCACCAAATCCTCCTAAAATAACATTAAATAATGAACGGTTCATTCCTTTACACATAATATAAGAAAGAATAGCGCCTGAAGATCCAACTAAAGCTCCAGTAATAATAAGAGCAATATTTTCTAACGTAAATCCAATTCCGGCAGCTGCCCAACCGGAATAAGAATTTAACATCGACACCACTACAGGCATGTCAGCGCCTCCGATTGGAATAATAATTAAAAAACCAATTACAGTTGAAAGAATTACAATTGCCCAGAATAAATTATCAGATTGCTGTTTTGTAAAATAAAATATTAAAAAAATTATTAACAACCCCAAAAATAAATTAAAAAAATGCTGACCTTTAAATGTTATAGGGCTACCTGACATTAATCCCTGTAGTTTTAAAAAAGCAATACAAGAACCTGAAAAAGTAATAGCCCCGATTGCAACTCCTAAAGACATTTCTATTAAAGATAAAAGTTTAATATTGCCCGCTTGTCCGATTCCAAATGACTCTGGATTGTAAAATGCAACGACACCAACTAGTACTGCTGAAAGACCAACTAAACTATGAAAGCCAGCAACAAGTTGTGGCATTGCTGTCATCGCAACTCTAAATGCGATAAATCCACCTATAAAACCACCTATGAGTATGGGTATTAAAATATAATAAATATTTTCTTTAATTTGATGAATGTCGCCTAGAGATAATAAAGTAACAATGATCGCTAACAACATTCCTAAAATTCCAAAAAAATTTCCAGTTCTTGAAGTTTCAGGAGAAGAAAGTCCTCTCAATGCCATAATAAATAATATGCCCGTTACTAAATATAATGACGCTGTAATATTGGCTGAGATCATTTCTTTTTATTCTTTTTGTACATCTTCAACATTCTTTGGGTTACCAAGAAACCACCGAAGATATTTATTGAGGCTAGTAGAATTCCAAGAATTCCTGGAAACTTTCCAAAAAAACCTTGTGTAATTGGTGAGAGCCCAACCGCAACTAAAGCTCCAACGATAATGACTGATGAAATTGCATTCGTTACTGACATAAGAGGAGTATGCAGTGCCGGTGTTACACTCCAGACTACATAATAACCTACAAAAATAGATAAAATAAAAATTGCAAATCTAAAAATAATTGGATCAATTTCCATTAATTAATCTCCTTATTAATATAAACTGCTTTAATAATTTCATCATTCTCATCTATTTTTAATTTTTTTTGAGTTTTGTCATAAATAATTTCTAAAAAATTTAAAATATTTTTAGCAAGTAAAATAGATGCGCTTTCTGAAATCCTGCTTGGAACATTTTTATATCCTATAATCTTTACTCCATTTACAACTGCAATTTTACCTGGTTCAGAAAATGCTGAATTCCCGCCCTGCTCCACAGCAAGATCGCATATAACAGAACCGCTCTTCATCGATTTAACCATTTCTTCTGTAACAATTCTTGGAGCCTTTTTTCCTGGGATTAAAGCAGTGCAAATAACAATATCCTGATTTTTAATTGTTTTTTTTAATAACTCTTCTTGTTTCATTTTGTCTTCCGCGTCTAATTCTTTTGCATAACCACCACTTGTTTCTAAATTTTTTGAACTTTCAGCAAAAACAAATTTTCCACCCAAACTTTCAACTTGTTCTTTTGAAGCAAGTCTCACATCGGTAGCAGATACAACTCCTCCCAATCTTTTTGCAGTTGCGATAGCTTGAAGTCCAGCAACTCCCGCTCCTATTATAAAAAATTTTGCAGGCGTTACTGTTCCTGCTGCGGTCATCATCATGGGTACCGCCCTATTAAATTCATAAACTGAATCTATAACCGCTTTGTATCCAGCTAAGTTCGCCTGTGAAGACAAAATATCCATGGATTGTGCTCTTGTAATTCTTGGAAGCAGTTCTAAAGAAAATATTTTAATATTTTTTTTTAAAAGCTTATTAATTTTATCTTTATTTAAATGTGGGAAAAAACTTCCAATTAATACAGCGCCGTCTTTGATTAATGAAATATCGGATTCACTAGGACAATTAATTTTAATGACAATGTCTGAACTTTTATAAATCGCATCTTTATTTAATATCTTAGCTCCTAGTTTTTGAAGTTCATCGTCATGAATATTAGAGTATTTTCCAAAATCTTTTTCAAGTTGAACTGAAAATCCGTTAGCGATAAATTTTTTAATTGTTTCTGGAGATATTGGTATTCGCTTCTCATTGATATCTCCGTCAACTACTGAGCCTATAATCATGGTAGATTACTTATAATACTCAAATAAAAAATAATATAAAAATTATTAGGACTTCTGGGGATTATTAATACAGGCGAAAATTAATTCGCCTGTATTAAATAATAAATAAAATTTTAAGTTTATAAAACCTTATGGCATTACCGGTGGAGAATAAGGTAACGTATTACCTAAAATCCACAGTAAAAAAAGTACCACAGGTATATGAACTAATAATTGCACAAATGTGAAACCAACGATCTCACGTGCTTTAATTCCTATTATTCCAAGTAAAGGTAACATCCAAAATGGATTAATAAGATTTGGTAAAGCTTCTGCAGCATTGTAAATCTGCACAGCCCAACCTAAGTGATATTTCAAATCATTAGCAACTTGCATTACATAAGGTGCTTCCACAATCCATTTTCCTCCGCCTGATGGAATAAATAATCCAAGGAAAGCAGAATATAGACCCATGATGATCGCATAACTATCACGTGATGCAATATGTACGAAGAAGCCAGAAATATTCTGAGCTAATGTAAGTCCATCGGCACCTTTTACAGTAGTCATAATAGTTGCAATGGCAGCATACAATGGGAACTGAATTAATACACCTGCTGTGGCAGGAACAGAATTTGTTACTGCGTTCAAGAAACTTCTTGGACGCCAATGTAATAATGCTCCAACCATTAAAAATATAAAATTATAAGTATTTAAAGCTGAAATAGCTGTAATAGCAGGCTTAGTGGAAAATTCCTGATAGATCCAACCAGCAGCTAATACTGATAATAAAATAATTAATAACGGACTGTATTCTAACCACTCACCTGGTCTGCTTTGCTGAGTTGATTTTGTAGTAACTTCATTAACATCTACTCCACAACTCTTTGCGTCTCGAGCTGATTCAGATCCTGGTGCAGAATAATAAGAGACTAATAAAGAGACAATCATTAACACTGCGAGCAACACACCTGATTGCCACATAAAAATTGTCTGAGTAAACGGAATAACTCCAGTGATTGCAAGCAACGCAGGAGGAAGACTAGCAGGATTTGCTTGAAGCAAAGCAGCTGAAGAAGATAATCCTAAAGCCCAGACCGCTCCTAAACCTAAATAAGCAGCAGCACCTGCAGCACGATAATCCATTTTCAACTCTTTACGACGAGCTAATGCTCTAACTAATAATCCACCAAATACTAAAGATAGTCCCCAATTTAAAAGTGAAGACAACATAGTAATAAGTGCGACCCAACAAACTGCTGACCTTCCGTTATTAGGAAACTCTGCAAGTTTATCTATAAGATTTAAAGCTGGTGGAGAAACTGCAACAACATAACCACCAATAACGATGAAAGCCATTTGCATAGTAAATGGAATGAAGGTCCAAAAACCATTTCCAAAAGCAATCGGCACATTAAGAGGGTCTCCTCCCATAGCCAAAGCTCCAACGGCAACTATAACAACAGCTACTGCGGCAAAAACCCAAGTATCTGGAAACCAACGCTCTGCCCAATTCGCGCAACAAATAGCGAAACGAGCAACAGCACTTTTCTCATTTGAAGTACTCATATATCCCCCTTTTTTTTAAGTACCGTACCACTAACGGACATGTCTTTTAATTATAAAAGAATCTAATGTTCTCAATGTTTATTTTAATTATTCTACCTATGCGTTTATTAGATATTAAAGTTTTTTTTAATAAATTATAAATTAGATTATCTTTAAATAAATATGAGCGATCTTCTTTGGGCAGCAAATAAAGAAAAAATTAAAAACTCTAAACTTAATGAATTCTGTTTATTTTTAGAAAAAAACAACATTCCAAAATTTAATCAAAATTATCAAGATTTATGGAAATGGTCAGTTAAAGAGCCTGAAAAATTTTGGTCTTTATGTTGGGACTTTACAAAAATTAAAGGCATTAAAGGCAGTATAGTTTTAGAAAAAAATAATATTTTTTATAAAAGCAAATTTTTTCCAGAAGCAAGACTAAATTTTGCAGAAAATTTAATTTCAAAAAGAGATGAAAGTGCAGCTATATTCTTTAGGTCAGAAACAGGATTAGAAAAGAAAATAAGCTGGAAAGACTTATATACAAACACTTGCAAACTATCTGCTTTTTACAAAAAGCTTAATATTAAAAAATCAGATCGTATTGCAGCTTATGTGCCAAATACCATAGAAACTATTGTTAGTTTTCTTGCTTGTTCAAAGAATGGCTCCATCTGGTCATCATGCTCTCCTGATTTTGGGATTCAAGGAGTTGTAGATCGTTTCTTACAAATAGAACCTAAATTACTCATTACTGCAGATTATTATTTTTATAATGGAAAAAAAATAAATTTACTTGAAAGAATTCCAGAAATTTTAAAAAGAATTCCATCTATTAAAGATGTGATTGTTTTTAATTATAATGAAGAGAGTGATATTAAAAATTATATCTCCTATAAAAAAATTATTAAAGAAACCAATCCAGATGAAACATTTGAAAAATTTGAATTTAATCATCCAGTGTATATTTTGTATTCAAGCGGAACAACAGGTCTTCCAAAATGTATAGTTCATGGTTCTGGTAACGCTCTAATAGAGCAAAAAAAGGAGCTTATCCTTCATTGCGAAGTAAAAGAAAACGATCGTATATTTTATTTTACAACAACTGGATGGATGATGTGGAATTGGTTGATAGCTGGGCTTTCATGTGAAGCAACCGTTTATCTTTATGACGGATCACCTTTTTATAAAAATATAGATAGTTTAATTAAATACTGCACTGATCAAAAATTTACTTTATTTGGAGTATCTGCAAAATATATTGATTATTTAAAAAAAGAAAAATTTTCTGCTAAAAATTATAATCTAGAAAATCTTCAAACAATAAATTCAACCGGATCACCTCTTGTAAAAGAAAGTTTTGAATATGTTTACGAAAATATAAAAAAAGATGTTTTGTTAGGGTCTTTTAGTGGCGGTACCGATGTTGTTGGCGTGATTAATATTTGTAATATTTTTTCACCTGTTTATGCTGGTGAAATTCAATGTCCTAGCCTAGGTATTGAAGTAGATATTTTTGACGAAGAGGGCAAGGAGGTAAAAACAGATGAAAAAGGCGAGCTTGTAATTAAATCACCGTTTCCATCTATGCCAATAAGATTTTGGAATGATGATGATTTTAGCAAAATTACTAAAGCATACTTTGCTAAGTTTAATAATATTTGGAATCATGGAGATTATATTTCTCGAACAATAAATAATGGTTACATTATTTTTGGAAGATCTGACGCCACTTTAAAACCTGGTGGAGTAAGAATTGGTACCTCAGAAATTTACAGACAGGTTGAAATATTTGATGAAATTCAGGAGTCGATTGTTGTAGGTCATAACTTTAATGATGATGTGCAGATTGTATTGTTTGTTAAAATGAGAAATTCAGAAAATTTAAATGATGATTTAATTAAAAGAATTAAAGATAAAATTAAGAATAATTGCAGCCCCAGACACGTGCCAAGATTTATTATTGCCTGCCCTGACATTCCAAGAACAAAGAGTGGTAAAATCGTTGAAATAGCTGTTAGAAAATTAATTAATAGCGAGGATATTAATAATCAAGAAGCTATTGCAAACCCTGAAGCTTTAGATTTCTTTAAAAAAATTAAATTAAATTAAAATTTTTACATAATAGACAAAGCTTATTTTATTTGAGATACTTTATTAAATTTTAAAGGGGGATATAGGATGTTAAGATCGTTTATTGCAAGTTTTTTTGCTTTCATTTTTTTAATTCAGCAGTCAGCTTTTGCGGCTGATCCTGTTATTCGATTAGGAAATTTAAAATTAGCTCACTTTGGAGCTATTTCTTATATTAAAGAAATTGCGCCGAGCTGCGGAATTAAAGTACAAGAAACTACTTTTGCAAAAGGGCTGGATGTTATGCAAGCAGTTATTGCAAACGAACTTGATATCGGAGCAACAGCATCTGAAGCAGCAATTTCTGGACGTGCGAAAGGTGTTCCTATTTATATCGTTGCTGGTTTTGCAAAAGGTGGTGCTAGGCTTGTTGTAAGACCTGATCTAGGAATTAAAACTGTTAAAGATTTAAAAGGTAAAAAAGTTGGTGTAACTAGAGGATCTATACAAGAAGTATTGCTTGCTGCTGAACTTTCTAAAAATGGATTAACTTCTTCTGATATGCCAGGAAAAGATGTTCAATTAGTTTATCTAGCTTATCCTGATTTAAACCAAGCATTGTTACAAAAAAATGTTGATGCAATTAATCAATCTGAGCCTTATGGTTCCCAAGCAATCAATAAAGGTTTTGGTGTTGAATTATTAAAACCCTACAATACGCCAATCGGCTCTCCTATTAGAACTTTGGTTATGACTGAAAAATTCTATAAAGAAAATAGAGCCACAGCTGAAAAATTTATGTTGTGCTTTGTGAAAGCAACAGATGCTTTTATTAAGGACAAAGCCTTAGCTGAAAAATATGTAACTCAAACTATCTTCCAGGGTCAGATTACTAAAGAAGATTTTAATGATGCTATTGGCAACTCTCCGTACTCTTTTGATATTTCTCCAGCTCATATTCAAATTACAACTGATGTAATGTTCAAAGAAGGTATTGGAAAAATGGACAAGCCTCCGGTAGCAACTGATTGGGTAAAAACTGATCTATTAGAGAAAGCTAAGAAGACTTTAAATATTAAATAAGTTTCCAATGCCTAAAATAAATTGGCAAAAAATTGCTGTGGGCGTAGTAGTGCCAATAATTTTAATAATTATATGGCAAACTTTTTCTTCTTTAGGCTTAGTTAATAAACATATCCTTCCCTCTCCTTATAGTGTTTTGACTCGATGGATAGCTTATTTAGTTCCAAAAAAAACTTATTTAGAATCTGGCCTGAGCTATTTTGCGTGGTTGATGTCGGGTGAGTTAATAGTCGATGTTTATAACAGTATGTTTAGAGTTGTTAGTGGCTTCCTTATTGGAGCTGGAATTGCTCTTCCATTAGGTTTGTTAATGGGAAAAAGCAAAAAAATTTATACTTACATGGATCCTCTAATACAAATTTTACGTCCCATACCGCCTATTGCTTATATTCCTCTTGCAATACTATGGTTTGGTTTAGGAAATCCTCCGGCAGTATTTCTAATCTCTATTGGAGCTTTTTTTCCTGTTCTTATTAATACTATCGCGGGTGTTCGAAATGTTGATGGTATTTATATAAGAGCAGCTAGAAATCTTGGCGCAAATCAATCTGTTATGTTTACTAGAATAATTTTGCCAGCAGCAATTCCATATATTTTATCTGGCATAAGAATTGGTATTGGTACCTCCTTTATTGTGGTGATTGTTGCGGAGATGATTGCCGTCAATAATGGTTTAGGATTTAGAATATTAGAAGCAAGAGAATATTTTTGGTCAGATAAAATTATTGCTGGAATGCTAACCATTGGTCTGCTTGGTTTAATGATTGACCTAGGCGTTAATAAATTAAATAACTATCTTTTGCGCTGGCATAGAGGATTGGATAACTAATGAGCTCAACTCAAATTATATTTAATAACGTTAACAAAAGCTTTCAAACAGAAGCTAGGGAAATAATTGCTTTAAAAAATATTCAGCTAACTATTCCAAAAGGGCAATTTGTATGTCTGCTAGGTCCTTCAGGTTGTGGAAAATCAACTTTACTTAATGCTCTTGCTGGATTTATTTCTCCAACATCAGGCGACATAACCATTGATTCAAAAACAATAACAACTCCTGGTCCAGATCGTGGAATGGTGTTTCAAGAGTATGCCTTGTTTCCTTGGATGACAGTTGAAAAAAATGTTGCCTTTGGACTTGAGATTAAAGGATTAGCAAAATCTGAGATCGATAATATTACTAACAACTTGTTAAAAAAACTTGGTCTGATAGATTTTAAAAACCGTTTTCCAAAAGATCTTTCAGGTGGCATGCGTCAACGCGTAGCAATAGCAAGAATTCTTGCAATCGATACTCCTGTTATGTTGATGGACGAACCTTTTGGCGCGCTTGATGCTTTAACTCGAAGAACATTGCAAGATGAGTTGCTTCGTATTTGGACAGAACTAAAGAAAACAATTATTTTTGTTACTCATTCTATCGATGAAGCTATCTATTTAGCAGATCGTGTAATTGTAATGACTTATCGACCTGGCACTATTAAAAAAGATATTATGATTAACCTGCCAAGATTACGTGACCAATCTTCAAAAGAGTTTAATGATTTAAAAAGAGACTTTGACAAATTAGTCATGGAAGAAGAAAAACTTCACCAGGTTGACGAGTTGTCAGGAAATTGCTAAATGAGAAATAAAAATTATCGTCTTCCCAAAATTCCTGATGAAAAAATTGAAAATTCTGAATTGTTACAAAATATAAAAAAAAGAAGAGGCGGAAAACTTTTAAACCTTGATAGAGCACTGCTTAACAGCAATGCTTTTGCTAACGGATGGAATAACTTTCTTGGTACGGTTAGAAATAAACTAAGCCTTGATCCAAAACTAAGAGAACTTGCTATATGTGCTATTGCTATTTTAAATAAGGCTGATTACGAACTAGCTCAACATGCTCCTGAATTCTTAGAAAGTGGAGGGACTAAAGAACAATTGGATGGTTTAAAAAATATCGATAACGCTATTTCAAATATAAAATTATTTAACGATAAGGAAAGAGCAACAATAAATCTTACAAAAGAAATGACTTTAAAAGTTCAGGTAAGTGATAATTGCTTTGAGAATATTAAAAAAGTCCTACCTAATGTTCAGCAGCAAGTAGAGTTAATTGGAGTGATTGCTTGCTATAATATGGTATCGCGTTTTCTAGAAGCTATTCAAATTCCAATGGATAAAAATTAAATTATAAAATCTTTTTTAATTAGATTTTTTAAAGCTTATTTTTTGTTTTATAGTTTCCCACAATTTTGAAAATCCAAGTGGTTCATAAATCATGAGAATAATAATTAATGAACCAAATACGATTTGTTCTATAGCCGATATGATCGTTGCATCAATTGCGCCATGAAACACGTTATTGCCAATAACATTTAAGACAACTGGGAAAAGTAAAATAAATGCGGCACCAATAAAAGCGCCGGAAATTGTTCCAAGTCCTCCAATGATCGCCATAAACATAATTTTAAAAGATAGACTGATATTAAAGGCTGCAAACGGTTCAACAGTTTTTAGGTACGTATAAGTATAAAGAGCTCCTGCTATACCGCATAAAAAAGCATTAATCGCAAAAGCTTGTAGTTTCGTTTTTAAAAGCGAAACACCCATAGACTCTGCAGCTATGTCCATATCTCTAACCGCCATCCAGTTCCTGCCAGTAGCTCCTCGAGCCATATTAATTGCAAGTAAAGTTATGATAACCACGATTACTGCAACCAAAAGATACATCATGTATCCGTTAGTAAAGGCCACTCCATTTATATATATTTTTTGAAAAGTAGTTGCGCCAGAAAGGTCGTAGTTCTTAAACCAACCGAATTTATCTATAACCCAAACAATAAAAAACTGTGATGCCAAAGTTGCAACCATTAAATAAATTCCTCTAATTCTAAGACTC